>Ga0209542_10013638_pt1 | contig 13961 bp, 11 predicted proteins | sample RifCSPhighO2_01_FD_184028 | JGI IMG/M metagenome (GOLD analysis project Ga0209542, IMG submission 184028) | Soil microbial communities from Rifle, Colorado - Rifle CSP2_plank highO2_0.1 (SPAdes) (version 2) | ecosystem: Environmental > Terrestrial > Deep subsurface > Rock core/Sediment ...
TCACGAGCGGACATCTCGGGTTTTTGATCGTAGGTTTCTACTTTGGGAGATGGTACCAAGATCCTCTTTTCTCCTGCAAAAGACTCTTCTCTACCGCCATTAAAAAAGTAAGTTACGTGGGCATATTTTTCGGTTTCGGCAAGATGAAGCTGAGTTAGGTAATGTTCTGAAATAACCTGACTCAGAGTATTTTCTACATTAACACGCTCAAAAGCCACTTGTACTGGTAGGCCTTGCTCGTAGTTAACCATTGTCACCACAGATCTATTATCACTGAAATCTACCCTTTCGAATCCCTTAAAATCTGGGTCGACCAGAGCAGAAACTATTTGCCTAACACGATCGGCCCTAAAATTGAAAAAAAGCAGCTGATCTTCTTTATTTATCCTAACTGTTTCCCCTTCCTTATCAGTAATAATACTAGGCTCAATAAACTCATCAAAAATACCCTTTTTGTACGAGTCTAGTACCGCCTCCTCAGCCTTTGTAAACAAATGCTCAGAGCGACCATTTATAGCCAAGTAGGCCTTCCTAATTCGCTCCCATCGCCTGTCTCGATCCATCCCGAAATATCTTCCGCCAATACTGGCAATCCGTCCAACGTGATGATTCTTTAAGAAATCTTCAACCTGGGAAATATATTCCAGCGCACTATTAGGAGGCGAATCTCGGCCATCGGTAAAGAGGTGGAGGAATACATTACCACAGTTGTGTATCTCTAGAAAAGACAGAAGAGCTTTGAGATGCTCCAAACTGCTATGAACGGTGCCTTTACCAACAAGGCCGATTAAATGAATTGCCGAACCAGTATTTTTCTGTCTTTCAACTAGCCCGAGAAAAGCCGGGATTTTGTAAAAACTCCCGTTTTCGATAGCGATATTTATTCTAGTTATATCTTGGTAGACTATTCTCCCTGCTCCTATATTCAGATGACCTACCTCTGAATTACCCGGCTCATTTCGTGGGATTCCCACCTCTTCTCCCGAAGCAAACAACTGGCCCGAAGGGTACTCATCTCTCAAACGGCGGAAGTTTGGAAGACTTGCGAGCTCTACTGCATTACCAGCACCAGGAGGGGCGACTCCCCAGCCGTCTAGAATCAATAAAACAGTTGGTCGGAAGTTATAAATAGCAGTCATAGGCGTGATTCTAATTCGTTATTTCAGCTTGTATTGCGGATAGTCTTTGGTACTTAGCTAGTCTTTGTGGCTGGGTGGGAGCACCAGCCTTTAAAAAGTCAGCTCCTAGTCCTACGGCCAAATCGACGATGAAATCGTCCATTGTTTCTCTGGCCCGATGTGAAACAATCACTAGTAGCCCGTGTTCCTTGGCCCTTTTGACCACTTTTAGCGTCTCGCTTAGAGTACCGATTTGATTGGGCTTCACAATGATCCCGTCAATTGCCCCAATTTTTAGGGCCTCCTCTAGTCTCTGGAGGTTAGTAACAGTCAGATCATCACCTATTAACTTAGTTTTTCCCCTAACAGCGGTGTGTAGGGACTCCCAACCGCTCCATTCATCCTCACTAAAAGGATCTTCAATTGAATATACTGGGTATTCATTTACAAGCTTCGAATAAAAATTGATCATCTCTTGAGTACTCAAGGGTGCTGGAGAACCCTTAAGAAGATACTCACCCCCAGTTTTAAAAGAATTTGCCGCGACGTCTAGAGAAATATCAAAAGAATCCTTACCGACCTCATTAGCGACATCAACAAAACTCCTTAAGGCTTCTTCATTAGTCTCAAAACCCTTAATGCAGAGTCCTCCCTCCATGCCTTGAGCTATGTTTTGCGGAAACTTAACCTTTAACTTTTCAATTACTTCTTTTGCTTCGGAAACGCCCTTTTGCACATTATCTGATTTTGGTAAAAGCAGGAATTCCTGGAAGTCTATACTACCCGGGGCGTGTTTACCCCCTTCTATGATATTGACCATTAATCTCGGGATTTTGAAGGAAGTTGTAGAAGTAATATTGGCGTATTGCTGAATTAACTGATACAGCGGGGTTTGGGATAAATTAGCCAAAGCTTTGAAAAAAGCAACCGATATAGACAAAATCGTGTTCGCGCCAAAATTTGACTTAGTCAAAGACCCGTCAGTGCTTATTAAAAATTCATCTAGGCCCTGAGGTTGGAAACTTTTGCCAACTAAAATATTTCTGAGCTGGGTATTGATAAGAAAAACGGCCTTCTCTGGGTCAAGTAAAAAGGCTTCATAACCACCAGTGGACTCACCGGAAGGGACGGCGAAAATACCTTTTACACCATTATCAATCTCAACTGTCGTCTCGATAGTGTTCTTATCTTCGGAGTCTCGAATGAGCTTCGCACTGACTTCTCTGATAGTAGCTTCCATTAACCTAAGGATACCAGACCTGAAAACTCACAACAACTTTTAGGTAAAAAAGAACCGCTAGTTTCCTAACGGTTACATATAGTAGTATCTCCTTTCGTTACTGCCTGATGAGTCAAGAACTGCAAGACTATCAGACAGGCTCACTTTGTCACTAGGCAGCTCAAGAATGTACAAAATAGCCACTTGGTCTACATCAAAGCGTGTACTTGTCTGTTCACAAATACCTTGCAGATGTTTAGCGGTAAAACCTTGAGAACCAACTTCGACATAACAACAACCAAAACCTAATCCTTGCCCAAACTTGCTAAAAACAAAAGTGACGTAGCAAAGTCTTTTACCCTTCTTCCTAGAGGTTAAAGTCACTAAAGCGCTTAGCAGAAGTGTTGGCAGCATCAAAAAAGGCAGCTTTAAATCCGAGGATGTAATTACTACAAGTACAAAGGACACACAGGAAATGTAGAAAATTATCTCGATAGTCGTATGCCTTATCAGATACAAAACACCCTCCTTCAGTTTCAGATTCCTAACCACAAAGTTTACAGCTGCGAATAGTATCCAGACTAGTCTCTTCATTTTCTCCCTTTCTTTCTGAGCGTATACTAACAAAAATTAAAACTAAAATCAATATTATGGGGTTTCAAGTTAGTTGAGCTACGAGGCCAGATATGTTAATATAGGTAAACCGCGGATAAAATACGGCCTCGTCGTCTAGCGGTTAGGACATCAGGTTTTCATCCTGAAGATCGCGGGTTCGATTCCCGCCGAGGTCACCAACTAAGCAGTTGTGCTTCTTTAGTTTTATTTGACAATTATTCGCAATAATCTATAATATCTTTGGTCGTAAAACAGTGATGGGTGGCAAGTCAAGACAAGGAAACTTGTTTTGACTGGAGGGTCCGAATCCCTTCCGCTGGTTCTGACGTGACACCACTAGGTACGTAGCATAGATGGGAGGCTAAGAAACTCTATTTCTGGATAGAGCGGAGCCGAAAGTGAAATACCATTTCCTAGCTGGTGGGCATAGCCCTGCGACCGAGTCGTCTATTGGATAGCTCGGTTGGTTTCGTGGAATTGCGGCCGGGGTAGGTAAGTCACTCGATTTGCCTACCCTTTTTCTATTCTAAAAGCTCCCCAGAGAAGTTTCACACCTGGGAAGTGATATTGTATTTACACATAGGAAATTCCTTGCTAGACTAGTTATATGCCAGGCCGCTTAATACCTCTAGTCAACCAACAAACTTACCATGTTTTCAATAGGGGGATCGACCATAGACCTATCTTTACCAGCAAGAAAGAGTACCAAAGATTTCTCGACCTGATTAAATTCTACCAACATCTCTCTTTACCCCTAAGATACTCTTACTATTGCCGACTAACCGAAGAAAGAAAAAGCAAAGTCCTAGAGAGCCTAAAAAGTCAGAATAAAAAGCAGGTACATATATCAAGCTATTGTCTAATGCCAAATCATTTTCATTTTCTCCTGAAACAAGTTTCCGATAACGGGATCTCCAAATTCATGGCTAACCTTCAAAACAGTTACACTCGTTATTTCAACATCAAGAATAAGCGCGTTGGACCTTTGCTTTTAGATCAATTTAAAGGGGTACGTATTGAGACGGACGAACAACTACTACATGTTTCCCGTTACATTCATCTCAACCCTTATACAGGCTACCTTGTTAAGGATCTGGCGAGGCTACAAAACTATCCCTGGTCATCATTGAGAGAGTTTGTTGAAAATCCAACTGAAGAACTTTGTGAAAAAGAAATTATACTCTCAAACTTTTCTAAGTCTAATCCGTATACACAATTTGTATACGATCAAGCAGATTATCAGCGAGAGCTAGGGATGATTAAGCATTTAGTATTAGAATAGTAAAAATTCCCTGTGTGCGCTATTCATCACACTTCCCAGGTGTGATTTGTTTGTCAACGTATTTAAAACAGAAACCAGTAAACCAACCATGCGATTGCAAAATAAGCAGCTAGAAAAATTGTCAGAGTACCAGCTAACCCAAACTTACCTCCTTTAAGACTGATAACTGCCAAAATTATTCCTAATATCTCGATCACATAAGAGCTGCTAAAGACGACCCAATACCACCAAGGCACTAGTGACCGATCTTCTTTATACAAAACGGTGGTGTATAAATTTTTTAAGCCAATATCTTGCAATAAATCCCTAATCAAGTGAAGAGAAAAGAAGATTAAAATCAGATACAACCAAAACTTCTGTAAGGTTTTCATGCTCAAAGTCTACAAATAATCAATATTGCTAATCTTGATGCTAGAGATTTTACTTTTGCACTACGTAAACGACTCTATGCCTGGGAAGTAAAATGCCCTTCTTACCTTCAAATCTCTTACAATAACTTTCTAAATTAGACTTATCTTTCTCTGAATCAAAGTCTTCGAAAATAGGTACTCCTTGAAGGAAGTCATTCAATGCCTCAATTGAGTCATAATACTCGTTATAAATAAAATCCTCCGCAAAAATCACTTTAAATCCAATTCGGACAAATTGATCCTTGTCTTTCAAGAGGCGTGGGCTATCCCATTCTCCATAATTCTGGCCACGGCCAAACATTTTCTTAACATCAACGCAGTCTTGTTCTCCTATACCAATCTCTAAGTAATACCCAGCATTTTTAAGTACTCTGTAATACTCCTTATAAAAACCTGGTCCCCGTCGACAAAAAGCAATATCAAACGAGCCATCCGAAAAGGAAATCGTGCTCGCATCCTCGATCTTAAAATCTACGTTGTCTACCTCAAGCGTATTTTTCTTTGTTAAAGCGATTTTGATTAGCTCTACTGAGTTGTCAATTCCCTGGATATGTCCAAAATTAGCGGCAATCTCGAAGGCAAACTTACCGTCTCCGCAACCAATGTCCAAAGCCTTTTTATCTTTACCTGCAAGATCTACTAATTTGGTCTTAAAAACTTCTTCCGGGTCCTGGGAGGGATATTCCTTTTTTGCTTTAGTCTTGCTGCTTCCAAAGGCATAACCACCAAACTTCTTTGCTACTCTGTCGTAAAAATTTTCCATGGTTGAATTATACTTTATTCATTATTTTCTTGTTTATTACCCTTATCAATTTAGTTATCAAAGGCTTATGGTTGACAGGACTTAACAAAATCTGCTTAACTTAAATTGTGATAAAAAAGGTTCTGCTCGGTATTGGAACTTTAGTAATTCTTCTAATCGCCACTGCATTCTTTTCGATAAAGTCTGCTCAAAGCGACCCTCCCCCACAAGTTGTTGCCAATTTCACCAATCTAGATAAAATTGAAAAAATCTCAAAGTACCGTAGCTGTACAGGTCACGTAACAGTTCCTCAGGATGAGCGCGAAACAAAAAGAAACATGAAGCATTATTTTTGGGTGAAGCCAGAGTATAACAAGCCTAAGACCGTAGAAATTTATTCCCCATACGATGGGTATGTAGCAGATATTCGCTCTGAACCAGATCTTAATCTGGAAGGCGAGATTTGGATTTCCTCCAAAAAGATGTTTGCCCTGATACCGCCTCTTGGGGTGTGGACATTCAGTGCCCAGCATATAGATATAAGATCTGATTTAAAATTGGGTGATCAGGTTAAATCAGGAGAACTAATCGGCTGGTTAGCGACTTCTAAAACCCGGGGAGATTCCTTTGATATTATTTATGCAAGAAGCGGTTTCCCTCCTAAAAAGATCGACAACTGGACAGGACCATTTTCGGATTTGGACAGTGTTTTTAACCACATGTCATCAGACGTGCAGGCCGAGTACCAGAAAAAGGGTGTGTCTATGGAGAAACTAATTCTTTCCAAAGAGACAAGAGATCAGAACCCCTGCCAATATAGAGATGGAGGTCCCTACTTCGCCCCTCCTCAAAACAACCAGGACGATTGGGTAGAGCTTCACTAAACACCCGCCCCTCGGACTTCAGTCCAAGGCGAATCATTTAGTCTGTTACCTTTTGCTATACTCAAGATATGAGTATTTACACCAAAGCTAGGAAACACCTTGAAAAAGTGGATCCAGTTTTGTTTGAGGCCTTAACCAAAATCGGTGATCCTGATTTACCCACAAAACGTGTGCCCTCTGAGTATTTCCAAGCGCTATGCAATGAAATTATAGCCCAACAACTATCTGGTAAGGTGGCCGACGTTATTTTTGGTCGGTTTCTATCTTTATTTCTTAATCAAGAAGTAACTCCAAAAGCAATTCTCAATCTTACTCATGACCAACTCAGAGGAGTAGGAATGTCCAATTCAAAAGCATCGTTTTTGCATGATCTGGCACAAAAAGTGGAAACTCGTCAGCTTGAATTGGAAAAACTTAGCGGTCTAACTAATCAGGAGGTACTAACACATCTCACCAAGGTAAAAGGCATCGGTCCTTGGACTGCGGAAATGTTTCTGATGTTTACCCTCGGTCGCAGCGACCTCTTTTCCTTAGGTGACCAGGGACTCAAAAACGCGATCAAAAGACTTTACAACCTAGAAACAACCACTCCCGAGGTGTTAACTACTATTTCATCAAAGTGGTCGCCCTATCGCACCTATGCCTGTCTAATACTCTGGAAAAGTCTAGACAATAGGTGACCTAGCAAATTAAACCTATAAATGTTATAATTGTCCCCGTTGCCCGAAAATACAATACCGCTTCGGCGGGTTTTTTATTTTCGAGAATACCTTGGGTTTCAACCCAAGGATGAAGAGGAATCTCGAGAAAAGATGATATCTCGCACTTTAGTGCGAGGAGAATCATTGTTGAAACTGAATATATGTTAAATCTAAGAAATGTCGCCATTATTGCTCACGTTGACCACGGCAAGACTACGCTAGTCGATGCCTTACTTCGTCAATCCCAAACTAAGCTCAGCAAAGAATTCAACCAAGACTCTACTTTAATCATGGATAGTAACGATCTGGAAAAAGAGCGCGGAATAACTATATTTTCCAAAAATGCCTCCGTTGACTGGAACGGGACTAAGATTAATATCATTGATACGCCAGGACACGCTGATTTCGGCGGTGAGGTCCAACGGGTACTCAAAATGGCTGATGGGGTATTACTCCTAATAGATGCCAAAGAAGGTCCTATGCCTCAAACAAGATTTGTACTTAAGGAAGCTCTAAAACTAGGTCACAAAGTAATCGTGGTCATTAATAAAATTGATAAATCTGATGCCCGTATTCAGGAAGTCTTAAATAAAACTTTTGATTTATTTTTAGAGCTCGGGGCGGATGAGGAAGCAGCTTATTTTCCCACTATTTATTGTTCAAGCAAACTTGGTCTGGCCGGAACAGAACCAAACTTATCTGAGATGAAAGACATTTCTCCCATTTTTGAGGCTATTTTAAAATACATCCCCACTCCTTCTGGTAACCCGAATGAACTATTGCAAATGCTAGTAACCTCAACGACTGGAGACAATTTTAAAGGTAGGATCGCTAGTGGGAGAATCTATAACGGTGTTATCAGATCAGGACAGGAAGTAACGCACATAACTAGATCTGGACAATCCAGAAAATATCGCGTTAGCTCACTTATGACTTTTGTAGGTTTGGAGCGAGTTGAGATAAAAGAAGCTCAGGCTGGTGACATTGTGGCGCTATCTGGTATCCCTGATATCACAATCGGGGAAACCATTGCTGATAGTACAAACCCAAAAGCCCTACCCTTGATCGACATTGAAGAACCCACCGTAAGAATGACTTTTGGGATTAACGCTTCACCTTTGGCAGGCAAGGAAGGTGAGTTTAAAACTGCTCGGCTTATTCAAGAAAGGCTTTTCCGTGAACTTGAGACTGATGTCGCCCTAAGGGTTGAGGAGTCAGGAGGGAGCTGGATTGTTTCCGGTCGGGGTGAGCTTCACTTGGCAATTCTCATCGAGCGCATGCGCCGAGAAGGTTATGAATTTCAGGTTTCTCGCCCACAGGTTATTGAGAAAAAAATCGATGGTCACACACAAACACCATTCGAGAGGGTAATGATCGAGGTCCCAGAAGAATACTCAGGCATTGTTATGCAAAAAATGGGACTTCGTCATGGACAGCTTCAAGATATGGTCTCCGAGTCAGGAATTGTATTTTTAGAGTTTATTATTTCCACTAAGGAACTCTTTGGTTACCGAAGCGAGTTCATAGCGGACACTCGAGGATTGGGGATAATTAACTCCTCTTTCCTAGAGTATCGGGCTGACTCTGGCAACACTTATACCCGAGAAAGAGGTTCTTTGGTCGCTCATGAAAGTGGTGTCACTAAGCTATACGGTTTAATCGCTGCGCAGGGTCGAGGTGACTTATTTATAGGTCCCTCCACCCAAGTCTACGCTGGGCAAGTAATCGGTATGAACTCCCGTGGTGAGGATATAAGGATAAATGTCTGTAAAGAAAAGCAACAAACCAATCACCGCTCAAGCGGCGAAGGCGTCTCTGAGCATTTTAATACTCCCGAAGTTATGACTCTAGAAGCAGCTCTTGAGTACATCAATGATTCAGAACTAGTAGAAGTCACTCCGAAAAATATTAGAATCCGCAAGCTTAACCTTAATTCATAAGGCTAAATATACTTTTAATACGGTTTGTGATATAATACTTGAAATTAGTTAAATAGACGAGTTTCGTTATCCTCATTCATTTCCCCACCTGCGAATGCCTGGTTGGAGTAGACCAATCAAGGATATCATCCTCGAAATTACTTTACCTAATAAGCTAACTATGTATAGAACCAACTATTCTAATCGCTTTAATAGAAGCCGACCTAGAGGGTTTTCTTCAAAAAATAACCATCAACCACAAGTTGATATTTCGTTGTACGTCAAAAAAGCTCAGGAAGTAGAAGAGGAATTCGTCTACGTCCCAAAGCATACGTTTGCCGATTTTCCTATCCATGAGCGTATAAAAGCCAACATTAGCCAAAAAGGCTATGTTACCCCAACTCCTATTCAAGATCAAGCCATACCTCATCTTTTAGAAGGTCGGGACGTAGTCGGAATCGCCAACACAGGTACGGGTAAAACAGCTGCTTTTCTTATTCCTCTGATTAATAAGATTCATTTTAATCGCAATCAAAAAGTGATAATCATCACCCCTACACGCGAACTCGCATTACAGATCGATCAAGAATTCCGAGCTTTTGCTGGTAATTTGAATCTGTACTCTGCTCTTTGTATCGGCGGTGCCAACATCAATACTCAGATCTCCACATTAAGGCGTAACCCTCACTTTGTCATAGGCACACCTGGCCGACTTAAGGATCTAATTGAGCGAAGATCCCTAAACCTTAGTACTTTCAGCAACATCGTCCTAGATGAAGTCGACCGAATGATGGACATGGGTTTCATAAAAGACGTCAGATTCTTGATTTCGCATCTGCCTTCTCTGCGACAATCCTTATTTTTCTCTGCCACGATTAATCCTGAGATAACCGGTATCATGCACAGTTTACTCAAAGATCCAATCACTATATCAGTGAAAACTCAAGAGACCGCCGCTAATGTGGATCAAGATATCATCAAGATAAACGGCCAAAGAAAGGCTGATGTATTGCACGACCTCTTAATCCAAGATGAGTATAAAAAGGTGCTAGTTTTCGGAAGAACTAAGCACGGGGTAGAAAAGCTGGCCAAAGAATTGGCTGAGCGAGGATTTAAGGTCGCGGCCTTACACAGTAATAAAACTCAAGGTCAAAGGCAAAAGGCCCTGTCCTCCTTCAAGCTAAACCAAGTCAATGTTTTACTCGCCACTGACGTTGCCTCTCGAGGATTAGATATTGATGACGTCACTCACGTTATCAATTACGACCTTCCCCAGAACTACCAGGACTACATCCACCGAATCGGTCGGACCGGCCGTGCCAACAAAAAAGGTTCAGCGCTCACTTTCGTGGACTAAGTTCACTTTTTTCCGTTATTAAAAATCTCCAACCTATAGTTTGACTTTTCTCGATTTACCGACTATAATAAACGCGCCAATAGGCTAGGTCGTTTAGGAACTAGCTTTATTAGGCAAGGAAAGGCGTGGAGGCAATGGTTGCGACCATCTCTACTCAGACCGATCGGGAAAGGCAGCTCTTACTTCAGATCGTGGCAGCGGTCACACCATATCTTAGGTATATGGACAAACCATGGCCAACTCAGGGCGGTCCTAGGTTAGTAACTCTTGGCTATGAAGGCGGTAGCCATGCCTTGATCGACAGAAACGGTGACTTTTTCTATTCCAGTGGCCCAAATGATCTTGGGGAAGTTGCAGTTGAGTATTTAATCAAGGAATTCGGCTTCCAGAGAATGTGCTTTTGGTTCACTTACCTGCTGGACGTTCGTTACGGCCACCTAAAGCAACGAGCTGACTCGATGGAAGAAGCCAGGAAGACAATACAATCCTTGATCGACTCGCTTATCTCCTCTGACCAAGAAGAGATAGGTGAGCTCATTTGTGTAGCAAACGTGACTTTTCACTGGCACGTTGTTGATCGTGGTAGTACCAACTCCAGGCGAGTTTTGATGGCTAGTTTTTACTCCTACTGTCCTAGACATCGAGACGGAAAGTGTGAGGCAAGAACTCGCTTTAGCGACGTTACTGTGGCTGAAGCGTCTTTACTCGGGTCGGGGGTCTACGCCTTAAACACTAACCCCATCAGGCTTTATAATTCCGGAATGTTTTGCCCTGGGGAAGACTGTGGGATAGGTTATCGCATCCCAAGACGAGGGGTGAAAGAGCTTGTCGCGCTGACTATTCAGTTTCTTATTGCTCACGACTGTCGTTACATCACCCCAAACGAGTAACGATTGGTCATTAACCTCTGAAGCATTTGCTTTAGGGGTTTCTTTTTTCTAATGTCCAGCTGCGGCGGACTTACCACTTTCAACATTTTTTATGTTCGGCAAAATAAATGAGACTAGGAAACCAAGCAAGGCAAATAACCCACCGACCAACAGCGCGTCTTTGCTGGCGTCAACTGTTGCTTGATGGCTGATCTTAACGATCTCCGAGTTTATATTTTCCGGCAACTTAGTTTCAAACTTGGCTCCTCCACCAAACTCAACATTGGAGGTTTGGCTAGCAATCTGCCCAGCAATACTGTCCTTCAGGCTAAACGGAATAACGCTACTAGCCTTTACTCCAGCAACCAAATTAGTTCCCAGAGCGCCGATCAAAACCGCGCCAATTATGGCAGAGCCTAAAGAAGCTCCGACCTGTCTTAAGGTGTTATTTACACCCGAAGCTTCGCCCGCTTCTTGGACCGATACAGCCGAAATAGTGAAATTGTTGATTTGAGACATCACCAACCCCATTCCCCCACCGAATAATATTAATCCTGGAACCAAACTATAGTCTGTAGCATCAACGCTTATACTTTGTCTTAGAACCCACATGGCGATTATGTTAAAAAACAAACCTGCCTGGATCATTAACTTCGGGCTTATTTTTCCAGACAAAAAGGCGCCTAAAGGGGCGACGACCAGCAAGCTAAGTGATAATGGCAATAGAACCACGCCTGTCTCAAAAGCGTCCAACCCTCGGACTGCTTGCAAGAACACCGGAATCGCAAAAATAATCCCTGTCTGGCCCAAAGAAAGAACCATGGTCGTTAAGACACCAGACGAATATTGACGGTTGGTAAAAAGTTTTAATGAGACCAGCGGTGTTTCACCTTTAGTCTCAATATGCTTCTCCCAAACCAAGAACGCGCTGAGTAATCCTAATCCTATGACAATAGCGAAGGGAACCACTGAGAGGTCAAAAGGAAAACTAAACGTGTTTCCCGCCAGATTAAAGTCCTCCTTAGCCTTCCACCAACCGTAACGAGAGGATTCAATAATCCCGAATACGGCCGTCAGAAGTCCGGTGGCGCTAAGAAAAACACCTCCCCAATCCAAACTTGGCTTTTCCTCAGTATCCTTGGTTTCTCGTATGATCAAGGACCCAACAATAAGGACCGCTGCGACGAAAACGTTTATCAAAAACCCCCATCGCCAAGTATAGTTGGTCGTAAGATACCCGCCCAGGATAGGCCCAACTGCTGCCGAAGCACCCGCGACCCCACCCCAAATACCAAAGGCAATCGCTCTAGAGCGACCCTGAAAATTCGCAACCAGTATTGAAGCAGTCGCCGGCATCATCAGAGCAGCGCCGACACCTTCAATGATAGATTCTCCGACAATCATAGTAGCAACATTTTGACTAACTGAAGCGATAAATGATCCTAGGGCAAAAATGGCAGCGCCTGTCACAAACATTTTCTTCCGGCCAAACAGATCACCTAGTCTCCCTCCAGTGATAGTCAAAGCTGCCAGGGTCAGAGAGTAAGCGGTGATAACCCACTGGATACTTTGGATATCGGTGTTAAGATCACGAATAATATAACCCAAAGAAACGTTGAGTAAAGTCGTGTCGATTATAATAATAGCCAGAGCCAAACTGAGAACTAATACCGTAACTATCTTTCGGCTACGATTCATCATAGCAATTCTCCTATTCACTTCTTATAGCTTTAATGGGGTCTTTGCGGGCAGCACTGAGAGCCGGAGCCACACCGAAAATCACGCCTACCAAAACGGAAAAACCGATCGAAACAAGAACAACAAACGGGGAGAAAACTAGCTTTATGGGTGAAAGAGTGCTGACAACTACAGCCACAATTCCTGACAAACTCGACCCAATCAGACCTCCGATAAAACTAAGCACAATCGCCTCCACTAAAAACTGAACCATAATGTGGGCGTTATTCGCCCCAACCGCTTTCCTGATTCCTATCTCCCTGGTTCTCTCAGAAATCGATACCAGCATAATATTCATCACCCCAAGTCCACCTATTACTAATGACAAGGTTGCGATCGCCCCAATCATGGCTGTAAGGATGTCAAGGATGTCCCCCACTACACCTAATATTTCTTCCTGAGTCACAACGCTAAAATCCTCTTCTCCACCATGATTAGTAAGTATAATGTCTTTGACCTTGCTTTTATACTCATCAGCTTGTTCAGTCGTCGGAGAATGCATCATCATTCGAAATATTTGTTTGGTATCGGTGATCTTCCAACCGGTGGTGATAGGCATAATAACCAAGTCATCAAGGTTTGGGCCAAATAAAGTCGAGGAGGTTTCCTTGCTCTTTAGAATTCCGATAACCTGGAACTTATGCCCCCTTATTTCCAACTCTTTGCCTAAGGCGTTGTCGCTAACAAACAACATCTCCTTAACTTTGGAACCCAAGACAACTACCTTGGAATTTTCCTCAATCTCAACGTTGTCAAAAAATCTCCCTGATTCAATACTGGTGTTCAGGTTAGGAAGGATTTTCTCGCTGGCAGCAAAAATAAGTGACGAACTTGAAACTTTATCCGAAACCTTTACTGTGCCAGAAACAAGCATGGCCATAGAAAGATTTTTTATCTCCGGCAACTGCTGTTCAATAGAATCAAAATCCTTCTCGGTAAGAGTCGAGGCTCCAAGGCTAGCTGATGGGTTAAAACCCCCACCCGAGGCGTTGAGTTTTCCTGGAACCACTGCGATTAGGTTGCTCCCTAGATCTTCAATTTGTTTGGTAACTTCCTCTCTTACTCCAAAGGCTAGGGAGAGAAGAGTTGAAATAGTAAACACCCCCAG
>Ga0209542_10013639_pt1 | contig 13961 bp, 13 predicted proteins | sample RifCSPhighO2_01_FD_184028 | JGI IMG/M metagenome (GOLD analysis project Ga0209542, IMG submission 184028) | Soil microbial communities from Rifle, Colorado - Rifle CSP2_plank highO2_0.1 (SPAdes) (version 2) | ecosystem: Environmental > Terrestrial > Deep subsurface > Rock core/Sediment ...
TCGTGTGCGACGTGCAAGGTTCCATTCAGCCCCGCCCTCTCGGCAGCTACCAGCAAACCACGACGCTGCCTTCGGGCGGGGTTTCCTGGTATATAAAAAGCACCCGAGTTTCCTCGGGCGCACTTTTAAAATTTACTTTTAGTAGGCAGATACTTGCTGTCTTGCTTTGTCCTTCTCAATCTTTCTTGTAACCTCTCCTCCAAGAAACTCCCGCTCGGGGTTGTTTAAGAAAGAAACCAATGTTGCTATTTCCTTGAGTCGTGCCTTGGTTTGCCCACCCCATGAAATAACCCAAATCTTTATCGATGTTTTATGCCACAGTGCCTCTTCTCGTAATCGCGAAAGGACATGCGCGTAGTCCCCATCGCCCGTCACAATCACCAATGTTGTCCGTTTAAATGTCCTGATGGCGTTCGAGCCAAAAACTCCGATATCCCCAGACATGAGGGGGTCAATATCTTTATCGTGTTCTATAAGCGTAAATCCCGATTTCACGATGGCACCTTTGTTGAAGTCCTGCAAAGCGAGGTGGCTATATGCAAATGATTTCACAATGTTCAATCCTCCCCCCAACAACTTATCTCCCTTTTTAATTTCATTAAAAAGCACAAACCAATTAACATCGCCAAACCTTAAGAGAAACTTGCCCTGTTCACCGTCTCTATTCTTTGGCCTATAGCCCATAAGGTTGGGAACATCCACAAACACGAGAGCGGCATTTTCTTCGCATCGTGTATCGGGCTTGTCTTGCATCCCCGCCCGCAACAACGCCAATTCTTCCTTTCCAACAAGGGCAAACCCTTCGGGAATACACAGTTGCCGTCCATGATTGCCTTTGGGGACCGCAACAATCTTTTTGGGCTCCGACTTTGGCACTTCATCTTTAAGAATCCGAATCTTACTAATGACCAAGGGTTTGCGGGCTTCTCGGGGAGCATACACAAGTTCTAAGCATTCCAGATTTGCGAGTTCAAGAAAATAACTTTTAAGATTTTTCTGCTGGCTTCCAAATTGACGTATCGTCACAACTCCATCAGACTGAACTCTGCACAACTCTTTGAGAACGGCGGAAAGATTTTCCTGGCGAATTGTTCGACTGTCCACCTTGCTTCCTTTTCGCAAAGTGACAAATCTCATAAACTCAAGACTTTTGGCCAGGCCTTTCTCACGAGAAGCGTGCCCAGGATTTTGATCTGCCTCTTCCTTGTGCTTGCACTGAACACCATTCTTGGGTTTGGACACGAAAGCGACGAGCTCCTCTTCGGTACACCCAAGCATTTTAAACATTGCAGACGATGAAACATTGAGCGCGTTGGCTACCATCCTAAGCGCAAAAAATACGTTCGGCTGAAGCAGGCGCACCCTCTCAATCGGTGTTCCTTTTTGATGGATGGCTCCCCCGCACTCGTATTCAATACAAATGCACGAAAGATTCCGACCAAAATCCAAATCCTTTTTTATGGTTTGTTCCTTTGCGTCAAGGGCATATAAAAAATCACGGCGAAACGGATCGTGGACAACCATAAAAGACCGCAAATAACCTTTCTCCACAACAAGCCCCAGGGGGCCCCGTGTCGCGTGAGTATACAAATACAGAATGACCGCGGGCAATTTATCCTTCCGCGAAATGCCCCGACTGCGAATAGCAAATATTGATTCAAGGTGCTCTCTACTGCCTAACACTGGCTTTTCAGCCATGAACTGTTCTCCCAAGTCTCGTTGGTAACCAAAAAAACGATAGCACACAATAAAAAAGATGGCAAGAGCCATCTTTTTTTCTCTATATCTGTATTCCTCACTCTTCCACCTTCAGCATGTTCCGCAATTCATCCTCGGGAATTTCTTTAATATTTTTTTGCTGTTCTTCTGTGGGTTTATTGCTTGTCACCACGTGGGGCACGGAATGCTGCTGTACCACATCAACGGGCTTTGCTGACGCAGAAGGCACTGATTCTTGTCTCGTGGCATGCAGTGCTTCTGCAAGGGCCGCTTTAAGCCCCTGAAGATTTTGAGAATTTTCAAGCGGTTTCTTTAAATTCTTCTGTTCAAGCACCTTAAGAGAAACAGGTGTTGGGGTGTGGCGTTCAACAGAAAAATCTCTTCGTGGTTCTTGCGCGGTGGCAGGTTTTGACTGCGCCTCGTTTCCACTAAAAACTTTTTTAAACGGTTGGTGTGCTCTTGGAGCACCCGATACTGGAGAATGCAGGGTCTCTGGTGGACGCGAGGTCTCATTTCTTGAGCCATAATTCTGTTCAGCCGGCCTTGATCGTGTAGAAGGAGAAGCAGGGGTGGCAGAAGGGTGTTCTTGTTGACTACGAGGCCGTTCATTTGAAACCGTTCTCGGTGCTCTATCTTGTGAAAATGACGGGCGCGGAGGTTGGGGCTGGTACGATGACTGACTACGTGGTGGAGAACTTGCCGGTCTCCCACCTGCATCCCGAAAACCTTCTCGAGGGGCAATCTCTTTAAGCGGCAATGGTTTAGGCGCATAGCGCTCACTAATCACTGTTTCAACTTTTGCCCGATGCTCAGAGTAAGTTTTACGTGAATACTCTATCACTTCATTTTTAAAAGATTCGGAAACGGGGGGCACCGGTGGCAACGTCGTCGCTGAAAATGGCTTTGATGAAATGCCGTCAATCATAAGTTTGAGATAAATCTGATAGGCACCCAGACTCACCATATCTTCAGGGGTAAACACCGGCATAAACTCAGTCTCGAGAGCAGCAGCATCTTCGCCACCCACCCGAAAGATGATCATCGTACCCACGTTTCCAAACACTGCCTTCTGCACCTCTTCTGGCATTTGAAAAATATATTGGTGTGCGATGGTTAAATTAAGTTTATATTTCCTTGACTCTGAAAGAATGTCAGCAAATGTTTCATTTGCGAATGACTGAAACTCGTCTACATAAAAGTAGAAGTTGGGAAGCATTCGCATGTCTTCTGCGGATACATCGGCTCGTGACATCGCCGCAAGATAAATCTTCACAATGAGCATGCTTCCAATAAGCTGCGCGTTGGTCTCTCCCATTCTCCCTTTTGAAAGGTTCATGATGATAATTTTTTTCTCATCCATTGCCTTTCTGAAATCAAAAGATGACTTCTGTTGACCGATAATGTTGCGTATAAGTGGGTTTGAAACAAATTGTCCGATTTTATTTTGTATGGCTGGTGTTGCTTCTTGGGTGTATCGATCCGTATACTTTGCAAACTCATCAACCCAAAATGATTTCACGAGCGGGTCAGTCGTGTGCGCCACAACTTCTTTGCGAAAATCTTTATCAATAAGCATCCGGTTTACATCGATAAGCGTCGCGCCCGGATATTCCACAAGCGACAGTAATACATTTTGCAAAATGTATTCCATTCGAGCAGACCACTGGTCAGCCCATATTTTTTTAAATGCAGCCATCAAGCCAGAGACAACGAGGTGCCTCTTCTCATACCCCACATCTTCAATGACGTTAAAAGAAACTGGATTATCAATATCAAACGGAGCAAAATAGATAACATCCTGTATGCGCTCCTTGGGAACGTAATCAAGGAGTGTTTCCGCGGTTGAACCGTGTGGGTCAATAAATGCGATGCCGTTACCGTTCATAATGTCCTGAGCCGCCATGTTCTCAAGAAGGACAGACTTTCCCATACCAGTTTTCCCGATAATATAAACGTGCTTCAGGCGGTCAAGCGCCTTTATGCCGAATTTTTGTTTCTTGCCACGATGATCCGTCATCGCGAAATAGGTTATTTTTTCTTCTTGTGACATAGCAAAAGAGTAATACTAGAAAATAGCATACAAGATATGTCAATTATCCGCAACAGGGATCGGGGAAAGAAGTGCACCTCTTGTATATTTATTTGACGGACTCCAGAGCATCCACGAATCAAGCCCCGCATCATACGTTGCCTGAATCTGTGCTTTGACTTCCGCAATATCATAATCTCCCCCATAATCAAAGTCTTGAAGCCATGGACGAAGCGCATACTTGTCATAGATGGGCTTTCCGTAGACAACTGGCGTGGTTGTGCCAATACGGGTATGCACTAACCCAAGAACACTGGTGGTCGGTGCTATAGTGCGAAGAACGGCACGTGCCATTGAAAAATGAACAACGTCATAGACGTGGTCATTGGGATTTGTCCACCCATTAAATCCTTTCGGGTAATGCGACGGGTACACCATGGGCGCAATGAAATCAAAGTACGGCAACGCCCGCTCAAGCACCTGACCTATATTTAAATCATCCGTGTTTGTGGTGATCATGCCGAAAAGATCCGCTGAGAGCGCGGCTCCTGTGGGGCGAAGGGCTTCCGAAAGATATTTGAAAAAATACTCAAGTGCTTCCGCCTTGAGAGCCCCGGTACCGTGAGAAAAATAAATATCTTTCATGTTTCCATCGGAAGGAAACCGAACATAATCAAAGTTAAGTTCGTCAAAACCGACTGCGTATGATTCTTTCCCAATGGCGACAATGTAATCCCAAAATGGCCTCGCGGAAACATCTACAAAAGAAAGTCCCTTGTGGTCTTTCCAGACGCTTCCGTCACTCGCTTTTTTAACCGCGAGCTCTGGATGAACACTGGTGTAATATGGGTCTTGAAAAACAGTGATCCTTCCAATCACATAAATATCTTTTTCGTGAAGCATCTTTATAAACGTTTCCATGTCAGAGGCACGACACTTGTCGGAAACCGATGCCTGAAGTTTGGGGTCTTTGGGTATAAATGCCAATTTCCCAGAGTAATCTTTGATGTCTATAATGACCGAATTAAGCTCTGTTTCATCTATAAGTTTTACAAGCTCACTGCGAAACGAGGGAGTGCCCACCACACATTGAGTCATATAGACGGCACGGACGGGCTTGGGTGTCTTAATGTGAGCAACTACTGGAAGTTTTTCCTCCATTGCGCCAGAAACCTCGCCCCCAATTTGTTGTGCATCGTATGAAAGAGAGACAATGTTGGGAATCTGGAAAAATGCAAGAGAGGAAAGGGTAATCACTCCCACTCCCCCAAAAAGCATATACCAATGATCTTTCCTTTTTATCATTTAAGAAGACACGTTATCAGCGCCTGAAACTGTTGATTGTTGCCCCGTAACACGACCTTCCTTGGCGCGCTGCCGCACTATTTCAAGAAAAGAAATACTACCAATGAGAAACCCAGAAACCACAATAAAAAAAGTCTTCCACGCAGAAGGAAATCCAAGAAACAAAACTATAATAATCCAAAGACTTAAACCCACTACTATCCAATTTTTTTTCATAAGTATATGCAAAATAATTATTTGTCCTTTCTTATCAGTATACTTCAAAAAAACTCCTTTTTAAACGTTTCCGCCTTTTACTATAATCACAAACTCGCCACGAATTTTATCTGGATTGTCGGCAAAGTAAGAAACCGCCTCTTCAGTGGTGCCCCGCACCACCTCCTCAAACATTTTTGTTAGCTCCCGAGCGACAGCAATATGCCGAGACGGGCCACAAACTTTACGAAGCGAGACGAGAGCTTTCTCCACACGATGGGGTGACTCATAAAAAACCATGGTTCTTTTTGATTCAGCTATTTCTTTAAAAAGGGTCTCTCTGCCTTTTTTGTGCGGCAAAAAGCCAAGAAATACAAAATCCGACGCAGGAAATGCCGAAACGGAAAGTGCCGCAATAAGTGCCGAAGGGCCGGGTATGGGGACAATGACCACATTCTCACCAAGCTCCTCTTCCACCAAAGAAAGGAGGTGGCTCCCGGGGTCAGAGATGGTCGGGGTACCACTGTCAGAGACAAGAGCCATGTTTTTCCCTTCTCGCAACAATCCCATAATTTTTTCCACTTTGGAAAACGTGCTCTGCGAATGATAACTTTCCGTCTTTGTGGATATGCCGAAGTGAGAAAGAAGCTTTCTGGTGACCCGAGTATCCTCACACAAAACCACATCCACCTCTTTAAGAATGCGGAGAGCGCGTAGCGTAATATCTTCCAAATTGCCTATGGGCGTGGCGACAACATACAGAGTGCTCATATGTTTGGTTCATTAACCGAAGGATTAGTCATTGAAAGTTGTTCTGCAACTTTATAAATATCTCCCGCCCCCATTGTGAAGACAACGTTGTTTTCGTCGGTGTGCGCAATAAGATACTCTTTGATTTCATTAAAAGTATACATGGGAATAGCGTCTTCATTATTGGCCTTTATTTTTTCAGCCAGAAGCCAGGAATTAACATCCGATTCATCCTCACGTGCGGCATAAATCGGAGCGATAATTATTTTTTCTACACCTCCAAAACTTTTTGAAAACTCTTCCAAAAGTAGTTTGGTCCTACTATACAGGTGCGGCTGAAATACCACAACCAATTTTTTGTTTTTAAAAAAATCTTTTGCCGCCTGAAGAGTCGCTCTAATTTCGGTCGGATGGTGCGCATAATCATCGTACAATAAGGCCCCAGTCTCCATTTTTCCTTTATATTCAAAACGTCGCCACGTGCCTTTAAAATTACTCAGGGCGTTAAGCGCTGTTCCGAGTCTTACATTTAGTACTTCCGCGACCCCCAATGCCGCTTTGGCGTTTGCAAGATTGTGTTTGCCCGGCACGCGAAGCTTAAGCAAGTCTCCGTTAATAGCAGTGTAATCTATGACTTGCGCCTTGCTATTTTGTAGCACTGGTACAACAAGGGGGTTAGAAGTATCTGTGATAATGTGATTACCTTTTCCTACTTTTGCCACAAACTCTCCAAATGCCTTCTGTACTCCAGCGACATCTCCATAATAGTCAAGGTGGTCATCATCAATATTCGTAATAACTAAAACATTGGGCTCTAAATGTAAAAAAGAACGCCGATACTCGCATGCCTCCACAACAAAAACATTTCCCTCTCCTGCTATAAAATTGCTTCCGCCGTCTTTCAAAAGACTTCCAACAATGACCGTTGGAGAATGCCCGGCGTCAATTAAAATCTTCGCAATCATTGCTGTCGTCGTTGTCTTTCCGTGTGTACCCGAAACAGCGATAGTAAATTTACTTACAGAAATGGCCCCAAGAATTTCTGGGTATGAAAAAACCGAGAGGCCAAAAGCTCGCGCCCTCCGAAGCTCTGGATTTTCATCTTTTACCGCAATAGAATAAACAACCGTGTCTGTGCCGAAAGGTATATTGGCCTCGTTATGCCCTATTGAAATACGCGCGCCTTTTTCTTTGAGCTCTTTAACAATTCTTGTTTCTTCCCTGTCGGAGCCACTCACTTCTTTTCCCTCTCCCAGCATCATACGAGCAACGGCAGAGACCCCGATGCCGCCGATGCCGACAAAATGAACTTTTTTAATAGATTTTAGATTAATCATTGTTGCTTGAGCTACACACTACAATTGTTGTACGAGCACGTTAAACTGTTCTCCCCTATCATATTCATTTTTGAATCCGCCAGGCGGCGGACCAAATGACGCAAAGGCGGGACTAAAAAGAACGATGTCCCCTTTTTCTGCCACCTTCATTGCCTCTGTAACGGCATCGCTCAATTTTCCATGACTATCAGTCGAATTTAAATGATAATGAAAATGATGATCAATGGATTCAGCATCTGGTCCTGACATTTTTAAAAGTATTATTTTTTTATCTTTGCAATGCTTGGGAATTTCAGCCCATAACTCCCGAGGATCCAGCCCTTTATCAAAACCTCCTACCATAAGGACAATATTTTTCTTTTCCTCTGAATCTAGCGCGCGAAGTGCCGCAATTGTCGCCTCTGGTGTCGTAGCAGTTGTATCATTATAAATTCTCACACCCCCAATTTCTCGAAGAAACTCAAGACGTCCCGGAATGCCCTTAAAGTTTTCCACTACTTTTTGAATCACCCTGTCATCAATTCCCAGCGCACGAGCCGCCTCAATGGCGCACTCTGCATTGAGCTTGTTGTGTTCGCCGGGAACTTGCATGCTCCATTGTTTAGGGAATTTTACTGGGTCGGCAATAACAACGCGTGAAATTATTTTCTTTCCATACGTTTCTTTAAGAACTGGCATCACTTGCGTAGAAACAACGAGTGTATCTTCCGATTTTTGGTGCAAGAAAATTTGCGCTTTATCTTTCAAATACGCGCCCATGCTCCCATAATAATTAAGATGGTCGGGAAAAAATGTCGTGAAGACTCCCAACTGTGGGCTTATCTTTCTCTCGCCAAATCCTGCAAGCTGCCATGAGTCCAACTCCATAAGAATAATGGAATCGCTTGAAACCTCAGACAGCAGCGCAAGCGTTGAAACTCCCTGCACATTTCCTCCTAGTAAAACTTTCATATTGGCCTCCTTCATAATTTTATGGAGAATTTCTGTGGTAGTAGATTTGCCACGAGTTCCCGTAATCCCCACAAAAGGAATTTGGGCAATTTCTGCAAACCAGCTTGCACTCATCTTTATGGGGATACCATTTTTACGTGCTTCAGCAATGTGCGGAGAATTAATTGGCACGTTGGGTCCTTTTAAAATAAAATCTCGATTCCTAAAATCTTCAAGACGATGTTCTCCGAGAATAAACGTAATATTCTTAAAATTTTTAAGTTTAGAAAGTGACTCTTTTAAATCATCTTCTTTTTTGAGGTCAGTTACAATGAGATTGGCGCCACATTCAGCCAAAAACACGGCGTCTCCTACTCCACGCCCCAAAATCCCTAACCCCATGAGAGTTATTTTTTTGTCCTTAAAGAAAGATTTGTAATTCATGCGATCAATACTCTAATTGTAGGAAGATATGGAAAAACCGCAAACAAAAACCCCTTATGAAGGGGTTTTATTGTGAGGCCAAGAATCTACAGTGCGTAAATCAGAAGGGAGGTTGCCACAAAGCATACCACCAATTAATTTCAAATAATGTACCAGTGTTAAGTGAAGAATTAAAAGAAAGGCGAGGCCACATGCAACGGCAAAACTGGCCATAATAACTTCAAGAATCTTTCCGTTGTGGAGATACATCCATGTGCCGATACCAAGCACAGTCCCAATATAGAGAAGGGCTAGGACAAAACGTGTCATGAGAAATCCCTTTTATCAATACTTTCCTGTGTGGATAGTAACAAAAATAAGCAAAAACTCAAATGTTATTTGTGATAAAATAAAAGCTATGATTGGGTTTATTCTTGTTCTTGTCGCCTCATTCTGGGAAGAAGTCGGCTCTTCGATCGGCAAGCTCAAGGTGCAGGAACGAAAAGAAAGCATCTACACATTCGGCTTCTTAAGTCTCTTGTGGGGAACCATTTTTCTCTTTATCACCGCCATCGTGCGAAATGATTTTGTATTCTCGCCAGCATCATTACCAACACTTGGCATAAGAATAATTCTTGAAGTACTTCAAGTGCACGTGAGCATCCTCGCGATAACACGCGCAGACAGAAGCACGTTTGGGTTTCTACGGATTCTCACCATTCCCCTACTCCTGACAACTGATATTGTGCTGGGCTACACCATCGGCACAAATGAAATCATTGGCATCTCCGTCATTGTTGTCGCCCTTATTTTCCTTTTCATAAATCACGGCATAAAAAAAGAAGGTGCGTGGCTCGTCATTTTTACTGCTATAAATGCCGTCGCAACCATATCTCTCTACAAATACAACATCACCCATTTCAACTCGGTAGAGGTAGAGCAAATAATCGTCCACATTGTTCTACTTGCCTACTTTATTTTTATGGCAATACAAATTGCAAAAGAAAATCCGTTTCGCTTTTTGCGAAATCCGGTCTTTTTTGCCCAATCTGCGGCCGCCGGCGTGGGCACCGTTCTTTTGAGCTTTGCGTATCTTTTTGGCTCAGCATCTGTCATCACTACCATAAAACGCGCCGCGGCCATTTTTTGGGCAATGCTTTCGGGAAACAGATTTTTTAAAGAAAAAGGATTTTTTATAAAACTCCTTTCTTTGGTATTCATTGTTATTGGACTTATTTTTCTTGCGCTCTAAAAAATGTTTGTGCCGTGGGAGAGATTTGAACTCTCAACCTCTTGCGAGGACTACGCCCTGAACGTAGCGCGTATACCAATTCCGCCACCACGGCAAATATTATTTGGAGAATATTTTTATTGTCTGTGCCACTTCTTCTTTAATGCCATCAATGCATTCGTAGTGCTGAACCTCTTCCGCGTTCACCCACGCATACTCGGTAAAAGCACCTTCTTCTAAAACCACATCCCCTCCTTTATACCGTGCAGCAAATTTAACCAAAACCACTGGAGTTTCGTCGGGTCGCACAAAAGCAACGCTATTTATGTAGGCAAGCCCGTCTTTAATTTCTATACCTGCCTCTTCTTTTGCTTCTCGTTTTAACAAATCTTCAATCGCATTTTCAAAATCAAGCACATCGCCGTTCACACGTGTCGGCTTGTCCACGGGCAAATTTTCCCATTCAAGCTTTCCACCCGGCACCGCGTAGCGCCCAGGGTGCACCTTCTCGCGCATATCACGTTTTAAGATAAGGCAACGCCCGTCACTCTCGCGATACACAACCACATTGGCGACAAAATAAAAAAGCTTGTTTTGTTTGGCATTTTCTAAACTTATTTTTGAAGCAGGCATGACGTAGCTTTTAGTCCCGATGTTGCAATCGGAATCCCGACCCTGCGTCGGGACTTATAGGTATTAGCTTGCCAAAGCGGCAAATGTTCGTGATTTCGTCAGTATAGCAAATAATTTTAAAACAAAAAGCGCCCCGATTTAAATCGAAACGCTTTGCAAAATTAGGCGTGAGAAGAAGAAGTCTCCACAACCTTGGCCCTTTCTGTTTCTGCCACCTTCCACACTTCTTTTGACTTTTCGGGGTCCATAAAAACCAACTGAACAGTAGTACCGCTAAAGAGTGCTGAATGAATGACCAACTGGTTTCTGCCCAACTGATAACGCATGGCCCATTTTTCTTCCGTGCGCCCCACATTAACATTGCGGAGATAAAGCCAGAGTACTCCGCCAACTTGCATAATGAAACTATGCTCTACGGGGCCGATAAAAGCTTTGTGCACATCCAATATGGATATTCCCGGAGAGGAAAAAGCCACAATAAGAGTGCGCAACTTTGGGTCAGTTTCTTTAAAAGATGAAACGTCTCTAAACACAGAAACGACAAGCGGCTTTTTTTGCTTCTCACTTTCTACTAACCACTTTTTTGTTTCCTCATCGCAGACAATGTCTAAAAATCTGACATAGAGCTGGTCTTGCTTGCACACCTCAAAAATACGTTCGGGCACCACTTCGAATTCTGACATTTTGCAAAGACCCTATCATTGTTCTGGAGAGAATATAGCTTACCCAGAGCAAATTGACAACAGCAATGTGCGCTGTATTGTGAATGCAGACGTTAATTGCAAAGATACCTTTCATGCGCTTTTTCAAGTTAGAAAAAACAACGCGCATTCTTGGGCGCGACTATTTCGGCAGAAAATCGTTCATCATCTTCACTCCCACACGATCCCCAGGGTGGTACTGGGGAATGCCGAATGGGAACACGATGGAAATACAGCCAACCATGCTCCAACACAATTCCCGGCGGCTCACTCTTGTTCACAACAAAGCAAAGATGGAATTTTTCGAGCATATTGGTGCATTGCGTTTTATCGGCCTCTCCGGAGTAATGATGGAGTCCTCTCCGTGGCCTCCGTATTTCGGAAGGACACATGAACTGTGGGAAGCACTCAAACCAAACTGCGTAGAGAGCGGCGAGTCAATCCGCTGGGTTACCCCGCAAACAAGCGCCACCTGGTCATATGCACAAACATATCATGATCTACAATCCAGATTTACCGAGATAACACCAAGCGAAGAAAAGAAACTCCGTATAACCATCACAATTGATTACCCCCGCTTGGGAGAATATGAAAAAACATATACTATCCCGGACATAGAATTACTGGAAGAGATATTTCAAGCACATAGTCAGGGGTGGCCCTCTTGGCTCCATAAACCATCAAAGCTGTTTGCCGCTGTCCCATTCCGACCAAGCCATGAATGCATAACCTGGCCCCAAGAATATCCACGGAGAAAAGCGCTTCGGCTCTTTGCTGAACATCGTTTACTTGACCTTCTGGGAGCCCTTTCGGTGCTGTTGCCTCCCCACGGAATGCTCGCAGGAAATATCCGCTCTATGTGCTCCGGCCACAAGGCAGATTATGAGGTCGTCCAACACATACATACAAAAGGTGGGCTCGTGCCCCTACAGTGAAACCGACTATGTACAGTCGGTTTTCTTTTTGCGTTTTATGTGGTGAAGTGATAGACTCGTCACAGATTTTTCCGAACGGAAAATACAGAAATGCGTAAAAATGTCCTTGTTTTGGGCGCTGGCAGAGTTGGCACCGCCATTGCGCTTGACCTTGCAGAAGATCATAACGTCATTGTCGCAGATATCTCGGAAGTCAATTTCAAAAAAATAGAATCGGCCAATAACACTATTGGACTTGTTCTGACGGACGCCACTGACCTAAGGCGCATCCAGTCATTGATAAAACCATTTCACCTTATCGTAAACGCACTCCCTGGGGCAATCGGGTTTACGGCACTCAAAAATTGTATTGAATGCGGAAAAGACGTGGTGGATATTTCGTTTTCGGCAGAGGACCCATTTGACTTGGATATTCTTGCCCAAGAAAAAGGCGTGAGGGTGGTCGTGGACTGCGGCATCGCGCCGGGCTTGAGCAATATGATTGCGGGACACCATTTCGCGCATATGGATGTGAAAGAATTTATCTGTTATGTGGGTGGCCTTCCTAAAAAGCGAGACGGGGTCTTTGATTACAAGGCACCATTTTCTCCCCGAGATGTTATTGCAGAATATACACGACCCGCGCGACTGGTTGAGAACGGTATGGTGGTCACCAAAGACGCACTTTCTGATGTTGAAGAACTTTCGCTTAATAGAATAGGAACCCTTGAAGCATTCAACACCGACGGACTCCGCACCCTTCTGCACACATTGAAAATCCCGAATATGAAAGAAAAGACGCTTCGTTACCCCGGACATGCAAGCCAGATGCGAATGCTCCGCGACGCTGGATTTTTTAGCACCAAACCAATTTGTATGGGTGAACAAGCTGTCCGCCCAATGGATGTAAGTTTTGAGCTTCTATCTCCACACTGGGAACTCGCGCCAGGAGAAGACGAGTTTACTGTGATGCTTATTGCTATCGCCGGCATGGAAAATGGGAAAGAAACCGCCTACAGTTATGTCGTGTACGATGAATATAATGTGGAAAGTGGGCTAAGCTCAATGGCGCGAACCACCGGCCATACTTGCTCGGCCGTCGCACGGCTGATGCTTGATGGGTGGATGGCAACGAAGACGGGCATCATCGCCCCCGAAGAAATAGCAATGGGATTATCAAGTGAGGTACGCTTCATGACAATTCTTGGCCACCTGAAGAGCAAAAACATTGAAATTTCCGTTCAAAAAACAACGACAGAGTAATTACAAAAAGCGGCCTCAAGCCGCTTTTTATTTTTATGCAACGAAAATTTGGAAAGGTGGCGGCCTGTATTGAGCGACTCGTGGTGAGAGTGGTCGAACCAAGTCGCGAAGTAAGCCGCACCGCTGACAATTTCAAGTATGCCCCGTAGTGAACGCAAAGCGTTCTACTGCTGGGGTTTTTCTTTGGCGGCAAAATTATGAGTTTGCGAAGCAACACAATTTCAGGAACCCTCTTGCGGCCACTGTCCGCGGCCAACCATATTCACGGATGTGATGTGGGCTTCCGAAGCCAAAACATTTGCAACAACCTTACCGACCGCGGACGGTGGCGCGAGTTTTGCCCAACCCGCTTTCTCGCTCCAGTCAGTACCAAAAGTTGTAGCGATTTTAGCGACGGTTTTTCTCACAACTTCCGCGTCATACATTCCCGTATCAACGCCACCGGGTCGTATGTCGGTTATGTAAATCTTCTCTGGCGCGAGTTCAATCATGCTCGCGTTAGCAAACCGACTAATGGCTCCTTTAACAGCA
>Ga0209542_10013641_pt1 | contig 13959 bp, 16 predicted proteins | sample RifCSPhighO2_01_FD_184028 | JGI IMG/M metagenome (GOLD analysis project Ga0209542, IMG submission 184028) | Soil microbial communities from Rifle, Colorado - Rifle CSP2_plank highO2_0.1 (SPAdes) (version 2) | ecosystem: Environmental > Terrestrial > Deep subsurface > Rock core/Sediment ...
GTATCCTTCATCTCCCTCTAAATCACGTACACAATGTGTAGCTTCAGCTGCTTTTTGAGCATTAGGATGAATGCTGGATAACGGAAAGTCTTTCAAAACATATTTTACTTTTCCAGTATCAACATAGTCTTTCACTATCTGCCCATATGTCTGACTGTAGTATCTACCGCAGAAGGGACATTGGAAATCAGTATATTCAACCATAACAACCGAAGCTTTATCGCTTCCCTTAGTAGGATAACCATCTATCTCGGGATCTATTATTGAAGGAGCTTGCACACCCCCCTGAATTGGAGCACCATTATTTACCACATTACCAACTGGTGTCCCATTGTCTCCAAGAAAGAATACAAAAGCTCCAACAATTAGTATTGCAGCCAAAATGAAAGTCGAATACTTCCACAAAGTATCTTTTCTTATAGTTATGGTCTCTCCAGGATTATTAACAACAGGGCTTGCAGTTTTTTCGTTCATCTTATAATACCCCCTTTCATATCTTCATTTTTCATCATTTAGGTAAACAATTAGATGTTTTAAATCTTATGAATTAAAACTGTAGCAATTTATATTTACAAATTAAATTATAATAGTAATTATATAGTAGTCACAGATTAGTAATATTTAAATAGGCGCAAATATACCGATTTTTATGGATTATAAGGAAAAAATTCAAGAAAATGTTCAATCACTTAGAAATAAAATTGATAGTATGCAAAAGACGCTTGAAGACACTAAGAATTCTCTAAATACCTATTTGAATGAGAATCTTGAATCAATGTGTAAGGAACTTGCTAAAAGAAACGGTTATCAAGCAACTCTATCCTTAAAAGAAAAAGAAATGATAGACCTAGTTGAGAGTGGCAAATTTCAAAAAATTTTGGAATTAATGCCTAAATCTCAAAAGGATAGTTATAGAAAAGCAACAGAGAAGGAATACAATAAAGCAAAAAAGAAAATGCCTCTTGACGAACTTGTTGTTTGTGGCTTGTTAGATGGTAAAGAATTAAGTGGGTCGGAGGAGCAAAGCAGGCTCACACTAATAATGCCTGTTAAATTCTCAGATAGAGATAAGATTGGCTCTCTAGAAGAAACTTTATATGGTCATCATCTAAACGTTGATTTCCAAACGGAACAGGAGTATAATGGATATGTCCAATTTGCGTTGGTTGTACCAGGAACCCAGGTAGAAGATACGGTAAAAAATTTAGTTTCAACTCTTGAACAAAATCTTCCTTCAACATTAGCTAATGCAAATGTTAAATATGGTATTATAAAATTGTTTGATCCTAATGTTCCTCAATTAATAGTTCCAGAAGTAATTGAAGTTGAAAAGACAAAAGTTCAAAGACCATATACAACTAAAGAAGCAACAAAAATATGGAGAGAGCACTGTCTAGCAGAAGGTAAAGATATACCTGAACATCTAATAAATGATAAAGTCCTTAACTTCATAAGATCTGATACAAAATATATTGAGACCACTCAAGATTCAAAAGGAAATTACCAGATAAATCCAGGCTCTTTCCTATCATTTATAAATTCTGTTACATTTAATAAAAATAAAAGTAGATGGGTGCCACAATTCAAGGAAACCGCACATATTCCAAGAAGTTTACCTTCTCAAGCAAAAGCAGAATATATTCCTCTTTCTCAAGCAGCCAATGCAATGATGAGGCATCAGGCAAAAGAAGATAATGTTCATATTCCCTATCATAATTTATATCATATTATAAGGGGAATTCCTAGAAACCAAAAGGTTGAGAATAAGCCTGATATAAAGAGAACAGATTCTGGGGAAATAGTTGTTGAAAAAAACGGTTTTAACGACTTTATTAATCATTATTTGGTTGTTCCTGGAAAAGGTGGTAAAAAGAATTATTTTCTTAAAAAAAGACCTAAAGAATGGAACGGTATAACTGATTTAATAGGAAAAGAATTGCATGTTATTCAAGCTGCAAATTTACTTGATGTAAATGTAAGTTATGTTTATAAAAGATTGCAAGAAGGAGATATTGCTCGTTCAAAACCAGGTTATGTCACAGGAGATTCGCTTAGGGGATTTATTAAAACTCATGAAAAGAAAGGTAGTAAAGATAAAACATATTGGGTGGAGAGAAAATGAAAACAATGAATATAGTTGAAGCAAAGCACTATCTTGCCAAGAAAAATGTCTCTCTTAATTTATGGGACATTAAACAAGATATAACAAAAGGAAGACTTCACGCAAAGAAATCTAATGGAATATATTGGATTGCCGCTAATGATCTTGAAACTGCCTATGGTATAAGCCAGAAAAAACTTACTGGCAGAGAATATTTTATGCTAAGGTCAATTCAGGGTCAATCAAAGAATGAAATTATACAACGAAGATTATTACAGGAATGTCAAGGCGACACAAAGAGTGCTGAGAGAATTGCTGCGGCTTATGAGGCCCATATTACAATGGGGACATATCAAAAACAAATTGAGGCGGATACAGATATAGGAAAGCACTTTGCATTACTTGGCGAAGCAGATAATCTTGTCAAGAAACTATCTGAAAAACACTCACTAGGGCTTATAGAAGAAGTTGAAAAGATTGAACAAGAATTAATGAAAAATAAAACTGTTCTATGCAAGGTAATGCCTACAGATTTAGGTATTATTGTTCAGTTGCCCTTAACATCAGAAAAACAGAGAGAATTAGGATTATACAAAAGTGTCTGGGATTTCTTTAGTTCTCATCCGCTATACACAAAACTGCAAGAAAGAGGGATTAAAGTTGCAAGTTCATCTAAAGATGGTTACATAATACTCGATTATGCTGGAAAACAACAGCAGATTATTAATACATTACAGGAGCACCTTACAGAAACACGACCCCAAGGATTTCCAGAGGCTCGATTAGAATTAAAACTTTATGTTCCACCAGAGCTATCTGTAAAAAAAGAAGAGGCGCATAAGAAGATTAAACAAGCAGACGCCCAAATATCGATTAAGGGCAAATGGTATACTGCAGACGAAGTAAGAAAATCACTTTCCATTTCCTCAAACCCTCAGAAGATTGGAGGACTTGTTAACGCTAAAGTATTAAGTAAGCCTAGGATTGTTGGTGGAATAAAACATTATCAAGTTCTTAAATTGCCTAATTAATTTAATATGAATAATTATAAAGATTATATCCTTTTTCTTGGTAGAAGTTACGGAAAGCCTTTAACTAGAACAGAATGGGATAATTTGCATAAGGAAATATCAAGTGCAGACGTACTGAGAACATTAAACATGAGAAAGTGGGATGAGTTTCTTGAGCAATGTGGCTATGAAACATTGCCATTTAGCAAAGAAGATATGATAAGATATGGAAAAGCTCTAGGCCTTGATATTTCTCATGTAACAAAAGAGCAGTGGGATGGCCTTATCGCTCTTCCTCATTTTCAAAATGAGCAAATACCTAATAGCGAGGAGATATTGCACCAATTCGGTGAATGGAACAAATTCCAGAGAGTTGTAAAGGCCAAACCCTCAATAAGAAAAAAAGAAGAAAGAGTTGCAAAAAACATAGAAAAACTTTCTCTTGAAGGATGCACAACCAATACAATAGCAAAAAGAATACAAATGGGAGAGAACATGATTAGAGATTATCTAGAAACTGTCGGTCTATTTAGCCAAGAGTATGTTAAAGAACATTTTTCCTCTCTTGATGAAATAACTAAAAATCAAATTATGAATACCAAACTCTACAATGGGGAAGATAAAAAGGTAATAAGAGAAATAATGCTTGAAAATGTCAAGAGATTGAATTTACAGAGATTAAGATATTGTGGCTTGCCTGGAGTTAATTTTATTGATTACGTACTGTTTTCACAACACGGCATTATTCCAGAGAAGAGTCTTGCTGCAGAATCTGAAAAGATCTCTGGACATGTCATGTTTTCTTTGATTAAAAACTGGAATTATATTAAAGGGGGAGAAGTGTTCAGGCAATTAAAATTATATCAGGGAACGATTGAAGATGCTCTCAAGAAACCAAAATATGCAAAAATGCAATTTGACGTTGTTAATTTTGACTGGTTGGGAGGTTGGGCAAAGGACAAGCAGGCAGCATTAAAAAATCTGTTTCAGTACAACCATCTAGCAGATGAAAGCATTATTTTCATGAGCCTTAATGATTCTTTTATGGAAAGAGCAAGAGCTGCAAATGGAAGAGGTTATAACCTTGAACATAAAGGCGGAGATTCTCATCTGCAAATTGCAGTCAAATCTCTTGAAGTTTTTGCTAAAAAAGACTATCGGGAAGTTCAAGAATTGTTCAGAGTTCCTTATAGGGACACTGTAGAAATGCTTTCTGCAGGATATCTTATTAGAAAGAGAATAAACTAGACTATTTATTTGTTCTTTTTAATCTTCTTAAGACCTGCATAATATCCTTCTTCTCTTAATTTTCTTGAGAAAATAGAAGCCTCAAGCGGACTCATTTTCTCTTCTTCAACAAGCTTATGGAATACAAATCCTGCAGTCTCATCACACATTCTCTCATTATAGTAAGATTCTGTTTTAACATGGTCAGAGGATACTTCTACATAGTCTGGATGCAATCTATTTATCTCAACACGTTCAAACCCCATATCTAACCTGCTCCTTAAATCTCTATCTTCCTCTGAAAAGTTAGTCAATCTAAGGGCAAATTGAGGTAAATTATTTCTAGCCGGTTTTACTCTTCTTTTCTCCTTACATTCTCTTTCTTCAAATTCTTCTTTCTTACCATTTCCACTTTTATCATTAACGCCACCATCTGTGTCTACAATTGATTCATTACCTCTACCGCCTCCACCCGTAGTCTCATTACCTGTAGAAGAAACATCCTTTAATTCACCTTTCTTATCTTTTACAAATCGTCCAGATGAAATATTAAAATCAGTGCACAATTCTTTGTAGGTATCTTGAAGACCCTTCATTAATTTTGATCCAAGGTCTACTGCCTCTGTCGCTCTTACATTTTCTTCCCCAGATCTGATTCTAGATGTCAATGGCTCAGAAAATTTACCATCTACTAAGTTAGTAAAGTCAAAAAATGTAGGCATGGGATGATAATCATTTCTGTGAACTGTTAACTTAAGAAAGTTTTCATTTATATAACCGTCAAGTCTTCCAGAATCCCATGGGAACTGTGTGAATTGCTCTAGCCCAGTAATATTCTTAACAAATACACCCTTATTATACAATCTAATCTTTCCATTTACGTTCTTAGGATCATACCATAGAAATACATCGACAGACCCCTCTCTGTTTTTACTAGTCTCTTCATCAATAAATTCAAAAGGCAATGTCTCCTTAACCACTAGATCTCCTCTAAATTGTAATGGTTTTATTTTTTCTTCTTTCTCTCGCTCACCAGTATACTTTAGAGAAATCTCTACTTTTCCAGCTTCAAGAAGAGGATGATATTGTTCGCTTATTTTATTAAATATCTTTGAAGGTGAGAAAGATTTATCAAAATTTTGAGGAAGAATCTTTGAAATAATAACTTTTGTACCAGTTCTTAATCCTGGAAGTATTGGATTTCTATCTGGCTCAACAGTTTCAGTAGCATTTGCTTCAAATGTATCTCTTCTCCAATGAAGCATATTAATTTTTGGTGGAATGGTACTAGCATCTCTAGAGTATACAACTATTCCGGCCTCTTTTCCCATACCATAAAAAGAAAGCATACCAAATCCTTTCTCTCCAATACTTTCATCATCAAATCTTTTCAAAGAATCTCCTACATTATCTATAATATGATCAAGACTGTTTTTGTTCATTCCTCTTCCATTATCAACCACAATTATTTTTCTATTCTTTTTATCAACGTGAAGATTAACCTTTACCGAAGGGACATACCCAAGATAAACATTGTCTATGCAATTCGAAATATACTCTCTTAATCCTATAGATGGATCAATTCCACCGAGCTGTCCCATTATATGATTTTCTCTGTCTTTTCCAAAAGATGGTTTTCTATATTCTGTCATTTTTGTCTTTTAGATGGCAATTTAGGAATCATGGGTATGATGTTCTTATTATCTGTATATATTCCTTCTAGATAGCTTGTAAGCTTGCCAACATCGGGTTGATGTAACCTCTTTGCTAATTCTATACGTAAATCTGGATAAGGCCTTAACATCTCAAGTGCGTGGCAAAGAACATAGAAACCATTTTCTGCATTAGCAACGCGATCATCTAAAGAAGATACACTTGATTCTCTAATTATTTTCTGGGAAGATCTTTCATCATTTGCTTTAGAACCTTTAAAACAATCTAAACCTGTTAAGTTGTATAAGATTAATCGCCTTTCAGGAGAAATTCTATCTATATTCTTAATCTTCCCACGTACGTAATCTCCCAAAGTATCCTGATTAATCCCATATTCATCTTGTATTTGCTTCAAAGTCTTTCCACTATGATGATACCACTCAGATAATTGCTGATTCCATGTTTTTGATTCTTCTGCCATCTTAATTTAATTTTCCTATCTAGAACACTATATAAATCTTCCGATTTGTAACCATTATGTAATGGGAACTTACTTCAATAAATTAAGCTAAAACTAACCAAGACTCCCCTTAACCTCAAAATCTCCAATAAATTACTTCTTAATCCTATGTAATCTAGCCTCAAGAACAGGTAATTCTCCGTTAATTTTTTGTACGCCTCTTTTTAACAAAATGCGAAATTAGTAAAATAGAGCCTGCAAATAGAAGTATCACAGAAAGCCAATTCAATAAAGTCTGATTTGACAAGATTGTTGAATTTACACCAGGAGATAAAGACAAAGAGATATGCAGACTTTGTAGTAGAAAAAGAATTCCCGCACTAATTAAAATTATTCCAAATATAACAAAAGAAAGGTCCGAGAAATTAACTAAACTCAGCCTTTCAACAATACCTCCTGTCAGCTTTATCTCTCTAGGCATTGTTTCTTCTTTATACGCTCCCGAAACATGATGTATCCTGCATTCAGCAGTAATCTTTGGCATTAGGATAGAAGTTGTTTCACAGTTAGGGCTAATGCCAATACCAACCAAATTTACCATCTTATTGTGCCTAACAAGATAATTCAAAAAATTTACAGTTTCAGATAAACTATGCTTGATTAAAATTGATTGGGGGGAATCAAGCATAATAAAATCGTATTTTCCAGATTTTGTTAAACTTTGGACTAGCATTGAGATTTCAGTCAAAGAAGCTTCCTCACGAAAAACAGACTCCTCTTTTTCAGGCTTATTTTTACCCTTCTTTGCTAAAACATACAGCTTTTCTTTAAGTCCATTCCTATTAAGGAAAGAATTAATCTCATCCAAGTTTGATTCAAAAGAAAGGTAAATACCTCTTTTATATTTCTTTGTCAAACTTCCCAGAATTACAGGTATAAGTACATCTCTCTCTAGTTCAGGTAAAATAAAAAATCCAAAATCTCCTCTTCCCAATTTATCTACATTATCTTTTAACTTTAATTGAATCTTTTCCATTTCCTTTTCCAAAAGATTCATATGAAACACTCTCTCCTATTGGCCTTCTCTCTCTTTTCTTCTGAAATGCATTCTTTGTCTGATATCCTATACCAACTAAAAGCGGAACAGCATCATTCTCTTTTACTTTCAATATCCTCTTCACTTTATTCTGTTCAGGTGTAACAATACAAGAATTAATCCCTATGTCCTCTGCCTCAAGAGCCATGTGCGACGCAGCAATACCACAGCTCATATAACTGTCATGAACACTTGAATCTTTCCCCCTAAAACAAGCATGACCTTCACCAGCACACAAATCCCCTCTTAAAACTATTGCAATAATTAAAGGGGGATTTGTATGAAAGTCTCCATAATTTGCTGTAGACATCAACTCCCCGATTGTCCCCTTATCCCGAACAATAATAAAGTTCCAAGGCTGTGAATTTGTGCACGAAGGAGCCCACCTCGCTACCTCTAGAATTTTTGCAACATCCTTTTCACTCACCTGCTTCTCACCAAAATTATATGTCGTCTTTCTCTCTCTTGCCAACTCTAAAAAGTCTTCCATCTCTTTATCCTATACTATTAATCATTTAGAAATTATAAACCTTCCCATCAATAAAATCTTGTTAAATGCCAAGAAACTTAAATATCCCATAAACTAAAAATGCAGGCCACACAATCGCCTTCAGCAAACCAAGAACGCCAGACCAAAAACCTGAAGCTGTAGAGATATAATAAATTGCCGCGCCTATAAAGCCAAGACCATAAAACGCACCAGAGGTACCGCCTCCTCCGGCATTTTGCATTGACTTTCTCACCATATATCCCAATGAGCAACTTGAAGTTTATAATTATATCTAAAATTGACTTAAAGAGAGTCGAACTGCTGACTATTCGTCTTTTTAGTTTAAATCTTTAAAAATTCACCTGGACTTATTATTTTAATACCTCTAAATTCTATCATATTCAAAAGATGTTTATCATAAGAAATTAGATATTCTACTTTTCCATCTATTGCCGCTTCTAAAATAATATTATCTTTTGGGTCTTCTTTGATTACATCTAATTTAATTTTTGTTTCAATCAGATTAGAAATTGACAAAATAGTTCTTAACAAATATTCTATACTCAACCTTAAATCTAGGATATATTTTTGAAATTTTGATTCTCTATTTAAAACTTTTATAATTTCTGATAAGATATCTTCAGAAATAATTATTTGCACATCCTTTTTTTCTGCTTTTTCCAGGATTTTACTTGCCTCTCCCTCCCAAAATATTCCAGATAACCAAACATTAGTATCTATTACTATTTTCATTTAGAAATCCTACCTAACTCTTGATTCTTCTATCAGCTTTTTTAAATCATCATTTGAGAAATTAGATCTTTTTGCCGCCTCCCTAAAAGGCTTTGTTGCTTCTTTCCACGATTTTATTTTAGGTAATTCAATCTTTTTCATACAAATGGAATTATCGCTATCCGAAATAATCAATAGATTTCCCTCTTCTAAATTCATCTTTTCTCTTATCTCAAAAGGAATTACAACCTGTCCCTTTGAGCTTATTCTAGTTATGTTTACCATGTAAGATTGTAAGACTTACCTATTTATAAATCTTTGTATTCTTACTTTCTTACATCAGAAGACTGGGAGTTATATGGGCTTGAAGAGAATCGAACTCCTGACTACCTGATAAAATGGGCAATACCAGAATCGAACTGGTGACTCCTCGGTGTAAACGAGGCAGTTTGCCACTAGCTTAATTGCCCATACTAAGACTTTCATTATTAGCACTTATAAAAGTTTCTACTTCTTTAGATGAAGGAATCCTACCGTTTTTGAGAAAATAATCATATTTTATAATATTCTTTCTATTTGAAAAGCCTATGATATCATGAAAAAGAGATATCTTTTCTCTCCCATAAATCATAATGCCTTTGCTAAACTCTCCTCCTTTAATCTTAAGTCTGTTTAAAGAGGAAAGTAAAAACTCTCTAAGCGGTTTTATAGTTATAGATAAATGAATCATTGCTTTAGCACCAGGATGCGAGGATAAACTTCCATCAGTATCCATAATTCCCCTCACAAAGTAGGCCAAATATGTTTTATCCTTTTTTATAAAACCTGGGACAACTATTTTACTTTTATACTTAAGACCTACAGGAAATCCCATATCCTTGAAATAATTGCTTAAGGCTTTGCTGTACACTACGCAGTTTATACTTCTATGTTTACTTGAAGGATAGTAACTAGGATAAACTCCAAATAAATCAAAGATAAGTTTCTTAACATAAACGGTAAGGTAATCTTTATCTAAAATCTTATCTCCCGAGATAGCAATTCCCTTCATATTGGAGAAAACACAACCATCTCCTAGCATTATGCCATATAACTCGGCCAACTTTTCATTCTTTACAGTAGGTATAGTTATTCTTTTAGTTGCTCGATGTCCTGCCATTTTTTGTCCCCAGAAAGGTTCTAATATCTCTACTTCTTTTTCCAAATCTTTAAATTGTAATTTACCTATCTTTAGAAGCTTTTTAAAGATAGATAAGGGAATAGTATTATTCTTATTCATCCAATCCTGCCTAACAGTGTAATCGCAAACGCCTAATTTATAGGACAAATCTTTCCATGTCAATTTACTATCTTCTTTTATTTTAGTTATTATATCATTAAGAAGAGGCTTTCTCACTTTAACCCTTTTATCTATAATTCTCCCATCTTTAGTTTTATTTATACCTACTAGACCACGTTTAAGTATAAATAGTTTTTTCTCCTTTTCCTTCCTCAAAGCAATGTTTAAATATAGACAAAATTTTATCCATTTACCCCTCATAGCTCAATGGTAGAGCATTCGGCTGTAGACAAAAGTCTAACACGGACATTCCATTAGGAATAGGATGAAGTGCGACAAGCTCATGTTCGTTAGAACATGAAAGTACGACAGTACCCGGAGCACCCCAGTTCGATTCTGGGTGAGGGGATATAATGCTTTCTTAAGAAAGCATAGCTCTCTAAAAATCTAACAGTAAAACACAATTAATTCCCAGTTTGATTCACTTCAATCACGTAAGTGTTGGAGTTACCACGGACAAAGTCTGTGAGTATGGGTGAGGGGATTCTTACACCAATTAATCTTAAATAACCTCAAAATATCCCTCTCCATGAATAAGTTAAAAGGCGTTAAAGACAAATTAATTGAATGGGGAAAATATCATCTTACAGATACAACGAGTATGCTTAGTGCAACTAGTCCCATATATGCTCCTTTAGAGACTCTAGTTTTTGGTATGCCCTGCGACGAATCAATAGCAACTAGGGCATTAGTTGCAGGCCTATCTTATGCAGGATTAGGACTCGCTTTTTCAAAGGGAAGGGACCTCTCAAGATATTTGTTTAAAATAACTGAAGAAACAAAAGAAAAGATTCAACATTTGCACGATGCAGTTTATGGGGGAGCATTTACCGCTATTACTAGCCCAATATTATATTATTTCACAAGTGCTAAAGACTTTAAATCACTATTTTACAAATCTCTTGCAGTAACAGCAACGGCCGCTTTAACAGGAGGATATGTAGGATTGTCTATTGACGCCGGAAGAGACCTCTTAGGTTTAGAAGAATCAGAGAGAATGCCTAAGATAATCAAATATCGCAGTCCTGTGACAAAAAAAGCAATCTTTGCAGGTTTAGCTGTTTCTTCTGTAGGATTAATGAGCTTAATTTATAAGAATATTCCTAAATAATAAATTACTAGCTTTTATTCTTCCTATAATATTCCCTCATCAAATCAAGGTCAATTATAGGCTGTTCTCTTCTATATACCAAATCTCTAGTTTCTTTCTTACATACTCTGCACATTGAAGTAATATCGTAAATTCCGCCCCCGTAGTGATCAACTAATCTTACAGGATCGACTTTAACTTCTGCAAAACTATGAACTCCAAAAGTGTGTAGAATCCTTTCAATATTATGTTTCATTGCCATTATCTTTTTATTAGATATCTCTATTTAAATTATTCTATGAATATCTCACAAACCCTGTCTGTGTTAAAGAAATCAAAATTCAGAAGCTCTTTTCACCTCGGCTCTACTGAAATAGAAATAATAAACAAGAAAGGAATGGAGACAATAAGAAAACATGCTCTCGAGTTGCTTGAAAAGAGAATTAAAATTAAGCCTAAAAATGATGGAAGACAAACCCCTTTCAAAGGCCATCCTGTCTTTGTCGCCCAGCATGCCACAGCTACTTGTTGCAGAAAGTGCATACAAAAATGGCATTTCCTACCGAAAGACAGGCCCCTAACTACTGAAGAAATCTCTTCTCTCGCAAATCTCATTACAATTTGGATAGAGTCCGATTATGCAAATCAAAAGGCTTAAAAAGCAATTTTCTGAATTATATGTATGGATGAAGTTAAAGAATACATCTCAAAGTACACGAAAGAATTATCAGAAATAATAGAAAATTCTATGAAAGTATTGAGAAAGGCAAACCATGTCATCAATGCATCATTATTAGAAAGAATAGGTAAGCTTGTGCCCGGTTATGTAAATAGTATATCGCATCCTCCAGTATCAGGAAGAGAGGAATATTGGAGCGCATTGCAATATGATTTAAGTGGCGCTCCTGTTTATATCTTATTCCCATGGGAAAATCAGGGAAGTATTAGAACAGCTGGTCCAAAAAAGGTGCATATTCCCAGTGTAAGAGAAATGATAAAGACTTTAGCGCAAAAAATAGAATCTTATTAAAGACATCTAATCAACCTTACTGGCTTTCTTCCATAATATATTGAAATAATTTCCATAAGGTAAAGCAAGATGCTTGTCGTCTATCTCAATAACGGTCATATCCTCTCCCCAAAGTAAAATAAACACCTTATCGCCTGCTATATTAGTTGTAGCAAATGAATCGTATTTTGCAGGTAAGACTTTAGCCTCTGTAAATTTCATTTTATTGAGATACCTTACTCTATCCTCTGCTCCAGAATTATATATTTGCTGCATTGATATCCCTCTCCTTATTCTCTCTTTATGAAAATCATTTAATATGGGTCCAAGTTTATCTGGGGCTTCAACAGGTATTCCATAAACACGAATAGTAGAATCATTATCAAGCATATCAAAAATAGCTTCCCTGAAAGCAAATAATCCTTTTGTGATTCTTATTTTACTTCCATCATCCTTCTTCAAGAACCTGCCCTTATACTGTTTTATCAATTCTCCTAGTTGCGCCTCTCTCTCCTTGAAGTAATTTAAAAGACTATCTGGAGATCTTGCAGAAAACATGGTTGTACTTCCATTAATCTCATAAACCAACCCCCTGCCCACTAAGACTCTCAAATAGTCATATATATTTGATCTATGAATCTTCGTTCTTTTAGATATCTCAAGGACGGAAGACGCTCCTCTCTGAACTAAATCGAAGTATATCTCTGATTCATTTCTTCCCAAACCCATTGATATAAGGAATTCTTTTATATTGTCCATTTTTGTCTTTATATTTAAACGAAAACGTCTTTATTAAATATCTATAGTATAAAAATAGACAGCATATATATAAATAAGCTTCCAAAAAGGTAGCATTATTTCTTCATAATGTTTATATCTAAGTGTCTTCTTAATAAACACAGCATAAAATGACTAATAAAACATTAAACATAGGTTTGGTAGAAGACGACAAAGAAGTACTATCTCTATTTCCCAAAATAATAGAATATTCAAAAGGAGACTTAGGTCATATGGATATTAAAGTTAGTCTGTTTCCAACCGCCGATATAGACAATTGGACAGACATTAATAATTTATTAGACAAATTGACGAGTGATCCACTAGACCAGTATTATATGGACTTTCGTTTAGGAACGGATAAAATTAGAGGAACAGAGATAGCTCAATTGATAAGGTCGAAGGTTAAACGACCGGTAAGTATAATTGAGTTTAGTAATTATGACCAAGACATAATTATGGAACAAGCCCCAACTACGATTGAAGCGCTTAAAGGAAAGATATTTGATACAAGTATAAAAAAAATTAATATGGCAAAATTACTTCCTCAAACAATATTAGAATATGCCTATAAACCCCTCTCCATTGGTATTGCCGGTCTTGGCACTCTTGGCAAAGGCTTTCTAGAAGTATTGAGAAATAAAGATTATGTAAGTAAATTTAATCTATTCAGCCCTAGTCTTTTTCAAGACAAGAGTGAAGAAGAAGTAAGAGAAGGTCTACAATTGCTTAGCGAGGAAGATAGGGAAAGATTTCACATTAAACATACTCTTGAAGATGCGCTTGTTGATACAGATTGTATTTTAATATGTACATCCAATCATAACTCTGAATATATTTCCAAAAGACCTGATCGTACTGATTTGTTTCAACATGCAGTCAAAAAGATAGGGGATTATGGAAATATCTTAGTAGCAAATAATTATCAGGGGCTAGTATTTGTAGGTACAAACTCTTCAGGAGACAGTTTACACT
>Ga0209542_10013643_pt1 | contig 13958 bp, 9 predicted proteins | sample RifCSPhighO2_01_FD_184028 | JGI IMG/M metagenome (GOLD analysis project Ga0209542, IMG submission 184028) | Soil microbial communities from Rifle, Colorado - Rifle CSP2_plank highO2_0.1 (SPAdes) (version 2) | ecosystem: Environmental > Terrestrial > Deep subsurface > Rock core/Sediment ...
GATATGATGTCGGGTGAGGCGGGAGATAATGGAATGATGGGCACTGACGACGGCGTAGTAATAGATGTAAATGTATCAGCTCAAACTAGAGAATTTGCGATTTCAGCAAGCCCTTATAAATTTTCAGTCACTGAGATCAGAGTGAAGAAAGGTGATACCGTTAAGATAGTTTTTAAGAACGAACAAGGAGCACACGATTGGGTTGTTGATGAGTTTAACGCCAGGACAAAAGTTCTTCAAGCCGGTCAGACAGAAACCATAGAGTTTACTGCCGATAAAACTGGCACTTTTGAGTACTACTGTTCTGTTATGAACCATCGTCAGATGGGCATGGTTGGGAAGCTTATAGTAGAATAGTCTAAATATGAATCAAACTAAAAATCAGGCTTAGCCTGATTTTTAGTTTGAAAATAGAGGTTTGTAAATTGTCAGGCTGTTAAGGCAAGACGGTGAAGTTAATCTCATTAGAGATGTCGTTAGAGTTTAGTGTCGGTCCTACGCGTATAGTATGTTCTCCTGGCAAAAGATCGGGATCTACAGTCCAAGTTCCCCAGGTATTGCTGGGATCAAGCGTGCCGATAGTTGTGTATCTGCTCCTATTCTTATCATGGACCTGAACGGTAAAATATCTCCTAGCTACTTCAAGCTGATTGCCAAGATTGTTACCCCTAATAGTGATTGTCTGGCCGACTCTAACGCTTGACGGCGAAAGAGATGCTACGATCCTAGTCGTGGTAGTGCCGGGAGCCCCTTCTATTCTTACAACGATTCTACTTGTCTGGGTGCTTCTTACGGAGCTATCACGCAAAGTATATGTATGAGTACCGATAGAAACACTCGGGTCAATTATTGCTCCACTTGGCGGAGAAACTGGTCTCCAGGCTAAACCGTCTTTATATATGGTAGCATTACCGGAGCTTGCTCCCAGTGTGTAGTTTAATGTTACATCGCAGTTAAGATTGCTTGCGTTTATCCCTTTGGCACAAGCCAGCCAGGAAGAAGATAGAGATCCTTGGTTGTATATATTCACAACCGTAGTTGCCAAAACAGCGCCTGTTGTTTTGTTATTCAAAGTATAGGTGTATATGCCGGCAGGCTGATTTGGTTCAGCTAGCGAACCAGACAATACGGTAGGTGATACCAAGTTAACTCCGTTCTTATTGATTATTAATTCACTTAGAGAGATACCGGATACGTTGTAATTCAGATTAACACTGCAGTTCGGGTTAGAAGCCGTTACATTTTTTGTACATGAAGCAGGTGTAGCAGTTATATTTGCGCATATTCCGGAACAGGTTCCGATTCCTTGAATGGCAGAGGCGTCAACTCTTCCCCAACCGTAAAAAGCGTCTTTGCCCGATGGGCCTAAGTCTTTAGCGCTATTGATAATCGTTCTTTCTACCTCATCTACGGTGTAGTTTGGAAAGGCCGATTTAATTAGAGCAATGAGTCCGCTAACAACAGGAGTAGCCATGCTGGTGCCACTTTTGACGCCATAGCTATTGCCCAAAAGAGAAGAATATAAATTAACTCCGGGAGCCACTATATCTACTCCTGCTCCCAGACCGGAAAAAGCAGCTATAGAATCGTTGCTATCAACGGCTCCAACAGTAAATGAATCATTCAAGCAGCCTGGCAGAGATACCCCGGCGGGGATATTACCAGAAGCCATAACTACCAATGTCCCATGATCCCTTGCATATTGAATAGCTTTTGACATCTCACGACTGGTAGCATCCGTATTGTCGCATATATTTGGGTAAGCTCCTCCGCCAATACTTACATTAATTGCATCCGGATCAAAATCATCACTTGTGCCATATACACCGTCAGGACCGTTGATTGCCCAGTAAATAGCACTGACAACTGTGCTATAATTTCCTTTTCCTACCGAGTCCAAAATCTTTCCGGCGATTATCCTACTATCCGGCGCAACTCCGATTGCCCTGGGATCAATACCGTCAGCAGTAATAATGCCAGCAACATGGCTTCCGTGACCTGGTGAACCGGCTCCGCTACCATTGTCATCCATAGGATCGTTGTCGTTATTGATAAAATCCCAGCCGCCTAAATAGCCTGATTGAAGTTCCGGGTGACTATAGTTATAACCTGTATCAAGAATGACTATTCGCGTACCCTGACCCCTGTTGCCTGAAGTTTGTATGGCTGTTGCGCCTATTTGCTGATTGGCGCCTTGGTCTTGAAGCTGAAGCACAGGATCTGAATCCAAAGATACTGTAGCTGATGGCGGGCATTCTACTGCTGAAAAATCTTGGTAGCCTACGTTATATACTCTTGAACAGCCGGCATCAAAAGCTGAGGCAGACTGGATCTCGTTCTCAGTAATAAATCTGGAAAACTGCTGACAGTCGGTATCCAGTGTACAGGCGCCTATGGCTCCGTTAGTGCAAACGTTATTAATACAAATTGTATTACAATCGGTGTTCTGAACACAGGCAAGAGAACTGTTATTACTACAAAACCCATTGTCACAAGTCGGCTGAGTTATTAAGCTTTGTCCGGTTACGCCCGAGTTAAGTCCGCTCAAGTTAAATCCTCCGCCGACTAATTCAGGGTTAATGGTGTTAAGAATTACGTAAGAAGATAAAAGCAGAATGGCTCCAATAATGGCGTTAAATATATATCTTTTGGCAGTGGCGATATTAGCTGGATTAGCGGCAGACGTCATCCACAAAAATCCGGCCCACATGATCATGATAAAGACGGCAATGCCAACAACAATAAAGGAATAAGTAACCGCATTGTTTATGAGATCTTGAAAGTTTGATGCGGACGGTATCGTTATGCCGACACTGGGGCTGAAAGGTGGCGGTGGAGGTGGTGGGTTATTCGGGTTTGATGGCGGTGGTATCGGTACAGAACTAACAGTTAATACCCCTGTGATTGTTGCTGTTTGATGCTGAATAGTTCCGTTAGTCTGAATCACATCTCCTTCAACAGATAAGGAATAATCGGCATCAGATAAATGAGACGGGACGGTGAAAGTTAAGACGGTTGCCGAAGCATTTAGAGAACCTGTTACTACTGTCATCAATGTTCCTAAGTAAAATATTGAGACAGTATCTCCAAGATTTACCCCGCTAATCTGAACTGTTCCGCCTGGTGCTACGACAGATGGATAAAAGTCACATAAAACCATATATCCCGGAAGATAAGTTCCATTCGGGTCGCATGGCTGAAGTCCTTGAGCAGTAGGGTTAGTGCTTGGAGTTGGGCTTGAAGTTGGACTAATACTTGGACTTGGAGTTATAGTTCCGCCTGAACAAGGTACTGAAGCCGGCTGGTTGCCTCCGGTAATCGCTCCCCAGATCCTTTTATGTTCAGTGCTAATACAAGGTCCCAAAGCTCTAGTTCCTCCTCCACGCCCCCAGCTGAAAATCGTTAGAGCGACAACATTTGGATCATTATAAGCCTTTAGATAAGGCGGGGTTTGCATGGCTTGAAGACTGTTGAGATTAGTCCATGTAAAATTCCTATCATAACCCTGAACAACTATGAACATCTGTTTATTTCCGATTATAGCTTTCATCTGGTCTATCTTGGTGTTGAGTTGTTGAATCAAAGTCGGATCATTCTGCAAATTAGGATCCATGTAGGCTTCAAAACCAACATAGTCAAGATTTGATGCCTGATAGCCTGTATTATTTCGTAATTGTGATTCCGTGAAATTTATACCAATAGGTTTCTGGGGCAAACCGAGAGCTGTCACCTTGGCTCTGTAGTTATTTATTGCTTGTTCGGCGGTAGCTTTGTCCCAATTTGGTTCGTCGTCAAGATAAACCCAAGCGACAGAATTCCAGTGATTTTTTACCGCATTAAGCTCTATGTCTGCCCATTGTGAGGGACTTCCACCCCAGAGAATTATTTTATGATTTTGGCCATAACCTATTATCGTATTGATGCTAGCGTCAAAGGTGGATGGATTATTAACATCTCCGTCTACTAAAAAAGCATTTACGAAGTCTTTCACCTCATCTTTATACGTACCGTCAGTAATGTAATAAGCCATCAATATCTGATGGTTTGCAGCAGGAAGAGTAGTCTGGGCTTGAGCATAGCCGTCTTTATCAATATAAAAATAAACAATTTGTACTGAGAGAAATACGGCAGTTAGTAAACTAAATAAAAATAAACCGAACCAGTGAGCATGCTGGTGTCGGGGATGGTTGTGCCAAGTATTGTACCAGATTAGGTTACTGAGTTTTTTATGTAGTGAATCCATTTATTAAACTAGAAATCCCAATGTATGTGATCTGTGTTACCTCCGGCAGAGGTTGGTGTGCAAGTTAGATCAGAAGCTCCACTTGCCGTTTCACAGTATATTTGACCGCTATAATTTGATGCTATGTAGTTTAAAGCTGCAAGCCAAGTAGCTGGACTAGACGAATTTACAACAATATCAACGGCTCTTCCTTGATAATGACGGCTACCGGCTGAATGAATTCCGGTAGTTAGAGAAGAAACAGTAAATCTTGATCCGCTAGTCCATAAATCTGTTAGACCATCAAGAATTATCGGGTCTATATTAACAGAACCTGTAGTGCCACCGGGAAGGCAAGAGCATGTTGGCGAACAAACGCTTGGTAAATTGCCTCCAGCTACTTCTTGAATATTTAATTGGGCATGATACCCAGAGCAGGTAGCATTAGTTAAAAAACTGGCTAAACCGATTGTGCTTAACAATGTTTGGGCTGAAGCTTGAGATGCACTGCCTCCACCACCTGGTGGGGGATTAATAATCGGTGGCGGAGGAGGATTTGAGATTCCAGGAAGGTTAAATCCTCCTCCGACTAATTCAGGATTAATAGTATTAAGAATTACGTAGGATGATAAGAGAAGAACGGCTCCAATAATTGCATTTTTCATGTATCCTTTTGCGGTGGCGATATTGCCTGGATTAGCGGCGGAAGTCATCCACAAAAATCCACCCCACATGATCATTATAAAGACAGCGATACCTACTATAATGAGGGAGTAATTATAGGCATAGGTTATCAAATCTTGAAAATTTGTAGCTCCTGGTATGACAACAGGATTTACAGAAACCGCAGAAAGAGTTGTCCCTCCATCAATGGTTATGACACTTGGGCTTAATGCAGAACCATATGCTCCCGTAACACCAACGTTGTATATACCCGGCTGGATATTGTTGGGGATAATGACAGTAGTTACTCGTAGACTAGGATCTACCCAGCCCGTAGCATTAATAACTGTTCCGCCTATTCCAAAGAATTGAACATTAGGTGTAAGAAAACTGCCAACTATCTCTAAAGTTCCTCCGTTAGAAGTAACTGTTGGATTAAGAGAGGTTATTACCGGAGGATTATTTATACTTCCACATGTTTCAGGAGCCAATCCGCCGGATAGATCATTTCTTGGAGAACTATCCGAGATAGTTACTACTGCCATTCTGCCGACAGGGTCATTATAGGCTACCGTGAATATTCCATTATTATGGACAGCGCTAATGTGAGATGCGTCAGCTGGTATGGCTATACTTGCTCTTTCTCCCCAGGGCCTTAGAAATATATAGGATGAAGTGTTGTTAAATACTCCCGTTACTATCCAGGGTTGGCCATTTACCATCAATATATTTTTAGTGGCTCTTACTCCGGAACCACCGAGGCTCTCAGTAAATCCAGATGTAGCGGATAAATTTATATCTTTTCCGTCAGATAAACAGATTCCACGCACAGGTCCATACCCGCCATATATAATATATTCGTCAGTTATAGACATCTGGTGAAGCGGCGCTTGAGTGGGGAATCTTGTAGTTTGGACACTACCTTCAATTAAGCAAATCTCGAGGTGACTACCATCACAGCCATAAACTACATTATCTTGGCTCATCGCTAGAGCTCCTCCAGCGCCGGAAGATACAACAGTTTGATTATCTTTGGCAATTCTTCCTCCAGCTCCAAGCCATGAAGACCAATGGCCATCTCGGGCATCAAATAAATTACCGGCAACAATAGCGGGATCATCTGAGGTTAGTACAGGTTGCCATTGGCCGACTGTTACCTCATAGCGCGTCGTGTAAAACGGATTAACTTCACATACGAATGTTAGCGTGTTTAGATCTTTCCATTTTCCACCTGTACATCTAGTACTGCCGGCCGGTAAACCTGGCGGGTTACTGAAATCGTAATTTTGACTTGTCTGTAAATCTGTTACCCAGTTATCACCCCAGTTACCGTAAGAAACATATCTGCCGTCAGGAGATAATTCTGGCCACCAGCCGTTGCATCCGGGAGGGCTACAGGTATGCATGCTCTGTGTCGGGCTCCAACTACTTAATATTGGAGCTAGCTGGATTGTCGTTTGGGCTTGGGCCTCGGATCTGTCACTTTCATAATCAAAAATATTTATCTGGCCGGATAAAAAAGAACCAGCCAATACTAAAATGACTATGAATGCGAACCAATGAGCATGCTGATGAAGAGGATGGTCATGCCAGTTATGGTACCATCTGAATGATTTTCTAAGATGGCAGTGGAATGAATGATTCATTAGGATTTAGAAAGATAATTTGAGATTACACGTCTATATTATTGTAGAATATATTAGTGGATTAGTCATTACTAAAATGTGCACAATTTTGGTATAGTGAATCTAGTGAAATTACGTATTACGCACTACGCATTACGAAGCAAATCACAGATATTTCTGGTGGTTTTTTTGTTTGCCTCATTGCTAACTACATACTACATACTACATACTACTTCTGCCTACTCTGCCGTAGAAGACGAGATATCCGAAAGACAGCAACAGATAGAAGAACTTCAGCGTCAAATAGAGGAGTATCAGAAACAAATAGAAACCAACCAGTCTCAGGCCAAAACTCTTGAAACTGCGATAAACGCCTTAAATGCAGAAATTCGCCAAATTGGGCTTGCTATCAAGAGCCTTGAATTATCAATTAGCCAAACCTCGTCTGAAATTTCCAGCACGGAATCACAAATATCCGAAGCCGAAGATAAGATAAGTAAACACAAAGATGCCATCGTTCAATTTCTCAAGATCACTTACGAGAATGATCAAAAAACATTAACCGAGATACTGCTTTCTAACGATAATCTCTCAGATTTTTTTACGGCTCTGAATAATATCCGAGTAAATCAGGAGAAGCTACAAGTGACTATAGAAGAGATGAAAAGACTAAAAGTCGATCTAGAAGTTAAGCAGGAGGATCTTGAGGGTAAAAAAACTGATCTTGAGCGAGCTAGACGTTTACAGGAGATAGAGAAACGCTCCATTGATTCCACTAAATCAACACAAGCTAAATTATTGAAAGATACCAAGGGTCAGGAGTCAAAATATCAGGAACTGGTTAAAAAATCTCAAAAAGATATTGAAGCTATTCGCGCCCAGATTGGATACTTGATACAAAACGGAGTCTCAGCGGAAGAGGCGGTAAAATACGGTCAGTTAGCTGCCATAGGAGCCGGTATTCGACCGGCATTTCTAATCGCCGAGCTTGAGCAAGAAAGTGCTTTGGGAGCTAACGTCGGCAAATGCTATATAGTAGATGCAACTAGCGGCGCTACTCGTAAGGTTACCGGGCAGGTTTATTCAAAAGGTATACATCCCACCAGAGATCTAGCTTTGTTTATACAAATCACAACTGAATTAGGCCGAGATCCTTTTGAAACTCCGATTTCTTGCGGCTCTAGCTGGGGTGGAGCTATGGGCCCTGCTCAGTTTATTCCTTCTACCTGGATGGGTTATCGAGATATAGTAGCCAGTTTAACTGGCCATAGCTTACCTAACCCTTGGGATATCGAGGACGCATTTGTTGCAGCTGCGGCTAAACTTTCTAGAGACGGAGCTAGCAGTCAAACTCGCGCTGGTGAGATAGCTGCATCTAAAAGATATTACTGCGGAAGCGCTACAAGTACAAAGCCGGGTTGTATTAACTATGCTAATTCTGTTCAGCGTTTGGCGGCGGAGATTGAAAAGAATTTGTAGGCGTGAATTCTTATATACTTTTCGACCTACTTTATTCCTTCGGACAAACAATAAAATCGGCATCAATTTAGTTAATAAATCAGGGTACCCCATCGAAGACTCCGCCCTAATTTATGGAATAACTAAATTATCGCCGATTTTATTGTTGTGTTGCCCTCGGAAAAAGACGGTCTGTAAAGTATAATAAGAATTCACTTATTGGGGTACAGTCTCTGGGTCTATTTATTGTGTTATCCTCGAAACCAAGCAGTCTATAAAATGATAAGGATTCACTCGATTAGATAGTTAGTTAAGTTTACTTCTCGTCGTCGATAAATTTTTCATAGTAGGAAACAATAGTGGGAGGGTAAAGCAACATCCAAAAAATAATTTCTTCAACGGGGAATGTTCTGCCAAAATAAGTTACCCACGACAAGTAGTCAGTACCTGGGAAGATCCAATAGTTAAATGTCACTCCGACTATTTCAAAAGTAAAAAATACAAAGAAAAGAGAAGCTGAAAGCTTTAAATATTTTGGTAGTAATGCCGGCCTCTTAGCTATTTGCCAAACCATAGGTATTATTGCGGCCAACCCCATCTTTAAGTAAGGGTGGCTGAACATTAATCGTGATGGATTAGTAAAGTAAGTGAAAGTTATTAGAATTATTGCTAATAGCGCCGGTATGATTGCGAACCAGATGTGGGGTGATATTTTATGATTTATGTCTTTATCAAAGAAATGTTCATAAAAAATTAATACCAACAACGTCATGGGGATGTAACCTATTAATCCTTCAAGAGTACTGGCTCCTAAAATACGAAATGGAAAAATAGTGTCCGGGACTTGCCAGGCCAGTGTAATATGAGCAATAAACTCAAGAATTGCCCCAAAAAGTAGACCAAAAACTAACGATCCGGAAATAATTTTCTTCCAATTTTTCTTTTTACGAAGTCCCAGGAAGGTTGCTATTGGTATGACTACTACAAAAGACCAAATCATTGGGTTATTAAGAACTGTACCTTCTACTAGCCATGGGAAAGACGAAGTCGCGACTAACAGGACTATAAATATGATGACATCAAATAAAACACTTTTCTTCATGTTTTAATTGTACCATACGGAGGAGAAATTAATTAAAAAAGCCCGCGGTTTAAAAACCCTAGATTTTAAGCCAAAATCAATGGGCTGTCCGCTTCTGCTACCAGCACTTCCTCGCTCAACGCTCGGTCGCTCACTGAAGTAAAATCAACGGCTCACTATGTGAGCCGTTGATTTTACTAGTTCGCCGTTGAAAATTAATATGGAATAAGCGAATCCCCTCATCAATCTCCTTGAGCTTCAGAGATCTAACTATCTGAAGCAATTGAGACCCCGAGATTACCCGATAGTATAATATAGGACGTAGTCCACTATTGGGTAATCAGAGGGGCGAACTTAGCTGAGGCGACGAGGCAGCTTCGGAGGAGTGCCGAGGAGCCGGAAGCGTGCTGTTGAGTCGCGAAGGCGACGAAATGCCAGAGTTAGCAGGCGTGGTGAAGATGGTTAGTCTCTGAAGGGAAACTTAAGAGATTGATGAGGGGTGAGTGACAATTTGAAAATTAACATCATTAGTGTTAGTTTTATTTATTGTTTTTTAAAAATCTATAGTAGAATAGGGGAATGATGGGGAACCGATTTAAACTAGCGTTTTGGCTACTATTCATTTTAGCCATAGTAAGTCTTCTTGTAATACGACCGAAGGCAGAGGAGCTTTTGCCTGTTCGTAATATTGAAATTCAGGGAGCGAATTTTGCTTCTGTAGTGGTCCAGCATAAGTGGACTTTTCTTGAGAAAATTGAAGAAGCTAAAAAATTAGTAGCGAACAGCAACTTACAGCTCAAGGTCGGCGATAAAGATATTATTTACTATGAATCAAGAATTACCCAGGATAGTAATGGTAAAATATCAGTTATTAAGAAACAGATGGCTGGTCCAGAGAGAGAAATCGGTCTGGTTCTTATAGATCTAACTACCGGTGAATTAAAGCTTACAACGATAACTGAAAAGGGAAGCCAGCTAATCAGTCTTTCCAGCTATGAATTTGAGAACGTTACTCGTCCCAATGGAATTACGAACAATCTTTGGAATCAAGCCGGTAAATCACGCTGTTATTCTGAATGTTTGGCCGCACTGGGTTACAACTAGGGTCCCTCGGGTTATAAAAAATAAAAACGGCACATCAAGAACAGTTTATGATACTAAGAAAGCCGTTGAGAATAGATCCTATGTTCCTTTTAGCGAGGAGCTAAAAGTTAAAGGATTAGTTGATAGCGGTAAAAATAGACGGAAAGATATTGTTGAAAAAGCTCGGGAACTCTTAACTGACAGAAAAGTTATGTCGGAAGCTTACCCGGGCAAATTACTAACGGATGTTGAATTGTTGAAGCCGGAAGTTTTTGAACGATTGCCCCTTATTGAGCAGGCTGATTATGCCGAATTTCTTATTAATCCGCTGGCATCTATTGAAAGAGTTGATGTGATCATATCGTCTAATGGCGATTCGGCCTATGCTTATACTTGTAGTGGTGCTAGTGCCTGTGGCTTGCTTCAGTTTACCAAATCAACCTATGACAATATGAAGAAAAAGTATCCGAAAGCTTTATTAATTTCTGATTTTGAAATTGGGTACAAGGATCATGTGAATCTCATGATGGCGGCAATGCTTTTACATGATAACAATTTAGTCAGCTTGATTAGCGAATTCGGAAAAGTAAAAATCTCTCAAGTAATTCAAAAATATGGTGAAGTAATAATTGAGGAAATGTTAGCCGCTAATTACAACGGCGGAACAGTCAGACCGCATCAAGCGTTGAAAGCCTCTATCCTAAAAAATCTCACCGACTGGCTGATAAATCCATTACGAACTGAAACAAAGCAATACATTGATAAGCTGAGGTATGTTCGCAAGAACTATAATTAAAAAAGCGGTCGCCTGAGGTGACCGCTTTTTATTTGACCCCGCACCTTTGCGAGTACAGAACCTATCCTTTCTGTATTACTGGGCAGGTACAGTTCTCTTCTGCCTCGTTGCACTCGCCACACTTGGCCATGTGTTTCTCGCCTCCGCAGCTTTCGCACTTAGCCATCTGCTTTTCCGATTCATGTCCGCAGTCGGCGCACTTATGACCCTTGGCTTCTTTGCCGCATGTTTTGCATGTATTATCCATGTCTATATTATAACTCAGGCAGGTTAATAAGGAATCACTCTTGTGGATAAGGGACTCCTTAGCTAGAGGTTAAGTAAGATAAAATAACCGCATTCAAATGCGGTTATTCTTATATATGAATTCGTAGGCTACTACGAGTATAAAAAATAAAACAGTGCTTAAAATTAAAATATCGCCAGGAGAAATGAGCGCTATGGGGTAAGCAACTCCTGTAATATGAATAGGAATCCAATCGCCCAAGAAGGCAAATTTTGTATGAGAATTAACATATTCATAACCCCTCGGCGGTTTAAGTTCATATAAATAAATTAATTTTGGGTCTAGAGATACGGGCATTAGTCCTTTGTTTGTAATTAGTGCTAGATAATTACAGAACGCTCCAATGAAAGAGGGATTGCCGGCCAACAAAGGGCGTCTCTTCTATTTAGTAGGCTAAATAAGAATAATATGACGGATCCGATTAAGACCACTGCCAGAGGACTCCAGTGGTCAATTGGAATATATCTATGGGAGTACGCCCCCGTTATCATTAGAGTCATTCCTAGGAAAAACAAGCTTGGCTTGAGGACCAACTTTAACCCCAATTGTTAAAAATCTTCTGCAAACTATAGTATATTGAAGACAGACAGTCAAACTATAAAACTTGTAGAGATTGAAAAATAATCTATAGATGTTATTATATGTTATTCTTTTATAATAAAATAAGGAGTAGGGGTGTTTAGTAGGGTGGTTCTAGCGGTTATAATCGGATTTACTTCTATTTCCAGTTCTTCTTTGAGCTGTGCTTTTAGCAACGAAACGACTATTGATATACTCTCAGGAGCTGCACAATACGATGATAACTTAGAGAATGATTTCAGTCCAAACCCCTCTATGGTGGGTAGCAGGACAAAAATAACCTGGATAAATAAAGATTTTCGTGTACCCCATCTAATCAAAGCGGATAATGATTTATTTAAATCGCCGATGCTTGTGTTTGATCAGGAATACAGCCTTGTTCTAGATAAAAAAGGAATCTATCCTTATCATTGCGAAGTGCATCCCTGGATGAAAGGTTTAATAGAAGTTAGATAAATCCCCACACTCATGCATGAGTGTGGGGATAAAAAAGCCGGTTAAAACCGGTTTTTATTTTACCCAAGGCCGAGGAGTTTTGCTAGACCGCCTGCGAAAGTCAGCTTTACGGCCCAGGCTACTGCCCAGAGCATAAGATATACAACCCAGGTGGAAACCACTGCTACAATTATAAAAGGCCAGAATATAGATCCCGTAATCTGAGAAGTACGAGGCCCACTCTTAGCTAACCGCTCTCTACTAAGCTCATTAACGGAAAATACAAAGCTACCAGGACCTGCCAAAATTTTACCCAAAATAGTTCTTTCCTGTGGTACCTTGATGTCTACATTATAATACGTATATGTTCCAATTGCCCAGCCGATATTCAGATAAATAGCCAAGCCGGCAATAATGTAAGTAAATTTTCTAGCCTTCTTCATGCCAACCTCCAGTTGTCCAAGTGCTGGCTATAGGGTATAGTATTAAAGTGAATATGTCAACCCCGCCCTTGAAAAGCGGCGGTAGAAATATATTTACATTTCCATATAATTACTAGAAAGCTAATATTTAACATGTCTAAAAGATTACCTAAAAAAACCGCTTTTCAAGGGCGGGGTCAAATCAAAAAGCTAGCTTATGTAGCCATGAGTGGTGGAGTGGATAGCTCAGTTGCTGCCGCTTTGTTAAAAAAGAGGGGCTTTGATGTCGTCGGAGTTTTTATGAAACCCTGGCAGCCATGGCCAGGGTTGTGTATGTGGCAGGGCGATCGTGAGGATGCTCTTAGGACGGCTACTGTGCTGGGTATCCCGCTTTTAACTTGGGATTTTTCTAAGGAGTATAAAAAAGAGGTGGGGGATTATATGATCCGTGAATATAAGGCCGGCCGAACGCCAAATCCTGATGTCATGTGCAATAAAGAGATTAAGTTCGGATTATTTTTAAAAAAGGCCCTAAAAGAAGGTGCTGATTATATTGCAACGGGACACTATATAAGAATTCAAAAATCAAAAATTAAAAATCAAAATTATAGACTTTTTCAAGCCAAAGATAAAAACAAAGACCAGAGTTACTTCTTATGGACACTAACTCAAGACCAGCTTAAGTATTGTTTATTTCCGGTAGGGGATTATATTAAGCCAGAAGTTAGGAAATTAGCTAAAAAATTTGGTTTGCCTAATCACGATAAAAAAGATAGTCAGGGGGTTTGTTTTATCGGGCCATTAGATATGAAAGCTTTTCTTAAAAGATATATAAAACCCAAGAAGGGAAGGATTATATTACATGGGTACCATGCAAGTTTACATGGTGCCCATGTAATAGGTGAGCATGACGGAGTTTACTACTATACTATTGGCCAAAGGCATGGATTAGATATAAAAAATGGCCAAGGGCCTTATTATGTTGTCAGCAAAGATCTGAAGAAGAACATTATTTATGTCGGCAAGAAAGAAGATCTTGGAAGAAAAGAGACTAGATTAGCTGATATAGGCTGGGTGAGGGGCGAGATAAAGTTACCGGCACAAATTAATGTAAAAATTCGTTATCGGACCAAGTCAGAGAAAGCAGTCTTATCTAAAAACGGAAGTTTAAAATTTAAAAAACCCATAAGAGCTATAACTTCCGGCCAATCGGCGGTATTCTATATGGGCAGAGAGTTACTAGGAGGCGGGATCATAAGGTAAGATAATGATGCTTGCCCCGCCCTTGAGAAACAACTGCTTTTAGCC
>Ga0209542_10013647_pt1 | contig 13956 bp, 12 predicted proteins | sample RifCSPhighO2_01_FD_184028 | JGI IMG/M metagenome (GOLD analysis project Ga0209542, IMG submission 184028) | Soil microbial communities from Rifle, Colorado - Rifle CSP2_plank highO2_0.1 (SPAdes) (version 2) | ecosystem: Environmental > Terrestrial > Deep subsurface > Rock core/Sediment ...
CAGAAGTCCAATATCTTCGCTCTGCGGTATACTTCGTCTTGATTGCGCATATGCCGGAAGCGTACGACGCGTTCGTACATGGTCAACCAGCCCTTCGTGCCCTTGAGAATGTTGAATTGCTTCATTGCTCCTCAGTTATGAGGAGTGCCAAATGTTTCTGAACTTATGCAGTGCTTGTATTGCCGTAGTACACTATCGGCTTATGGTATCGATTGTTGTCGCAAAAAATCGGCGGGCACGGCACGATTATGATATTCTTGAGACTATTGAGGCAGGAATGCAACTGACTGGTCAGGAGGTGAAATCGTGTCGAATCGGCGGTATGAATCTTTCCGGAGCATATGTTTCCTTCGTGTCAGGTCAGCCGGTCCTTAAAGAAGCCAAAATTGCACCATACAGGTATGCTTCAGGATTAGAGGGATACTCTCCCTCACGTGATCGATCTCTGCTTCTTAAAAAAGTGGAACGTGTTCATTTAGAAGAAGCAGCAAAGCAGAAAGGTTTTACGATTATTCCCCTCGAAGTTCGGGCGGGAGCGTACATCAAAATTCTTCTCGGTATGGGTCGTGGTCAGAAAAAGTATGATAAGAGGCAGAAGAAGAAGGAAAAGAGTATTGAAAGAAAATTACGACGCGGTGAAGAAATTTAAGTATGATGAATCTCTCCCATGTCTCTCTTGCCGCAGTCCATTGAACGGGTTATTGAAGAATTTGCAAAGTTACCGGGTATCGGACCCAAGTCCGCCGAGCGGCTGACGTTTCATTTGCTTCGAGGTGGCAGGGCATCACCCGAGAGTTTGGGAAAATCACTCTTACATCTCAAAAACAATCTGCAGTACTGTAGTAAGTGCCAAATGGTGACGGTGCGGGAGGTGTGTCAGATTTGTGAAGATTCACAGCGGAACCATTCGATGATTCTTGTTGTCGAAAAACCGCTCGAAGTTGTGGCATTCGAGAAGACGTCATACGATGGCGTGTATCACGTGCTTCATGGCGTCCTCTCGCCGATTGATGGCATGGGACCGGAACAACTCAAGATCAATGAGCTTGTGGAGCGTGTAAAGCAGGGTGGAATTGATGAAGTGATTGTCGCAACGGATCCGGATATCGAGGGAGAAGCGACGGCGTCGTTTCTGCAACAGAAACTCAAAGACCATATACCCAAAATCACCCGCCTTGCCCATGGACTTCCTATGGGTGCGGATATTGAATTTGCCGATCAGATAACATTAAAAGAAGCGCTCACTGGACGGCGAATATTGTCATGAAGATGAGAAGAGCGCACGCATTTCCAGAGCAGTATTTTCCATGTTGACCTTTCGTGCCGCCAAAAAAAGATAATCGCTGAAGCGATTAAGATAGATCTGTATGTATTTGTTGATATTTTCCTCCTGCGAAAATGCGACGACCCAGCGTTCAGCGCGGCGACAAATCGTGCGGGCCTGGTGGAGAAGCGCGCCGGGACGGGAGCCGCTTGGAAGGATGAAATAGGTGATGGGAGGAAGACTTTCTTCGAGTGTACAAATCCACTCTTCCACGATTTCTATTTGTGATGGACGCATGCGTTCAAGCGTGAATCCACTTTCGAGCGGTGTTGCGAGATCGGCGCCGATTTGAAAAAGAAGGTGTTGCGTGCATTCAAGTTGTTCACGAATATGAAGCGGCACATGCTCCTCGGCAAGCGTCACGCCGATAAGCGCATTCAGTTCGTCTACCGTTCCGCAAGCGTGGAAACAAGGATTCGTTTTTGAGAGGCGTTTGCCTCCGATGATGCCGGTCATGCCAGCATCGCCGGTTTTTGTGACGATAGATGTCATGAGGTATGCAACAATTTCATGAGCTTCTCATGTTCTTTCTTTGCTTCCTCCTCTTTTAGGGTTCGATCTTTTGCACGGTATATAAAGCGGAGCGTCAGATGATATTGTCTATTTTTCAGATGTGGTCCTTCATAGATGTCGGCAACTGATACGTTCTCGAGTAATGCGGATTGTTTATGAAATTTCTCTAGCATGTCTTGTACAGAATCTGTATGTGATCGGGCGACGGTTTCGTCGTAGGTGATGGCGGGATAGATGGAAAGCGGCGCATAGGTATTTTTTTGCGGCATTTCCTGAAGAAGACGATCAAGATCGAGTTCTGCTGCAGCACTATTCTCCGGGAGACCGAAATGTGCGCATACATCAAGATGGAGAGTGAAGAGATTTCCAATCACTGTCTTTCCAAGTAAGAGATCGACGCATTGTCCCGAATGCGAAGCATGCGGCCCCTTTTTCGTATTTTTGACTTTCAGTATACGAGAACCGATTGCTGTGAAGAGATGTTTTTTAAGAAGAAGCGCGGGGTTGTTCTTCAGATCAGCTTTGTTTTGTTTCTGTAGGAATAGCAGTCCAAGTTTCGTATGTTCTTCCTGTGTACTCGTAAAAATATGACCAATGGTGAAGAGAGAAAGAGTATTTCCTGCAAGACGAAGATTCTTCCGTGCATGAACGAAAAGTTGCGGGAGAGTCGATGGCTGCAGAAGAGATTCATGTTTGCCGAATGCATTTTCAATAACAGGCGCATCATGCGGATCCATGTTGCTTGCTATAAGCAGTTCGGGTCCGATGATGGATAATGGAAGAATCTCCACATAATTCTGCTCCTTGAGCGCATGTCGAATGAAACGCACGCGAAGGTCGCGCTTGGGGAGTAGGCACGGTGCAGAGGGAAGAGTTGGCGGAATTTCGTTGTAGCCAACGATTCGGCCGATTTCTTCGATGAGATCGGGTTCGATCGTGAGATCGGAGCGCCAGAGCGGGGGTTCATAGGCTTGCCCCTCGCAGACCGGCTCTTTGTGAGAAAGAGTTGGGCGAAGTGAGCAGCCCAGTGTTGTAAGAATGCCGGTTACTCTTTTTTCAGGAATGTTGATGCCGAGGAGACTGTGTATTTTTTGCAGAGAGAGGTGGATGGTGGGTGGTGTTCCGTTTTCTCCGGAAGATTCGAGCTTTGATGTGACTGCGCAACCGGGAATGAGTGTTTGAAAAAGCTCAAGGGCGCGAGCAAAGCCGTGTTCGGCAATGATGTGTGGGATGCCTTTTTCATACACTGTTGCGGCATCGGTTCGATGACCGGTTTCGAGAATGGTCTTGCGAATGATTTTGTGATCAACAATGGCGGCATGGAGAAAAATATTTTTCGTAGTGTCCTTCGTGGAACTGCGAAGCCCGCCCATAATGCCGAGAAGATCGAAGATCCCCTTGTCGTCGCTGATCACGATCGCGCCTTCGGAAAGTGTTCGTTCGATGTCATCAAGCGTGCGGATCTTTTCTCCCTTTTTTGCTCTACGAATTTGAACATTGCCATGCAGATCGGCAATATCAAAACTATGGAGCGGCATGCCGATTTCCATCATGACGTAGTTTGTAATATCGATGGGGAGATTGATGCTCCGCCAGCCGGTTGCTTCCAATCGCTTCTTCATCCACAGAGGTGATTTGGGAAGGTCATCCAAATGTACTGTGCACCCCAGGTAGCGTGGAACGATTGTTGTATCTTCCACATGAATGTTGAAAGGGAGCGTATTTTTCGGGAATTTTGGAAGTTGATATACGGGTTCTTTTTTCCATTTTGCAAGACCGATTGCCACACATTCGCGCGCAAACCCTATGTGTGAGAAGAGGTCAGGACGATGCGTAATCGCGTGATTATCTACATGCAAAATGGTGTCGGTGAGATCGAAGGTTTCCCGAAGAGGTGTGCCTATGGCGAGGTTGTAGGACTTCAAATCAATAATGTTGTGTCCTGTACATTCGGGAAAAAGAGATTCCAGTCCCAATTCTTCCGCTGCACAGATCATTCCTTCACTCTCTTCGCCACGGATGCTTGTCTTCTTCAGAAACATTGTTTCTTTTCCATGCCATTGAACCTGCGCACCAACGTGGGCAAAAGCTACGTTCATTCCTTCACGCAGATTCGTTCCTCCGCAAACAACGCGCCTTTTTCCATTATTCGTTTGAACGTCACAAAGGGAAAGTTTGTCGGCATTGGGATGTTTTTTAACAGAAAGCACTTTCCCGATACAGCAGTGTTCGAGAAGTACTCCCTGTAGTTCCACTTTATCAATTTCTGCAACCTGAACGGATAGAGAATCCGCAATCTTCCACGGACTCTTTTCCGTAAATTGCACAAAATCTGATAGCCAATCGAGAGAGAGTTTCATAGATGTACGGTATCAAAACCTTGTCAATCTGTATAATGCAAGCCTACTCGCTTGCTTTACAGAACATAAATCGTAATGTGAACATGTTTCCTTATTCTCTTTTTATGTTTTGCAGTTTCAAAAAATCTTCATCCTGCGGTCCGTGCAGCGTTGTTGGGTGGCTTGTATGCCTCCTTCTCTTTCTCACAAGTCTGGCCGCGCTTATGGGTGTGTATAAAGCACATTTTCTTTCGAGCGGCGCGGTGTTTGGCACGACCAGCGGATCACTCGCCATCCTCGCATTTTCCGTTACGGTCGTTTTCTGGATGAAGTGCATGGTGTGCTGCTGCGGATGTGGTAAAGGGAAGTAATTTCCGACTTGGTCAAACGAAGATGCTCGTTTTGCGCACGGTCGCTTTTTGTTATATTTTTGATGAAAAGGTGGGATGGCCGAGTGGCTTAAGGCGCACGCTTGGAAAGCGTGTAATCTCGAAAGAGGTTCCAGGGTTCAAATCCCTGTCCCACCGCCACGTAAAGGCGCGCTTCGCGAGCCCACGTGGCGCAGCCATGCTTCGTGAAGCGAAGATAGACTTCTTATATTTCTCGCAATATTTTTTGAATCTCTTCGTGTGAAAGGAGACCCCCATTACGGTACTGACGAATTTTGAGGAGGAGGTCTTTTTCAGAATCGAGAAGATGGGTGAGATTGAGATGGCGAAAGTGACCAAGAACATGCCCCATGATACTCAAAAGCATCATATGACCTTGTCCTTGTTTCTTATGCACTTCAGCATCTTCGATACATCTTGCCATATTGTCGCTGTTGAATGATGGGACGACGTCGTCAGCGAGTCCTGCAAAGAATGTTACTTTGTCTTTAGGAACATCTTCGAGATCAAATCCCCATTCATTGGAGAGGAGCGTAATATCATGGGCAATGCCTCCCACGCCTTTGCGCGTTGCTTCTAACATGAATTCCCGAACAAGTGTTCGATATTCACGAATCAATTCTTCGCTCTTGAGGTTTTCTCCGATATGCATCTTCTTCATTGTTCCTTTTGGTTTGAGTTTAATATACCACTGGGCAAGCTTCAGCCAAAAACGATTTGCAACTTCCGGGAGGTGATTTCCCGACCACAGGAGGAATTTTTTTTTGAAGTCCATTCCATTTGTAGAATTCTCCATATCATACGGACCCATGCCATTTACGATGACCACATCACCGATTTTTTTCGGTATATGTATAGCAGTGGCAAGTGCGTATGGGGCGCCGCCGGATGTCGCAAGTATTTCTGGTTTCTTCTCAAGTTGAAGTTCATGGCAAAGCGCCTCCATGTCTTTTGGGTGATCGAGAATTTTCCGTCGTGTATTTGGTTCAGAAAGACCGATGCCTGATCGTTCCGTACAAATAACGGATACGTGCTCCTTAATTGCTTTTTGATGAGCAAGGAGTGCTTCGTAGCGTGTACCGGGAATACCGTGTTGATAGAGAATAACACTTTCAGCTTTGTTTGGATTAAGAACACCTGCAATAGCATATCCTGTGACTCCGGAAGGAAGCTTTATCGTTCGATTGCTCGTTTCTTGTTCGTGGAGAGATAACGGATTTGGCATGGGGAATAAAGAGAAGATATAGAGGGAAGATAGTCAGGAAAGTACTCTACATAAAAGAAACCGGATGACACAAGGTCATCCGGTTTGGATCCTTTCCTACTCTGCTTCTGCCACGGCTTCGGCGTCTTCGTGATTGCCTGCAGGAGACGAAATACTCTCCTGCGCCTGAATTGCTTCCCACAATTTGAGAATGCGTGGCCAGCGGGTTGCAAAGAATGGGATGTTTCTAATCTCATCGAGCAGACTTCCGTCTGTTCGCATGATGCGGAGATTTCCTCCGCCAAAGAGAAGTATCCATCGCGGAATATCTTCGAAATCTTCCTCGAGGCGGATCTGCGTGTGTTTGTACAAGGTCGTCCGACCTAACACACGTTTGCGGTAGATGCCGTTGGCCGTGACAACCCATCGCCCAGACCAATAAGCCCAGAACCAAGTGAGGGGCATGATGATCATGGCCAGGAGCCCGCTGATCTTCAGAAACAGCCGTCCCGAGAATGCCGTTTCGACATCCGAAAAATAATTTCGGATGGGCAGGAAAATGTTCGTGCCATCCATGAAGTACAGCATTCCTCCTATTGCAACATAGAGACTGATGATGAGGCCGTAGATGAAGCAATGGAGTGCAGTAAACTTCTCCGGAACGACCGCAAGAAGAAAGAGGAAGATCGCCGTGAAGAATGTCCAGTTGAGCGAAACGGGATCAACCTCAAAGAGTTGATCAATTCCCCACAGGATCGGTCCAAGGATCATAATGGTCCATGCCATGATCCAGTTGCTGTAGTGCCAGAGAGGCACATCCTGCCTCCTTGCTTCATCATCGAAGGTGCGACGAATGATTCCGAGCCACATGAGTTTCCCACGAAAGATAAGGAAGGGAATCCAGAGCATCCATCCCACCGCCCAGAATCCGATCTTCTTCCAGCCGTCGAGTTTTGGAAAGAAGACCCATGGCCTCTTTCCCCATTTCTGTTTGGCCATGGTTGGCCTCCTTTTTGTAGAAGATGTGAAGGATCGCGTTCTTCATGTCGAGGATAGACATCGACAGAGGATGTAAAGGGTAGATGACGCTTTTTTTTCGTCAAGGGTCCAGTATGTGATGAGATTTGCTATGCTTGTTGCAATGAATTTTCCTGTAGAACTTCCCGCGTATATCACAGAACTCGCGAGAGCGTGTGAATTTGTTGCAGAGGATGTTGAAGAGCAGTTCATCAAAGGTCACGGTCATGGTGGACAGAAGGTGAACAAAACTTCCAGTTGCGTCTATCTGCAACATCTGCCTACAGGACTCATAGTAAAATATCAGGAGCATCGGGAACAGCATCAGAATCGCGTTGAAGCATGGACGCTGCTCATCGAGAAAGTGGCGCAATACTTGAAAGATCAGGAGCAGCAACAGCAGCATGAAGATTATGTGAAACGTCAGCAGAAAAGACGACGTTCGCGTTCTTCTCAAGAAGGCGTGCTCAAAGAGAAAAAAATGCGGGGAGAGATGAAGAAATTACGCAAGCCTCTCTAAACTCTCTTCCCTTCCTGCAGCCTTTTTGCCAATGTGCGCAGGTATGAGGTGGATACTTTTATGGTTTTGTATGTTCCGGCTACAGGGTCAAAAACCCGTTTTTTTTGCAGATTGACCTGGTATGTCCTGCGCGAATGGCGCAGAGAATGGCTCCGGGTATTTCCGAATCTCGTTTTTTTGCCAGTTTTGATGCATATGCGAGACATCTATGTCAGAATAAGATTCAGCATCTTATATGTGTCATTATTCATGATCAATTACTAATTATCAATTATTTATGCGTTTTTTGAATCCCACCTTTATCATCGCCATTCTCATTGCGTTGAGTGTCCATGAATGTGCTCATGCGTTCGTCGCGCGGAAATTAGGCGATCCAACGGCAGAGAATGCGGGGAGACTGACCCTTAATCCGCTTGCCCATCTCGACCCCATCGGGACAATCCTCTTTCTCGTTGTGGGGTTTGGCTGGGCGAAGCCCGTTCCGGTAAATCCCGCCTACTTCCGTCACCCGAAGCGAGACAACGCGCTCGTGGCCATTGCCGGACCCGTCTCTAATCTTCTTCTCGCATTTCTTGCATTTCTTGGGCTTCTCTTTATTGCACCGACTGAATTTACTTCCATCTCTGCTCTTTTACACCTTCAAACAACGGGTTCGGTGATTCACATATTCCTTATTCAGCTTTTCAGTGGCGCACTTTTCGTCAATCTTGCACTCATGGCTTTTAATCTACTCCCGATTGCGCCTCTCGACGGATCCAAAGTTCTTGCAGGATTCATCCCATTACGTCACGAACTCGCGTATGAACGATTCATGCACTATGGTCCGTTTATTCTTCTGGGGCTTCTTCTTTTCGAATCCTTCCTCCCCATTCCATTGCTTACAGGATGGGTTTTTGGCATTGTGCAGGGAGTGCTGCTTATGATGACGCTTTTTGTGGGACTGTTTTCGTTTGGGTGGATTTCTTGAATTGTTTTTCGTGCTGCCGTAGCTCCAGCCTTCGCCCCGCGTATATGGGGCTACGGTCGACAGGCAGTGGTTGGTTACCCTTCGTATCATTCCTGTGCTAAAAACTTCTTGTGCCGCCGTAGCTCAGTGGTAGAGCACCTCCATGGTAAGGAGGGGGTCACGAGTTCAATCCTCGTCGGCGGCTCCATGACTCTTCATTGCCTTCTTCAAAGCATCCAATCCCAGAAGAGCGCACTTCAGGCGACGGGGGCCGAGGTTGACACCGAGAAGTGCGAGCATGTCTTCCGTGGAGAAATTCTCGATGTCTTCAACAGATTTTCCTGTGAATTGTTCAGAGAGCATCGACATGGCTGCCTGTGAGATCGCACAGCCGGTACCATCCCAGGAGATTGTACAGACATGAGTATTTTGGATGTCGAGACCGACAGTGATCTCATCGCCACAGGCGGGATTGTTTTCGGTGTATTGCATAAACTGATGATCCTCTGGGCGGTCTTTCCCAATCCTTTCTTGCGGGGAGAGGGGGGAACGGTTTCGTGGATTGCGATAGTGATCGAGGATGTTTTCGGCGTAAATATCCATGTTAGGTTGTAGCAAGTACGTGTTGGGCGTGTTCGATGGCAGAAGGGAGAAGGTTGATTTCTTCGATGGTATTATAGATGCCGACGGAGAGGCGGGTGCTGGCAGCGATGCCGAGGTGCTTGTGAATCGGCTGTGCGCAGTGATGACCGGCGCGGAGACAGATGCCTTGGCGGCCAAGAATTTCTGTAAGGTCGTGTGGGTGGACTGCGGCGAGAGTAAAACTGATACAGCCGCTTTGAGGTTGTAGGTCGCCCCGCGGAGCCTTGGCGGAGTGGGGTTGCAAGTTGAGAATAGTGAGACCGGGGATGGTTGTAAGCACTTCTTCAGCATGACGAAGAAGATGCTGCTCATACTCTTCAATGTCTTTCCAATCGTAGTGTGCAAGCCAGTCAATGGCAGTAGCGAGGCCGATGGCGTCGGCAACGGGTGGTGTGCCGGCTTCGAATTTTTCGGGGATGCCGAGAGGCGTGAAGGATTGTTCCGCAATGCTGTATACCATGCCGCCTCCGCCGAGCATCGGGGACATCTCTTCCAAACATTCGCGTTTTGCATAGAGCACGCCGATGCCCGTAGGACCGTAGAGCTTGTGACTCGAGAACGTGAGAAAATCACAATCGAGTTTTTGAACATGAATCGGATGATGTGCGACGAGTTGCGCGGCATCAACAAGTACTTTTGCGCCTGCAGCATGTGATAATTGAATAATCTCTTCGATCGGCGGTCGGATGCCGAGGACATTGCTTTGTCCGGTGATCGCTACAAGAGAAATCGTATGCGTGCGAAGAATTTCTTCGAGGTCAGAGAGATTTGTCCAATGGATGTGTGCATCGCGCTGCATCCATGGGATGATGTTACTGTGGTGTTCGAGGAGAGAGAGGACGATATGATCTTGTTGAGAAACAGTATGGGCGACAAGATTGATTGCTTCGGTGCAGCTTTTTGTGAAGACGATTTCTTCGGCATATTTCGCGTTCAGGAATTTCTGGACAGTCGCTCGCGCCTTTTCATATTGTTGTGTCGCTTCTTCCGCAAGCGGATGCATGCCGCGATGTGCATTGGCATTGGATGTTCGATACACATTCATCATGGCTTCCAATACGGCGTCGGGTTTTTGTGATGTTGCGGCACTGTCGAGATACACGATCGGCTCCCCGGAGATTTCTCGCAATAGGAGAGGAAATTGGCTGCGAATGGCTTTTGGATCCAACATATGAATAGCGTAGCATTTCCTCTATCATTTGCCCGTGCGCATGCATATTGAATGGATTCTCGGCATACTTCTGCCTTTTTCTGTGATTGTGTGGGGCGGGTATACTCTTCTTGTCTATCTCGGTGTACCGGTACATGGTGCCGTCCTTTTTCCGGGGCCGGTTCGGGAGATAGTGGGTGCTGCTTGTGGCAATGACGCATTTTTCTGTCGAGGATTGAATGGATTTGTCGGATTTGTGCAATTCACATTGAGTGCTCGTCTGCAGCCTTTTTTGGGATATCTCCTTGTGAGTGTCGGCGTCGGTATCCTCTTCAGCACGTGGCAATGGTGGCGATGGAAAAAGCCGGAGTTTCAAGTGACGTTTACGCCGTGGAATGTGCTTCTTCTCTTTCTCTTGTCTCTCTGGGTGCTCTTTATGACGTTGGGAGGAGCATCATCAAATTTTCGTCGTTTGGCCGAACCGACTCCCGAATTATATCCCGATACAAAAGATCAGCAGATGGAGGTTCTTCAGGAAAATTTCGAAGATCTTCAGAAACGCAATTGTCTCACGTATGCCGGTCGCGGTGGTAATGGGGTCAATATTCACCTGTTAAAGCATCGATGTATTCAAATGTCATTTGTCACGCGCGGCCTGCCGCACGTCGCATTTGTGTTCGTACTCCTCTTTGAATTTCTTGTGCTGGGGCGCGCGCTTCTTTCTCTGCTGCGTATCCGCCCTAAAAATCTTCTCCTTGAGACAATAGTTTGCGCCGCTCTTGGAGCGTGCGGATGGATTGTGCTTCTGTGGAGTTTAAGCATCTCTTCTTTGTTGATCATGGCAATTGGGCGAGCGTTGATGTTTGTTGTTCCTCTTCTCTGTTTTCGACATGTGTGCTATTGGGCACGTTGTTTTGTGTGTGCAAAATGGGAAGTAAAAGGACCACTTTGGAGCGGCGCCCTGATCGTTGGCTGGCTGCTTTTAAGCTATCTTGCATTCAATTTCCTTAGCGTCATTCGTCCGTTCCCGATCGGATGGGATGATTTGGGAAGTTATCTGAACCGACCTCGGCTCCTTGTGAGTTACGGACATTTCATTTTCTCGATGGCGCCTTTCCAATGGGAGTATCTCACATCATTGGGATTTCTTCTCTTTGGCTATGACAGTACATTTGGAACATCGGCATCGATGATGGTGAACTGGTCGGCGGGGCTTCTTGCAATTCTCGCGATCATCGCTTTTGTGCGCACTTTTTTGGGCACGGGAGGAATACTCGCCGCAACGCTCTATTATCTTCTTCCGCTCGTCGGTCATTTCTCCTTTGCGGACATGAAGACGGATAATGCGGTCTTCACGTTCGGCGCATTGAGTTTTCTCTGTGGTTTCATCGCGCTTTTTCCCACTGAAAATAATGAGCGTGAACGGACATCCGGTCTGCGCTGGCTTTTTCTTGCGGGAATTTTTGCAGGATTTGGATTTGCGACGAAACCGACGACGATCATGGTGATTCTCGCATTTCTTCCGGTACTTGTTGGAACGACGCTCCATTGGACGGGGTTTATCGGAGCGCTCTTCGTTGCATGGAGTATGTTTATTGCCAAGGGAACATTCAATGTGAATGACATATTGATGCGATTCATTGGAGAGGAAGTGTTTGTCTCCCGATGGTGGTTCATTGGATTTTTGCTTGCTGCAAGCATGCTCATATTTCTCTGTGCGGCGTCATATCGAAGGAAAGCGATTATCCCCCTTTTTATACAGGGAAGCGTATGTATCGGGGGAATGATCATTACCGTTCTGCCGTGGCTCATTCATAACAATATTTTATTCGGCACGTTCCCGCCAGAGCTGCGCATGGGCGCGCCGAATACGCTGACGCCTGTGCTGGATATCAGCGCGAAATATTACGGAAAGCGCACAAATGAAATCGGTCGCGCCGTACGGTCGCTTCCTCCTGATTTTGCGGTGGCTATCGAACATCCGGCGTGTCAGCCGACGGGACATAAAGAAGAACTTGATCGATACTGGGGGGACGGACAAGGATGGCGACACTATGTTTTCTTGCCATGGCGAACAGTGATGAACATGGATTCGGCCGGGTATTACGTGACGACCATGCCGGCGTTGCTGCTCTTCCCTCTTCTTCTTCTTTTGCCGTATTTCTGGAAAAAGGAAGGGAGATGGCTGCGGTATCTGTTCTTTGCCACGCTTTTTGTGGTGATTGAATGGGTATTTTTTGCGAATGGCGTTCCCTGGTATGGCGTTGGGATGTTCTTGGGTTTGTGCGTCGGACTGGAAATCCTCTTGCAACGCGCTCCAAACACATGGTCAAAGGGAGTGATAAGCATCCTTCTGGCGTTGTCTATTCTTGTCATGCTCGGGAACCGCTTCTGGCAATTTGATCAGATGCGAAATATTCTTGAATATCCGCTAGGAAAGACATCGGAGGCGGTGATGCGTGAACGGACAATTCCATACTACGACAATGTTCGCGACATTATCGGCGAGCTTCATATGTTGAATCCGAATCGTCCGTACGTGTACAGGGTAGGGACGTTTATTCCCTACTTTATCCCGCGAAATCTGGAAATCATTGCCGCCGCAGATCATCAGTTGGATTTGTTTAACTGTTTGTATCAGGAACAGGATGCGGAACTGACATTGAAGCGTTTGCAACGTCTCGGATTTAACAGCATTGTGTTCGATACGAATACCGCGACGATTGAGCCTGATATCAATGGATCTCTGCACAAGAAGGTCATGGCGTTCGTGGATTTTCTGAATCGGTCGGACTTGGGATTGCAGATCGTTGTGAATGATTTTGATCAAGGTATCGCATTTGTTTTACTTCCATAACATTCCCTTTTTTGCTGCGTATTCATGACTGAACGTATGGTGCGGATATTCGGCAGCGTGTTCCCCGTTTCTCTTCTTCTATGGGGTGGATATATATTGTTCGCATACCTCGGCGTGCCGGTGCATGGAATGGTTCTGTTTTCGGGTGCCGTGCAGGAAGCGCTGACTCTTGCATGTGAAGGAGACGCCGATCTTCTCTGCCGCGGCATGCGCGGGTTTTTTGGATTTTTGAGATTGACGCTTGGGGAAAGCCTCGCGCCGTTTCGCGGGTATGTCGTTTTGAGTCTGGGGTTATGGGCGTTCTTGTTTCTCTGGCAGTGGGTACGTTTCCAGAGAACAACATTTCGCATCACATTCGCGCCGTGGAAGATTTTTCTTCTTTTTATTCTCTCTCTGTGGGTTTTTCATATAACACTCGCCGGAACCACTTCACGTTTTCGCATGCTCGATGAACCTCTCGATGAGATTTATACGAATGTAAAAGATCAAGAGGTTTCTGAATTGCAGGCAAATTTTCGCGCATTACAGGATCGAAACTGCCTGCGATATGCCGGTCGCGGCGATCATGGCGCTGGAGTGTATCAATTGCGTCAGCGCTGCATACAACAGATGTTTATCGCGCGCGTTCTTTCCGTTGTCGCGTTTGTTTCATTATTTCTTTTTGAGTGTCTGATTCTCGGTCGTGGATTGCTGCGGTTCTTGCGCGTTCGGCCGGCGTCTCTTCTTGTCGAAGCCATAATAAGCGTGGCGCTTGGCGCATCGGGACTGATCGTGATCCTGTGGACATTGAGTATTATGGGAGTGTTCATCATGCCGGTGGGATGGGGAGTGATACTGCTTCTTCCTCTTCTATTCTTTCGTCATACACGATATTGGTTTCGATGTTTTTTTCGCGCGCGCTGGCAAGTTGAAGGGCGTCTTGCAAGCGGCTCCGTCATTCTCGCCTGGCTGCTTTTAAGCTATCTTGCATTCAATTTCCTTAGCGTCATTCGTCCGTTCCCGATCGGATGGGATGATTTGGGAAGTTATCTGAACCGACCTCGGCTCCTTGTGAG
>Ga0209542_10013648_pt1 | contig 13954 bp, 12 predicted proteins | sample RifCSPhighO2_01_FD_184028 | JGI IMG/M metagenome (GOLD analysis project Ga0209542, IMG submission 184028) | Soil microbial communities from Rifle, Colorado - Rifle CSP2_plank highO2_0.1 (SPAdes) (version 2) | ecosystem: Environmental > Terrestrial > Deep subsurface > Rock core/Sediment ...
CACCTTCTCAAGGCGGAGGAATAGGGCAGGGCGGGCCTTTGCCGCCGCCTCCGAAAGTTCCACCGCCGGGACCGCCTTTTATCGGCAGAATCATATCGTTTATCACCGGCGAGCCGGTGCCGGAGCGCTGTATCGGCGTCAACCGTTCGGATTTAAACTGCGACGGCGAAGTTGATTTAAGGGATTTAAGCATTCTTTTCTCGCGTCCGAGAGCGGCAGCCGGCAGGGTTTTAAGTTTGCTTTTCTCCGATTGGACCAGAAAGTTGCCCGTGCCTGAGCCGTCTTCAGGGCAGTTGGCTGGAGCTGCGCCAACGCCGCAAATAAGGCAGCCTAAAGCGCCGCAATTAGCTGAAATTTCAAGCTCCTTTGGAACTTCTTCACAGACCGAAACTCCCGAGCCAAAAGGTATTTTGAGGCGCACCTGGGCTTTTATTAAGCGCCTAGCTTCAGGATTTTTCAATTTCGCGCGTAACCTTTTTGGAGGCTTTTAACGGTTCTCTAATTTCACGGTATAATAAGAAGAACGTGAAAAGGCTATTTGCGATTTCGGTTTTTGTCGGCGCGTTTTTCATCGTTTCTTTTCCGCGCGCCGAAGCGGCAAATCTGCGGCTTAGCCCGGCGGCCGGATCTTTTATTTTGGGCAGCACCTTTGACGTGTCGGTGATTTTAAACACTCAAGGCCGGCCGGTTAACACCATTGAGGTTGAACTTAATTTTCCTCCGGAAAAATTGCAGATTGCGAATCCCAGTTTAGGAAAATCAATCGTGCAGATTTGGGCCAGTCCGCCCAGTTTTTCCAATCAAGAGGGCAGAATTTATTTCGTGGGAGGCATTCCCACGCCCGGCATCAACACTTCGGAAGGCATAGTCCAATCTTTTACTTTTCGAGTGGTGGCTCCGGGAGAGGCGCGCATATCGTTTGGCAAGAATAATTCAGTTTTGGCAAACGACGGCTTTGGCACCGACCTTTTAGAGCGCACTTCACCGGCTTCTTTCAAGTTGATTTTGCCGCCAGCCCAAGGCCCGGAGATTTTTTCGCCGACTCATCCGGAACAGGGCAAATGGTACAAAGATCCCAATCCGATTTTAAAATGGACTACCGTAAGCAGTTCCCAGGGTTTCAGCTATTCAATAGACCACGATCCGAACAGCGCTCCGGATACAGCGGTGGATACTTTGGACGCTGAAGCGACTTTCAGCGATTTGGAGTCAGGCATTTGGTATTTCCATGTGCGCGAACGCGCCGGCAATGCTTGGGGAGGCGTTAGCCATTATGCTTTAAACATTGATACGATTCCGCCGGCCGCTTTCGGCGTAAAAGTTTCTCCTTCCGAGCGCACTTCAAACCGGAGCCCGATTTTACGTTTCTTCTCCACTGATTCGCTTTCCGGCTTTGACCATTTTGAAATCAAACTAGTGCCTTTGAAAAGCGGCCCCAGCGAATCAACTTTCTTTTTTGAAGTCGCGAGCCCGCATCAGCTTTCGGCTTTGAAAGTCGGCAGATATGAAACGATAGTCAGAGCTTTTGACAAAGCCGGCAATTTCCGCGACGAGTCGGTAACTTTGAACATACTTTCCTCGTTTTTCCAGTTTGTAAGCCCGGAAGGCATTGATTTGATTTTTATCTTTGTGCCGTGGAGTTTTGCTTTGCCGCTTTTGGCGCTCATCATACTTATTATTTTGTCTTTGGTATTTTATATGTGGCGCAAACATCAGCATCATCTTAAGCACGCTTTCCGGGAAGATTTTAAGCGCATAAAAGCGCGGCCTTCGGCCAAAAGGCTATGAAGCATATAATCCGATCAATTTTCGTATTGGCTTTGATTTTCCAAGGCTTTTTGATTGCATCGGCGCAAGAGGCGCAGCCCATCGTTACAATTCAGCCAACTCCAAAAGAACCTCTTGGAGAGCCGTATATCGCGAGGAGCCCGGATTATTTTTATCCATTTGACGAGGTTTTATATATTGAAGGCCGAGCCGAACCGGGCGCTATAGTGAGCGTGGAGCTGCGCAAAGAATCGGGCACGGAAAAGCCGGTTAAGTTTACCGAGAAAACCGATGTTTTTGGCGAGTGGGTGGTTGCCGAGAAAGTCTATTTAAGCCCCGGGAACTGGCAGGTGCGGGCGCGCCAGCAACTAGGCACACGGCTTTCAGGAGAATCTAATCCAAGAGTCATACGATCAATCGCGACCGGTATCACTGTTTTAGGCATGCATGTGAGGTATATCATTATTGCGGCGTTTGGTTTGGTTTTCTTGGGAATTCTTCTTAGCATATTCTTTTATTTTCGGAGAAAAGTCCGTTTGCTTGAGCGTGGGCTTATGGAGAAACAGCTTAAAGATACAGAAGAGCGTTTTCACCGCGGTTTTTCGGAAATCAGGAAAGATTTAATGGATCAGCTTAAAGATCTTGCTTTAAATTCGCAAGGAAGGACGCTCACGCCTGAAGAAGTCGGCAAGCGCGACCATATTTTGCGGGAATTGGAGGAGCTGGAGAAAAACTTGGAACATGATATAGGAGGCATAGGGAAGAGATAGACGTGTCTTATTTTAAGCATCTGAAAATTTTATTCGCTGCAGGATTATTTTTCGGGATTGGTTTTGGTGCGTCCGAGTATTTTTCTGGAGACAGCCAGCCTATCTGGACCGCCGGAGATTTCTTTGAGAAGCGCATAAATAAAAGCGGCTTTCAATTTATTAATCCGCTTCTAGAATGCGAAGTGGGTTCGATTTTATCGAAGGGAAATAAAATCAGCTATTTAAAGAACAGCGCGGAAGATTTAGTTGAGGATATTTTAGCCAAAGAAAAATCCATTTATCGCGCATCGGTTTATTACAGGGATTTGAATAACGGCCCATGGTTCGGTATAAGCGAAGACGAGAAATTTATTCCAGGAAGTTTGCATAAAGTAGGGCCGTTGATAGCGCTTTTGAAAGAAGCGGAATTATACCCGCTCATATTTAATCGGAAGATAATATATGGCGGCAGCGAGATTCCTGAAATAGAAACTTATTTCAAGCCAAGCGAAGAAGTCGAAGAAAACAAGGCTTATACCGTTGGAAATTTAGCCGAACGCATGATTAGGTTTTCCGACAACAAGGCCGCCTTCTTGATAGCTAAAATAATCAGCGCCGATAAGCTTCTTAAGGTTTATAATGAATTAGGACTTGAACAATCGGACAATTTAAATGATTATCCTCTATCCGCAAGGCAATTTTCGATATTATTCCGAATTCTTTTTAACGCTTCGTACCTTAGCAAACAGTCTTCAGAGGCAGCTTTATCTCTTTTGGCACAGACCCAGTTTGATAAAGGATTAAGAGCCGGAGTTCCGGTGGAGATCAGAATTGCCCATAAATTCGGAGAACGGATTTCGAATGACGGCAAGGAATACCAGCTTCATGATTGCGGCATTGTTTACGCGCCCGAGAAGCCGTATCTTTTGTGCGTTATGACCAAAGGGAAAGATTTCGATAAGATGGCTGAATTAATAGCCAGCGTATCAAAAAAAGTATTTTCGCATGTCAGCGAATAACGCCAAGCTTGTAGAAAAATTGGTAAAAGAAAGGCATTTAAAAACTCCTTTAATAATTCAAGCGTTTAAAAAAGTTGACCGCAAAGATTTTGTTTTGCCGGAATATCGTGATTCGGCTTATTTAGATGAAGCATTGCCGATCGGTTTCGGGCAGACGATTTCTCAACCTTTAACTGTAGCTTTTATGATGGAGTTGCTTGCCCCGCAAGGAGGAGGCAGGATTTTAGATGTTGGTTCCGGATCTGGCTGGACCATTGCTTTACTTGGGGAAATAGCAGGGCAGAGTGGCAAAGTTTTCGGAGTTGAGAGAATTCCCGAACTTGTGGCATTTGGCAGAAATAATTTGGCTAAATACAAATTTGAAAATGCAGAGATTTTACTGGTTGGTAAGGAACTGGGATTGCCTCAAGAAGCGCCTTTTGATCGTATCTTAGTTTCGGCGGCTGCCGAGGAATTGCCGCAGGAGTTGATTAATCAGCTTAAAGTCGGGGGCCGCATGGTGATTCCAATTAAAAATTCCATCTGGCAGATTGATAAAATTTCCGAGCAAGAAATCAAAAGGGAAGAATACGTCGGTTTTAGTTTTGTGCCTTTGATTCAAGAAAAATAGAAAGTCCCTCACTTTAAACGAGCACAACTTTTGTGGTAGACTTCTCTTGAATCATTAAATGAAAAAGCAAATTCTTCTCGCCTTATCTAGCATTATTATCCTTTTTTTCTTAAAAGCTGAATATGTCCCAGCTCAATTTCAAGATACATCCGATGCGGGGACCGACCCCCTCATTAACCGGGAATATTTCCAATTAGTTTATACCTATTTAGGCGGGCTTGGTCATTTTCACACCGGTCGGGATGTAAAAGGACTGGGAGATGTTGACGGGGACGGAATTAATGATTATGCGGTTAGCTTTACCCCTGGTTTTTTTGACGGAGGCGTGGAAATCTTTTCCGGAAAAAATCAGCGACTCATTTATTCATTTACGGAAAGCCGGCCTTTTTCTTTTTTTGGAGCCTCCGAACCATTGGGCGATATCAATTATGACGGACACAATGACTTTGCTGTATCGGCTTATGGAGCAAATTTCCCGAATAACCCTATTTTGGGCTACATTAGGATATATTCTGGGAAGGACGGCAGCGTCATAAGACAAATTACCGGTTCGGCAACGGGATTCGGCGGTTCCAGCAATGCAGGCGACCTTGATAGAGACGGGATTAATGATCTGCTCGTTGGATCTCCTCTTGAAAATTCTTCCTATGGAATCGTTTATCTATATTCTGGAAAAACGGGTGCGGTTATCCGCAGTTTTACGGGCGGTCCCAGTCCCTATATTGCTTTTGGTCTCAAGGCAAAAGGTATCGGCGACATCAATCTTGACGGCACCCCGGATTTTGTTGTTACCGGAAAATTAAACGATTTTTCCGCCAGAAATTATGTGCATATATTTTCAGGGTCTAATTTCAGCATTATTAAAACTATATTTGGTCTGCCCAACGATAGTTTGGGCCAGGTTTTAGAGACTTTGCATGACATAAACAACGACGGTTATCCGGAGTTAATGATTTCGGCTATTAATGATGATAGGATGGGGAGAGGCTCTCGAGCCAATTATGGCAATGGAAGAGTTGATATCGTCTCTGGAATGGATTTCAGCATACTAAAAAGCCTTTATGGAAACGCTGGCGATCGATTTGGCTTTGCAGTATCAGATGCGGGCGATGTGAATTATGATGGTTATCACGATTTTCTTATTGGGGCGACGCAGGCTATGGAAGGGAATGGCTATGTGACTCTGTTTTCCGGAAAAGACTTCTCGCCCCTTGATAGAATTGATGGTATGCCTCAGCCTATAACTAATACGAACGGGGATGGTTTTGGCGGTTCATTGAGTCTCATCGGGGATATTAACGGCGATAATGTTTCAGAAATTATTATCGGTGCCTATAGCGATTCGCGATTTATGTCAACGGCTGGCAGGATAGATATTTTTTCTATGCGATAGAGCGTTGATAAAATTTAAGATTAGCGAGCAAGAAATAAGAAAGAGGAATATTTTGGCTTCAGATTTGTGCCGCTTATAAAGCCTTAAAAACTAAAAGAGGTTCTTCTCTAGAACCTCTTAATTCCGCGCCGCGAGGGGCAATTCTTCGCCGGCAATCACTTCCACGAAAACTTCCTTGGCGAGGTTGTTTTCTTTTTTGAATCGCGCGCAGGCGAGGAATTTCGCCTGTTTCTCCGAAACCGCGAAGACGAGGAATTCTTGGCGCATGAAGCGATATTCTACCACAATGTGCCACGGGCGCCGTCGAGCTTTTGTTAGAACCAATCAAGACCTCCTTGTTGGGAACTGTGGTCATTATAGCATAGAACGTTAGCGAAAGTCAAATTTAACAGCAATTTGATTTGTTTTGTGGCTTTATGCTATGTTGTTATTAACATGGCTCGCAAATCTTCTATTTACCGTAAAACCAAAGACAACATAATGCTTCTGGTTTTGGCGCCTGTTTTCATCGTCGGTTTTTTGGCATTCACTTCTTTAAACCCGGCGAAATCCGTTCAGGTGGAAGAGGAGAATAATTCTTTTACAAATCCCAGCCAAAACAGCTCTTTGCGTTATTTTGCCAAAGCCATTGGTTTTAAAATCGGTTCTTCAGCCATTTTACAAGCTCTAAGTAGCGAGCAGGACTACCGAACCGTTCTTTCAAGAGAATTTAACGTTTTAACTCCAGAGAATGAAATGAAGTTTGACGTTATTCATCCGGCGAGGAATAGATATGATTTCAGGGCGGCTGATGAGATAGTTAATTTTGCGAGTGAGAATAGTATGGCTGTGCGCGGCCATACTCTAGTTTGGGAACACAGCAATCCGGATTGGCTTACTCGCGGCAATTTCACTAAGAACGAGTTTACTAAAATACTCAAAGATCATGTCAAACAAGTAGTGAGCCATTATCAAGGAAAAGTTTTCGCTTGGGACGTTGTCAATGAGCCGATGAACGGCGACGGCACTTTAAAGCCAAATATATGGCTTAATGCCATTGGTCCGGAATATATTCCAATGATTTTTCGCTGGGCTAGGGAAGCTGACCCATCGGCGAAACTTTTTATTAACGATTTCGGCATTGAGGAAACAAATTTCAAGTCAGACGGTCTTTATGATTTAGTCAGCAATTGGAGAAATTCCGGGGTGCCGATTAACGGCATAGGTTTTCAATTCCATACCGCTGTCTCGGATAACGGTGGCACTGGCGTCGGCGAGGAAACCAGCGGCGCAGCAACCGAGAAATATTATCCCAGCTTAGCTGAAAATCTGCGCCGATTCGGCGATTTGGGTTTGGAAATCCATATTACCGAAATGGACGCGCACATGGTTGAACCGCCCGATCAAAAGAAGCTAAGCGAACAAGCCGCGCGCTACGAGGAAGTTTTGCAAACGTGCCTTGAAAACAGCGCAACCTGCAAGGCATTGGTGATGTGGGGTTTTACCGATAAGTATTCCTGGATTCCTTATTTTTTGCCCGGCCGCGGTTCCGCACTCATTTTTGACGATAAATACAATCCCAAGCCGGCTTATTTCAGCCTTAAAGGAGTATTGGAAAGGAGTTCGGGGCTATAAATCTAAATTTTGGGCACAGAAGGAATCGAACCTTCGACCTCTGTCTTATCAGGACAGCGTTCTACCATTGAACTATGTGCCCGTTTAATTAGAGTCTAGGCGTTGGCGTGCCTAAGTTTTTTCCCGATAATAGCTTATCCAGCGCCTCAAAATCAAATCTGGTTATTGGCGGTGCCGAATTCGGATCTTCGTAAAGCGCCGCTTTTAAGCTGACTGCCGCGGCGCGTATTGAAATAACCGTGTATGCCATGGCGAGCAGGAATAAAGCGGCTGCCGCTGACCAAAAAATAGTTTCTATCCTAACTTTAGATTTTTTCATGATCGGAAACTTTTTACCTATAATATACTTTGCCGCCGAATGATGCCGTAAATTTAGGCCCGCCTCGCGACAAATCAATGGCATTGAAACCGAAGAAATAATTCATAGCCTCGATTTTCTTTAAGAATTCCGTGAATCTTTGAGCATCGCCGCCCACAGTCATCTGAAAAGCCACCGAACCGGGCCTTAAAGCGTCTTTTGGAGTATCGGCTCCGAATGAAAAAGTGAAATCAAGCTTGTTTTCGGCGGAGAGCGTCCGTAAATCCTTTCTGAAATCTATAAGCTTTTCATTGGTCGGCAGGATATTTTCAAGTATTTCCGAGTAGGTTGCGGCCCGTTCAGCTTCTTTTTTTAGAATTGCGAGCGAATTTACCGCTGAACTGCGCGCCGCGAGTTCTTTTTTGCCTTCGGTTATTTCTTCGGCTCGGCGCTCCATGCTGAATTTTACGAATATGCTTGCCGCAAGCAAAAATACAAGCAATCCGGCTGTTAAACCAAGCTCAAAGAATAGTCTATTTTTGAAATTCTCCGCCATGGATTTTCTTAAATATGATACCATAGAGCAATGGGCCAAACCAGCCGCGATGAGGAAAGAAAATACTATAATGCTTTAAATATTAGCCTTCTTTCCAATTACGAAACTTTAGGGAAATTTTTCGCGTCTGGAAAGGAATCTTGGAAACAGGGTTGGCTTAAGTTTAAAAAAGCGAACCTCGGCGATGCGCCGGTTTTCAATGCTGATCCAGATGAAGAATGGAGTAAATTGGAAAAGAAAAAGATTAAGGTTATACTGCGCGGCGAGCCGGATTTTCCAAGGCTCTTAAGCCAGATACCTTGGTGCCCGCACGGCATATATTTGCTTGGGGATCTGCTTTTGGAATCAGAGCCGACCATTGCCATTGTGGGAACTCGCAAAGCAACGGCGTACGGCCTTTTAATAGCTAAGAAGTTCAGCCGGATTCTTGCGGAAGGCGGTTTGACAATAATAAGCGGGCTCGCGCTTGGCGTTGATGCAGCTGCCCACGAAGGCGCTTTGGAAGCTAGAGGACGCACGGTCGCGGTTTTGGCGAATGGACTGGATAGAGTTTATCCGCGCCATCACGAAAACTTGGCCAAAAAAATCCTAGAGCAGGGCGGCGCGCTGATATCGGAATATCCCATTGGCGCGCCTTCATTGCCGCACCGTTTTATTGAAAGAAACCGCATTGTGAGCGGCTTGAGTTTGGGAATTGTGGTGGTTGAAGCGCCTACGGATTCCGGTTCGCTCGCGACCGCCAGATTCGCTCTGGATCAAAACAGGGAAGTGATGGTGGTGCCTGGGCCTTTGGACAACCGCAACTACGCCGGCTCCCATGAACTCATCAAATCAGGAGCCGCTCTCATAACTGGAGCGGAAGATATTACCGCGAATTTGAATCTGAATTTGGATACCGGCAGCGCTAAAAAAGCGGCGCTGGAATCAAAAATTCTTGCCGGTGAACTTGACGGCAGTCAAAAAAAAGTTATTAATGTCTTACAAGCATCAGGGGAGGCGCTCGCGCCCGACCAAATTGCCAATCGTTCGCATCTCGTTTCCGCGTTGGTGGGACAAGCATTGGGCTTTCTCGTCGTAGGCGGATTCGTAAAGGAAGAAAAAGGAAAATACTCACTTATATGAATTTAGTCATTGTTGAATCGCCCACTAAAGCCAAGACCATAGCGCAGTTTTTGGGCAAAGGATTTATCGTGGAATCTTCTTACGGCCACGTGCGCGATTTGCCCAAAAGCCGCCTCGGCGTTGATGTTGAAAACAATTTTGAACCGAAATACATCGTGCCGCTGAAAGCCAAAAAAATCGTATCAGCGCTTAAAAAAGAAGCGAAGAAATCGGATAAGATCATATTAGCGACTGACGAGGATCGGGAAGGTGAAGCAATTGCCTGGCATTTAGTCCAAGCGCTTGGATTAAATCCAGAATCCAGAATCCAGAATCCAGAATCCAAAGTAGAACGGATTGTTTTTCATGAGATTACTAAAAGCGCTATTGAAAAAGCGCTTCAAAACCCGCGTTCCATAGATGAGGATCGGGTTAGCGCCCAGCAGGCGCGTCGCATTCTAGACCGCATCGTGGGTTATAAGCTGTCGCCGTTTTTATGGAAAAAGGTTACCGGGGGCTTGTCAGCGGGCCGCGTGCAGTCGGTGGCTTTGCGTCTTATCGCGGAGCGGGAAAACGAGATTCGCAATTTTAAAAAAGAAGAATATTGGACTATCACGGCGTCTTTGCTTAAAGAGAAGGAAACAGCCGATAGCATTGAAGCTGATCTCGTGAAAATCGGCAATAGAACTTTGGAAAAATTCGCCTTGAAATCCAAGGAGAAAGCCCAAGAAATCGAGGAGCGCCTAAAAAAATGCTCTTATTCAGTAGCTTCAATACAGAAAAAAGAAGCTAAAAAAGCCGCGCCGCCGCCTTTTATCACGAGCACGTTACAGCAGGAAGCAGTCAAACGCTTGCGGTTTTCTTCCAAGAAAACGATGTTTTTGGCGCAACATCTTTATGAAAAAGGTTTGATTACCTATATGCGCACCGATTCAACCAATCTTTCCGAAGAATCCACCGCTGCCGCGAAAAAATGGCTGGAGAGCAATCTCGGAGCGAAATACGCGCTTTCCGCGCCGCGCGCATTAAAATCAAAATCAAAGCTCGCCCAGGAAGCCCATGAAGCAATCAGACCTGCTTACGCCGAAGAGACGCCGGAGAAAATTAATTTAACCGATGACGGCGAAAAGAAACTATATGAACTTATCTGGAGGAGATTCATCGCTTCTCAAATGCCGGATGCTTTGATCGCGACCACTTCGATTCTGATTTCGGCTTCAACAGCGGACGCGCCTAAGACTGTTTATACGTTGCGCGCCGCCGGCCAGCAGATTGTTTTTGACGGCTATCTTAAAATCTGGCTTCAAAAGTTTACCGAGAAAAATCTTCCGGAACTTTCCGAAGGCGAGAAACTGGCGCTTAAATTAGTGAAATCCGACCAGCATTTTACCGAACCGCCCCCAAGGTATTCCGAAGCCAGCCTAATTAAAACTCTTGAAGAATACGGCATAGGCAGGCCGTCAACTTATGCCCCGATTATCTCGGTGATCCAAACAAGGAATTACGTCAAGAAAGAGGCCGGCAGATTCCAGCCGACTGAAATAGGCGAGCTGGTGAATAAAGTTCTTACGGAAAATTTTCCCGAAGTCGTGGACATTGGTTTTACCGCCCAAATGGAAGATGAATTTGATGAAATCGCGGCCGGCAAGGTGAGTTGGCAGAGCGTTATTGATGAATTCTATCAGCCATTCGCCAAGAATCTGGCGGCTAAATACGAGGAAGTTTCAAAGAGCGATTTGATTCAAGAAAAGACCGATGAGAAATGTGATCTTTGCGGCAAGCCAATGATCGTAAAAATGGGCAGATTCGGAAAGTTTCTTGCTTGCTCCGGTTTTCCAGAATGCAAAAATACAAAAAAAATGGCAAATTCGGTTGCTAAAGAGCCACCGAAGAAAATCGGGCTTAAATGCCCTAAATGCGCCGAAGGCGATGTTGTCGAGCGCCGCGTAAGCCGCGGCCGCGCCCGAGGCAAGATTTTTTGGGGCTGTTCCCGATACCCTTCTTGCGATTACGCGAGTTGGGAAAATCCTTTAAATAAAAACTCCGCGTCTTAGGACGCGGATGATTTCCTGTCAAGTATTGGAGCCGCGAGGCGCCTGAATTCTTTGCCTAGCGCTGAGATGCCGGCGCTATAATTGCCGAGCTTGCCGCTTTGGACGGCGGCCATCATTTTTCCGGCTTGCGGGAACCAGCCCTTTTTCGGGTCGTCGCTCGCGTTATGGACTATGTCAGCCGCTTTGATCAGTTTTACCGCTTCCGGCGCCTTTCGTAAGGCCGCGCAATAGGCAACAAATCTGATAGCCAATCCGGCAGTTGTTCTTTTGCTCAAATTAGATACGTAGCGGGCAACCCTGGGGCCGAATTCGCCGGTGATATCGCCAAGGGTAATGCAGCATTTTTCAAGAGTATCATGAAGGAAAGCCGCAGCCACAGTTTCCGGTTCGTTTGACCAAGCGGCTACGATTCGGGCGACAGCATCCGCGTGCGAGAAATATTCTTTGCCGTTTTTGCGCAGCTGGCCGGCGTGAGATTTTTTCGCGAAATCAGCAGCCTTTCTGACCAATTCGTGATTGAGAATTTCGTGCGCCACTGCTTCACCCCGCTTTCTTGTAAGTGCCTTTTTAAATATAAGGAGAAACCCGTCATTTTTCAATAGGGTTATTTGTTTTAGATAAAAAAGAGTATACTGTTTTTGAAAACCATGCTTGCTACAATTCAAGAAGCCGTAGTTTCCAATGAGCTAATCCGGCGCGCTTATGAATTCGCCAAGAAGTCGCATTTTGGCGAGCGGCGAAGAAACGGAGAGCCGTTTTTTAACCATTGCTTGGCAACGGCCGAAGCGCTTATCAAGTGGCATTTAGATGCCGAAACCATCGCGGCCGGGTTTCTTCATGACGTGCCTGAGTCTTCAAAAAGCGATTCCTGGTATGTCGCTGAAATCAGAAAGAATTTCGGCGAGGCTGTGGCGTCAATAGTTGCCGGCGTTATTAATATCGGGAAAATCCGCTATCACGGCGTTGAGACCAAGGCTGACAATTTGCGCAAATTTATTATTTACCTAAGCGAAGATCTGCGGGTTATTTTTGTAAAACTCGCGACGCGCCTGAATACCTTGAAGTCACTTTACGCTTATCCGGAAGAGATAAAGAAAAACATGGCGCTTAAGGTTATGGAAATCTACGCGCCTATCGCGAGCCAGCTCGGTATGTATCACACGGCGGGCGAATTAGAGGATTTGGCTTTTCCTTATCTTTACCCAAAAGATTATGCTTCGCTTATGGAAAGCGTTTTGGAGCGTTATGAAGAAAGGGAAAAATATCTGGAGCGATTCAAACCGCTTCTGCGCCGCGAACTCGAGCTTAACGGCGTGAAAGTCGCGGAAATATTTTCGCGATCCAAGCATTATTACAGCTTATATAAAAAGCTTTTAAGATATGACATGGATTTGGATAAGATTTATGACTTGGTGGCTCTTAGAGTCATTGTTTCTGATATAAGCGATTGCTACACGGCGCTTGGCGTGATTCATAAGGCCTGGCCGCCGCTACCCGGGCGCATAAAAGATTATATAGCGGTTCCCAAGCTCAACAATTACCGCAGCTTGCATACAACTGTTTATACGCCTGAGGGTAAAACTGCTGAGATACAGATAAGAACTCCGGCTATGCATGAAGAAGCTGAACTAGGCATAGCGGCACATTTTAATTACAGCAGTTTTAAAGGCGTCAAGCAGTATTTAGGGCGATTGCCGTCCAAAGCTAATTTAGAAGAACTCAATCTCACCCGCGAACTGCGCCAGTTTCCCAAGAAATTGAGCGACGTAAGCTTTTTTAAGGATCGGATTTTAGTCTTGACGCCTAAAGGCGATGTTATTGATTTGCCTCAAGGCTCGACCCCGCTCGATTTCGCCTATAAAATTCATACTGATGTCGGCAACAGCTGTGCGGGCGCAAAGATTAACGGGAAGATTGAAAGTTTGGATTATGAGCTTCAAGCCGGCAATATCGTGGAGATTTTAATTCAAAAGAATAAAAACCCGTCGCCCGATTGGCTTAATATCGTAAAAACGCGCGATGCTAAGGAAAAAATCAAGTCCGCGCTTAACAGCGACGCCAAAAAGAATATCGGCGCCAAGCCCAATTTGCTTCGATCAGAATTTTTAATAGCGGCAGAGAACAATCCGGGCCTTTTGAAGTCAATTAGCGAGGCTTTTCTTAAGGAACGAGTTGGCATAAAAATTTTTTCAGTCAAAGCAAATAATTCCCATAATTCAACGTCGGTCAAAATTCACGCCGAGCGCATTGATGAAAATAAGTTCGAGAAAATTTTCGGAAAACTTCGGGCGATTGCAGGTGTGAAGAAAATTCAGCATCGGCTTGTCTAAGCTTAGACCGCTGGCGGCTGGTTTTTTTCAAGAAGCTTGTTTACGATGCCGTTTAGTTCCTCGGGCGAGTAAAAAGCTATGGTTATTTTGCCGCTTGAACCGGAGCGTTCAACTTTAACTCGAGCGCCCAAGAATTCTTCAAGTTCTTTCTGAACCGCTTTTACTTCGTGATCCTCAGGCTGGTTAATAGCGTTCAATTCGGTTTCGGCGCCGGCGTCTTTTTTCTCACCGTTTAAATTTCTGATTTTAGACCTAAGTTCACGGACACTTAAGTTGTTTTTCAAAAGATCGCTGAAAAGCGACTGCTGTTTCGCGAGATCGGCGACAGTGAGAAGCAAACGCGCCTGGCTCTCGCTTAGCGCTCCGCGGCCGACTGCTTCCTGAATTTCATTCGGCAAGCTTAAAAGCCTTACTGTGTTTGCGACTGTTTCTCGGCTTTTGCCTATGCGTGCCGCTATTTCCC
>Ga0209542_10013649_pt1 | contig 13953 bp, 10 predicted proteins | sample RifCSPhighO2_01_FD_184028 | JGI IMG/M metagenome (GOLD analysis project Ga0209542, IMG submission 184028) | Soil microbial communities from Rifle, Colorado - Rifle CSP2_plank highO2_0.1 (SPAdes) (version 2) | ecosystem: Environmental > Terrestrial > Deep subsurface > Rock core/Sediment ...
ACCCTTAAGTTGAGTTCTAATCTCCTCCGATAAAAGGTTGTTATACCTGTCCCACTTTTGCAGATATGAAAAAAAATCTCTGTTAGGATAATGCAATAATGGATATTCCAAATAATCCACTTTTCCTTCTACCTGTGCTTGTTCATGAACACTTTTTTGTGGCAAGTTTCCTTTTCCTTTTTTATAAAATCTTAAAGTATAATCAGGAAATTGTCCGCCTTTCAATAAAAATCTGCCCAAAAACCAATTTTTACGAGGAACCCAGTAACCATTTACAGAATTTTTGTCCTTATTTTCATTTTTTAAAACTTTCTCAATTATTTCTTTCCTTAACTGGTCAGAAACAACTTCGTCAGCATCAAGCTGTAAAATCCAATCTTTTGTACATTTATTAATGGCTATCTGTTTGTTTATGTGAAAGATTGCAGGATTTTCCGTAACAAGAATTTTGTCGGTATATTTCTTTGCTATTTGTACTGTTTTATCTGTAGAACTTCCATCCACTATAACTATTTCATCTGCTAAGTCTTTAACTGAATCCAGGCATTTTTCTATATTATTTTCCTCGTTGAAAGAAGCCAGTGCTACAGAAAGACTGTTCATAAAATAATTATAGCATAAGACCTGAGCTAAACAGTTTTATTTTGATTCGGCAAGCCAAACAGCGTCTTTCCCATCCATAAATTTAATAACCGCAATTATGTTGATCTCATTTGTTTGTAACTCATAAGGATTAATCACATAAAGTGTCTTTCCATTCTTGCCAGAGTTCAAGCGAGGATTATCAAATTCAAACTTATCTATTTTATGAGACTCGTCAAAACCACCGCTTTTTGTACCTCCAGACTTAAGATAAGAAATTGGATCGTATTTTGTTGTATAGAGATAAAACATGTAACTCTCAAGCAGGTTTTTGCGGTTGGAAACAAGAATATTAGCGTACTTGTTCTGGTTACTGATTGCATATGATAAAGCCTGAATGGAGCCGTACTGAAACTGGTAAGATAATTCTTTTCTGAAGTTAACAAAGTAAGAATGAAAAAACCAAAGAACAGACATTATGATAATTCCAAAAACTCCAGATAAGGAAAAAAATTTCAAAGATAAATTTTTAATAATTATAATTCTATTTATAAGAAAGTATAGTCCAAAAGCTTCAATTATTTGAAAAGCAGGCAGCACATTATACATTCTGGCAGCGTGCGGAGAACCAGTTGTTATTGCGGCGGGCAATGGAGCAATTAAAATCCAGGATAAAATAAAGAATGTAAATTTTGAGTAATTATTTTTACTTTTTAATAAAAATATTAATCCTAAAGCAAATAACGGCAATTCCAAAACAAGAAGGAGACCAAAATCAGGAATTTTAAAGAATTCTTTGCCTGAGTTAGCAAAAAGCCAAGCAAGATTAAAATGGGAAAGATAAGCATTGAGTGGAATTAATAAAAAAGACATCCTCCTATTGTCAAAAAATAATCCCAAAAGATCCATGTTTTGCCTGTCCCATAAAATTCTTTTAGAATTAGTTTCAAAGATATCCGCACTGGAGTTATAAATATTTGTACCGTGAAATCTTATGAGTGCGTTTGACGAAAAGGAAGCAAATAGAACCGGAAGAATAACCAGTAATCCCACTATCAGACTTAACGCTAAAATTCTTTTTCTTGCAAATAATTCTTTATAAAAAAATACAAACATTGCTGCTAAAATTACTGGAATGAATAATTTTGTACTTTGATAGAAATTGAATGAGATCCCAAAAAAAACGGATGACACTAAAAGGTAAAAATTATTTTTACTACTTTCTTTCTCTAATAAGTTTATATATTTAGTGAAAAATAATAATCCGAAAACAAAAAAAGACAATGCTCCATTCATCTCGTGTCCTAGCCTTGAGAAGTAAACATGCCAGGGAGAAACAGCAAGTAAAAAAGACGCAGTCAAAGGCACAAAAGAAGTGATCTGAATGTCAGGATTAGTTTTTTTAAGACAATATTTTAATATTTCCCTTACCAAAAAATACGTTGCGATAACGGTTAAAATAGATAATAATATTGATGGCAGGCGTACAGAATATACATTTAGTCCAAAAATTTCTATAAAAGGAATTACTGAATAAACATAAAGGGCGGGCCTCCAATCATCATATGCTCTTAATAGAGTTGGGTACTTGTTCCCATATTCGTCCATCCCTGTTTTAAGTATTGAATAAGCATTATATCCGATTGATACCTCATCAAGTGAAGGACTCGGAGGAACACTTGATAAACTATAAAATCTAAAAAAAACAGCTATTATAATAACCAGGAAGAACATTAGATTTTCCTTTCTTGTTAACTTGGTAAAAAGCTTCATTTTATTGTGTATATATAATATATGTAAGACTCAGGCACTCCTTCCTGAAAAGGGATCTTTTTCTTTGACTCTATAGCCTTTATAACGTTGTTTCTGCGTCCCGATAAGCCTTGCATCTTTTCGTTCATATATCCGCTTACATTGAAAAATGAATAACAAACTATAAAAATAATTACAATAATTTTTACCACAACATTTTTTATCTCAAACATTCTGGAAAAAAGATAGGCCAATATTAAAATTACAATAGGTCTTGTCAATGAAAAATAATAATTTGTAATTTCTCCTTTATAAACGGTAAAAACAATCCATGGAATTAAAAACCACAAACCAAATAAATAACATATCGTAAATGTATTTTTTGTAGGTTTTTTTAGATAAAAAATAATAACGAAAAGTGGGTAAATTAAATATTTTACAGGTTTTAAGATTTTGAAAAATATGGTTGCTTCAGCCTCAATGAAGGCATCTGTTACCATTTGGATAAATCTCACAAAATGAAATCCGTGGTAATAAGTATTTATATAACCTGACAAATGCTTACTTGAGGATGCTTTTGAATTGAGTTCATAAATAATATTTGGGATAAGGAAAATTACAAATAAAAGAACAGCGACTATGGAATATTTTAAGGTTTGAATTGTCTTTGGGAAAAAAGGGAGGGAAAACAATATCATTATTGGAAAAAATACTGCGGTAAAATGCATACTGAAAGAAAATCCCAAAGCCACGGCAAGCAATAATAAATATTTTTCTTTACCTGTAATAACTTTATATAGAGAATAAAAAATTATAAGAGATAAAGGGAATATGAAATTAACCGGCCATTGTATTCTATCAAAACCAATAGCATAATAAGAAACCGTATGAATAAGTACTGCAATTAAAGCAGTTCTGAAAGAAAATACTTTATTAGCTACATAAAATAGTGTTACAAAAGTGAATATGCTTGCTACACCGGCTGCCCAACCAGCAGCAATAGGATCAAGCTTTGTAATAAAATAAAAAATTGATAAATAATAATAATAAAATGGTCCTACATAAAATCCTGAATTTCCTTTTGCTACCGGACCAACCAGTAATAATTTATGATCCAGAATAAAATCTTTCATTGCCCAAGCGTTAGTTACCTGGTCAAAACTGAAAGGAGTTCTGTTCTCCAAATCATAAAATCTCAGAAAAATGAAAAAGGAAAAAATTACTAACAAAAGTAACCACTTACTATTTTTTAATAATATTAATCTTAAATCAAGAATAACTTCTTTAACTGGCATAAAATTAATGCATTATTCGTTTTTGGACTATTAAGCCGCTTGGAAGTACTTCAGTCTTTTCTATTGTACCATCTTTTATAACAGTCTCAAGCCAGCCATTATAAGACCATGGTTTTCCAGGATCTTTTTCCATCAACAAATAAAATAATCCTTTCTTTTCTTTGTGCGGAATATATCCATACCTATTTTTACCATACCATAACACAATGTAATCATAGGGATATGTGTAAACCGGTGGACTGAAAACCAATAAACCGAATTTCTCACCTTTTGAATCCTTATATATGTAGTCGATTGCGTCCACTCTTCCTTTTATTTTTGCGTCGCCCCCGTAATCGAAATAATCTTTTATAAAAGTATTTATAGAAAATGGTATAAACTGCAAAATACTAATTATACCTATCAGTAGAAAAAGCAACGAAAAATAGAATTTTCTTTTTTTATATGAAGAAAAAAATCCGTACGAAAAAAGGAGCATGATAGACAAGTTGAGATGTGCCAGATAGTAAACGTATACAGGTATCCTGAAAAACAGGTAAACAAAAAAGGTAATCAGAGGAAGAATCAGTAAATACAATATAAAGTACTTCAGTTGCTTATTGCTTTCCTTATAAATCATAAAAACAACAACTATAAATATGAATAAAATAATTAGCCATCCGGGCAATAAACTCTGTTTGGGAAAAGTGTCAGAATAGCTGTAAGTAAACGAAGATATAATATCCTTGCTTGAATTTAGTATTTTATGGATATCGATTAAATTATTTTTGGGGTTGGAAAAGTGATTAAATAATCCTCTGGATGCCTGAAAATTATGTTTAATATCAAAAATAATCATAGGCGAAAAAGAAAAGACATATCCTGCGATTAGATATAAATACTGTTTAAGTTTTTTAAACCTTAAGACGAATAAACAATATAAAGCCAAACCCAAGGAAACTGGTACAGCCGTAGCAAGTTCAAAGTTATAAATAAAACCTGAGAAAAAAGAAGAAAAAAATATATATTTGGCTCCCCGATTAATATAATAAGTAAAATAGAATGCAAGAAGGATAAAGAAAGAAACCGGATTTGGACTCCATAAAAAGCGTGATTGTGAAATTAAAGGAGGAGAGATAGATACTAATATTGCGGCAAATAAACCAAAGAGATAGCCAAATAATTTTCCGACAAGAAAAAAAGTAAAAATAATAGTTGCAAGTCCAAATATAAACATGAGTACTATTCCCCCATATGGATCCCCATTAAAAAATATGTAGGCTAGGCTTAAAAAGTAATAAAAAACCGGTCCATGGAAAATTCCCGTAAAACCGGCAGAACCCGAACCTATTTCAGATCCAATAAGTCTTAACTTGTGATTTAATACCATTTCCCTTACAACCAAATACTCTCTCCCCTGATCAAACCCAAATACATAGTTATGATTCAAAAGTTCAGTAGATCTGAGAATTACTCCTGCTGAAATTGCCAAAATTAATATCAGGATTTTCAACAAATTACTTTTTTGTATAAGCATAAATTTATTCTCCACTAACTATTGCTATAGCTGGTTTGCCGTTGAGGTATGGTATTGTTTTAATAAGTTTTGCCTCAGAAGGAAAATCACCGGGTAAACCAACGTATAAAAATTTATTATTCTTTTTCTCTTCATTCCAGTCAATCGGCCTGAATGAATAATTGGAAAAACCTTTGTGGTTTTCCTTAAAACCTCCGCTTATGGTTCCACCTGATTTTAGATAAGCAACAGGATCATACTTCAGGTAAAAAAGGAAAAATATATATGACTGATCAAGCGGAGCCTTATTTGAGACGATAATTTGATCATAATTGCCCGCAATAGGCTTGAGGTAAGAAACCACCTGCTTATAACCATACTGCCAGTCCTGAGAATAATAGTAGTTTTGCTGAATGAAATACTGATTAAGATAATAAGCGATATTCAAAACAATAATCAAAAGTATAAACAGGGTAACTGGAATTTTATAGTATATTTTTCCAAGATTCCTAATTCCTTTAATTAACTCATAAGCTCCAAAAGCAGAAAAGATCTGAAACAATGGAAGAAAATTCAGAGTTCTGACAGCGTGAGGAACTCCACTAGTAATAGATGCAGGTATAGGAACGACTAAAAACCAAAAAAATATAGCCATTTTTATTTTCCTATTAAAATTTCCAAACATCAGTGTATAAAATCCAACTAATATTAACGGAAGTTCGAATAAATATATTATTCCCATATAAGGCGCATGATGTCTTGCAATGTCACCTGTAATAAATAACCAGTTAAGATCAAAATGAGATATGTATCCCCCAACCATTGCTTTAAAATACTCTATTCTTCTATTGTCAAATACCAGACTTAAATATTTCCCGTTATTTTTATCAAACATAACTTTTTCTGAATTCCGTTTTAGAAATTCTGTCTGATCTGAAAAAACGCTTACACCTTTTGCTCTCATTAGCGCATTTTGGTTAGTAATTATGGAAATAATCATAGGAAGTGTTATAACAACTCCAGTTATAAACGATAACAATAACCATTTTTTACCGATCTTTAAGATGTCACAGCGGAAAATAATAAAAAATGACAAAAAGAATAAAGGTACAAAAACTTTCTCGCTTTGATACATATAGATGTTTAAGGCGCCTAGAAAGACAGACAGAGCCAAAAAATATGGCTTCCTAAGTCCTTTTAGAAAAAACAAGGCGGAAAAAATATTAAAAGAGGCTGCTACACTGGACTCAAAAGCAATGCGGGAAAACTGTAAGTGCCATGGGGAAATAGATAAAAATGCGGCCGAAAGCAAGGCGAGAGTTTCCTTATATTTATTGCTTTTTCCTTGTTTATCTTCGATTGACAAAATTTCTTTTACTAATAAATAAGTAGCAAAAACCGCCAGCACTCCAAATATAATTGCCGGAAGGCGAACTGAAATTATATTTAAATCAAAAATTTTAATGAAAGGAATTATGAGATATGAGTAAAGGGCGGGTTTATAATCATCAAAAGAACGCAGCACTAAAGGCATAAACTGCCCGTACTCATCTCTACCAGTTAATAATATGGAATATGCATTGTAGCCTAAGGCTGCCTCATCCCAGTCCGGTGACGGAGGAACGTTCCCTACTTCCCACAGCCTCAACAATAAACCAAGAGCTAATATTAACAGAAGCAATAATAATTCCAGTTTTTTTCTCACATTGCTAAATTGTATAAGCTACTAAAGAAATTTCACCATTCAATAAATAAAATGTCTTTAATATTTTTGCTTCGCCCGGAATGTTATAAGGCACATCAAAATATAAATTTTTCCTGTTATCTCTGTTTGCTTTTACATCTTTTGGGAAAGAATATTTTCCAAAATCATTAATATGTACAAAACCAAATACCTCGCGCTGTATGTTTGCTTCTGACCTGAAATCCTGCGGATTGTACTGTAAATAGAAGAGAAGGTATATATATGGCCTTCCCAAAACATTAGTAAAATACACTTTATCATATTGCGTTTGAACTTGTTTTATATACAAAATCGCATCTTTATATCCGTATTGCCATTCGCTTGAGTACAGACGCGGATAATGCAAAAAATAATTATTTAAAAAATAAAATAAATTAAAAGCTATTATAATAAACAACATTAATATTGCAGTTCTTTTCAAAATCATATTTTTCAGTCTGAAATTTAAAAAAGAAATAAAACTGTACAGTCCGAATGCCGAAAGTATTTGAAAAGTTGGGAGAGACGATTCTATTCTTAAAGCATGAGGTGTCTCACGAGCAGTTGCAGCAGGGATTATTGAAATAATAAGCCAGTAAAAAACTAACCACCATCCTCCTTCTTTCTTACGTATCAACAAAAATATACCGGCAATAAAAAAAGGAATTTCCCATAGATACATTTGCCCAACATCCTGAACAGAAAACTTAGGATTTCCGTCACCTTTAATAAATAAAAAGGAAGGATTAAAATTATCAAAGTAATGCCTTAAATACTCAACAGTATAGGCAAATCTTCTGTTATGAATAATTTTTGACCAAACAGAATTGTAATCATTTTTTGTTTCCTGATTTATTCTTTCTATAACGTTAATATCTGAAAAAATATTTACTTCCTGGAATCTTAGTTTTGCCTGAGGAGTAACTAAAAATAAAAGCAGTGGAACAACTATTGCTACTCCTATAACAAAAGAGGCTAACAGCTGTTTTTTAAACTTAAGAAAGTTTTTTATACATTTTATTAATAATCCTACCAAGAGAATAGGAACAACTATGCGAGCAGTGTTGAAAGTATACATAGATATAACAAATGAGATAACTGAAAGTGGCAACAGCCACGGTATATATTTAGCTCTTAAAAACAGATAAACCCCAAGAACAATAAAAAACGTTGCAACATTTGCTTCAAAAGCGGCCCGGGAAAGAAGAATATGCCAAGGTGATATTGCCAGAATAAAAGAAGCTGTTAATCCAAGCTTTACATATCTATCCTCTTTTCTTGTTCCTTCACTAAATAGATCTTTTGTTAATAAAAATGTTAGAAAAACTGTGAGTGAACCTAACAATGCAGAGGCAAAACGTGTGGAAAATTCATTGAGCCCGAAAATTTTCACAGGCAGTACCGAAAGATATGCATAAACGGGAGGTTTAAAATCACCAAATGACTCAAGATAGGTAATAGGTAAAAACTTACCAAATTCATCTTTACTGTCAATACCTAAAGCATAGGCATTATAACCCCAAGCTGCCTCATCCCAAGTTAATGATGGAGGGTTTTGGCCTAGCTGGAAGAAACGCAAAAAAACAGCCAATACCAAAATCAGAAACAAAAATAAATTAATTTTTCTCATAAATTTTCCAGATCGGCCTCAATGGCTCTCCAACCTCATTTATTGTTGATGTTGGAAAAAACTTTTTATGACAGAAATCGGGTACTATATAAAGAGTGCTTCTGGGCAGAAATTGGCTTGGATCAAATTCTGTTTTGTCTATATCCCCAAAACAACTTTCCAATAACGTGAGCTTTCCATATTTTTTGGGCCAGGGGTCACTCCATAATTTTCTTATTTTGTCTGGCTCAAGCTTATTATAAATTCCGTATTGAAAAATAAACATAATACCTGGTTGGGCTATATAAATATTATCGTAACTCTTACCGTTTTTTTGCATATAAGTTACCATATCTTTACTGCTTCTGAACCAAGATTCCGCTCCGTAAATACTGTACCTGAAATGATACTGATATACATACTCTAATATTAAAAATGCATACACGGAAACAAAAGCAATTAATATTACCTTAGCCGGTAGTTTATTATTATTTTTTAACAATAGATAAAAAGAGTAAATTCCGTAACCCACAATTATGGATAAAACCGGTATCAACATTGCTGATCTCATAACGTAACTTTTATCAATAACCAATGCGGAAGACAAAGGAGAAATTAATAAAAGAGAGAACAAAAGCAATTTAACTCTATTATTTTTCTCCCTCCAGAGAAAATATAATCCCACAATTAGTAAGGGCAATTCCAATATATACATCACACCTCTATAGAAAATGCCATATATTCCCCCAAGCCCTTCTGTTTCTCCGTATAAAAATAAAAACTGTGTTGAAAAGACCTCAAGGTAATTTTCTCTTATGACCCTAAGATAATACAGTGGTTTATTATTGAATATCTCGCGCACAAAAAAAGGCGCCGTATTTTTATCTCTTTCCCAATTGACCATATCCGAAGCTTTCTTCGGCTCACTCCATAACAAAACGCTTTGTCTGCTAACATTTTGTTTGGAAGAAATAAATATAAAAGATATTAAGATAAAAATATTTAGTAGAATGAATAGAATCAGTTCCTTTTTTCTTCTTAATAACCTGTCCTTATAGACAAAAATCAGTATTGGTATAAGAGCAAGATAAAATATTTTTGTTGCGTGATATGTATAGAAGCCAAAAAGAAAAGGAAGCACTGACCAATTAATATTTCCTTTTTCAGCATTTTTTAAAAATATAAATATCCCTAAAAGAAAGAAAAAAACAGCCACCGGCGTTTCATAAGCTATTCTAGTAATCTGCAGATGCCATGGTGAGACACTCATTACAAAGGCAGACAACAAAGCAATGTAATCATTATTAAATAATCTTTTAGTAATAACGTACACAAGAACAATAGACAATATACCAGCAACGGCAAAAGGTAAACGACCCGAAGTGGGTGATAACCCTAAAACCCTTATGAAAGGGGCTGTAAGGTAGATTGAAACCGGAGAAAAGGAATTATCCAAATTTATTGATAAAGGCAGAAATTCACCTGCAACATCGTGCCCCGTTTTTGAAATTGAGTATGTACTATATATTAATCCTGCTTCATCATTGGTTATGCCCGAAGGAACCGAACCTAATTCCCAAAGTCTCAGAAACGAAGCAAGAATAATTATACTTACCAGGATCAATAATTTTATATTTTTAAATCTGACCATCCAGTCTATTGTAATACAATTATATGAAATAGAATAATATCTAATTATTTACTTCTCTTTCCCATCTGGACAGATAATTTCCAGTTCTAAACTTATAAATATTTTTAATGAATTCCGTGTAGGTATGAATACTTCTGGTCGAACTGCCTCCAGCTCTGTCCAAATTTTTCATGCTGATTTCTTCAATAGACCAACCAAGCTTACTCATCTTTATTAGAAATTCCCCATCAATGAACGAGTCTCCCGATTGCAAATTCATTTTTTCCAAATATTCTCTTTTGAAGATTCTTGGACTGCCATTAGTATCAATCCAGAGCGTCCCAAAAACTATTTTCATGATAAGAGAAAAACTCCATGAGGTAAAATCCCTTAACCATGACTCTCTTTTTCCTCTTTTCACTTTAACCAAATTAAACTTTCCTGAAATTGCCTCTTCCCAAAGAACAGGAAAAATTTCCATGTCAACCTGACCATCAGATGGCATATAACAAACATACTTTCCCTTTGAAAGCTGTAAGCCTTTTATAACAGCATTTCCATAACCCTTTAGAGAAACAGCGGGCACGACATATTTGCGGCTTTTGGAAAGACTTTTTATAATTTGGGGTGTTTTGTCCGAAGAGCCATTCTCAACCAATATGATTTCATGTCTGATTTTAAGATTATTAATTTTTTTCTCTATATCATCTAAAACCTGTTCAATAATATCTTCTTCGTTATGAACGGGAAGGATAAGGGAAAGTTCTATCATAAAGCTTTTGAAATTAAGTTTGCAATTCCTTCCGGATCAAGTCCAAATTTCCTTCTTAAATAATCCTGTTTTCCCATTTCAGAAATAAATATATCAGGGATACCAATTCTTATTAATTTTGAATTATATCCACTTTCACTTATAACTTCAGCAACTGCCGATCCCAATCCTCCCGTAATCAGATGCTCTTCTGCCGTAAATATTTTACTGTGTTCTTTGGCTATTTTATTAATAAGATTCTTATCTAATGGTTTTAGCGTATGCAAATCCACAACGGTGATTTCTATTCCCTTGCCTTTCAATATGTCAGCTGCATCCAGCACATTTTTTACTATGTTACCGGTTGCAAATATCGCTGCCTTATTGCCTTTTCTAAACAACATACCCTCTCCCAGTCTAAGCAATGACTTGTCTTTGTGTATCATAGGCTCCCCTTTTTTCCCAAGTCTTAAATAGAATGGACCCTTTTTATTGGCAGCCTCCAGTGTTGCCCACGCTGTCTCAATCGGATCTGCAGGGCAAATTACAGTCATATTGGGAATACCTCTCATCAAAGATATATCTTCAATTGCGTGGTGCGTGGGACCCGCATCACTATAAGAAAGTCCGGCACCGCTTCCTATAATCTTGACATTTGCCCTGTGAACTGCCACGTCGGTTCTTATCTGCTCATATGGACGCATTGTAGAAAAAGTAGCAATAGAGTAAATAAAAGGAATTTTACCTGACAGCGCAAGACCCGTTGCAACTCCTGTCATATTTGCTTCAGCAACTCCTACATTTATAAACTGCTTCGGAAAAGACATCGCAAAGTCTTCAAAGACGGTAAAACCTAAATCCCCTGTTAAAAGCATTATTCTTGGATCTTTTTTCGCAAGCTCTGTTAATGTTTTTATAAATGCATATCTCATTTCAATTTTCTTTCATTGCCAGATTATATAAATTCTCGTCTAAATTATTGTAATGCCATTCAATTTTTCCTTCCATAAAAGAAACACCTTTACCAGCAGTCGTTTTTGCAACCAAAACGGTGGGTTTTTCTTTAATAAGCGGCATTTTCTCCAGTATTTCAAACAGTTTTTCATGATCATGACCGTTTGTATTTATAGAGGCCCAGCCAAAGTCCTTAAATTTAACTGAAATATCTTGAAGATCCAAAACATTTTTTGTTTTTCCAAATGCTTGAAGACCGTTTTCATCAATAATTAATGTCAGATTATCCAATTTGTGATGAGCGGCAAACTGTGCTGCTTCCCAAATACTTCCCTCATTCAGTTCTGCGTCCGACATTAAAATATACACCTTATATTTTTTTTTGTCTAACTTTGCCGCCAAAGCCATCCCCACCCCAACAGAAAGCCCATGTCCCAAAGATCCGGTTGAAAATTCAATTCCAGAAATACCATATTCGGGATGTGTGCCAAATTTACTGCCGTTTTTACAAAAATTATTCAGGCTTTCTTTTGAAAAAAAACCCCTGCTTGACAAACACGCATACAAAGCAAGAGCCGCGTGGCCTTTACTTAAAATGAATCTATCTCTATTAACATCGGTCGGATTTTTGGCATCAATATGTAAAATTGAACCATATAATACGGACAAGATATCTGCAACAGATAAACATGAACTGATATGCCCTGTATGATTAAAATAGGAATAAAAAAGAATATCCCTTCTGATTTTTTTACTCAGATTTATTAAATTCTCTATCGATTTTTTTTTAAAATTCATAAAATAAATTTTATAAATACAAGTTGCTATTCTTTTTAATCCAGTCGATTGTTTTTGATAAACCGGATTTAAGATTGTTTTTTGGCTTAAAACCTAGAAGTTTTTCTGAAAGCTTTGTGTCAGCAACCCAGTAATTGCTATCCCAGGGCCTTTTGGGATAAGATTCTCTCACGATATCAACATTGTTACCTACAATCGGCAAAATCATTTTTGCAACCTCAAAATTGGTGTATTGCATCCCGGATCCCACATTAACAATTCTACCAAAAAGTTTATCTTTATGCTTAATAGCCAAAATGTAGGCGTCAACTACATCATCAATATGTATGAAATCGTGAGAGATATCTTCTGCTGTAATATTTATAGATTGGTTTGATAATGCTCTTTTTATAATCGTTGGGATAAAACGGGTTGGTTGCTCATAAGGACCATATGCTGAAAAAAGACGGAAAGTTGCTACCGGCTTATTATACTGTTTTGCAAAAACCTGGGAAAGGTAGGTAGAAGAAGCTTTTGTGGCGGCATAAAAAGTGAGCGGTTCCAGTAAATCCGTTTCGCTCATCGGTTTTTCTTTTAAACCATATTCTGATGAAGAACCAGTATTGACAAAAATATCATAATCCACATTTTTGCTTGCTACAAGTAAGTTAAGAGTTCCCTTAATCGCCACATCAACCATTTGATCAATATCAATTTGTGTAGGATATGCTCCATGAGCGGCAAGATGATAGATAGCGTTTGGTTTTATGCTATTTATAAGTTTTGTTAGACTTTCCCTATCCGATAAGCTAACCTCATGCAGTTTAATTTTTTTCATAATTTCCTTAATTCTCCATGGATTAGTTGTATGTTTCCAAATCAAATGCACATCATAATCCAAATCCAAAAATTTTCTTGTTAAATTAGCGCCAACAAATCCGCCGCCGCCTGTAATTAGAACTGACCTATGTGATAAAATATTATTCATGATAGATATTATATGCGCTTTATGCGGGAAAAATCAACAAACCGAGGTATTATTTCCCTCAACTTTTAATGAAAAAAACATATCGTCAGATATATATTCCGCCAGAAGGCTTCCTGACAAAATTCATTATCAGATATTAAAATGTAAAAACTGCGGACTGGTTTTTTCTTCTCCTATTTTTAAGCCGGAGCAAATAGAAAAATTATACAGAGAAAGTTTATGTAATTATTACGATCAGATTCCCTATTTAACCAATACTTATTTGGGTCTATTCGAAACTATATCCAAAGATTTACCCAATAATCCAAAAGTTTTAGAGATTGGCTGCGGAAACGGATTTTTCCTGGAAGCACTAAAAAAAAGAGGCATAAATCAAGTCTATGGCGTTGAACCAAGT
>Ga0209542_10013650_pt1 | contig 13953 bp, 14 predicted proteins | sample RifCSPhighO2_01_FD_184028 | JGI IMG/M metagenome (GOLD analysis project Ga0209542, IMG submission 184028) | Soil microbial communities from Rifle, Colorado - Rifle CSP2_plank highO2_0.1 (SPAdes) (version 2) | ecosystem: Environmental > Terrestrial > Deep subsurface > Rock core/Sediment ...
GGGAATACAAATAGAAAAAGGTTCGGAAGGTATGTACAGAGTCTCCTCCAAAGAAAAGACGGCGGGGGAAGTCGCCATGTACGAATCGAGCGATACGGGAACGGAAAGCGTCCTCATGGCGGCCGCGAAAATCCCCGGCAAGACCATCATCAAATACGCGAGTGCCAATTATATGGTGCAGGACCTCTGCGTCTTTCTCGAGCTCTGCGGAGTAAAGATAGAAGGTATCGGAACCTCCACGCTCGTCGTCCATGGGGTCGATGATATCGACCGGAACATAGAAGTATTTCCGAGCGAAGACCCGATAGAGTCCATGTTCTTCATTTCGCTTGCGGCTACCACGGGCTCCGAGATAACCATCAAACGGTGCCCGTTTGATTTTCTCGAACTGGAACTCGTGACGCTCGGGCAAATGGGTCAGAAGTACGAGTATGGCGCCAAATATACTTCCGATAACGGCCGGACGGTACTGGCCGATGTAACGATGTTTCCCTCCAAGCTTACCGCCCCGCCCGAAAAGATTGCTCCGCGTCCGTATCCCGGCATCAACATAGACAACCTTCCTTTTTTCGTGCCGGTTGCGACGCAGGCCGAGGGGCGTACGCTCATCCACGATTGGGTCTACGAGAATCGCGCCATTTACTATATGGAAATGAAAAAGCTCGGCGCAAATATGCTCTTGGCCGATCCGCATCGCGTCTTTATTGATGGCCCCACGCCTCTGCACTCGGCAGACATTGAGGCGCCTCCCGCGCTCCGGCCCGCGACCATTATTTTGATAGGCATGCTCGCGGCGGAAGGGGAATCAATGCTCCGGGATGTGTATCCTATAAACCGCGGCTACGAGCGCCTGCACGAGCGCCTGCACGAACTCGGCGCTTCGGTGGAGGCGGTGGAGTAAATGCATGAGGCCAAAACTCATCGTGTTCGCATCCGGCAGGAAGGACGACGGAGGGTCGGGATTTGAGAATTTGGTTGAAGCCGCAAGAAGTGGGACGTTGGATGCGGATATCGTTGCGGTCGTCTGCAACAACGACCAGGGGAGCGTGCGCGACCGGGCAGGCAAACTCGGCATTCCGTTCATCCATTTCGACCCCTCACAACGTTCAAACATTTTGCAAAATGTTAGAATATCGTATCGGGAGGTCGTCGAGAAAGCCGGAGCGGAATGGGTCGCCTTGTCGGGATGGCTCCGGCAGGTGCAGGGGCTCGACCCGAGGAAAACTTTTAATATCCATCCCGCGCTTCTCTCGCAACTCGGCGGACGATTCGGCGGACACGGGATGTACGGCAAGCGTCTGCACGAGGCAGTAGCCGAAGCGCTCTCAAAAGGGGAAATAACAGAGTCCGGATTTACGATGCATTTCGTTACGGATGAATACGACCGCGGCCCGGCCTTTTTCGAGCATCGCGTGCCCCTCAAGCAGGGGATGTCCGCCACCGACATCGAGCGTGCGGTCAAAGCGGCCGAGCACGAATGGCAACCGAAAATCACGAACATGGTCGTGCGTGGGGAAATCCGATGGGACGGCAAAGACCCGGACTCACTGGCAGTTCCGCCGAACTTAAAATAGAATGGCGGAACTGGGTGCGTGGCGGAATTGGTATACGCGTACGATTCAGAATCGTATTCCGAAAGGATTGGGAGTTCGAGTCTCCCCGCACCCACTAGACCTTAGCGTAATGCAGTAGCAAGCTGCCTTTTTCGTTCAACTTTTTTGTTGATTCCAGTTTGAACTGCGCGTTCATATTGGTGGCCATGTCGAACAGGTTGAGCCCGCGGCCGAAGACGATGGGCTCGATGGTGAGGTAGAGCTCGTCGAGGAGATTGTGCCGGAGGAAATAGGAATACGTCTTCATGCCGCCGAGGATAGCGACCGTTTTGTAGTGTTCGAGAAGAGCCGGAATATTAGCCGTAGCAGGGTTTGCATAGAGGAGCTTCTCGCTCTTCCGCTCCAGCTCCGCGACCGATGCGGTGAAGACGATACAGTTGCGCTTCGAAAGCGGCTCTATTGCGGTCTTGTAAGTGTTGTTGCCGACGACGATGACGTCGGCTTTATCGAGCATCTCGTGCAGGAAGTCCTTGTCCTCTTTACTCGTCCAATCCGAGAGGTGTCCCGAGTCGAGGGCTATTTTGCCGTCGAGCGAGACGGCGGCGATGGCGATACAGCGCATGGGGCCATTGTAGCAAGCGCGTTGCGTTTCTTGTATGAACCGTTAGAATGCCCTTTTCGTATGCCAGCCTTGAGCGACCGCGACATCAAGAAAATCATCATCGCGCTCGCGATCTACCTCGCATCCCTCTTTGCGGCCAACACGCTCGGCCTCAAGATAATGCCGTTTCTTCTCGGTCTTCATGTCTCTGTCGCGGTGTTCTCGTTCCCGTTCGTTTTCCTCACGACCGATGTCATCGGGGAAGTATACGGAAAGAAAATGGCGCGATTCTTCGTGATCGCCGGCTTCATCTCCACCGCGCTTTTTATTCTGTACTCTTTTATCTCCATCGCGCTTCCGTGGGACGCGGCCGGTGAGTGGGTGCATCAGAGCTACGATCAAATATTCGGCATTTCGCTCCGCATCGCCATCGCCAGCCTCGTCGCTTTTGCGGTCGCCGAGTATCAGGATGTCCTCTCGTTCTTTTTCTTCAAGGCAAAGCTTGGCGACAAACATTTCTGGCTCCGCTCCAACCTTTCCAATCTCTGGTCGCAGTTCTTCGACTCGGTGCTTTTCATGGTCATCGCCTTTTACGGCGTTTACCCGACGCCCGTCCTTATCCGCATCATCATCACGTGGTGGCTTTTCAAGGTCGCGATGGGATTCGTCTATACGCCGCTCTCGTACCTCGGTCTCAGGCTTTTACGTGATAAACCGGCGGCATGAGCCAAAGAAACATCAAGGCGATTTTTTCTGATTGTGACGGACTTTTGGTGAACAGCGAACCGCTCTATCTAAGGGCGACGCAGGAGGTCCTCAGAGAGATCGGTGTCGAACTTACCGAATCATGGTTCATTCGTGAACAACTGGGCAAGGGTAAAAGCGCCATCGAGCAGGCAAGACAGGCCGGGGTATCTGATGACGGTATCAAGCGACTGCGTCGTCGCCGAAATGACCTATACGGCGAAATGCTACGCCATGAGGTCGAACCAAAGGATGGTGTTCGCGAGACCCTCGAAAGACTCCGGGGCAAGTTCGTTGTGGGTGTAGTGACAAGTAGTCGCAAGGACCACCTCGAAATGATCTTGGGAAAAACCGGACTCCGCAGTTTTTTCGACTTTTTTCTCACCGCAGACGACGTAGCCAAACTAAAGCCCGATCCGGAATTATATCTGAAGGCGCTTGAGCTATCACAACAGTCCAGGGAACATTGCATTGCGCTCGAAGACTCTCCTCACGGGGCGCGGGCGGCGAAAGCGGCCGACCTCACCTGCTATGCGATCCCAAGCGTGTTCACGAAAGGACTCGACTTTTCGTATGTCGACAAGGTCTTAACAAGCATGCGTGAACTTCCGGAGCTACTCGACCTATGAAAGTGCTAGCGATGAGAACACGCATATTCAAAGAGAACGATAATCTGGTCGCGTTCATAAGGGCTCACGTACCGAAACTGAAAGACGGCTCGATACTTGCGATAACGTCGAAGATAGTTGCACTTGCCGAGGGCCGCACCGCCGACCCGAAAGACAAGGACGCCCTTATAAAAAAGGAGAGTTCGCGCGCGGTGAAGACAAAATACGTGTGGCTGACGATGAAGGACGGCATGGCGATGGCGAATGCGGGTATTGATGATTCGAATGCGGACGGGAAGTTGGTTCTCTTGCCGAAGGATTCGTTCGCGGTAGCGCGGAAAATACGTTCTAGTCTTTTGCAAAAATACAAAATAAGAAAGCTGGGGGTCGTCATCACCGACAGTCACGTGTCGCCCCTGCGTGCCGGAGTCGTCGGCGTCGCGCTCGGATATGCCGGCTTTCGCGGCGTTCGCGACTACCGCGGTACGAAAGACATATTCGGCCGCACGCTCAAAATATCGCAGACCAATGTCGCTGACTCGCTCGCGACCGCAGCTGTGCTCGCGATGGGCGAGGGAAGCGAGCGCCAGCCGCTCTGCGTCATCGAAGACGCCCCGGTCGTATTCACCGGACGCGTCAACAAGAAAGAACTTTTGATACCGGTAGAGGACGATATGTACGGGCCACTGTTCGGCCGCGCGAGTTAGTATTTCCGCTCGCGGTGTTTGCGCCACCACCGCTCTCCCAAGACGCCGGCTAGGATAAGGAGGAGCAGAAGCAACACCGCATACATCCACGCATTCCACGCATTGTCCTCTCCCCCCGCAGTCGCTACCGCCGCGACCTGCGGATTTTCTTCAGACGTCGAGGTACTCGTCGTCGCATCGGACGTTGCGGGTGTATCTGGTATCACCGCGGCGGCGGCGCGGCCTGTCGGCGCGGGAATCACGGTCGCTACCGTTCCGGCATCCGCCGCCGTGCTTGTCGCGCTCTCCGGTGTCGAGGTCGAAGCGATGATTGCGGGAATAGGCGCCGGTTTTGTGAATGAGGCAAGCAGAGAATCCCACGTCTTTCCCTGAATGCCCGGTATCGCGTACGCGGTCGCCCAAAGCCTGGTCTTTGCGTCCGTGCTCGAAACTTCCACGCCCCCATCGGTCTCTTGGAGTGTGGCCAGGTAGTACTGGGGTGTGTATAAGCCGCTCTGCGTCCAGTCGATCGATGAACCCGAGAGCGCGGCGATGGCCTGCAAGGTCCAGCTCGTGGAGAAACTGTTGCCGAAACCGCCGTCCGTTTTCTGCTGCGCGTGCAGGTAGTTGACGCCGTGTGTCACCGCATCCGGCGCTCCGGGGAGAGCGCGCACGAGCGAGAGCGCCTGGACAGCTGCAGCGGTAAGGTCGGCGCTCCCTTCCCATGAGCCGTCCGTGCGCTGTTTCGAAATGATGAAGACGGCCGTTTTTGCGATGATGTCGTCGCTTGCGCCGTATCCCGCGTGGAGGAGCGGAAAGAGCGCGAAGACGTCATCGTTCACGAGCGAGGGGTCTCCCACCTGCGTGCCGTCGAACCCCGCGACGATGGGCGCGATGTAATCCACGGAAGTGCCGGAGTACGGGTCGATGCCGAGTGCCTCGAGCGCCATCGCATGCCGCTCGTAGTCGGAGACGCTTAGAAGTACAGGCGGATTCGCCGTGAAGTACTGTGCGAGCTTGACCTTCGCGTCTCCCGCGCTTCCACCCGCAACGGCGAGGGCCGCCCAGTCGGAAAGGAGCAACGAATCGAACGAGCCGTCCGCGTGCTGCATTCGGGCAATGAAAGCGAGCGCGGCCGACACATCAAACGGCGCATGCAGGCTGACTCCGCCTCCGCCGCCGGAACTTGCAGGAGCGGGCGCGGGAGTCGCAGCGCTCACGGTTATCGTCGCGTTGGGGAAGTAGAAATCTTCCGCGACGCCGACGACGTATGAACCGGCAGCAGCGATCGTAAACGTCGCTTTTCCTTCTGAATCCGCGGGAGAGGAGGAGACGGTCGTGAACGTCCCGAACGGGTCGCCCTGAATGAGACCGATAGTGGCGCCGGTCGCGGGCGAGTAGGTGTCGCCCGACGGGTCGTAGTTCTCGGCGGTCACGGTGAGCGAACCGCCCGCGGAAAGGCTCGTTGTGCTCGGCGTGATACGGCGCGACGAGCCGAAGTAGACGTACGCGGCATCGCCGTTGCTCAAGGTTGTCGAGTCCATTCCCACTCCCGGATTGGTGAGCGAGCCGCCGCTCGGCGTCTTCGCGTACTGCCAATTGGCGCACAAGGATGTCGGCACTGTAATGCAGTTGAGGTAGAAGGAGCCGAACGAGGAATTGAACTGGAGGTCCGATATGTCGAACTCCGTGTGTGCCGTATCCGCTGCGGTGAGAAGTGCAAGCACGCTGTTGGCGGACACGCTGTGGGAACCGCCCCCCGCAGTCGGCGTTATCGAGACCGTCGCCGATCCGTCCGCATTGAGTGGCACCGTTCCGCTCCACACCACCGTGCTGCCGTTGCGGACAAGGAGCGTCGCGCCCGGCACCGTTATCGTGACGGTCGCGTCGGTTGAACTGTCGGCCCCGTCGAACGCCTGGTAGGTGAAAGAGTCGGTGCCGGTAAAGCTCGCATCGGACGTGTAATGTACGGTGGCGCCTGAAATCGTATCCAATGTGCCGTGAGTGGGGCTTGAGGAGGTTGCGAAAGAGAGGGGCCCGGCGCCGGAGGTCGTACCGGAGAAGGTTATGGTCGTGGCGACGCCCCGGGTAGCCGAGATGTCGACCGCGTTTGCGGTGACACTCGGAGGAGGCGGGGGCAATCCACCCGAAGCGGCCGCCACGCTTCCGGGGGCCGAAAGCATGGCTATAACAGAGAAACCGAGGACGATGTGTGTGAAGTGCTTCATAGGTAGTTAGATTGTCCACTAGTAATACCCCTTTTCGTACCGCCACTCAATAGCATCGCCCGAATGCGGCACGACGGAGGAGGCGCCGAGTTCGGAGGACGTTCCGTTCACATACAGTATCCAATAGTAGCCGTCGGCATTCTTTTTGCCGCCGATGGAATCGACAAAAAATCCGAGCGACGGATACTCACGGCCGGTGAAGGTGAATCCTTCGCCCGCGAGCGAGCGCATCGCGTCGATGACGGTAGTGCCGTTCGCCACATCGGCCGTATAGTGTGCCGTGCCGACCGCAACTGTGATACTCGTTCGTCCGGACGTCGATGTTGCTACCGCGGAAGGAGGAGTGCTTGTGGAAGACGGAGAGGACGTCGCTGCGGGTGCGGCAGGTTGTTCTTGCGCCGGAAGAACGACCACATGCGATGCCTGCGGCAATCTGAACGCGACAAAGCCGAGCACAAGGACGGCGAGGAGCGCACCTAGTATTGTTTTCGGGCTCATAAAAAAACTCTGCGTCCCAGGCAGAGGTCTTTAGTGCATGCGCCGCATAAAGATTCGGCACACTGCGTTTCCTGCTCGGGAATGACAGTTGTTTGACGACCGGACTCCCTTTGCCCTTGCGGGCGAGCAGGTTTACCGTTGCGGCACAGTGGAGGAATTACACCTCACTTCCACAAACAACCGTACGGAGGATTGTACGCTTCCGCAATTCAGGGGCAAGTGGATTACGTGCTGCAAAACGATGAGTCAGGCGAGTCAATTGCTCCGAGTATTGTCAGGTGCAACACATACGTGAAAGCAGGCCGGTACCGGTTTTCTCTCAACAATCCGCTGCTCCTCAATCACATTACATGTACCGGCATCCATGTGGGTTCTCAATATGTGACGCAGTTTCCCCATTATCGCTGGATCATAAGGTTTTGGACAACCCTTCTTCCACGTACCGATCAATGAGCCGGTTGCCGGATCTAGAACATAGTATGAGCTAATCTCGATGTCGAATGCGGCGCCAGCAGCGTGCGCACTTTTCCCCGCGGGAGCGGCTCGATACCAACCGGGGGTTTTTCTAAGAGAATCTTGGAGTTCATCCGGTCGATACAAACTTGTAACGATAAGGCGGATGTTGCGTATCTTGCTAAAACCGGTGGCACCATCCAACTCTTCGCACAGTTGTGTCAAAAGTGCGTATGCTTTTGGGTTGAGACAGCGTAGGGACTCATTTTCGCGTAGCGGAGCGATAAGACCGAAGTAAGGATTTGGCCACATGACGGGTACCAACGCGCCCTGTGACATTGCGCGGATCCTATCCGGCTCTGTGGGGAAGCGATTTTGCGGATCACCCCACCATTCCCACTCAACCTTCGCGGCATTCATGACGCGGTTTTGTTCGAGTTGTTCCGGACTTTGTATCGTTGACGTCTGTTCCTCCGACATGCGCTTGTTGTATCACGGAAAGGGCACGTGCAGAATACACGCTTTCGCATATAGTAGAGCCATGGGAACGTATTTTAGTTTCGTATCGTATCGGCTCGAGCCGTTGGCAAAGAAAATATATTTTGACTATGAGATTGGTTTTGATGACCAGGAACCGCTGAAATTCACCGAGGTCGTCACGTTGCCGGAGGCGCCGCACGAGGGCTCGGCAGAGCTTCTTGAACGCATGCTGGCCGATGTGCACCTCATGCTCGGCATCAGCTATTACAAACTGTACTGTCCATCGGAGATACGCATGAGCCGGACGCTCACGAAGCGGCAGGCGGAATTTTGGAATACGGTGTACCGCAAGGGCTTGGGCGAATTCGCATACCGCAACAATCTCGACCTCTCCGACCGTATCCGCTTTCCATTCTCCGAAGATGCTGTGGCCCCGACGCCGTTTTATATCCCGCGAGGCGACCGCGCCTTAGTCGGCGTCGGCGGCGGCAAAGATTCGGTCGTCGCCATCGAGCTGCTGAAAGAAAAAATCCCCTGCGACGGTTTCGTCGTCGAGACGTATGCGACGCACGAGATAGCCGACGGGGTGGCGCAGGTCGCGGGCATCGGGTCGCGGAAGATCCGCCGCTCGCTCGACCAAAAAGTCTTCGAGCGTCTTCCCGGCAGCTACTCCGGGCACATTCCCATCTCTGCCGTATATGCATTCTTAGGCTCGCTCGCGGCAATCCTTTTCGATTACCGGTACGTCGTCATGAGCAACGAACACTCGAGCAACTTCGGCAACGTGGAGCACCACGGTGAGACGGTGAACCATCAGTGGAGCAAGTCGGCCGAGTTTGAGCAGCTTTTCAACAGCTACCTGCAAACGTACCTCACGGATTCCGTCACGTACTTCTCGCTTTTGCGCCCCTTCTATGAGCTCCGTATCGCGGAGATCTTTGCACGGTACCCGAAGTATTTCCAACACTTCTCGAGCTGCAACCGGAAAATGGTCTCCGACCGGCGGAAGCAGCCGCGCGGGATGTGGTGCTGCGAGTGTCCGAAGTGCGCGTTTGTCTTTCTCGTGCTGGCGCCCTTCATTCCGCGCGACCTGCTCGCGCGCACGTTCGGGCACGACCTTTTGAGCGACCGCGGCTTACTCCCGCTCTACCAGGACATCCTGGGATTCGGCACCATGAAGCCCTTTGATTGCGTCGGCACCTTCGACGAAGCGCAAGCCGCTCTCTACCTCGCGCGCGACTCGTACGCCGATGCCGCCGTCGTGCAGGCGTTTCTCCCGAAGATAAAAAACGGAGATGAGCTGGTGAAAAAGGTGATGCGCGCGGCGCAGGCGCAGACGGTGCCGACGCGGTTCCGCTTTTGCGGTATGAAAAATGTCCTTATCTTGGGGTACGGAAAGGAGGGTATAGCGACCGAAGCGTATGTGCGGAAACATTCTCCAGAACTTGAGATACGTATTGCCGATGCATTGCAAGACAAAAATTATCTCGACCGGCAGGATGAGTGTGATATCGCGGTCAAGACGCCCGGGATCCCGAAATCGAACGTGCGTGCGCAATATACGACCGCGACCAACATCTTTTTTTCCGCTTGCAAAAACCCTATCGTCGGCATCACCGGCAGCAAAGGAAAAAGCACGACCGCATCGCTCGTCGAGCGAATGCTGGAGGGTGCCGGTATCCCGGTGCAGCTTGCGGGGAATATCGGCACGCCCATGCTGGAGCTTCTCATGAAAGGACTCGATCCCCAGGCGGTCGTTGTCCTCGAACTCTCCAGCTACCAGCTCGACGATATTGAATTCTCGCCGCACATCGCCGTTGTGACGAATCTTTTTCCGGAGCACATGGATTACCACGGGAGCGTCTCTGCGTACTATGACGCGAAGAAAAATATCCTGCGCTTCCAAAAGCCGGATGACGTGTTCATGTTCGATCCGGCCGTCTCTACCCTTCGCGAGTGGGCGCAGGACGCGCGTGCCCGGGCGGTCCCTTTTGTCGACCTTCCGTTTGAGACGGATGCAATCTCGCTTTTGGGCGAACACAATCTAAGCAATGTGCGCGCTGCGGCGACTGTCGCGGGGACCTTTGGGGTCACGCCCGTCCAAATGGAAAAAGCTGTCCGTGAATTCAAAGGATTGCCCCACCGGCTTGAGCTGGTCGGCGAATTCAAGGGCATCCGTTTCTACGATGACGCCATTTCAACGGCGCCCGAATCCACCATCGCGGCGCTTCGGGCGGTCCCGAATGTCGGCACGATTTTTCTCGGCGGCCACGACCGCGGGTACGATTTCTCGGAGCTCGAAAAAGAAGTGCGTTCGCTCGGCATGAAGAACATCGTGCTCTTTCCCGAAAGCGGCAAAAAAATGTTCAAGAGTCGCGCGGGCATGAACGTGCTCGAAACGACCGATATGAAAGAGGCCGTCGCGTTCGCATACAAAAACACGCCCCAAGGCTTCGCGTGCCTGCTCTCGTGCGCCTCCCCCAGCTACGGGCTCTGGAAGAATTTCGAGGAGAGGGGGAACGAATTCGCGGAAGCCGTCAGGAATTTTCGGGGATAACGTCGAGCGAGGGGAGCCGCGCCAGCAGCATCTTGATGCCCTTGTGCAGATTCTCGTCGAGGTCGCGGTCGGCGGACAGGTCATGAATGGTCTCCGAGAGACGCGAGTCTATCGCGCGCTCGTTATCGAACAGGTACGACGGAAACTCCTGGAAGCGTTCGAAATACTCGATGAAAATATTCTTGCGCATCTGCCGGTCGGGGCTCGTCGCGCCCGCCTTTAGCTCTTCGAAATTGAACCGGCTTTTTTTCGTCTCTTTTTTCATCAAGTGCAGTGTATACGTTTTTATTTCGATACGATAGTCCTGTGCTATGCTCGCAACATGAATGTACGCGATGTACAAGGTGTGTACATGGTGGGAATAGGAGGCATCGGCATGTCGGCCTTGGCGCAATTGTTGAAGCACCAGGGCAAGCGCATCGGCGGAACGGACCGGGAAGAGTCTCCCATCACGACGCTGCTTAGCCAACGCGGGATTCCGGTGGTCATAGGGCACGACCAGTGCAATATCCCGGCGGACACGGAACTGCTCATCTACAGCGATGCGGTGCCCTCGAACAATGTCGAGCGTGCGCGGGCGAGGGAAATGGGCATTCCGGAGCTGTCGTACTTCGAGGCGCTCGGCGCACTGTCGAAAGACGCGCGGACGATTGCGGTCGCCGGCACGCACGGTAAGACGACGACGACCGGCATGCTCGCCAAGATACTGCAGTTCGCGCGGAAAGAGCCGACCGCTATCGTCGGTTCCATCGTGCAGGATTTCGGCTCCAACTTCCTTGCGGGCCGAAACGACTTGTTCGTCGTCGAGGCGTGCGAGTACCGCGACCACCTCCTGAAGCTGTCGCCGGAAATCCTTGTCATCACCAACATCGAACTGGATCACACGGATTATTTTCCCGATCTCGCGGCATTGCAGGCGACCTTCCGCAAAGCGGCCGAACAGGTCCCCGCACACGGCGTCATCGTGACCGACCCGTACGATCCCGTTATCGCTGCGGTCTTGGGCGGTGCGAAAGCGCCCATCATCGACTACACGGGCCAGACCGTGCCGGAGCTTTCGCTTATCGGGGAATTTAACCGCATGAATGCGCGGACCGCTAAGGCAGCCGCCAGGGCGGCTTTTCCGCATTTGCAGGAAGAATACACCGACCGCGCGCTCATCGCGTTCCGCGGCTCGTGGCGCCGCTTCGAGTACAAGGGCGAAACGCCGAGCGGCGCCTTGGTCTACGACGACTACGCGCACCACCCGACCGCTATCCTCAAGACCATCGAAGCGGCGCGGGAAAAATTCCCGGGCAGGCGCATCGTCGTTGCGTTCCACCCGCACCTCTATAGCCGCACGAAATCGCTGCTGGGCGGGTTTGCCGCGGCGCTGGCGCTTGCCGACCTAGCCATCGTGGCGCCCATCTACGCGGCGCGCGAAGCGCCCGACCCGGCCGTTTCCAATCACATTCTCGCGAGCGCGGCGCAAAAAAAGGGCGGCGCGGTCGTCGCGCTCGATTCCTTCGACGCTATTCGCGAACGGCTGCTCGAAGAAGACGAGCACTCGCTCATCATCACGATGGGCGCGGGAGATATTTACAAAGTTGCCGAACAAATAGCGGATTGAACAACATACTATTTCTACGCTATAGCGTGAAAATAGTATGTGTTGTTTGCAGAAGGCTTTGATGATAGCGTCTTGCAATGGGCAGGCTTTCCATCGTTGCGATGCCGATAGGCAATCTAGAGGACATCACGCTGCGCGCGTTGCGGACGCTCAAAGAGTGCGACGTCATCTACGCGGAAGACACGCGCGTGATATCGAAACTGCTCGCTCGATACGAAATATCAAAACCCTTGCAGCGGCTTGATGCGGCGACGGAAGGGAAGAAGGCGGATGAAGTACTCGCGCGGCTCGAGGCGGGGGAGCATGTCGCTTTTGTCTCCGACGCAGGGACGCCGGGAATTTCCGACCCCGGTGCGCGATTGGTTGCGCATGTTCGCACGAATATGCCGGAAGCGGCCATCGAAGCGATACCGGGGCCATCAGCTCTCACCGCCGCGCTTTCTATCGCCGGACTCGACTCCGATGCGTTCACCTTCCTCGGATTCCTACCGCACAAGAAGGGAAGACAAACCGCCCTCAAGAAAATCGCAGCATCAAAATATCCAGTCCTTCTCTACGAATCCCCCCACCGCATTCTTAAATTGTTGAAAGAACTATCCGACGTTGGCATTCAAAAAGTCTCCATCGCCCGCGAGCTCACGAAGGTTCATGAGGAGTTGATAACGGGTGCGCCGCAAGACCTCGCGTCCGACTTGGAGAAACGCGGCCGTCCGCGGCGAGTTCGTCGTTATTGTAGGGTCGCGTTAGGCGGTCGGGAGATTTTTTTCGGCTCCGGAAGAGGTTGAGGCTGTCCGAGCGTCTTCTCGACCTTGCCTATAGTGCCTGCAAGCGCATATAAAGCCAATGCGCGGCTCGACTTATTTGTCTCTTCGCGCTCCTCGCGTTCAAGGTTTGCGACATCAGACTCGAGTTCGCCGATAAAATTTCTCAGCTCATCCGCGCTGCCATCATATCCGTCGCGAACATCTATTTTTGCAAGTTCGCGTAAGCGCTCGACAAGCGCTTTTCCGTTCCCAATTGCCTGCTGTACCGTAGCAATACTACCCTCGTCCTTTAACGAATCGTGTTGTTTTCTGATTTCGGGATGCATCTCCGAGCCCATAAGAGGATTGTGGCACAGGTTAGAGGCCGAACATGCGCCCCTAGTGTGTACAACATAGTGATTATGAAGTCCACAGCGTTAAGAAGCTGTTCCAAGCTCGGCCAGCGCGGTATACTGCGGGCATGACCCTCGATGCCGTCATCATGCTCACCGGCGCGTTCGTCGCCGTGCTGCCATTCTTGGGATTTCCCAACAGCTGGGATAACGTCTTTTTCTTTCTTGCGGGTATCTTGGTAGTTGCGCTCGGCATCATCGTGCGCCGGCGCGGGAATGAAAATGCTGTTCCCGTAGAAAAGAAAAACGGCACGTTCGCAGAAAGCCTGCCTACCAGGCAGGCAGGCACCCCGCTCTTCGCAAGTTCGCATGAAGAAAAAGAACGGATGGAGTAAGCACGTCGCCGTCTCCCTTGGCGGAGCCGTTTTGGTTGTTGCCGTTGTGGCGGCAGCCGCCACGACGCCGCCTACCGTTTCCTTTATCAGAGGTATCGTTGCTTCCACGACGCCTCCCGTGCCCGTGTTGGATAGAGTCGCGTACGACAAAAAACTTCTCGCGCTCGCGCACATCGCCACTTCGAGCCCGTGGTACAACGCATATTTGCAGGCGACCACGACCCCCATTGATGCGAAAACGGGTCTCGCGACTTCCACCACCATACGGAAACCCCTCTGGCCCGTGAGAACGGCCTACCCCAATGCGGGCGCACTACTTCCGTTCAACCGCATTGTCGCGTACTACGGCAATTTCTATTCCAAAGGCATGGGAGTCCTCGGTCAGTATCCGGAAGACGTGATGCTCCGGATGCTTGCGTCGACTACCGCCGCATGGGCGGCGGCC
>Ga0209542_10013651_pt1 | contig 13952 bp, 18 predicted proteins | sample RifCSPhighO2_01_FD_184028 | JGI IMG/M metagenome (GOLD analysis project Ga0209542, IMG submission 184028) | Soil microbial communities from Rifle, Colorado - Rifle CSP2_plank highO2_0.1 (SPAdes) (version 2) | ecosystem: Environmental > Terrestrial > Deep subsurface > Rock core/Sediment ...
CGATTGCGACGGGCAATTCGCGCTTCTTGCAAACATCAAGAATTTTCTGAACGCCACTGCGCCAGTTGTCTCCATCGAAATCAGCAACTATGAAATTTGACGTATTTTCTTGAAGCAGCGGATATACTCCAAGTGTCGCGGTGCCAATGAGATGTTTCTCAATCCACCCTGTCGTGAGCGGGGTGTATGATTCTTTATCTTGATCCGCATACATGGGCGCATATCCGCTAACGCCCCCGTTCCATTTCTCCCATCTGCGCGCAAACACGTCCTCGCGGCCTTTAAAGAGGGATCTGAAAATTTCGACCCGCTCTTCTCGCGAAAACATAGGTCAGATTTTCCGATACCGCGTCGCTCGGCCGAGGCCGATGCGTTTAAGAAGCTGTAATTTTACTAGGCGCGCGAGTACTTGCTTGATCGTCGAAAGAGGCATCGTCTCGAGAGCGAACGATATGTTTTTCGGCGAGAGCGTTGCGCCTTCGTCAAAAAGCCGAAGGACGGCAATCTGATTTTCTGAAAGACTTTGCTCAGGTTCCTCACGCTCGATCAAGTGTCGAGCGGCTTCGGCCTGTGCGAGCAATGCATCGAGAAGGAAAGTAATCCAAGCACCGATATCTTCGCGCTCTGTTTTGTGGTGCCGCTGCGTCTCGCGGAGCGAGAGGTAGTATGCGTCTTTGTGGTCCTCGACGATCTCTTCGAGGGACACGTACGGAATATAACCGTATCCCGCCTGCAGGAGGAGCAGGTTGGTAAGTGCGCGAGAAAGCCGCCCGTTCCCGTCATGGAAAGGGTGTATGGCGAGAAATTCAAATACGAAATTTGCTATAATAAGCAGCGGGTGAATGGTCTTGCGATCTAAAGTATCAGCAGTCCACAGAAGAACGTCGTCCATTTCTTTTTTCACGAGATACGGCGGCGTCGGACGGAATAGCACAACTTCCTCGTCCGCATCATTTCGTGCGACTACCACATTATCGGACGATTTATATTTTCCTTTATGTGTTTGATCTTTGAAAGAGAAGTGCAACAGTATCTCGTGGAATTGCAAAATCTGCCCTTCAGTGAATTTGAAGGTTTTATGATTATCAAAGATGCGTCCAAGGAGGTCGGCGTAGCCTGCAACTTCTTCAGCATCCCTGCCTTGCGGTGGTTTCGTTTTGAGTCCGCGAATAAGACGCGCAACTTCGTCATCACTCATTCTCGAGCCTTCAATACGCGTCGACGCGCCGGTGGAAGTAATGATCACCGATTGCTTGAGTTGTTTGAGAATATGCGGATTCAATTTCGCACTTCCACGCCATACCCCCTTTAATTCATCGATACGGGCGATTTTCCGAAGCACTTCCGGCGTTATCTGTATTCTTTTATCGAATCGAGGATTCATACTGTAGCCAATGTATGCGATTATATGCGATAGTGTTCGATTGTCAATTCAACTCCGAAATCATGGCTTAACGACGGCAAATAAGAGCACGAGACTTGCACTGGTGCAAGTCGGGTACCCGCAACACGAGATGCAAAATTCCGCGCAAGCGGAATTTTTGCGCATCGTGTGCGAGAGGCGGGAATTGGGAGAGGGTCGGGGAACGGGAGTTCCTTGTGGAGGAAGGATTGGGAAAACCGTGGGTTTCCCAGACATTCTTGCCCCCGCAACAAAAATGAATGTGTTTTAGTGGGCGAGAGCGGTCAACACGATTTCCGTGAGCGAGACAGCGACGAGGGTCGCAAGCGCGAGGAGGAATAGCCTCCAATCAAGAGAGATGATGAGTCTTCCGAATCCGTAGGCGAGGAATGCGAGAGCGACAAACCACAACATAGAATTGAACGCGAGGATTGTCGACCAGAAGCGCGCGGACATATGCAAATAAATTATAGCGCACTATAGCGCACTATTGAGAGTGAGGAGGTAAACTGGTATCTTGTCTGGGTCGCCGGCGTAGCTCAGTGGCAGTAGCGGACGTTTCATAAGCGTCAGGTCGCAGGTTCGATCCCTGCCGCCGGCACCAGAATTATCATTGAGAAAACTGTCGATATCGAGTAATCTGATAGTCCTGCGGGCGTAGCTCAACTGGTTAGAGCACTCCCCTGTCACGGGAGAGGTTACGGGTTCGAGTCCCGCCGCTCGCGCAGATGAAAATTGCGACTCAAATATATGAGCAGTACAACATCATGCCTTCGCTGCAGCTCCATCAACTGCGGGTGGCGGCGGTGGCAAAACTTATCTCTGACAACTTTGATCCGCCAGCCGGCGGACCGGTCAATACACATGACGTGGTTCTCGCGTGTCTTTTCCATGATATGGGCAACATCATTAAATCCGACCTCACGTATTTTCCTGAATTTGTTGAGCCGGAAGGTCTCGAATACTGGGAGAAGATCAAGGCGGATTTTGTATTGAAATACGGGGAGAACCACCACAAAGCGAACGTCATGATCGCGAAAGATCTCGGTCTGCCACCGACTTCGATTGCTCTGATAGACAGCATCGGCTTCTCACAGCTTGAGTTTGTTGTCGTGGATGACTCCTTTGAGCGCAAGATCATGCAGTATGCTGACATTCGTGTCGGTCCGCATGGCATCCTTCCTCTGAAGCAGCGTCTCGAAGAGGGAAGGAAACGGTACAACACGACGAGAAAAGCGCGCATGTATTACGAATCCGACGAAGAGTTTGAACATCTCGCGCAGTTTGCAGGAGAATTGGAGAAGCAGGTGAGTGAACACATGCACATTACACCAGACAAGATCGACGACACTGCAATTAAGCCGATTATCGAGCAATTGAGAACGTGCGCGGTTGCGTGATAGTATCGCACGTACGCCGGAGTAGTTTAGTGGTAAAACGGCTCCATGGTAAGGAGCAGACCGCGGGTCCGATTCCCGCCTCCGGCTCAAGGATCGAACTCAAGTCCGCTCGCCCGGGTTTCTCGTAGGTATTTATCCTATGCTAGTGTTTTGCAAAAGACTAGTATAAGAGAAATGGCGCAGAAACAGAGTATCTGTCTCCGCCCTCCGCCCTTCCGCACTCTCCTCCATGTACCTCTATTTCGCGGGGGTTTCGAAAATTGAATGGGCGGCGGGACGAGGTATGCTACGCTAATATACAAAAGGTATGAATTTAGCTCCCAAACTCGAACACTCTTGGCTTGAAGCCGAATTAAGGCCCTCAAATCCATCTGACGTAACAGGAGGCAAAGTTGAAGAGTTTCAGAAGCAACTTGCGAAAATATGCGACATGCATATTTTCTGCGGCCCGATGCTCATCGCTCCCGATTCTGACGATTCGCTACTTCCCTACAAAACAAACAAAGAATTCAAGCCGCGTGACTGGAATGCCTATACATGGTGGACAAGAAAAAACGCTCCGAATGTGATGACTGTACTTAATCACTCTCATGAATCTTTTATTACTATCCGGGACACAATATCATTGACGTGTCGATTGCCACTTGCAACATCTACGACGTAGAGAAAACACTGAGATTCATATACGAATTTTGGAAACCCGATTCTGACGGAATCAGACATGCCTTTCTTAGCCCACAAAATTCAGGAACATCTTGGGAGATGTACTCGAAAGATATATGAATCCTCCGGAAAGAAAGTTTGTGTGTGGCATCAATTGGTCGCGGATCATATCGATGGAAATTGGCGGAACAGCGCCGAGAGCAGTCTTCGACTCATCTGTCCAAATTGAGATGCACTGAATCCTACGTGTGCGTGGTTGAATAAGGAAAACGGTAGGGAAAGGAGATTATCAAGTAAACGAGCCGGGGCGTTCGCTCGAAAAGCGGACTTGTGATAATTTGTCTTGGTTCGCCACCTTAGCTCCCTCTTACGTTCAAATTGCATTTGAGCTTCGGACGGGCAAGCAGTAGGACTTTTCACTACAGCTTGCACTTCGAAGCTCTGATGTAAAATCGGAGCGTAGTAGTGCCACCTTAGCTCAGTTGGTAGAGCACGTCTTTCGTAAAGACGGGGTCGTCGGTTCAAATCCGACAGGTGGCTCACAATCAGATGTTATAGTTCATTTCTACCTTCGGGGTCAGGTGACCCGTCCTTCGCCGAAGCTGCGGAGGGCGAGGAAATCCTAATCGGTGGTATAGCCCACGAGTCTCAATAGAGACATGATTTGGTGACCCGTCCTTCGTTAAAACTACGGAGGGCAGGAATTCCAAAGCCGACCGTATAGTCGGGATGAAAGAAGGAAGACGTCCTTTTTGGATGTTGCGAAAGCCCCGAGGAATAGGGGCTTTATGTTTACAGGAATTATTACACAAAGGGGTACTGTCATCGCTCGAACACGATTGGGGGTTTCGATTGGCGCGAATGAAAGATTTCTGCGACGGCTCAAGTGCGGCGACAGTGTCGCCATTGACGGTGCGTGTCTCACGATAGTCGGGAAAGGCGGCAATTCTTTTTCGGCTGACATCATGCAAGAGACGGCACGGCGAACTACGCTCGGGGATCTCAAGCGCGGCACGCGCGTCAATATTGAGCTGCCGGTAACGCCAACGTCGTTTCTCTCTGGCCATTTCGTGCAAGGTCACGTAGATGGGACTGGAACGCTCGTGAGCGTCGCACGCAAAGGTAGCAGTCGTATTCTGAAATTCTCTGTCCCACACGCACTTTCGAAATACATCGTCGAGAAGGGATCGATCGCGGTAAATGGCGTCGCGCTCACGGTCATTGATGCGGGAAAGAACTACTTCACTGTCGGTATCATTCCGCATACGCGGGATAGTACCTCGTTCCGCTCCATGAAGGTCGGCGCGAGGGCGAATATCGAAGTTGATGTGCTCGCAAAGTATCTTGAGAAACTTGTATGAAGAACATCAAAAACATACGCATCGGCATCATCGGGAGCGCGTTCCGCGAAGACGTCACGAGTGAGCTTGAAAAGCGATGTATCGCGACACTGAAGCGCCGTGGTGTGAAGGCAGGAAACATCGACGTGTTCAGAGTGCCCGGCTCTATGGAGATCCCGCTTGTCGCGAAGAAGTTGGCAAAGAAGCGTGTATACCACGCGCTCATCGTATTCGGTGCCATCGTGAAAGGAAAGACTTACCACTTCGAGCAGATCGGGAATGAGTGCGCGCGCGGGTGCATGGACGTCTCCCTCGAATACGAGATCCCCGTCATCTTCGAAGTGCTCGCGGTCTACCGTCTTGAGGACGCTCTCGAGCGCGCGACAAGAAAGAAGGAGAACAAAGGCGTCGAAGCCGCTGAATCGGCGCTTGCGATGGTCAAGCTCGTGTCAAAACTATGAAAACCACGTTCAGTACTATTGAAGAAGCAATTGCTGATGTTCGGAAAGGAAGGATGCTCATCATCGACGATCCGAAGCGTGAGAACGAAGCCGACCTCTACATTCCTGCCGATGCAGCTACGCCCCGGGCAATCACGACCATAATTAAGGAGGGCGGCGGGATTCTGTGTACGGCGATCACGCGCGCACAGGCGGGACGCCTCAATCTCCCACTCATGGTTCCGAAAGGGGAGAACACTGAAAAGACGAATGTGAATTTCACCGTATCGGTCAACGCCAAACGCGGCATCACGACAGGCGTCTCGGCGCTCGACCGTGCCAAAACCATTCGCATTCTCGCCGATCCGCGCTCGCGCGCGGAGGATTTGGTGCGGCCCGGACACGTCTTTGGACTCATCGCACGCGATGGAGGGGTGCTCGAACGTCAGGGACACACGGAAGCGGCAGTGGATCTTGCGCGTCTTGCTGGACGTATGCCCGCTGGCGTTCTCTGTGAGATTGTCGGAAAAAGCGGACGCATGGCAAAGCGTGAAGAGTTGATGCGGCTCGCACGAAAACTCAACATCAAAATCGTCACGATACGCGATCTCGTCCGGTACCTTCGCGCGCATCCGCTCCCACCGCTCCCGAATCAGGCCGATGTTGTCCGCATCTCGAAAGCGATACTGCCAACGAAATACGGAGTGCTCGACATCGTTGTCTACCGATCCATTTCGGATGATCGAGAGCACGCCGCACTCATTCTCGGCAAACCCCAGAGTGGATCGCTCGTGCGCGTTCACTCGCAATGCATTACGGGAGACACGTTCTTCTCGCTCCGGTGTGACTGCGGTGAGCAACTCGAAGAAAGCATGCGCAGGATGAAGAAGAGCGGCTCGGGAGTCATCATCTATTTGAGTCAGGAGGGCAGAGGGATCGGATTTGCAAACAAGATAAAGGCGTACGCGCTGCAGGATAAGGGGCTCGATACTGTCGAGGCGAATCGTGCACTCGGCTTTCTCGCCGATGCGCGCACCTATGAGGCTGCGGCGCACATACTCGAAGATATCGGTGTCCGTGCCGTACGACTTCTCACGAACAATCCAAAGAAGGAGCGCGAACTCGTACAGCACGGCATCTCGATTCTCGAGAGCGTTTCTCTCGAAGTGAAACCGAACGCGATGAATTCCCGCTACCTCAAAACAAAAAAGAAAAAACTGAAACACCGGCTTACCGTCGTTTGATTATGGTCCGGTCGGCTCGAGATGATGAAGTATTCATGCGAGATGCGCTGCGCCTTGCAAAAAAGGGTGAGGGACGCACGTCTCCCAACCCGATGGTCGGCGTGGTGATATCTCGAGGAGAGCGTGTCATTGCGCGCGGCTACCACCGCGCCTTTGGGATGTTGCACGCGGAGATAGAGGCGCTGCGGATTGCCGGAAAAAGAGCGCGCGGAGCAACACTCTACACCACACTCGAGCCGTGTCGGCATGTGGGAAAAACGCCGTCGTGCGCGGATGCTATCATCCGCGCAGGCATTCGGCGCGTCGTCTGCGCGACGCGCGATCCGAATGGGATCGCGCGTGGTGGCATTGAGAAACTCCGAAAGGCAGGTATCAGAATTTCCATCGGAGCTTGCGAGAAGGGGGCGCGAGAGCTCAACGAGGCATTTTTTATATTCCACGAAAAGAATCGCCCGTTCGTCGCACTAAAGTTCGCGGCAAGTCTCGATGGGAAGCTCGCGACGCGGACGGGAGATTCGAAATGGATTACGAATAGAGAGGCGCGGAAGTATGCCCGGAATCTGCGTGGCGTATATCAAGCAGTTCTCGTCGGGATCAACACGGTACTCTCGGATGATCCGCATCTTGGTGTGCGAGAGAAAAGGAAAAGAGATCCACTCCGCGTTATTTTGGATTCGCAGTTGCATATCCCATTGAAGTCGAAAGTTCTGCGAGATTCCAATGTCCTTCTCGTGACGACCGCACGGGCATCACAAAAGAAGAAAAAACTTTTGGAAGCGCGCGGCATACCACTTCACGTCTTTCCCGGCGCACGTATACCCATTGGTCAGCTCCTCTCATTTTTGAGAAGGAAAGAAGTTATCAGTATTCTTGTCGAGGGAGGCGGTGAAATCTTTGGAAGTTTCGTCGATGAGAAAGTCGCAGACAAGGTATATGCATTTTACGCTCCTGTCTTGATTGGCGGAGATTGTGCGCCTTCCATTGGGGGAAGGGGAGTGCGAAGGCTTGGAGCGGCACCACGGCTCAAAAATGTAACTATGAAATCGTTTAAGGACAATGTTCTTATAGAGGGATACACTCGGTAAGTTGGAGCGGATAATTTGACGGGGACGAAGTTTTGTCGCGCAGCATGCACGACACCTTGACGAAATCTTCCCTCGGTATATTGTTTAAGCACTTGCTTAATCATTGAATCATCTAGACAGGCCATGCTCACCAAAGAGGAGGTACGAGGTGTTCGCTCAAAGGTCCCCGAAGGGGGCGATCGTCTTGCGCTCATTCTGGAAGCACTCGGCGATCCGGGGCGACTCCGGATATTCAGGCTTCTCATGGAGCGACACGACCTGTGTGTGAGCGACGTTTCGTCTGTTCTTGGCGGCACGGTATCTGCCGCGTCCCAGCAGCTCCGTGTCTTGGAGCGGGTCGGGCTGGTGCGTCGCGACCGCATGGGGCAGATGATCTGCTATGAGTTGCGCGACGATGACCCGTGCGTTCGCTCCATCGCGTCGTTTGTGGCGAACTATTACGAGCGTTAACAAAAGTTTATAGATGTATGAGAAATGTAACCATTTACACGACTCCGACATGTGTCTACTGTAAGCGAACCAAGGCATTCTTCGGAGAACACAACGTGCATTACCAAGAGAAAGATGTCGCATCGGATTCGGCAGCACGTGAAGAAATGATCAAAAAATCAGAGCAGATGGGCGTGCCAGTCATCGATATAGATGGCACGATCATTGTCGGCTTCGACCAGCCGAGACTTGCTGAACTTCTCGACATAAAAGCATAAGGTATGGAAGACCTCCACGACCTCGTCATTATCGGATCGGGAGCCGCAGGACTCGCGGCAGGGATTTATGCAGGCCGCTATGGGATGGGCGTACTCATCATCGGAGGGGAATTCGGCGGCGAAACAGCAAAAGCCGGGAACATTGAAAACTATCCCGGCTTCGCGTCCGTTGACGGGTACGAGCTCATGGATGCGATGAAGAAACAGTCTGAAGCTCTCGGTATTCGCATGATAGACGCAAAAGTTACAGCGATCTCTCGCGAGGGCCATTGTTTTACCATCGAGGCCGGTGATAAAACTTACGAAGCGAATGCGATCCTTTTTGCCATTGGCGCGGAGAGGCGCCGGCTCGGCCTTTCGAACGAGAACGAACTCACCGGGAAGGGCGTCCACTACTGCGTTACGTGCGATGGACCGGTGTACGGAGGAAAAACGATCGCAATGGTCGGCGGAGGCGACGCGTCTGTCAAAGGCGTAAATCTCGCAGCCGAATATGTGCAGAAAATTTTCCTCATTGTGAGAGGAAAAGAGGTGATCGCCGAACCGATCAACTTCGAGCGCATGAAGAAACTCGGCGACAAAGTCGAGGTGCTTCTCGAGACCTCGGTGAAAGAGATCGTCGGTACGCAGAAGCTCGAGAAACTCATTCTTTCTAAGCCGTATAAGGGCTCAAGCGAACTCGTTGTCGACGGACTTTTCGTCGAGATCGGCGCGCAGCCGAATGTAGAACTCGCGAAATCTCTCGGCGTCGAGCTCGACGAGTCTGGTTATGTCAAGGTTGACACCATGATGCGCACGAACGTCGACGGCGTGTTTGCCGCTGGCGACGTCACGAATCATTTCGGTCGTTTCAAGCAGGACATCACGGCGGCGGCGCAGGGCGCGGTCGCGGCGACGTCGGCCTATGAAGATCATAAAGTTCACGGTGATCTGTGCGTGCTTCACGCGCGGCCCGAGAGCGTTTCTTTACATGTATGACCATGAACAACTTTGCGATTGCAGCACTCGTAGTGGTCGTCGGCCTCGCGGGTATCTTTCTCTCCCAACGTTTTGGACGCGACGATTTCAACCTGCCACAGGGCGGTGAGACCGCGACGACGACAATCGCGGTGGAATCCGAAGATGCAAATACCTCAAGCACAGCGTCAGTAAATACAAAGACGATTATGGTCACGAACGGCGTCAAGCACAGCGTTCCTTTGAGCGAGATCCTCGGTGGCGGCCCCGCGAAGGACGGCATCCCGCCGATCGATGATCCGCAATTCGTTTCGATCACAGAGGCAGGCTCGTTTCTTAAAGATTCCGAACCGGGAATCGCACTCGATATTCGGGGCGTACAGCGCTTCTACCCGTTCCAGATCCTCGTGTGGCACGAGATCGTAAACGATACCGTCGGTAAGGAGCGTGTTCTCGTAACGTACTGCCCGCTCTGCTTCACGGGCATTGTCTTCGATCCCGTTGTTAACCGCGAGCGGGTTGAATTCGGTACCTCGGGAAAACTCTGGAACTCAAATCTCGTCATGTACGACCGGAAAACCGATTCTCTGTGGTCGCAGGTTTTAGGCGAGGCGATCGTCGGCGAACAAACCGGAAAGCGACTCGCCGTCATTCCCTCCGACATCATGCGCTATGAGAATTTCAGGAATCTCTACCCAAAGGGGCAAGTGCTTTCGCGAAAAACGGGCGCTACCCGTCCCTATGGCACCGATCCCTATGGCGACTACTACACGACCTCCGGCACCTACTTCCCCCTGAACAAAACGGACAATCGTTTAGGCGACAAGGAATTCGTTCTCGGCATTGTCGTCGGGGGCAAGGCGAAGGCATATGCGGAATCGGCCGTGAAGCGAGAGGTAGAAATTGAGGACGTGTTCGAAGGAAAGACGATCATCGCGCGCCTTGATGCCACAAGTGGAGTCGTACGGCTTTTCGAGAAAAAGATGGACGGAAAGCTCGTGCGTATCGAAACCATAGGCGGATTTTGGTTTTCGTGGGCTTCAGCGCATCCGGACACCGCGCTCTTTAAATAGCGGTCGAACATTATCAACCAAGGACTACTTTGAGTATGGATGAAGATAAAAAAGACAAAAAGGTCTGTCCCGCATGCGGCCACGAGCACAAGCCGGACGGCACGTGCGACTGTGGATGCGGCAAGGAGTAAGCAGCGGGCCTGAATTGCCCACGCGGAGCGGGCCCGCTGCACATCTTAGAAGTAACGCGTGGCAGAGTATGCGATACACATTTATTCTCATCGCGGCGGTTATCGTCATCGCAGGAGGCGTGTACCTCCTCGGCGGAAGCGGATCTCAACAGCAGACGTCTTTAGGAGAGCGAAGCACAGCCATTTCGGAACATACGGCCACCTCGGGCGAGCGTCTGCCAAACCTCACGCTCAAAGACTACGAAGGCAACGCCGTGGATCTCGTAGGTTTTTCCGGAAAAGCTATTATCGTCAATTCATGGGCCGCATGGTGCCCGTTCTGCAGGCAGGAGCTGCCGGATTTTGCCGCGCTCCAAAAAGAATTTCCTGACCTTGCGGTTATCGCAGTCGATCGGGCGGAATCGCTCGCAACGGCGAAGCGCTACTCCGACGAGCTCAAGGTGACGGGAAACCTCGTACTCCTCCTCGATCCTTCCGACAGCTTCTACAAGGCGATCGGCGGCTTCACGATGCCGGAAACGCTATTTGTGGACAAGGATGGAGTCGTCACATTCCACAAGCGAGGGCCGATGACACTCGACGAGATGCGGCAAAAAGTTTCCGAGCTGAAGCTCGCAGAATAAGTATGGTCACAAAAACCTCACACGAACCCTCGCTCTACCAGTGCGACGAATGCAAGCTCTTCTACCGGAAGGAGGAGACGGCGAAGCGTTGTGAGGCGTGGTGCGCCGAGCACAAGAGCTGCAACCTCGACATTATTAAGGACGCTGTTGATACACATTCATGAAAAGCGGAACTGCTATTTCTCTCTCGATCATTGGTGCGGGCGCACTGATCGCTCTCGCGGTCATTGCAAGCGCAAGCTCCGGAGGCGCTGAATCTCCTCATGCCGGAAATTCGGCACCGGTCGAGGTGCCACTGTCTCCCGACGATCCCGTCTTAGGAGCAACGGACGCGCCGGTTACCATTATTTCATTCGAGGATTTCGAGTGTCCGTTTTGCGCGCGGTTCACGGCAGACACTGAACAGTCTCTCATTCAAAACGAGATCAAAGAAGGCCTCGCGCGGCTCGTGTGGAAAGACTTTCCGCTCTCCATCCACTCACGCGCACGGCTTGCCCACGAGGCGGCGCGATGCGCGCAGGAACAGGGCAAGTTCTGGGAGTACCACGATCTCCTCTTTGCAGACCAGAGTCGTTTGAATCTTGCCGACCTTAAAGCGCGAGCGGGGGAACTCAATCTTGACCAAGCAGCCTTCGATTCATGCCTCGATTCGGGAAAGTACCGCTCTCTGGTAGAACGAGGAATCAAAGAGGGGTCGCGTGCGGGAGTTTCCGGAACACCCTCTTTTGTGATCAACGGTACACTCGTCTCGGGAGCGCTTCCGTACGATGTGTTCAGTAGCGCCATTCGAGAAATTGCCGCGCGCGGCGAGAACTGACCATATGGAGCTCTCACTCGCCATTTCTGCTTTCATCGCCGGCGTGCTCACGTTCTTGGCACCCTGCACGCTCCCGCTCCTTCCGGGCTACCTCGGCTTCATCAGTGGAACATCCATCGAAGATCTCAAAAGCCCGGCACGGGCAGGAAAAGCGCGCTGGAAGATTTTTCTCAATGGTGCGGCGTTCGTGCTCGGTTTCAGCATCGTGTTCGTCGTTCTCGGGACTTTGGTCGGACTCGTGGGCGCCACGGTGCTCGCGCCGTATCGGCAGTGGTTCTCGCGCGTTGGCGGTGTCTTCGTCATCATCTTCGGTCTTTTTATGCTCAATGTGATAAAGATTCCGTTCCTTACACGCGAGACGCACTTCAAAGCGCCCGCGCTTTTTCGACGCGGGCGCCCGCTCAATTCGTTTATCCTCGGTGGCGCATTCTCGCTCGGCTGGACACCGTGCGTCGGGCCGATCTTGGGTTCGATCCTACTTCTTGCGTCTACCTCGACGACAGCGCTTCAAGGAGGATTTCTCCTCGCAATATTTTCTGCCGGGCTTGCGGTGCCGTTTCTCCTCACGGCTGCGGCCGTTGGTCATGCCTCGCGCTACATCGAAAATCTCTCACGCTTTCTCAACGTTGTGTCCGTGATCGGCGGCATATTTCTCATCGGACTCGGATTCCTGCTTCTTACCGGAAACGTCGGCCTTCTCATCTCGTACGGCTACCGTCTTCTCGAGTTCGTTAACTACGATCGTCTGCTCGACTACCTCTAACCTATGAAAACGCCGGCCAAAGATATTTTTACAATCGTATCTGGTAAGCTTCTGAAAATTTGGAGGTAAGATACATTCGTATGGAAATCACGTCAGTTTCTTTCTTCGGTTGTTCGTGCGGAAAGGATGGTGATCCGCACTACGATGCGGCCTTTGCGGCTGCGGAAGTGGTCGCGCGAAGCGGGCGGCGTGTCGTGAACGGCGGAGGCCCTGGCATCATGCTCGCTGCTCTCGGTGCGTATGAGGCGCTACTGAAGAAAAACAGACACGACCACAAGGGATGCACAAACCCTGAGTGCAGCCTTTTGCTTTAACGTGTCCCGTACGTTTTGTACACTCTAATGGAGCGGTCAGTTTTGTTATACTGCCTCAATGCAGAAAGAGTCAGTCGAAGCGCGCATTGCCGAGATTGAGGCGCAGATGGGTGCCGCAGATTTTTGGAGCGACAAAGAAAAAGCGCAAGCGATGCTCAAGGAGTATCAAGGACTCAAGCAGATGCTTGCGGGCGCGGCGGGTTATGACAAAGGGAACGCGATAGTATCAATCGTCTCTGGTGCCGGCGGCGATGATGCGGAGGATTTCTCCCGCATGCTACTCGAGATGTATATGAAGTACGTTACCTCGAAAGGGTGGCGCTCTTCGCTTCTTTCGTCCAACCAGAATCCAATGGGTGGATACCGAAGTGTATCGTTCGAAGTGCAAGGGATAGGGGTGTATGGCGTCCTCAAGAATGAGGCGGGAGTGCATCGCCTTGTACGTCTCTCGCCATTCGGGCAAGGGAAGCGGCAGACCAGCTTCTCACTTGTGGAGGTGCTACCGGAATTGCCGGATATCGGTGAGGCGCACATTCCCGAGAACGAGCTCGAAATTACCGTTGCGCGCTCCGGCGGCCCCGGCGGACAGAACGTCAACAAGCGCGACACTGCAGTACGTATGACACACAAGGGAACCGGCATCACCGTTCACGTTACCTCCGAGCGCTCTCAAGCGCAGAACCGCGAAAAAGCGCTTCGTATGCTGCGCGGAAAACTCTTTCAAATGCGCGAGGAGGCGCAAAAGTGCGAAGCACGGGGGTTTTCGGCGGGAGCGTCTACAAAAATCGAGTGGGGAAGCCAGATCCGCTCGTATGTCTTGCATCCCTATCAGCTCGTGAAGGATCACCGTACCGGAGAGGAGCGACGCGACGTCGAGCAGGTATTGGATGGCGATATCCGGTCGTTCATTGAGGCGGAGAAAAATTTGGACGAAGCCGGACGCGCGGTATAATGACATGCGTGCTGAATGTATTTTCTCGAAGCTGATAGCTC
>Ga0209542_10013652_pt1 | contig 13952 bp, 16 predicted proteins | sample RifCSPhighO2_01_FD_184028 | JGI IMG/M metagenome (GOLD analysis project Ga0209542, IMG submission 184028) | Soil microbial communities from Rifle, Colorado - Rifle CSP2_plank highO2_0.1 (SPAdes) (version 2) | ecosystem: Environmental > Terrestrial > Deep subsurface > Rock core/Sediment ...
ATCGCTTGCAGAACGGCACAAGCGAACCTTTTTTATAGCTAAAGCTATACAAGTCTATTTGTATCATTTTTTCACCATCCAGACAAAGGCAGCTAAAGCTGCCCGCGTCCGAAAATTTTTATAGAAACAAGAGATTTAATTATTTCCCACTTAACTTGACTTCATCCTATTATTTCTTCTTTTTCATCATTTGGTCCTTCAAGCCTCTTATCTCATCAAGCTGCTGGAGCAAAATGCCCTCTTTTATGTCCTCGCCTATGGCGAGCATTATGATGAAGATGACCATGAGCAGCCACAAAAACACTGTCTGCAAGAAACCCCAGCTTACCTTGTAGCCTTCAGCGGCAAAAACCCTGTTTATAAAGAAATAGCCCATTATGAGAACTAAAAAGCCCACTATCAATAACAGCTTCTCAAATATGCTGGTGCGCCTCTTTTTTTCCATCATGATTGAAGTATAACCTTCACAGTAGGTTTATATACTTTTCTTTTTAAACAAAATGATATTCAAAGGCTGCTCCCCGCTTTGTACTATTTTTTCGCTGGCTGGAACAAAATTGTGCCTCTCCGCATGCTTTTTCACAAAATCCGGCATTCTTGTAATTATAGTGATTGAACCGTTCTTCTTCAGGATATACTCGCCCTGGTAGAAAAACTCGTTGTATATCTTGTCCAGGTTTGCATTTTTTGACTCTGGCGGGTTTGTTATGATCCTATCGACACTTTCCTTCTTGAACTTTAGGTCAAGCCATTCAAGCTCTGTCCTGCCGAAATTCAGAAGCTTTTCAACTCCCGCAATCTTAGCGTTTTTCCTTGAAAAGTCAACAAACTTGAACAGGTGATCAAACGCATAAATTTCAGAATTCGGCCTTTTTGCGATTTTCCTGTCAATATCCCTAAAGAATTTTTCGAAGTCAACTCCTAAATCCAGCTTTAGGAATGCAAACCTGTCTTTCTTGTAGTAATTTACAGGAAAATCATTCGAGTAGAAAGCTGCTTCAATCGGTATTATGCCATCCCTGGAGAAAGCATCCATCATTATCCCTTTCTTTTTTAATTTGCTTGCTCTCACCAATGCGTACGCTATCGTTCCCCTCAGGGAATTTGGGTGAAGGTATATCTTGTAAGCTCTTTTGTTAAGCTCGAATCCCGCAAAGTCAACGCCAAAATAGCATTTATTGTCAACAATGCAGATAAAAAATATTATATCCCATCCTTTGATATTAAATTTTATTTTGTTATTTTTGTATTTTTCCAGGATGATGCCTGTGGCTTTAGACTCTGCATCAACACTCTTAAACTCGTGCTTTCCTATCCTGACGCATTCAACCTTAAAATTTTTATTTTTCCCTATCCACTCATCGAAGTCTTTTTTTTCAATAAATTTCTCAAATTCAAGTGGAAACTCCCTAAATTCAAAGCTGCCAATAAGGTAGATGATCCTGTCGACAGACTGGGCTTTGTAGCAGAGCAAGCACAAGTCTTCAAACTTATTGAATTCGAAGACAACGCAGCATTCGCTGATTTTGCAATCAGCATTTATCAGTTCCTTGATTTCAAGGGAAGCAGTTTCTTCAACGCCTTTTGATGTTATTGCCAAGCCTTTCATAAAAAAAAAATAATTCGCTAGTTTAATAATTTATTTGATTAAGTGGGAAATACGCCAAGTTATGATACCTTGGTGGAAATCTTTGAAACAAAAGCGTCTGTATTTGCACCATAATTTTGCTGGTATGTGTTTGCTAAAGGCCAATTATTTGAGTTTGTTTCACCAACAAAGATTATTGCGCCATTTAAGTTTGAAACGGCTCTTCCGTAATCTTTGTCCCCGCTTCCTCCGATATATAATGAATACACAAGCCCAAGATTTGAATCCAGTATCACTGCGATTGCATCCCTTCCCCCAGCTAAAGATTTTTGATTGGCATTTTTCGATAATGGGAAATCGCTTGAGGTAGCAGTACCTGTGAAGTAAACCTTTCCACTAGAATCAACAGAAATTCCTTCGGACCTCTCATTTGCGCTGCCTCCAAAATAAGTGCCAGCCAGCAGCCTGCTTCCGTCAGCAGCAGCAAACTCGTTGCCGGCTACAAGCGAAATGTCGCCATTAGTTTTCCTTGCAATCCACTCATTTGTTTTTACTTCATAACGCTCTGAGGCAGCTCCAGAAAGTTCGCAGCCGAATGTCAGTGTATCGGCTTTAATCCAATAGCCGGCTCGCTTTTGATTCTTATTTGATTTAAATGCCTTGCGAAAAAGTGAGTAAAACAGTATTTCTTGAAATATTGAAGAAATTGCATTTATGGGTGAAACCGTGCAATATGGAAAAGAATAAATAGTTATTCCGATTTATATTATTTTGGGGGTCAAAAATGGTAAGTTCAATCATTTATTGGGCTATTGGGATAGCTGTCGTAGTAATCTTTTTCGCTGGAATAAGGATAGTAAGACCTGTTGAAAGAGGATTAATTGAAAGGCTTGGAAGATATAACAGGTTTGGGATGCCGGGATTCAGTTGGATTATTCCTATAATTGACAGGATGATTAAGGTTAATATAACTGAAAGAATGGTTAACGCTGAACCGCAGGAGATTATTACCAAAGATAAATTAAATGCCAGAGTTGATGCCCAAGTCTATTTCAAAGTCAAAGATAATGAGCAGTATGTAAAAGACTCGCAGTATTATGTCTTTAATTATGAAACCCAAATTGTCAGCCTCGCAAGAACAACATTAAGGAATATTATTGGAACCCTTACCTTGAATGAGGCGAACAGCGGAAGGGATAAAATCAATCAAGAGTTAATGACCATTCTTATAAAGGAAACAAAAAGCTGGGGAATAGATATAGTCAGAACAGAATTAAAAGAGATAGATCCTCCTAAAGATGTTCAAGAAACAATGAATAAGGTGGTTAAGGCGGAGAATGAAAAGATTGCAGCTGTGGATTTTGCCACAGCTAGAGAAACCCAAGCAGATGGGGAGAGAAGGGCAACCATAAAAATTGCAGAAGGTGGTGCTAAAGCTGTGGAAATAGAAGCCAAGGCCAAAGCAGAGGCTATCAAGCTGATAAATGAATCTGCTGATAAATATTTCAAAGGGAATGCCCAATTGCTAAAACAATTTGAAGTCACAGAAGAAAGCTTAAAAAGAAATTCAAAAATAATACTTACAGAAAAAGGCATACAACCCGTCATTTTATTCGGCGAGGAAAAGGTAATTCCGATAAGAACTCCTCCGAAAAAATAAATGTATAATTCCGAAATTCATTCTCACTTCTGCAGTATATAGGTGACTTTTAAACTTTATAAAGGCAACACCTCTTTTCTTAATTCCACTATTTGTAAACTAATTTCGGAATTGAATTATCATTGTCGTCGGAAAAGTGTATAATTCCGAAATCGGTTCACAATTTCAAAACTAGTTCACAGATTTTCTCTGTAAACCTCTTCTGGAGTTTTATACTCCAGAGCAGGATGTATTCTTTCTTCATTATACCACTTTACAAATTCCTGTAAAGTTTCGTCGGGATGCTTCTTTTTTCTTTTCTTGAAAGTGTCAAACCACTTTTCCATCTTGCCATTTGTTTGAGGGTGGTTTCTTCTTGACGTCCAGAATTCTATGCCTAGAGCTGTAAGCTCTTGCTCAAACAAGCTAGGAGTTAGTTCTCCTTTCTTGTTCTTCTTGCTGTTGTAGAACTGTGTTCCTTTATCGCTTAATATCACGTAAGGACAAACTTCGTTTGACAAGATTGCTTGGTAAAGCAAGAAAATAACGTTTTCTTCGTTAGCATTGTCAAACTCTCCAGAAGCCATGATTTTCCTGCTTCTGTCATCTATGAAAGATAAAATCCATTTATCTTTATACTGGCTCCAATCGGTGTGCCACATATCGTTGCTTATGGGCCATTGATAACGGACATATTTTCTTTGCCCTCTTCTTTTTTCACAAGGCTCTGTAAGCTTATTTTCATCTAGAATTTTTTGGATTTGCCTCTGAGCAACATTAAATCCTTGTTTCTTGAGGACAAAGTGCAGTTTTTCACTACCATAATCTGTTTCTTTTCTCAAAGAAACTACTCTTGCCTCGAAATTTCTGTTAATCTTTTGAGAAGGTCTTCCAACTTTCTTTGGCTTGTGAGCCAATGCGCCTTCTTTTTTAAATTCAGCCATCAGCTTGTAAACCATCCTGCGGCTAATTTTCTGTATTCTGGCTATTGATATAGCACTTCTTCCAGTCCTATACTGTTGTATTATCCACTTTCTTTTTTTTCGTTTAGTTTTTCCATTAAAAACACCTCAAAAGGAAAGAAATCTTGGCTAATTCTTAAAGTGTGAACTAATTATGAAATTGAACACTCCGAAAAAATAAACGCAACATTTAAATAAGAAAGTACTGTCCTTAAACCAAGCGCATGCTCGCAATAAAAATTTGTTTTGCAGAGAGTGTGCGTGGAATGCAAATTCTACGCAAAGTATTCAGATTGTTTTATAGAAAATGAAGCAGAAACAGGTGTTAAATGGAACAAAATTTTGAAAAACCCAAAGAGATAAAACAGATTAGCGACGTAATTTGGGAAATCCCGACTTCATTCAAAAAAGGAATGAATGTCCCGGCCCGAATATACGCTACGAAAAAACTCTTTGACGAGATGGATGCAGGTGTATTCAACCAAGTTACAAATGTAGCCTGCCTGCCAGGAATCCAAAAGTATTCGTTCTGCATGCCGGATGGGCACTGGGGATTCTGAGTAAGTATATTCTTATTCAGCCCTTGACGGTTTTCCCATCGGCGGCGTAGCAGCGTTTGACTCAGAAACTGGGGTTATAAGCCCAGGCGGAATTGGTTTTGACATCAACTGCGGTATGCGCCTGGTCACAACTAATCTGACCTATAAAGAAGTCCAGCCAAAGCTAAAAGAATTAGTTGACACTATGTTTAAGACAGTCCCTTCTGGAGTGGGGGCAAAAGGATTTGTGCATGCTTCTAAGGGCCAATTCAAGGAAATAATATCAGATGGCTCAAAATGGTGCGTCGAGAACGGCTATGGTTGGAAGGAAGATGTTGAAAGGACAGAAGGTTATGGAAAAATAGAATGGGCTGATCCTGAAAAGGTTTCATCAAAAGCATTGGACAGGGGAATAAACCAGCTGGGAACTTTGGGGTCTGGAAATCACTACCTTGAGATTCAGGTCGCAAGGGCTGAAAATATTTTTGACAACAATATCGCAAAAAGGTTTGGAATTCATACGCCAGAACAAGTTGTAATAATGGTCCATTGCGGCTCAAGAGGTTTTGGGCATCAGATTGGAACGGATTATTTGAGGATTTTCGAAGACGTAATGAAAAAATACAAGATTGAGGTTTATGACAGGGAGCTTGCATGCGCGCCTTTCCAAAGCAACGAAGGCCAGGATTATTACAAGGCAATGGCATGCGCAGCAAACATGGCATTTGCCAATCGCCAGGTTATCTTGCACAGGATTAGGGAAGGCTTCTCAAAAGTTTTCAGGACAGAAGCTGAAAAGCTTGAAATGCATATGGTCTATGATGTTGCGCATAACATAGCAAAGCTCGAAGAGCATATTGTAGACGGAAAAAGAAAAAAGCTTGTTGTGCATAGAAAAGGAAGCACAAGAGCCTTTCCTCCAAATCATCCGGAACTTGCGCCGATTTTTAAAGAGACGGGACAGCCAGTCATTATTGGCGGCTCAATGGAAACCGGCTCATTTTTGCTTGTCGGCACAGAAAGAGCAATGGAAGAGACTTTCGGCTCGACAGCTCATGGAAGTGGAAGGACAATGTCAAGGGCTGCCGCAAAGCACCAAGTAAGAGGCGACCAATTGCAGAAAGACATGGAAAAAAGAGGAATTTATGTGAAAGCGACTTCAATGCCGGGATTGGCAGAGGAGGCAGGCTTTGCATACAAAGACATCAATGATGTTATTGACGCTGTCTCACAGGCTGGAATATCCAAGCCAGTTGTCGGATTAAAGCCGATTGGAAATATAAAGGGCACCTCCAACTTAAACATTATAATATTGTTTTTTGTAATACTGTTTGTTTTATTTTTGACTTCAATTCTTTAACTTCTTTTTCAATATTTTGCCAGTGAACAAAACCACTTTTATTTATTTTGTAGATTAACTCCCTCTTTGCTATCTTTTCTGGATGCCTAATAGGAAGTTTATTTAATAAATCAAGAGTTTGAGTTTTCTTAAAAGTTTCTAAGACATAGTAATCTTTGTTATATTTAAACAATATATCGTTATTATAGCTTTTATCTCCTATTTTATGATTTTTGTGTATTGACAAATTATATCCTAAAATTTCCAATCTCCTTTTTATCTCATTCAATAAATCTAGATTTTGACCAAAAAATCTAATTACATATTGGAACCATTTGTCTGTTTTTCTGACTATAACACTTCCATCAGAGTCAATAAATCCTGCCAGAAAATCAAAAAAATTATCTGAATTTATCCAATCTGGAATTATTTCCTTTTTTGAATCCAATAAGAATAAGAAACTATCTAAATCTACGTGACTTTGGAATCTAAACATATTCTGATTTTTTGTTTCTTTATAAGTAGTCGGACCATATTTTTCAAAAGTTCTTTGCAATAAATCCATGAAAGTTCTGTGAGTAGAATGAGTTATCAATTTTAAAGTATAATTAGATTTTCTAACTGGAGTTAAATCCCCTAGGACTAAGCCATAAAGGTAGGCTTTTTCTTGCAGCGGTAAATTAAACTTTTTCTTTTCCTTTATATAACCCATAGCCAGTTGAGCCGATCTGCTATCCATGATGCTTATTCCATTTTCAACAAGTATTTTTCTTATGGTACCTCTTGCAATTTTCGAATTTCTAGAAAGCTCTCTTATGGGGATTTTATTACTATAATTTTCAAGCAATTTTTGAATATCAATATGCTTTCTTGTTCTTAAAACAATACATTCTATATCACTTCTTAGAGTTAATCCTGCCTTTTTTAAATGATAACCTAAAGTGTTAGGATGTACTTTAAAGTTATGATTTCTATCTAAAAATTTAGCAGTCTCTTTAAGGGAATTGCCTGCTTTGTAACGTTCACAAGCTACCTTAACAATTCCATTTGTTATCATTTTTATTAACCTCCGAAGTTTTTATTTTGTATTAAACTTTGGAATTGAGGAAAAAGAAAACGTTAAGCGAAACTCCGTAAAAGGCTTTTGTTTCGGAGACCGAAAGGCTTAATTTGGGAGTTTGGCGTGTTCTCTTTTTATAAAATGTAAGAACTTGCCCTTTATAAATATCACGCGAGGATGTCCAGTGGGTAATGGTGTATTTTATTTAAAGAATGTTTATATACGAGGCTAGTTCTTTCAATGGAATGGGGAAAATAATTTTAATTTCATGCGTAAGAAGAAAAAAGAATTACAAGACAAAAGCTAAAAATTTGTATATAAGCCCTCTTTTCCAATACCATCTTAAATATGCTGAATCTTTGAATCCAGACAAAATCTTCATTCTTTCAGCAAAATATGGTTTGTTGGAATTGGAAAAAGAAGTAGAACCCTATGAAAAAACTCTGAATAATATGTCTGCAGAACAAATTAAAAGATGGGCTTTACAAGTTATTTTAGAATTAAAAAAAGTAGCAGATTTAAATAAGGACCAATTTATCTTTTTGGCTGGTGCTAAGTATAGGAAGTATTTAATGCACCATATAAGAAATTTTAGAATACCCTTAAAAGGACTTCCAATAGGTAAACAACTTAAGTATTTAAAGCAGAATACAAATAGTGGCATAATTAAATGAAAAGGATTTATTACACAATTGAAGAATTAATCAAAAATAATCTTAACACTAAAGAGTTCCAAAAACTTTGGCTTTAATGAATAAACAAAATGGAAATTAAAAATATAGAATTAATAAGAGAAATTTCATTAGCCTTATTTAATGATCATCAACAAAAAAATGGAGTTTTTAAGATTTTTCCATTTTCTCCTGAGTATACTTTGCCAGATGGTATGGTGGAAGGTTCTAATGAGCATTTGATATTTATAACTTTGACAGTTTCTATAGACTATATGAGGGATGCAGAGAAATTATGGGAACAGAGTCGTGATGCATGGCTAAATTTTGAAACTAGATGGATTTTTGATCCTAAACAAGTGATTGAAAGAAAAATTGAATCTTTAATTAGTCTTTTTAAAAGTATTAGGGATAGAAGACCTATAAAGGATGCAGAAATATGGTTTACAATCTGCAATAAACTATTAGAGTTCAATGGAGATGTGTATAGCTTATTGGAAAAACTAAAATTTGATGCTGTAAAGATAAGTGATTACATAGATGAAGATAAAAAAGATTTTCCTTATCTGAGTGGATTCAAGATTAAACCTTTATGGTTAAGAATGATTAATGATACTGCAGGAATAAAACTAAATCGGATAGAAGAAATTCCAATACCAATAGATGTTCATACTGCTAGAATGACACTTAGACTAGTTTTTGATGAAGATTTTGATGGTGTAATAACTCAACAATTAAGAGAGAGAATACAAACAGCTTGGAAACTTATACTTAAGGATACTCAAATTTATCCCATCCAATTAGACCAACCTCTATGGTTATTGGGGAAATATAAACTATTAGAAAGATTTATGAATGAACATAATTGTAGAATCGTTGAACAAAAATGAGAATAACCGTCAAATTAAAACTAAATTCCTGGAAAGAGAAAATTGAAAAAAATGATGACACGAATTTTCTCGTTGCAGTTAAAGAGCCACCTGTCGATGGAAAGGCAAATATGACTCTTGTAAAAACATTAGCTAAACATTTTAATATATCCTCATTAACTGTGCGTATTGCATCAGGCCATATATCCAAACAAAAAATTATAGAAATATCATGAATTTAAAATGCCCATAATCCTGCTTCAAATCCTCATCGCAGTTCTCATAGTCAGCCTAGTCTCTATCCTGGGAATTTTCATCTTCATGAAGCAAAAAACGCTGAACAGGATGCTTTTTTTCCTTGTAAGTTTTGCGGCTGGAACTTTGCTGGGAGCGGCATTCCTGGATTTGCTGCCGGAGATAATAAAGGAAGGATTTAATGAATACGTGCCAATCGTCATAATGGCAGGCATACTTTCATTCTTTGTGCTGGAAAAATTTCTTTACTGGCACCATCATCATGCAGACCATCAGCACGAGGAAGTGCATCCATTCACATACCTCAACATAGTGGGGGACGGAATACATAACTTTCTAGACGGAGCGGTCATTGCTGCAAGCTTCATGGTAGATACGGGGCTTGGCATTGTAACAACAATTGCAATTATAGCGCATGAAATACCGCAGGAAATAGCAGATTTTTCTATTTTGATATATGGCGGTTTTTCAAAAGCAAAGGCTCTGATTTATAATTTCCTTACAGCTTTGACGGCAATAGTCGGTGCCCTTCTGACTTATTTTTTCTCAGGAGCACTGGAAAACTCCCATTCATACATTGCTGCATTTGCCATTGGCGGCTTTGTTTACATCGCAGGCACTGATTTGATTCCTGAAATCCAAAAAGAGAAGGATTTGAAGAAATCAATGCTTCAGCTTTTGATGATTGCATTCGGAATATGTCTTGTTTGGCTTGTCGGGGAGTTCTTCAAAGGGCATTAGATTTTTAAATAAGCTTAGATTATAGGTTGTCATGAAGTACAAATTTCTTGAAGACATAGCAATTGCAGATATTGCGTATGATGCATATGGCAAAGACTTGGATGAGCTGTTTGAGAATGCGGCTCTTGCTATTTTTGAATTAAGCGCTGAGTTAGATACAATTGATGCAAAGCAAAAGGTTGAGTTTGAATTGGAAAATAAAAAGCTGGACAATTTGCTTTATGATTTCTTGTCTGAAATTCTGTTTTTGAAGGACTCAAAATATATGGTATTCAGGAATGTAAAGGTGGCAATTCAGGAAGGCGTCTCAAATAAACTGAAAGCCGTGCTTCATGGCGACACGATAAACCCAAAAAAACAGCATCTAGAGAATGACATAAAGGCAATCACCATGCACATGTTCGAGCTGAAGAAAACAAAAGATGGCTATAAAGCAAGGATTGTGGTGGATATTTGAAAATATTAGGCATTTTCCGCCTTCTTTGTTTTCTTAGTTTCTACAAAGTGCGGCTTTATCGAGCTTCCCATGTTAGAGATGAACTTGAACCCAAATGCCACTTTATTGTTTACAATCATCATTTCTCTTTTCTTGCCGTTGACAAAATATTCCCGGATTGATTTTTCCCTTTGCGATATGGGAATTTGCAGGTCATACATGTACTCATTTTCCAAGACCAGCTTCACAAATTTCCAGTAGTCCTCTGAGCCTGTTGATTTTTTGGCATAGCTGAATATTGACATTTTCGATTTTGGGGCTTCTTTTAGCTTGGAATTTGCCCTTATTGGCTCAGCCACAAGCAAAGGAGAAAATTCTTTTTTCATCTTCTGCAGAATCTCGTGGCATATCTTGCTTCTTGAGTCAAACATTGTCGGCAGGATAGAGCTTATTGAAAGCTTTCTGTCGCTCAGCTTGTTAAGCTCCTGTATCCTCTTGATAGTTTTTTCCAGGGAATCATATCCAAGAACATCAGTAGAGCAGGGGATTATCACTTCGCTTGCATAATACAGCGCATTTTTTGTAAGAAGCCTCCAGGAAGGCGCGCAGTCTAATATCACATAATCATAATCAAGCTTCGAGTCAAATTTTTTGTCAAGAAAGCTTACTTGGGCCTTGTCTTTTGCAATAAAATTTTCAACCTCCATCAGCTTGTGGTCGCAATGGATTATATCAAGATTCTTGCCAAGCTTGGTTGTGCATTCATCAAGGGGCGTATTTTCCATCAGGAAGCTGTAGATGTTGTATTTTGCATCTGTGCTGTGGCAGACGCTTATGTCTCCTTGGGGATCCAAATCAATCAAAAGGACTTTTTTATTGTTTCTTGACAATCCGGCAGCAAGGCTTACAGATGTAGTGGTCTTGCCAACTCCTCCTTTTTGGTTGAAAACAGCAATTTTTCTCATCAAAGCGCCTCTTTGTAAAAATCTATTTTCTGACTTAGAAGTAATATTTAAATGTTATGTTTTGTATATAAATATAGAAAAAAGTATATTAAATACGCTTGCTATATTTCAATTTTATATAAACCATCGCTATCACAGCGCCTATAAGATCGGAAACCAAATCAAGGGATGTATTGTTATATCCTCCAACTCCTGTTTCCGGAACTAAAACTGTTGCTGTGAATTCGACAATTTCATTTAGAGCTCCTGCGCCAAGTCCTGCCATTATAAGGATTATTGACAAAGAAGTCCATTTTGAGAGATTCTCTTTGAGGAGCGGCTTTAAAGTGTAATACAAGGCAAGAGTTGCGGCAAAAAAGCCGATTATGTGTACCAACTGGTCAAATTTGAATATGTTATATGGTTCTCCAACAATTTTTAAGATCATCAATTCGTATAATTTTTTGCCGCCTATATACAATCCGCCGCCGGACATGTGCATTATCGCCCATATCAGAAGCCACCACAGCACATAGTTTGGGTAATTTATTTTCTTGTGCGCAAAATAGATAACAACAGCAAAGAAGATTATGACAGCAATGTAGATAATGAACTCATAGTTTTTTCTTTTAAGGAAAAGGAAGGTAAAAAAGATTATGGAGATGGATGTTGCTAAAATAATTGGCAAAAGGCCGTTTTTAAGCGCCATAATCCAGCCAAGAATTGAAGATATTTAAATGTTACTTAGTCAAACCGGGCAAATCTCCTGCCCCAGCTTCTTTACCAATTCATAATTCTCAGAGAAATCAACAGGAACATCAATTATACAAACTGTTTTTTGGTTTAATGCCTCTTTAAGCATCTTTGAAAAATCCTCTGCCTTAGTTACCTTGTATCCTTTGGCGCCAAAGCTTTCTGCATATTTCACAAAATCAGGATTTTTAAAATCGTTCCCATGGCTCTTCTGGTGGTGCATCTGCTGCTTCCACTCAATCATGCCGTATTTAGAGTCGTTGAAGATCACAATCACAAATGCAAGGCCAAGCCTGATTGCGGTTTCTATCTCCTGGCTGTTCATCATAAAGCCGCCATCGCCGCATACAACAACAATTTTTCTTTCAGGATGAACAAGTTTTGCAGCTATGGCTCCTGGCAATGCAATTCCCATCGAGCAAAGCGCATTGTCTATAAGGCAGGTATTTGGCTCATAAGTCTTGTACAATCTGGCTGTCCATATCTTGTGCATTCCAACATCAGAGATTACAATGTCCGAATCAGCAAGAGATTTCCTTATGTCATAGATTATGCGCTGCGGCTTCAGCGGAAAATGGCTTGAATTTGCTTTTTCTTCATGGTCCTGGATGATTGCTTTTCTGAGCTTTGAAAAATATTCGGAATTTTTCTTTGGCTCTTTTTTCAGTTTTTCCCTTAGCACCCATAATGTATTAGAAACATCTCCTACAACTTCAAGATCCGGATTGTAATACTCATCAACTTCGCTTGGCTTGAAATCTATATGAATAATTTTCTTGTCTTTTTGCTTGTTCCAGTTCATTGGGTTAAATTCAACCACATTGTAGCCCAAAGTTATTATCAAGTCTGCCTTGTCAAAACCGCATACATAGTAGTCCTTTGCGTTTATTCCTGTTGTGAAAAGCGAATATTCCGAGCGGTCGCTTATTGCGCCTTTTCCCATCTGCGTATGGACAATTGGAATTCCTCTTTCCTCTACAAAAGCATTCAATTGCTTGCTTACCCTTGTCCTTACGCACCCATTTCCTGCCAATATCAATGGCGACTTGGAATTTTTTATCATTTCAATGGCTTGTTCAACTGCTTTTGAGTCAGCGCTTGGCCTCCTTACTTTTATCGTTTTCAAAGGATCAGCAGAAATATCCTTTTTGGCAACATCCTCGGGCAATTCAAGATGGGCTGGCCCGGGCTTCTCTGATTCAGCAACCTTGAAAGCCTTTCTCACTGCTTCTGGAATTGCAGCAGGTGTTGTTATAGAAGCATTCCATTTCGTTATTGGGCGAAATGCCCTCACCACATCGATGAACTGGAAGTTTTCCTTGTGAAAGCGATGCAATCCGCCCTGACCAGTTATTGCCACAACAGGCATGCTGCCAAGATGGGCATCAGCAAGCCCTGTTGTGAGGTTCATCGCCCCGGGTCCTAATGTCGATAGGCAGACGCCTGCCTTTCCGGTCAACTTGCCATAAATTGCGGCCATGAATGCTGCTCCCTGCTCGTGCCTTGTTAAGATAAACTTAATTTTTGAATTAAGCAAAGAAATCATTAAGTCTTCATTTTCCTCGCCAGGAACCCCAAAGATATACTCAACTTCCTCGTTCTCCAAACATTTGATGAATAAGTCGCTTGCTTTCATTTTTATGGTTTGATTCTATTTTTGATGTTTATCCAAAATTTTATTTAATTTATTTAACAAATGTTTTCTCCAGTCTTTTTCAAGCTGTGTTTTTATAAGTAAAACCAAATCTTTGTCGGGTTTCGGTAATTTAAGTTTTAAAATTTTATTGCACAAATCTAAAAGTTAGATATCCCTCTTGGTTTTTAAAACATATTTCATTTTTATCCTAATAAACATTTATTCCCTTGACATTAACAAATTCCTTCAACCCATATTTTGAAAGCTCCCTTCCGATTCCGGATTTCTTCACGCCTCCAAAAGGCATTCTTGGATCTGACTTTACAACCGAGTTTATGAAAACGCAGCCCGCTTCTATATTCCTTGAGATCTTCAAAGCCTTGCTCTCGTCTTTTGTCCAGATGCTTGCTCCCAATCCATATTCGCTGCTGTTAGCTATTTCAACAGCTTCCTTATAGTCATTTGCAATTATGATAGGGGCTACCGGCCCGAAAACTTCTTCTTTTGCGACTTTCATGCT
>Ga0209542_10013656_pt1 | contig 13949 bp, 13 predicted proteins | sample RifCSPhighO2_01_FD_184028 | JGI IMG/M metagenome (GOLD analysis project Ga0209542, IMG submission 184028) | Soil microbial communities from Rifle, Colorado - Rifle CSP2_plank highO2_0.1 (SPAdes) (version 2) | ecosystem: Environmental > Terrestrial > Deep subsurface > Rock core/Sediment ...
CTAATTTTGATATTAGAGATTTAGAATTAGTTTATATAATATCGGAAAATTAATAAGAACCTGCTAATCGCAGAACCTTGAAATTTTGTAGAAACAAAATTATAAGCAAAGCTTGAAAATAAGAAGATCTTGAAAATATGAATTTATGAAAACATTAATAGGGGTTTTGATATTTATAGCTTTGTTACAAACATCAGTACTACCTTTAAATATAGTGCTTATAATTTTAATTTGTAGAAGTTATTTAAGAACGGATAAAGCAAATTTATTTTTGGCATTTGCTTTTGGGCTTTTACTTTCCTATCTTAATTTAAACTTAATGGGATTTTTGAGCTTTGTTTATTTAATCATAATTCAGGCAACTCAGATTTTATCTAAAACTAGGTTAGCTGGCAATTCTTTACTAATAGTTCCTTTAGTTTTTATTGCCCTATCTATAAATGACCTCTTATTAAGAGATTTTAATCTCACAAAAATAATTTTGGAAAGTATATTTTCGTTGCCAATTTTTTATATTGTTAGAATTTGGGAAGAAAGATTCATAGTTAGAAAAGAGATCAGATTGAAGGTTTAAGTTGAAAACAAGAAATTTGGGACATGCCTTTAAAGATGAGATTTTAAAAGTTTCTGAGGGGGTGGGACATTTTAAACAAAAAGAAACTGATTGGAAAGATAGGTTGATTCCGAATTTTGACTCAAATTTTGGTGAAGATATTTCAAAAAGTCCCTGGAGGATTACATTTTTTTATGTAATTATTTTTATTCTTTTTTTTATAATTTTTTTGAGATTATTTCATCTTCAAATTGCTGAAGGACAAGTTAACAGAAATTTAGCTGATGGTAATAGAATAAAGGTTAAAATTATCCATGCCCCAAGAGGAATTATTTATGATAGAAATGGAAAAATTTTAGCATCAAACTCTCCTGCTTTTAGGTTATATGAGAAGGAAGTAAAAAAAACTAGATTAATAACTAGAGAAGATGCTTTGGAGATGGATGTCAAAAATGATCCAAGGGTTTCTAATTTAGAAGTCGATAATGTTAGACGTTATCCAATGGGAGAAAAACTAGCTCATGTCATAGGATATGTTGGTGAGATTTCGGAAACACAGCTGAAAAATATAGATTACAATTCTTATCATTTGGGAGATAGAATTGGACAATCAGGAATTGAATCTCAATATGAAAAGATATTGAGAGGAGTTGATGGTGGAGAAATAATAGAAGTTGATTCAATGGGAATACCGCTCCGAACTTTAAGAAGAAATCCTCCAATTTCCGGTCAAAATATTTACCTGACCATAGATGCTAATTTACAGGATAAGCTTTACAGCGAACTTATAAAATCTTTGCAGGGTTCAGGTAGTTGTTGTGGTGTTGGTATTGCTATGGATCCTTCCAACGGACAGGTATTGGCATTACTTTCTTTACCTTCATTTGATCCGAATATTTTTACCAGGAATGAAGATGAAGATGCAATTTCGGAAATTTTTTCAGATTCTAACTTTCCAATATTAAACAGGGCAATAGGAGGGACATATCCACCAGGATCTACCTTTAAAATTATTTCATCTTTAGCGGCACTTTCCAGTGGGAAAATTACACCAAGTACTACATTTATAGATAACGGATTTATATATTTAGGTCCATACAAATTTTCAAACTGGTATTTTAATGAATATGGAAAAGTTGAAGGTTCTGTAGATTTACTTAAAGCAATACAAAGATCAAATGATATTTATTATTATCAGGTCGGACAAATTATTGGGGAAAAAGCTTTAGCTGAAATGTCAAAAAAATTAAAGCTTGGAGGAAAATTAGATATTGATTTGCCAGGGGAAGTCTCTGGACTTGTACCGGACGATGCTTGGAAAAGGAAAAATTTTGATGTAGGTTGGTATCCTGGAGATACATTACATATGGCTATTGGTCAGGGGTTTGTTTTAACAACACCGATTCAGGTTTTAGGAATGACTGCTTTTATAGCGGGTAATGGAACTTTGTATCAACCGCAACTCGTATTAACAAATTTTAAAAGCAAAATCTTAACTTCTAATGTTGTTTCTCAGGATAAAATTAATGTAGTAAAACAGGGATTGGAGCTAGTACCAAAATCCGGGGGAACTGGCTGGCCATTTTTTTCCTTTCCAATAGAAACTGCAGGAAAAACTGGGACAGCAGAATTTGGAGATCCAAAAGACAAAACTCATGGTTGGTATACTTCTTATGCTCCTGCTAATGATCCAAAGATTGTTTTAACAATTTTGGTAGAAGGAGGAGGAGAAGGATCAAATGTAGCGGCACCAGTGGCAAAAGAAGTTTACCGATGGTTTTTCTCGCCAGATAAAAATAATCTAATAAAAGATGTTTATGTTAATGCTACAGATTCTGGCAAAACATTAGGGGAATAGGCGGTTTTTGTTATCTCGGATCAGGAATTCTAACAAGGAATCGGTTTGGTTGATCAAGTGTTTCATCTAATGCATCCGATTCAGTTGATAATACCAAACTCTGAAACCCACTAGCCAGAAGATCTTCGATTACGCCTTCTCTATGACATTTTTCTACAAGAGAAGCTGCAGCTTGATGTATTTGATGGCGTGTATCAAGCTCATCATTACCAACTGCATCAACTAAAGGTCCATTATCGGTTGCAGCATAGAAGATTATATCCTCACCTTTAGGGGGAGCTGACATTCTAGTTATGCTACCTGCGAATACAAATTGAGGTTTTTGCTCTGTGTTCATATGTTCAGATTTAGTATATATCTTCTGATAAATTTGTCAATAAAATTGTTTATCAAGGAAATTTACTTATTGATACTTATTGACAAAATTTCTCGATCGAGTAAAAATGGTTATGTGGTAAAGAAAAAAGTAATTACCAATATAATACTTTTAGCATTAGAAAAAATTGTTGATGGTTATGTTGCTTTTGAGGATTTTGCCTACAATCCGCTTTTAGTAGGAAGGGATCTAAAAAAATCTGATTTGGCAAGAGCATTGAAACGTCTTCGGGAAAATGGTTTTGTAGAATTAATTGATGATGAGAAAATGGCTTTTAGATTAACTGATTCTGGTAGAGATAGGGCCCTTTGGCTTAAGATGAAAGAATCAGACCAGAAATGGGATGGGATGTGGAGATTTGTTATTTGGGATGTGCCAGAGAAGAGAAGAATTGCAAGGGATTTATTAAGATATAAATTAAAGCAATTGGGCTTCCAGCGTTTCCAAAAAAGCGTATGGGCTTGCAAGAAAAATTGCACTAAAGAATTAAGAGATTTCATTAGAAAGACTGGTATAGAGGATTGGGTTATGGTTATAGAGTCGAACAATATAAACTAACCAAAAACCTTCGATCGGAAATAAATGGTTAAATGAAATAATGAAGAATATATCATATTTATTAGCATTACATTCTATTGATGGACTGGGGCCTATCCGTCTTAAGGCAATTGTTGAATATTTTAAAGATCCGAAGTTGGCTTGGGAAGCTAATGGATCTGAGATTAGGCAACTAGGTATTCCACAGGCTGCAGTTGATTTATTAATTGAAACAAGAAAGAAATTAGATCCGATTGAATATGCAAAATCAATAACTGATTCCGGAATAAATTGGTTCACTATTTATGATGATGATTATCCCAAGCCTTTAAAAGATATTTATGATCCGCCGGTAATTTTATATTACCGTGGTGAATTACTCTCTGAAGATGAAAATGCCATAGCTGTTGTAGGTACAAGAAAAATAACAGGTTATGGTTCTACTGTTACCAGACAATTTACCTCTGGTTTAGCCAGAGCTGGGTTAACTATAGTTTCAGGTTTAGCAAAAGGGGTTGATACTATCGCTCATCAGGTAGCTTTGGATGAAGGCGGTAGAACAATAGCTATTTTGGGCGGAGGTTTGAATAGACTTTTTCCTCCGGAAAATCTTGATCTGGCCAAAAAAATAGCAGATGGATATGGAGCAGTAATGTCAGAATTTCCACCAGACTATCCAGCTTTAGCGGGGAATTTTCCTGCCAGAAATAGAATAATTTCTGGTTTATCAAAGGCGGTTTTAGTAACAGAAGCAGCTTCCGATTCCGGTTCCTTAATAACAGCTAAGCAAGCTTTGGAACAAGGACGGGAAGTTTTTGCAGTCCCGGGTCCGATTACATCATATTTATCAAATGGACCAATTGATTTAATAAAAATGGGAGCAAGGGCTGTGACTTCTGCGGACGAAATTTTGGAAGAGCTTGGAGTAAATAGAGTGCAGAATGCAGAGTTCAGAGTGAAAAGTGAAACAAATCTTTCGCATGATGAGAAAAAGGTTCTAGACATTTTAGAGAATGAATCGCTTCATATAGATGAAATATGTAGAAAATTAGGTTTACCTGCATCCAGTATTTCAGGTTACTTACTAAAAATGGAGATTGCAGGAATTGTTACCAGTTTAGGTAGTGGTAATTATTGTAAATCTGCAAGATAATAAGTATATGAAAAATAAACTATTCATTCTATGCTTAGCAGTTATTCTTCTCACAGGCTATTTGACCTTGGCAATTAATTCTAGTACTCCAAAATCACTTTCTAGAACTGAGATAGATATTGCTGTAAATCAGGCAAAATATTTTTATAAAATAAAAAAAGAAAGTGGAGCAGACCTATCTTTAGGTCCTTGTTTATCTGATGCGTTAATGCCTAACTGGGTTGTCGATTTAGTACATGAGCCAAGAATACCTCTTGATGATTTACCGGAAAATCAATGTCCAGCTTCTCGTGAAGGAAAGTCATTGCATTTTGTAGAACTGGATCTTGAAGGCAATTTAATTAGAGCTGAGTAATTAATAAGGACCTGCTAATCGCAGAACCTTGCCTTTTTAAATTATGAATATTACAAACTTAGAGGAAATTTAAAAACGTGAAATATCTGCTTCTGCCCATAAATTTAATAGAGTTTTGGTATCCGGAGGGAGCAGCCTTTTTTATAAGAACATGGAAAAATTTTATTCTTTTTTTGGAAGAAGATTTGGCTGTAATTTTAATGTGGAAGCTTCTTCTTATTCCGCTTTTTCATGATTCCTCTTATGTCGGCAGAGTTTTAAGTTTTCTGTTTAGACTTTCAAGAATTTTCATGGGTATTTTTGCTTTTGCCTCAATAACTATCTTTATTTTTATTGCAGGGGTCTATTGGATGATTCTTCCTGTGCTTGCGATATTAAATATTCCAAATTTATTCAGTCCAATTCTTTTTTTAATAGGTTTGGGCCTATTTGTTATCAATATAATTACATATCCTCAAAAAAAAGTTTGGCAGACAGCCTCTAAGGATTTGTATAAAGCGTCATTTTTAAAAGAGAGGGATTTGAATTTAGCCATCTTATTAAAAAATCAGGGTGTTTTAAGTCTTTTAGAGAATCTAGAAATTAAGCCTGAATCTTTGCCTGTGCTAAGTTTGGAAAAGCTTGATGAGATTGGGGTGAAAGCCTTGGAACTTGCTAAAAAAACTAACAGCAAATATATAACAGGTGCACATTTTTTTGTAGCTATTTTAGAAAATAATCCGAATATTGATAATTTTCTCGTAGAGCGTAATTTGAAAATTTTGGATTTTGAAAACGCCCTAAATCATATAGAGCTTAGAAAAAATAAGTGGAGAAAAGTCTACGTTTGGGATGAAGATTTTGCGGTACATCACCTTAAAGGAGTGAACAGGGGTTGGTTGGGTGCACCGACACCGAATTTAAGCCTGGTTGGTGAGGATTTAACGATGGAAGCCTCGAAAGTGGGATTTGATGATTTTGAGAGAAGCAATGGTGTTCCTGAGGAGATAATAAATATTCTTTCACAGGAAACAGGAAGAAATGTAATTATAGTAGGTGCACCCGGTGTTGGTAAAAGTTCCTTAATAAGACATTTAGCCGATCTGATTATTGCAGGAGATGCTCCTCCTGCTTTGGCTATAAAAAGGTTGGTTCTTTTGGATTTATCAAAGTTAGTTTCAGGAATGCAAAATCAGGGAGATTTGGCAGGAAGAATTAAAGCGATATTTGATGAAGTTTCATTTTCTCAAAATGTAATAATTGCTGTTGAAGAAATTCACGAACTTTTAGAGCTATATCCGTTAATGCAGCCTTATTTAGAATCAGATAAATTCCAATTCATCGGTACTACAGAGCTTGAAAATTACAGTAATATTTTGGAGAAAAATGGAGCATTTGCCAGAATATTTAGAAAAGTAGAACTTCCGCCCGCAACTGTTGTTGAAACTATGAAAATTATGGAGGATATGGCAATAAAAATAGAGAGCAAAGGAAAAATCAGGATCACTTATTTAAGTGTAAAAGAAATTGTAGATTTATCCTCAAAATTACTGCATCAAAAAGTTTTACCGGATAGTGCCATTTCGGTTTTTAAAGAGGCTATTACAAAGGCTGAAAATGGTTGGGTTACGAGTTCTCTTATTAAACATCTGATATCTCAAACTTCTAAAGTTCCAATCTTAGATTTAGGAAATGTTGATAAAAATAAACTCCTAAATTTAGAATCTGAAATTCATAGCAGATTGATTGACCAAGTACAGGCAGTGGAAGTTGTATCTAATACTCTAAGAAGATCATCAACTGGAATGCGGGAAGAAAATAGACCGATTGGGTCATTTTTATTTGTTGGTCCAACAGGAGTTGGAAAAACAGAGTTAGCAAAAACTTTAGCAGAAGTATTTTTCAAAACTTCTGGAGCATTTGTTCGATTTGATATGTCGGAGTATCAAAATCCAGAGTCAGTCGGAAGATTCATGGGAAGTAATGGGAATGGAGGATTATTAACAGAAGCTATTAGAGAAAAGCCGTATTGTCTGCTTTTGTTGGATGAATTTGAAAAAGCAGATCCAAAAATTTTAACCTTATTCCTGCAGGTTTTAGATGATGGGAGATTAACAGACGGATCAGGAAGATTAATAGATTTTACAAATACGATAATTATTGCAACTTCTAATGCCGCTTCTTTAACTATTGCACAGGGGTTGGCTAATGGTAAAGATATGTATGAGATAGATAAGCTTGTTAATCAAGAAATTTTACAGGTTTTTAAGCCGGAACTAATTAATAGATTTGATGATATTGTTATATTTAAGCCGTTATCGGAATTAGAGCTGGAAGAAATTGTTAAGTTAAAATTAGCTAGCTTGCAAAACCAGATGAGAGAAAAAGGATATATATTAGAATTTGATGAGGCGTTAGTTAGTGAATTAGGAAAAAGAGGGTTTGATCCGGTACTCGGAGCCAGACCTTTGCGCCGTTTAATACAAGATACCCTTGAATCTAATCTTTCGAAATTAATTCTGGAAGAAAAATTAGTAAAAGGAAAATCTTTTAAAGCTGGGATAGAACTTCTCTGATTATGCGAATAATCATTTCATGTTTATTATTAGCGATGATTTTTTCTGTATCTCACGTTTTTGCGACGTCTTCTTTGGATCAGATAAACCAAAAAGTTTGTGATAGATTTGAGGAAGATTTATCTAGACTAGCAGCTATTATGGAAGAGGTTAGACGAAGAGAAGGGATAACAGAAACCAGAGTAGCCTTTGGAGGAGTTGATACTGCTATTGAGAGTGCTGATTATCAAATAACTTATGCGGCAGAAGCTATAGCTTATCAAAGATATAAAAAACCGGAGTCAATTAGTGGACTAAAATCATCATTAGGAGTTTTAAAAAATAAAGTTCTGCAGGCTAAGACAGCAGTTGGAAAGGCTATACATGAATAAGCAGAGCTTGCCTTTTTCTGGTGAAAAAGGTAAAACAATTCTTCTAGTGGTAATACTCATCATAATAATAGTAGGAATATATCTGGTATTGAATAATAAGAAAGGTAGCCTGGTGGGTTCTGGGTTTGGTAAAACATTAAGTCAGTCTACTCCAGTACCAAGTCCAACTATTGCTCCGCCAAATGCTCCAAAAACTTATTCCTTTGATTCGCAAACAGATTTAAATGCAGAACTGGAAAAAATTAATCCGCAAGTATTGGATTCAGATTTTGAAGAATAACTTGACAAGGTATATACAATTGTTCGACAGTTAAAGTTATGCAAAACCTTGTAATAGTTGAATCACCTACGAAAGCTCGCACACTTTCCAAGTTTTTGGGAGATAAATATCAAATTGAGGCCTCCATGGGGCATATCCGAGATTTGCCAAAGTCAGATTTAGGGGTAGATGTTGCTAATAATTTTGAACCCCAATATATTATCCCAAGAGACAAAAGAAAGCATGTTAATGAACTAAAAAAATCAGCAGAGAAAACTAAACAACTTTGGCTTGCCACTGATCCTGATAGAGAAGGTGAGGCTATTGCCTGGCATTTGGCACATATTTTGAATGGAAAGGGAATGGTTATCAAAAGAGTAGTTTTTCACGAGATTACTGAGGAGGCTATAAAAGATGCTTTTAAACATCCCCGGGAATTAGATTTAAAATTGGTTGATGCTCAGCAAGCCAGACGGATTTTAGATAGGTTAGTAGGTTATAAACTCTCTCCTCTTTTGTGGAAGAAGATTAAGAAAGGTTTATCTGCCGGGAGGGTGCAGTCAGTTGCCTTAAGGTTAATAGTAGAGAGGGAAAGAGAGATTCAAGCTTTCAATGCGATGGAATATTGGAGTATTGAGGCAGAATTGAAATCGTCACCCACGGATAAATTTATTGCTACAGTAATAAACAAGTTTGAAAGCTCAGCTTCCAAACGAAGTTTTCAAGCTTCGCTTATTGAAAAAGATGGGAAAAAACTGGAAATAAATAATCAAGAAGAGGCAGATGGACATGTCAAATTACTTGAGAAAGCTAATTATGAAATATCAAAAATTACTCAAAAAGAAGTTAGAAGATTTCCCTATGCCCCTTTTACTACCTCAACTTTGCAGCAAACTTCTGCCAACAAATTGGGGTTCTCAGCAAAAAAAACTATGATGCTAGCTCAAAATTTGTATGAGCATGGATTTATAACTTATATGAGAACAGATTCTGTTAATTTATCTGCTATAGCCATTTCAACAGCCAGAACTTATATTAAAAATTTTATTGGAAAAGAATATTTGCCTTCCTCTGCAAGAGTTTTTAAATCAAAAAGTAAAAATGCACAAGAAGCTCATGAAGCTATAAGAGTAACTAACATACAACTTAAAGGAATGGAGGTTGGGGGTAAAAATGGTATGAATCGGGATCACGGGCGGCTTTATGATTTAATCTGGAAAAGATTTGTGGCTTGTCAAATGAGTGAGGCTTTGATGGAGCAGACTTCTGTTGATATTAAAGCTGACGATTATATTCTGCGAACAACTGGATCAATCATAAAGTTTGATGGATGGTTAAAACTATATGGAAAAGATACTGACACCGCCTCCGTCGAAGGCTCCGGCGAGTCAAAGGAGGATGAGAATAAACAGACTCTACCTGCTCTCTCTGAAAATCAAAAACTGGATTTAAAAAAAATACTTCCAACACAACATTTCACAGAACCACCTCCTAAATTTACAGAAGCTGCTTTAATTAAAAAGTTAGAAGAGTTGGGAATTGGCAGACCCTCAACTTATGCTCCAATACTCTCAACCATTCAAGAAAGATATTATGTTGAAAAAGTTGATAAAAAATTTACACCAACAACTTTAGGATTTACAGTTATAGACTTTCTTTTAAAATATTTTTCAGATGTTTTTGATTATCAATTCACGGCGGAAATGGAAGATGAATTAGATGAGATAGCAAGAGGTGAAAGGAAATGGAAACCAACAATAGAATCTTTCTATACTCCTTTTGAGAAAAAATTAGAAGAAACAGAAGAAAAAGCAGAGAAAATTAAAATGGAGGTTGAAAAATCAGATAAAAAATGTCCTTTGGATGGGAAGGATTTAATAGTAAGGTATGGAAAGTTTGGAAAATTTTTAGCCTGTTCTGGTTTTCCAGATTGTAAACATACAGAAGCTTTAGAAGAAATGGTTGGCGTGAAATGTCCATTAGATTCTGGAGATATTGTAGTAAGACATACTAAAAAAGGAAAAACTTTTTATGGATGTAAAAACTGGCCAGAGTGCAAATTTGCTTCCTGGAATAAACCAGTACACCCTGTTGAGAGCGGTAAGGGACCTGACTCGGAAAAGATTATTGACAGCAAGGCTTCAATTTAGTATTATATTGAGGGCCTTAAAAAACCTTCAGTTCGTTAATTTAAGACGGAACCCCCAGAAAGATTATTTAAATACATGAAGTACATTTTTGTTAGCGGTGGTGTTATTAGTGGAATTGGTAAAGGTATTGCTACCTCCAGTATTGCCCTCCTTTTAAAATCTGCAGGATACAAAGTTGTTCCCATGAAAATGGATCCATACTTAAACGTTGATGCTGGAACAATGAATCCTATTGAACATGGAGAAGTGTTTGTTTTAGATGATGGTAGCGAAACAGATCAAGATCTTGGTCATTATGAAAGATTTTTAGGAGAGTCTTTAAACAAAACTAGCATAGCAACTCAGGGATCTATCTATTTATCAGTAATTCAAAGGGAAAGAAATTTGGAATATGACGGTGAATGTGTAGATATCATGACTTATGTTACGGAAGAAATAATAAGCCGTATTAAAGAAGCAGGAAAATCCAAAAATGCCGATATTGTTTTAATAGAAATTGGTGGAACAACGGGTGAATATCAAAATATATTATTTCTAGAAGCTAATAGGTTAATGAAATTAAAAAATCCCGGTGACGTTTCACATATTCATATAACATATTTACCAATTCCAGCTTCTATTGGGGAAATGAAATCTAAACCTGCACAAATGTCTGTCAGAGATTTAAATGCTGTAGGCATTCAGCCGGATATGCTTTTAGCCAGAGCAGAAAAACCGTTAGATCAAAACAGAATTAAAAAACTGGCAATTTCAACTGGACTAGATCCAGAAGATATTATCTCTGCGCCAGATTTAGACTCTATTTATAAAGTGCCTTTGGGATTTGAAGATCAAAACCTAACTGGGAGACTTCTAGATAAACTAGGTCTTAAAAGAGAAGAAAAAGACCTTAAGGAATGGAAAGAATTTGTTGAAAAAATTGATAAGGCTAAGGAAGTTGTAAAAATTGCTATTGTTGGAAAATATTTTTCTACAGGAGATTTCACTTTGGCCGATTCATATATTTCTGTTATTGAATCAATAAAACATGCTAGCTGGACACAGGGTCTTAAGCCGGAAATTCATTGGGTTGATGCTGGGAAGGTTTTAGAAAATTCTGATGTTTTAAAAAAGTATCAGGGAATTATTGTTCCAGGGGGATTTGGTTCAAGAGATATTGAAGGAAAAATTGTAGCTATAAAATATGCTAGAGAAAATCAGATTCCATATTTTGGTTTATGTTATGGAATGCAGCTTGCTACTGTTGAATTTGCAAGAAATGTTTTAGGGTATAAAAGAGCTAATACAACAGAAATAGATCCAAAAACAGAGCACCCAGTTATACACATTATGCCTGATCAGGAGAAGAAAATGCTCGAGAGGAATTATGGAGCTACCATGAGGCTTGGAGCTTGGGAATGTAAATTAAAAGATGGATCGGAAGTTAGGAAGTTATATGGAAAATCTGATATATCGGAAAGGCATCGACACAGATATGAATTTAATAATAAGTTTAGACCAGAAATGGAAAAGGCAGGATTATCTGTTGCAGGAACTTCTCCTGATGGAAAATTGGTAGAAGTTATAGAACTTAAAAATCATCCATTTTTCATAGGAACACAATTTCATCCGGAATTAAAATCAAGACCCTTAGATCCACATCCTTTGTTTGTAGGTTTTGTCAAAGCCGCTTCTCAAGTAAAAGCATGAAAATTGGAAAGTTGGTTGTAATTGAAGGTACTGATGGGTCGGGGAAGACGACACAAATTAATTTATTATCCCAATATTTAAAAGAGAAAAATATAGATTTTGAAGTCCTAAGCTTTCCTCAATATGGCAAAAATGAATATGCCAATAAAATTAAAGATTATTTATCCGGAAAGTTTGGAGGAATTCATGCTATTGAAGTTCACGAGTTAGCTAAGATTTATGCTGATGATAGAAAAACTGTTAGAGATTTGATTACTGGTTTTCTGGATTCTGGAAAATTGGTACTAGCCAATAGATATGTTTCATCATCAAAAGCTCATCTTTCTGCTCATATACCGGAAAATGAAAAAGAAGAATTCATTAAATGGGTCGATGAATTGGAATACAAAGAAAACGGAATGCCGAGAGAGGACCTAACCTTGCTTTTAAATGTTGATTCAAAAGTGGGGCAGGAAAATGTATTAGAAAGATCAAGCCATGATATTCATGAACAAAATTTAGATCATTTAGAAAAAGCTAGAAAAATTTTCCTTGAACTTTCAACGCGCCCCGCCGATGGCGGTGAAAAAAACAATTGGGTAATAATAAATTGTATGGAAAATGGGGAGATGAGATCTCCAGAAGAAATACAAAAAGATTTACTAAATAAATTAAGTGTGTTATTATCGCCGTCATGAGAGCAGAAGATTTAAAACAATTAAAACTTTGGTCAATATTTGTATTAATAATTTTAAGTTTGACTCTAGTTTCTTCTCAAAGTGCTAATCCTAATGATGAACTTATTTTTGGTTTAAAAAGAGTGCAGGAGAAAGCTTTCCTAAAAACAATTTCAGATCCTAGGCAAAGGGTGGAATACATGAGAACCCTTTTAGAAAACCGTTTAAAAGAGCTAACTTCTGTTGTAGTAAATAAAAAATATGATTTTGTCCTAAAATCTGCGCTTAGGTATTCAACATTAGCTGGACAAATTACGGAATTAATAGAAGCTAATAATTTAAAAGATTTAACGGAATCTACAAAAATGCAATTTAATGAGCATTATAAAAAACTTGAAAGTTTATATGTATTTTATCCTAAAAATATTCCTGATAATGTAGAATGGAAATATATTCAAGATGATTACAACTATTTAAAAATCTATCTTGATAAATTATCCAAACTTAAATAATTTGATTAAATTTTAGCTATAGGGTATTATACTCCTCATGTTTGTTGCTAAATTCGGTGGAACATCAATTGCTAAAAAAAGTGAAATTTTAACGATTATAGATATTGTTAAAAAGAACTTGAAAAAGCAACCTATTTTAGTAGTGTCGGCAATTTCAGGAGTAACTGAAAAGTTACTCTCCCTTCCTGATGCTAAAAAAAAAGATAAAAAAGAAATAATTTCTTCTGTTAGACAAATGCATCTTAAATTAATAAACGATCTGTCTTTGGATGAATCCTCTGTTAAGTATCTGGATAAGGAGTTAGCTAAATTGTCTGAGTTAATTTCAGGAAAAAAATTATCTCCTTCGGAAATGGATAGATTAGTTTCATATGGAGAGATAATATCATCTTTTATTATTGCAAATGTTCTAGTCAAAAACGGAATCAAATCTGTTCAGGTGATTGCTACAAAATTGATAGTAACTGATGACAATTTCCAAAATGCGGAATTTTTATCCAAAGAAACTCAAAGAAAAACCAAAAAAATATTATATCCTTTAATCAAAGATGGAATTGTCCCTGTTGTTACTGGTTTCATTGGAGCCAATAAAAAGAATCAGATTACAACTCTTGGCAGAGGAGGTTCTGATTATTCAGCCTCTATCATTGGTTTTTCCCTAGGGGTTGAGGAAATTCAAATTTGGACTGATGTTGATGGAATATTTACTTCAGATCCTAGAGTTGTTAAGAGTGCTAGGCCATTAAATATAATTTCTTTCAGAGAAGCATCAGAGTTAGCTACTTTTGGAGCAAAAGTTTTACATCCTAGAACTATAAAACCAGCTATTAAAGCAGGGATTCCTGTTAGGGTTTTAAATACTTTTAATCCGACCTATGCGGGCAGTTTAATTAAAAAGGAGAATATCAATGTAGGTTTTGTTAAA
>Ga0209542_10013658_pt1 | contig 13949 bp, 19 predicted proteins | sample RifCSPhighO2_01_FD_184028 | JGI IMG/M metagenome (GOLD analysis project Ga0209542, IMG submission 184028) | Soil microbial communities from Rifle, Colorado - Rifle CSP2_plank highO2_0.1 (SPAdes) (version 2) | ecosystem: Environmental > Terrestrial > Deep subsurface > Rock core/Sediment ...
GTGCGGCGGGACGGGGGCGGGCACGGAGTCGAATCGGACCACTCCCGTACAAAGCCACCACGCGCGCGGAGCGCGCGACATCACGGGTTCAGGGTAAAATAGGTACGAGCCAATTCGTATAGAGGAGCAAATGGAATGAGGGCGACCGCGAGGTCGCTTTTCATTTGCTTCGGGGAGGACTGTGCCTGCGCACAGTCTGTGTGGGATTCGAACGCCGGAACGGTGCCGAGTCAGCAGACGAGGCAGTGAGGCGGTGCCCAGACAAACTTTTGCGGCGGCAAAAGTTTAGTCGAAGGAGAAATTCCCACCCCCGGAGCCATAAAAATCCGCCCTATTTTACAAGGACGTTTTGGATACCCTGCTAGTTGGATGTTGGAACTCGTTATATGATTTCACTATGGCAGAACTGTTAGAGAGACCGCTGGATAAAAATGGTAATCGACATGAGCGTCTTGTCGAACTTGCCCTCAGGATGCGGAAGAATTGGGAGACATTCCGGGACGCCTACGGCGCAGATGAACGTGCCTGGAAGGGGCACGGGGTGCTGGTTCTGAAAGAAATGCACGCACAGATATCCGGTTGGATAAAAGAATCCGAAAAGTTGCGCACCCATCCTCCAGTCCTCCAGATGGTGGAAAAGGTAATGTTGCCGACGAATGGTGGGATTCGCTAACCGAGAGGAGGGATGATATTGAGAAACTGATAGGCAAGGAATCTTGATACCGAGGAGCAACACGCCAACATACGGGTCGCCACACCCGGTGCCTAGCTTTGGAAATCTATCTCAAACGAGTACATGCCCATTGAGCAAAGACCTTTCATGGTGCCCTGCGCCGCCTCCGGAGAAATGATTATTTCTTCGGTGCCGGACGATTGGAGGAATTTTTGATATGAAAGCTTTGGGATGACCAGGCTTGCCGAGCAATCAAATGTTCCATTGGTCTGTACGCGCAGCACGGTCGGCATGCCGGCTTTCGCCGTGACGACGCGCGGCGAATACCCGCCCTTTGCGGTAATGTCTATGAACTGTTTCCCGTCCACTACCGTCGCAACGCCAGACGCGCCGCCTGAAGATTGACTCCCCATGAGAACGACTCCTCCGATGAGAAGCGCGCTGAGCACGATGGAAATACTGATAGCAAGTTTATTCATGATGTTAGATGTTGAAGAGCGGATTGATTATACCCGCAGTGGCAAGCGAATTCGTGAGATTGAGGAGCGCCAACATAATAACGATAATGCCCGCGGTCTTGAAGAATATCCCCTTCCACGGCTTGTGCGCGATATTGAGCGAGCCGAACGAAAGGAGCGCCAGCATGGGGAAGGTGCCGAGGGCAAAGACGAGCATCGTGAGCGCACCCTGCATGAAGCTGCCCGTCGAGAGCGCGAAGAGCTGCATGGATTGGGTAAATCCGCACGGTAGGAAGAACGTCCCGATACCGACGAGCGCGGGGGCCAGATAGTGGTCGTGCCTGCTCCCGCGCACGACGTGCCGGGAAGCCCAGGCGGGCATCGTGAGCTGCAATCGTTTTGTGAAATGGAACACATCGAGCAGATTGACGCCGAGGATGAACATCACCGCCGCGACGACGATGCCGAGCACCACATTGGCGGTGAGCCCGAGATGGAACGAACTGCCTATCAGGCCGATAGTGCCGCCGAGCACGAAGAACCCTCCGAGCCGCCCTGCGTGGAAGAGCGCCTGCGTCCGCCACGTACCTCCCTCTTTCGCAGAGCTCGCGGAAAGCGACAAGACGAGCCCGCCGACGATTGCAAGGCACGAGGAAACGGACGCGATGAGCCCGATAACGAACGCCGTCCCGTAGCTCACACTTCCGCCGCTGATGAGATTAGTTAGTCCGGCCTTTTGCAGCAAGACAAATGCGGTAATGAGTACAAGCGCGATTGGAAGCGCGTACACAAAATCCCCCCACCCCGCATCTTTTTGCACCCTTTCGACGGAGAGTCCGTACCCGTGCGGACGGAGGACCTGCGTCAACTCTTCGGCGATACCCTCGGGAGTTTTATTTCCAAACGCACCCGTTACCTCGACCGAGTGCGAGCTCAAGCTCGATTTCGCGTCAGTCACATACGGCACGTCTTTGAGCTCGCTCTCGGTCATCAGGATGCATGCATTGCAGTGCATGCCGCTCACGTGGAACGTATATGTCTTTTGATCCGATTTCGGCATGGGAAGAACTATCTTACCACGCCGCCCTCCCAGAAACCGCAGGTTGAACCTACCGCTGGAAAATTAACCGGCTTTTTGACTGAATAGTTGGATGCGTGGTAAAGTCCGGTTAATCAAGTAGAAATCAAATTTTGTGGAAACAGGCAAATCATCGCTTCGCGATCGAGTTCATAATTTCTTTGAGCAACCGGACAGCGCTTTCGCGTATACCGTCCAAGGACTTATCGTTATTCTCATATTCGCTTCTGTCGCGACTTTCGTAGTTGAATACTGGTACGCAGAATTGTTTCTGCGTTATCAATCGCTATTTCGTCTCGGCAATAATATTATTCTCGCAGTATTCACCATAGAATATATTCTGCGGCTTTCTACAGCTTCGCGGAAACTTCACTTTGCTCTCCGTCCATACAGCGTAATAGATTTCGTTGCAATCTTTCCGAACTATCTGGAACTTCTCCTTCCGCTTGTAATAGATACCACCGAGTTCCGAGTGCTTCGGCTTTTGCGATTCATTCGCATCTTGCGCGTTCTAAAATTTCTCCGTTACGGGAGCATTTTTAAGAAAATCTTTCGCTATCAAGAAACTATTCTTCAGAAGATTACGCCGGTGATTCTTCTATTTGCTTCGGTGAAAGGCATCATTTGGGCGCTCGAGTCCTACAATCTCTGGATTCCCGACTCACAATTGGGGACCCTCTTCACAATTATAGGTTTTGTACTGGGTATTATTATTTCCCAAAAGATAGGCGTCAGCTATGGGAAATTCATCGAGGTAGGCGAGGCGGTTGTACGCATACGCGCCAGATTGGGGTCATTGGAGCTGATGCTAAATAACGCGGAGAAAGGTCTGGGAACGAGCGCGTGCATGGAATGGGGGCGGTCCTTTCATTCGCTTCTGACACACTCGCAGAAGCAGGACGACACGCGACGGATGGGCGAGGCAAATGCCAAATTGCACGAGGATGTTTCAAGGGTTGAGAAGAACGTCAATTGGATTACCATATTTATCACAGACATTATCGCAGATGCCAGATTTTGCCTAAGCAAAAAAGTCCGTCTTGTTCCAAAGCCATACGATACGCTCCTCCATCAGTCGACTATGCTGTATCTTGCGCTTGTAGTGGTGTTCATTCCTGGAATAGCAGGAATGCTCTCGGCTCTTGTCGCAACATACACGCTCTATGGAATGTATTACTTGACCCAAGACTTCGATTCAATTTTCGGCGGCGAGTTTGACTTAATAAACATCAATGTGTCAGAGCTAGAAGAATACTTGAAGATACCCACAGTCGAAACAACAGGTTGACAGCAGGTTAAACCTGACCTGCCGCTGAAATATGACAGCAGGTTAAACCTGCCGCTGAAATATGGCTAATATTCAAGAGAATATTCTTTATGATATTCAGTGGCGTCTTGAAGCATCTGCCCAATCGAGGGTAGCCCGTCGTAATAGTCCTTGATTGCTGGCCCCGTGATTTTGGTCTTGATACTCTCCTCGTCCGCGAGGGACGCCGCACTTGAAAACTGGTATTCGGAAAACTGTTTTTTGGCAGCAACAAGATCTCGAACGCCCTCTTTCCACTTTGGCTGAAAGAGTTCTATGGGGTTGAGGAGGACGTACGGGACTACACATTTAAGATACCTGTCATCATCGATGTGTTTGGCTTTATAGGTACCGGCGAAGAGTGCTCCTGTACGGCCGCTGTGTGAGTTGAAATACATCGTGTATGCGGTGAACACTTTTTGCATGAACTTCGCTATCCCGCCGTCGACCAACTGCTTCAACACGAGGTGAATATGGTTTGGCATGAGGCAGTAAACTGCAATATCTACAAGCGCATCGCCGCGATTATCCTTTTCGCTCAAGATGGCTCGCAGGTCGAGGTTGAAGCGACTGGATATCGTATCCGACTTATTTCCGTTGCTCGTGTAGAGCAAAGCGAGAAAGCGCTCGTAATCCCGCGTGTGCCTGAAGACAATGCGCTTGTCCACGCCTCTGTTGTAGCAGTGATACCACTCGTCGGTCACACATGCGGGTCGTGTCGCCATGGCCTGCATTATAGCGCTCTTTCAGCCATAGGTTAAACCCGCAGGTGGGACAATGATAACGCTTGTTTAGACGACCGTCGATGCTGGAGGTATACAGCAAGGACGCGTATGAGTAAGACCGCTACCCGTTGTCGACAGCTCGAATTGGCAAGGTAACGCCTTGCCAATTCTTACGCCTTGATTTTGTTGAAGAGCGTGGCGAACAGCCAGACGGCAAGAAGCGCGACGACGTTCCATATCACGAGGCCGGAAACGAATGTCGTAAGTGTCATAACGTCCTCGCCCAAGTTTGTGCTCGTATGGAACGCGTAGTACATGGTTGCGGAACGAATGCCCGGGAACACTAGTACCCCGACGTAACAAACTACCCACACGATACTTATCCACGCCGCCGTGACCTTTAGAAGATGCGTTGTATTGATCATAATCGTATTTCGCTAGTAACTTCATTACTGCCTGAAACTCATACTGCCAACCTTTACTGGTTCCTGTTGTCCACGCCGAAGAGCGAGTGGAGCAGGCACCACGCGGAGAAACTCTCGAAAAGCGCGATCAGCGCCACGAGAAAGATAGCCCAATCGACGAGCGGAATGCCGAACGATGGCGCCCACGGACCGAGCCACCAAAATGCGAGCGCGAAGCGCAGTATCCTGTCGAGACGTCCGAGATTTTGAGTCATAACAATCTTTTGGAAATTAATTCTGATAAATGCACATCGACCTCCGTTTGCTACTTGTATTGAACGGGCCACGTGAAATCTCTTTCCGGTACGCCCACGTTTTGGATTTTCAGAGTGACCGACCGAGGCGCAGGCTTGCCTGGTATGAATGTTAGCACTCCCTCGCGGTGATGCCCGCCCGGAGGCGCGCCGTCCCAATTCGTCGGGCGATATTCGTTGCCGTTGCTATCAGTCAGAATTGCCGATGTAAGCATGTCCTCGTCCAGCGAGCCTGAATGCGTGTCGAGAACAACATTAAACTTCCACTCCGAAGCATCGGTTGAAAGCTGAAGCGGGGTAACGGTCACGCTGACTATTCCCTGCGAATCGATTTTCGATTCATACCCCGCACCCTCGGTCTTTTGCGAGATTGGCTCCGCGGAAGTATTGGGGGCGGGCGTACCCCTGTCGCTTCCGAAGACGAAGAGCAAGATGATACCGACGGTACCCGCGATGATGAGCAGAGCTATGGTGACATTGTTTTTCATATGATTTGGCGAGATTATGTCGCGTAACCGTTCTGTAAAGCGCGACGCTGTTTTCTGAACTTGGTAATGCGAAGAACCATGAAAGCAATACCAAGCGCGCTGAACGCCAATCCGACCCAGAACAGCTCGACTTGGTATTGCGCGACAAAAGTGACGAGCCCGGTCACTCCGAGGATGGGTACCAGGTTTACCAGATAGTGCGCACAGCAGGAAATCATCGCTGCCGTGGAAGTGGTCCCCGACACGCCGACCACTTTTCCCATCCCCTGTCCGCTATGTACCAGACCTTTGAGATATTGGTACAGGGCTATCTGAATCCCGAAACCCACTGCGAGACTGACGACGAGATACCAGAAGGTCGAGAACTGTTCGAGCACAAAGCTCCACCCCGAAACGAACGTGAGCACTGCGAAGTAGACGCCGAGCAGAGCGAGCGCTGAGCCGCCGCCGTACACAACTGATTTCGTTATCGTTTTTGAGTTCCCCATAGCGGCGTATCAGTGGCAACAGCTTCCTTTTTTGTGCTCGTCTTTCGTTTTAGACTCTCCCCCCTCACCTGCTTTTTCGTCCCCGTCGGTACCGCCATGCCTCCCGTGTCCCATGAACATCATAGCGATGCACGCCACGGCAAGTCCGCCAATAATTACATACTTGAGATATCCGCCCGCAAACACGCTGCTTCCCGCGAAGAGGAGGAAAACCAGCGGCAGCGCACAGCAGAGCATCATCATCCACATCATTCCTTTATGGTCGTCGTGATTGTGCATAGTTTGTTTCTTCTTACGTCACTCATTCCTATACGCCGCAGCCGCTTTGTTGCTGCACTGGAGCTGCTCCCGCGTCCACGCCACAGCCGCCGCTTCCACTGCCGTTAGCGGGTGTGCTGACCTGCGATGAGACGTTTTGGAATCCTGCCGCGCTCGAATAATTCGCGCCGAGCATCTCTTTCGGCGACACATCTCCCCACGCGACACCCTTGCCTTGCATGTACATCGCAATGGTGAGGTACGTGTCGGGGAACCAGTACGAGTTCACTGCGAGTGCCGCCTTGTACATGTCTTCTTCGCTCGCGCCTTGCGAGGCCATGAGCTCGAGAAGTCCGAGCATGGCCATGCCGTGATTACAATCCGGAAAGTGCACCGAGTTGCCGCAGCACGGCCGGTAGATCCCCCGCGAAACTTTATCGACAAGCTTTTGCTGGTCGGCAGTCAGTGTAATGAACGAGTGCATGTTGTAATGACTCATTGCATCGCCTTTCGCGAGCGTCCAACCGCCGGTCGAGGCGAAGTTGCCCGCGCCGCCGTACCCCGGATTCATCATTTCCGTTTTGTCTTCGAGGATAGGGTTTTTATTCGCGAGGCCGAGCGCCCACAGGAGATTCAGGAGATAGCCCGCATTCTCCCGCGTCATGACTATCTTTCCGTTCCCTCCTTGTTCGAGTATTTTTTTATACTCGTTGGGGAACCCGCCCCGATCCTTATAGAGGCCTGCCATTTTCTCCGCGTCGATGGCACCGGCATCTGCTAATTTTTTCCCAAGGTCGCCCCAGGTGGCCGGAAGCTCGACGCCCTTTGACGGAGCGACGCTTTCTTCGAGTTGAGCCACTTCTGCATTCCGGGGCGCGGATACCACCGCCACGCTGCGCGTCTGCACAAGATAGTACGACAGGGCCAGCATGAATCCCGCAAGCACGATTGCGATTGGTACTGCGTATTCCCTTGCTACCGATAGGAGCGACTGGGTAGGGACTTCGTTGTGTTGTTCAGGTTCCATATATTATTCGTCGCAGCAGTCAGCGAGCTTCGACACGAGATCTTCGAGTGTCGTACTGCCGGCCGCTGTTTTTTTAATGTGAGAGCCGCTGATAAGGTTGAGTTTGAGAGCCCAAAAGATGGAATACACCTTGTAGGCTCGCTCGAACATGACTTTCGCCTCCGTCTTTTTCCCCTCCGAATGCAATTTGTTGCCGACCTCCACGAGACGCATAGTGGTCGAGAGCAAATGCTTCGAGATACACCACGTCTCGCCCTCGTGCTGAGGCATAAGCTCCTTAAGCAGCGACTTGCGCAGTTCGCGTATTTCGACGACCGTATCGAAGTATTCGTCTTTGTGGGTTTTCACCCCAGTAAAGAAGAAGTGCTCTTCGAGCGAGATGAGGTTCATGACCGCAAGTGAGAGATCCTCGCCGGTCGAGAGGTCGACGCCGCTCTTTTCTTTGAGAGCCGCGATCTTTGCGAGGAATTGGTCCTGCGACGACTTTTTATTGTCCATAGAATTAGACTAAGAGGATAAGCGCACCGAGTACTATCATGGCGACGCCCGCGACGAGACGCACGAGCGGAAGATTATCGCGTTTCCATTCCTGCATTTTGTCCACCACCGTTTTATCCGCAGAGAACCAGAGGACGAGAACGAGCGGAACGATGAGAACGATGTTGTACAGGAGGAGATACCAGAACCCAGTGAGATACGTCACTTGGTCGCGCAGAAGGCCGATGACCATGAGGTAGGGACCGCCCATGCACGGGAACTGGCAGATACCCACGAGGACACCGAGCCCGAACGCCGCCGCGAGAGACGTTTGCTCCAGAAGCTTCGCCATCGGCCGGTGAACGACGGACGGTACCTTGAATTTGATCGGCATGTTCGGGAAGAACCGGTTCAGGAGGGTGATGATACCGAAGATGATGAGGAGCGAAGCGCCGAGCTTCCCCATGAAGTGCGGCGTGTTGAAGAGATGCAAGACTTTGAGCGCGCCGAGCCCTATCGCGAGGTATGCCGCGAAAATGCCCGCGACGTACACGCCTCCGATCTGCAGGATTTTTCTCCGCGAGAGTTGCAACCCGAAGAGGAACGCTATCGTGATGAGAAGAATAGAGAACGAGCAGGGATGCACGCTGTCGAGGAGCGAAGATATGAGCACGAGCGGCAAGAGCCACGCGCCGCCTTGGCTTGCGCTCCAAACGAGCGTCGATGTGGCGGGGCTGAATTTCAGAATGAGTATCCCGAGGATAAAGATCCCCACGGCACCCGCGATGATGAGAATTCGTCTCATATTACGGAGTGACGAGCGCTTGTATCTCGAATTGTACGGTGCCGCCGGAGGCCTCGGTGAGGGTCACGAACCGGTCGATGTATCCGACACCGGCCGGGCCGTGCGCATTCGGGTCATAGACGACGCGGATAGTGCGGCTCTCACCCGCCCCGATGAGCTCGTTTGCCGGTGGAACTGCGCCGCCATGGCCCGGCATGCCGAAGGGGCCCTTCACGCTGCCGTCCGGTCGCACGATAAAGGCCGTCGTACACATGCAGGAGGTGAAGACTGCCTTAAGGGTAACGGCTTCTGCGGTCGGATTGGTCAGCGTGAACTCTTTTAAGACGTTGCCATTCTTCATCGAGATCGTCCCGAAGTCGTAGAACACTTCAGGTGCAACAAGCGCGCTTCTTGAAGTTGAAGCGCCCGATGCGGATGCTCCCTGAACAGCTGCGGTCCCGCCTTTTCCGGCATTGCCCCAGGCGAGCAGACCGATAATGAGGAGAACGAACAGAGCAGACAAAGTAAGTGTTTTTGGTTTCATAGTGTTCGATTGTTAGAGAAGATGTAATCCCAAACAGCCCACCATATCGGCGAGCTTGAGCGCAAAAAAGCGTCGGCTTTTTTGCGCTCTTAGGCGATAGAGGGACTGTTCTCAAACAACGACAGCCAACGAAGTACTTTCCTTTTGGGCGATGGGGAGAGCAGATGAAGACGGGAAAGCCGTACGAGCGGAGGAGGTGCGTAGGCGAATAATCCCGCCCAGTGCGCCAAAGCGGTACAGACCGTAAGGACTAATGCGAGGATGAGAGTTGTCACGCCGGAGCTCGTCACTATATTGAGAAATGATTGATATGCAGAAATGTGGTGAACGGCCGCAGCAAACGCATCTTGCGGGCAGAGCGGCGCCCCCATAACAGAAAACGGACAATCTCCCTGCATCTGCCCGTCTGCTCCGCGCGTCATAAAACTGAAACTGAAGAACGCTATCGAAAGAAGCGACACGACCGTGAAGAGAACGACAGTTTTCTTGAGTAAGGACAGCATGCGCAAATGTTACAACTTTTTCGACTTAAGTCGTAATGAATTACCGACGACCGATACGCTCGACCCTGCCATTGCGAACCCGGCAAATACGGGGCTCAAGAGCCAGCCGAAGACGGGAAAGAGTATGCCGCTTGCGAGCGGGATGCCGACGATGTTGTAGATGAAAGCCCAGAAGAGATTTTGTTTGATGCCGCGCATGGTCATTTTCGAGAGCCGTACCGCTTTCACGAGCTTCGAGATGTCGCCGTGGAGGAGCGTGATGCCCGCGGATTCAATGGCCACATCGGTCCCCGTCGCCATCGCGATGCCGACGTCAGCCTGTGCGAGCGCCGGGGCGTCGTTCACGCCGTCGCCGGCCATTGCGACGGCTATTCCTTCCGCCTGCAATTCTTTTATTTTGTTCATCTTGCCCTCCGGCAAAACTTCCGCGACTACTTCGTCAATGCCGACCTGACCAGCAATGAATTGCGCCGTGTTCTTGTCATCTCCCGTGACCATCACCACTTTGATACCGAGCGCGTGCAGGTCCTTCACCGCTTGCACCGCTTCGGGCTTCACTTGGTCGGCGACCATGACGACGGCAAGCGCCTTCCCGTCTGCCGCAAGAATAACGGGCGTCTTGCCTTCGCGGGTGTCTTTTTCAAGCGATCCAAACTCGGCGCCAAGCTCCCGCGCGAGCTTCTCGCTTCCCACGCGGTACTCGACACCGCCTACGACTCCGCCGAGCCCTTTGCCTTTAATTATCTCGAATCGCTCCACCGGCAAAAGCTGGATACCTTTCTCTTTTGCATAATTCACGACCGCGTGCGCGATGGGGTGCTCCGATTTATTTTCAAGCGAAGCGAGTATCGCGATGATATCCGTATCGCTTTTTTGGCTAATCCCGCTTGAGCGGGACGCCCGACCAAGACTCGCGTCTTGGTTTAGGGACAAATTCTCGAGTGATACGAGTTCCGGCTTGCCTCGCGTAATAGTGCCCGTCTTGTCCATAATGATGACGCGGACTTTGTGTAGTTTCTCAAGCGTCGCCGCGTCTTTGACCAGTATTCCCTCTCTCGCTCCTTTGCCCACGCCGACGATAATCGCCGTGGGTGTCGCGAGCCCCAGAGCGCACGGACATGCGATGACGAGGACTCCGACGAACGACACGAGCCCGAACGAGAGCGCCTGTGGGAAACCAAGATACTGCGAGCCGATCGCGAGCCACGCGCCAAGCGAGACGAATGCGATGACAAGTACGATAGGAACGAACACGCCCGAGATCTTGTCGGCAAGCGCTTGTATGGGAGCGCGGCTTCCTTGCGCTTCTTCTACCATTTTCACAATATGCGCGAGCATTGTTTCGGAGCCGACTTTTGTCGCCTTGAACGTGAACGTGCCGCTCGTATTGAGCGTCCCCGCGACCACCGCGTCGCCGACAGTCTTTTTCACCGGCATCGGCTCCCCAGTTATCATGGACTCGTCCACAAAGGACTCACCCTCGGTAAGCGTTCCGTCAACGGGGATTTTCCCCGCCGGCTTTACAACGATAAGCTCCCCCTGAACGACTTGGTCCACCGGGACCTCGACCTCTTTTCCATTGCGGATGACGAGCGCCGTTTTGGCCTGCAAACTTAAAAGTTTTTCAATGGCGTCGCCCGTCTTTAATTTTGACTGCGCTTCAAGATATTTGCCGAGCGCAATGAAGGCGATGACGATGATGGTCACGTCGTAGTACGTGGCGCCGACGTCCACATACGGCCGGAGCGATTCTTCAAATGCGGTGACGGCGAAACTGTAGAGAAAAGCGGCGGAAGTCCCCAGGCCGATGAGCGTATCCATATTGGCATGCCCGTAGCGGAGAAAGCGGTAGAATCCGAGCAGGTATGGTTTGCCGACCACAAAAAGCATGTACGTCGCCATGATGGGCAGAAGATGATGGAAAAATTCTTCCCAAAAAAACGGTATCGACGGCATAATGCCGAATTGCGCAAACGTCTCCCACCCCAAAACGAAAGCGCTGAACACGGTGAGCGGTATGGCGGAAACGACTTTCCACTTCATGTCCGCAAGCTCGGCCAGTTTTTCTTCTTTCGTCTGGTCGAGCCCAAGATGCGCCGCGTGTTCGCTTTCCGACATGCCCATAGAGGCCGCAGACATGCCTGCGTGGCTGGCGGAGCGATCTTTCGGGGCAACGAGCGAGTAGCCGAGTGGTTTTATTTTTTCCGAAAGATGATGATGGTCTGTTTTTGTTTCGTCAAATACCACCTTCGCCGTCTCCGTACCGTAATTCACCGCAACGCTCTCGACTCCCTCCACTTTCTTGAAGGTCTTCTCGATAATGCTTGCGCAAGAAGCACAGTGCATCCCTTTCACCTTGTATGTGTGCTGCGCCATACTATTTTCGCCCCGCCAATTTATACACTTTGAGGATCTCGTCAGTCGCCTTTTTTGCCTGTCCTGTCTGTATCTGGTGGAGCACATGGGTCGAAAGATGGTTCTCAAGAACGAGTTTTTCCACCGCCGAAAGAGCCTCCTTGACGGCGTTCGCCTGGGTAATGATGTCGACGCAGTATTTCTCATCGGAGACCATTCCCGACAACCCTTTCACCTGGCCTTCGATGATCTTTAAGCGCCGGAGCGTTTTCTTTTTTATATCTGCCCGCATAGATTCCTTGCATGATACCCCCTGGGGGTATAGTGCGTCAAGCTGCTTGCGGGACTACCTGTGCATTGTCGGCGGCATCGGCGCGCTCCCGACCGCTATAGTGGAGAATGTAAAAACCTTACGGCATCCTCGCCGGTCCGGACGGAACGAATACAAAAGAAAAAATCCGGATGAGGAGCCAGCCGAAGACCGCGTACGCTATCATGGCCAAAATGGTGTTGAGGTCGATGGGAAAACCACCGAGGTAGAGGAACGGGAACGCTCCCCAAAACGGGCCGATGAGGCCGTCGGTGATCTGGAATACCCATGCGACGAACTGCGATGACGGGCTCGCCCCGAGGATTTGCAATACGAGCCGGAGCGCGAGGATAGCCTCAATGAGGCCGATGATGGTGTCGATGAGCCGCGGCACGAAGATTCCCGGATGATAGTACCAAGCCCCCATGGAGCCAGTGTATCATGATGATGTATGAAGGAATCGGGAAGCGCGTATCACCCATCTATCGCGCAAGTCCGCTTCAGTATTCAGCGCGTTCCGGCTACGGATACTCTCTTCCGTCGCCCGTGATGGGGACCGGGTCTCCGAGATATTTCGGCGCACGTGCGAAGAGGACCTCCAAGACCGCTTTTTCGTTCGCGAATAGTTCGCGTATCCAATTGGATATCTTCGGACCGCCGGTGTCTGCCCGCACGCCCCATGCGGCGAGTCCGAGCGAGCGCGCGATGAACAGCGCGCGCGGCAAGTGGAACGACTGCGTCGCGACGAGCATCGAATCGACGCCGAAAATGTCGCGGGCGCGATACATGCTGCTGTAGGTATCAAAGCCCGCATGGTCGAGGAAGATGTCTTCGTCTGGAATACCGTTCTGCAAAAGGTAGATGCGGGTGGGATTCACTTCGTTGTGGCTCACCGTACTGTTGTCTCCGGAGACGAGTATCTTCGACACCTTCCCCGCCGTATAGAGCGCGATAGCAGCGTCGGCGCGCGCCCTGAAGACCGGCGAGAGCGTGCCGTCCGACCTGACCGACGCGCCCAAGACGAGCGCCGTCTGCGCGGAGGGCGCATCGGCGATATCGTAGATATACGGTTTCGTGCTGATGTCGATGAAAAGATTAACGGCGGCAATGCCGAGGATGACCGCGCCGCAACCGAGTTTCGCGTACCAGAGTCGTCGGTTCATGTCCGACCAGTATACCGGTCATTTCGACTCCCGCACGAAGTTTGCTTGTATGACCGGCTCACCGCCATCCCCGACGAGCTGACCGCTCGCGGAGATGATGTCGCCCGCGAGTACGTCCGCAAGAGTTTCCTTCTCGCCGTTGGCCGCATAGAATTTCGTGCCCGAATTGGTCGTTATGCTCCAGGTGAAATCGTTCGCGCCCCACACGATACGCACCCGTATCTGCGACCCTTCCACCGCAATCACGCGCGCACCCTCAAGGAGCGTGAAGCCGCTGTTCGCGATGTGTATCTCCTGCATCGGCCTGTGCGATGCAACGGCCGCAGACGCGGTCTTTGGGGCTTCCCCGGAAAGATACACGGTGCCCGGAGAATTTTTCTGGGCGGGAACGGCAGTAAAAGACACCGATTGCGCATGCACCTGGTACAACCACAAAGCGGCAAATATAATCGCAGCAACGGAAATCATGCCCGCGATGAGCAGATTCTTTGAGATCGTCGGGATCATGTGGATCCAGTTCAATATCATGAAGTTGGAGACGGGCGGGCGGGTGGCCCATTACAAGGTCCACGTACATACAAACGGCCGGCGCCC
>Ga0209542_10013659_pt1 | contig 13949 bp, 12 predicted proteins | sample RifCSPhighO2_01_FD_184028 | JGI IMG/M metagenome (GOLD analysis project Ga0209542, IMG submission 184028) | Soil microbial communities from Rifle, Colorado - Rifle CSP2_plank highO2_0.1 (SPAdes) (version 2) | ecosystem: Environmental > Terrestrial > Deep subsurface > Rock core/Sediment ...
CAGGAACGTAGCGGAGTCAATTTGGCTTTCCAAGTATTACTCGGATTTGAATCAATTCGGCGAGCTGGTTAAAATTTACGAAGAGCTGATTAAAAATAACTTGGCTGATTTTCAGACTTACGCCAATTTAGCGACTAGCTACGCCAAGCTGGGGGAAAAAGAAAAAGCCCGCGCCGCGGCGTACAAAGTTTTGGAATTGAATCCCGCCTCTAAGGCCGAAGTAGAAGCGTTTTTGCTGAAATTGGACAGCGGCGAACCGTTTTAATTATTCCCCGCCTGCCTACGCCTTCTAACCTTGTCTTGCTGGATAAAGTAAACCAGATAAACATCGATAATCAACTTAAACTTAATGGGCGGCATTGGCGGGCAGGTAAATAAATCCTAAATCCCAAACACTAAATCCCAAACAAATTCCAATGAATAAAATACAAAATTATAAACCTTTCCTGTTTAAAGTTTGAATATTTGGTATTTTGATATTGTTTTAAACTTTAGATATTAGATTTTAGGATTTGACGGTTATTTAAATCGATTAGACATTAGAACAATTAGGTCAATTTTCAAATGATAAAAAGCAATAAAATCATCATAAATATTTTTTTCGTTTTGGTATGCGCGGCCATAACCGCGCCTTTGTGGGTGAGCAAGGAGCTTTTATTCCCTTTTGTGACCAGCAAGGCCTTTGTATTAAGAATTGGCCTTGAGTTAGCCCTGCCTTTTTATTTGTACTTGGTATTTTCCAATAAAACTTTAAGGCCGAATTTAAACCCCGTTAGAAGTAAGTCCCGACTTGTCGGGACTGCCGATCCGCCTTTGGCGGGTCGGACTTCTAACGGGGTAAAAAATTGGCTAAATACCGCGGTTATCGGCTTTGTTGTGATAAATTGGCTATCTGCCTTTTTGGGAGTAAATGTCAATCGCAGTTTGTGGGGCAATTTTGAGCGCATGGGGGGAGCTTTTTACATCACTCATTTAGCGCTTTTGTATTTTTACATTTTGTTATTAGGGCAATACAGCGGCAAGTACGTTAAATGGGTGCTGCAATTTTTTCTTTTTGTGGCAGCGATTATAGCGCTTAACGGAGTCTCCGGCTGGCTTGGGGGACCTACTTTAACGCCTGACCCTTCTTTGCCTGGGCGGGCGTCTTCGACTTTGGGCAACCCGATTTATTTGGGCAGTTTTTTAATTATCCCAATGTTCCTAGCCGCTTATTTTGCCGCGCAAGCTGAAGGCTTGGGCCGCAAGCTTTATTACGGGTTTTTGGGGATTATATATCTGTTAGCGATTTTTCAAAGCGGTACCCGCGGGGCAGTGGTGGGGCTTTTGGCGGCAATCTTCGCGGCTTTTACGGCTTTTGTGATTTTTACAAAAAGCAGGAAAATAAAAATTGGCGGAGGAATTACATTAATAGTATTTGTCATTGTGGCAGGATTTTTATTCGCGAATTACGAGAAACTGCCTGAAGGCACGACTTTAAGGCGCGTGTTTCAGCTTAAAGACTCAAACACCCAGTCCCGCGTATTGCAGTGGAAAGTGGCTTTAAAAGGTTTTGGCGACAGGCCAGTATTGGGTACGGGTCCAGAAAATTACTATGTTGTTGCCAACCAGTATTATAATCCTGAAATTTATAAATACGACCGCAGCTGGTTCGACAAGCCCCATAATTACCTTTTGGAAATTTTAGTTACCAATGGAGTTTTAGGATTTGTGTTTTATGGCGCTATTTTAATTTTATCGGTTTTAGTAGTTTATCGGGGATTTAAAAAAGACTTTCTAGATCTTTTTCAAAGTTGTTTATTGTTAGCCGGTTTTTTGGCCTATCAATTTCAAAATCTTTTTGTGTTCGATACAGTACCCGCTAGCGTGGCTTTTTATTGTTTTTTAGGGTTTTTAGGTTATTTAAGCTATGAGATTAATTTTAAAAAGTCTGAATTAAATGGCTCTGTAACAGGAAAGAATCAGAATTTTGCCAAAGTAGTTTTTGTAATAAGCGGAGTATTGGCAGTTTATATTGTTTATGCTGGCAATTGGATGCCCGCGCGGGCTGCTAAAAATGTCAATTATGGTTATGCTTATTTGTCAGCGGATTTGCGAAAATCAATTGAATATTTTAACAAAGCCATAACTTATCCTTTCAATTTTGATTTTACTGAAACCGGTTCTAAATTTGGCGATTTGGCCAGTAATTTGTCCGCCGGAGTAGACCGCGGCAATGCTGAAAAATTAAAATCTGCCCAGGAACAAATCAAAAAGATTTTAGCTTATGAAATATCAGTTTCTGAAAAGGTGAGTAATGACCCGGTTATTTGGCAGAGGCTTTCGAATGTCTATTTATATTCGGCTATTGTCAATAATCAACCCGTACCTCTTGAGGCGATTGAAACTTTAGAAAAAGCCATTAACTTAGCGCCAAACCGGGTGGAAGCAAGAGTGGCTCTCGCCCAGGTCAGGCTTTTCCAAGGGCTAAAACAAGAAGCGGTAAAGATTATGGAAGAGGTGGTAGCCCTTGATCCAAGGTATGGCGGGACAAGGTGGCAAGCAGCTTTGGTTTACCGCGAAGCAGGGGAAAAAGAAAAGGCGCTGAAAGCCGCGCAGGAAGCGCTGCAATTAGGCTACAGTATTAAGGATTTTGCGGAAAGCCAGTGGCTTGTGGAAGTTTATAAATCAAAGAATGATTTTGCCAACGCAATTAAAATTTATCAAGACGCGGCAAAAAATAACCAGCTGAAAGTCGACGACTATGTGGCTTTGGTTGAGCTTTATGTTAAGGCAGGGGATAAAACTACCGCTCAAAGTCTTGCTGACAAAATAATAGGCTTAGACAAAAGCAAGAAAGAAGTTTTGGATAAGATATTAAAAGGTGAATGATTTTTAGGCTTCTCAAGTGTTATTTCGGCGTTTTAAGAACCAGTTCATAAACTTTGCTTGTTTCCTCAAGCATTTTTTCTTCGGTGAAAAGCTTGGAACGCTCCAGGGCTTTTTCAGACAGCTCTTTGGCAAGCTGGTTATTTTCCAATATTGCCCGCCTTGCTTCAGCTAACGCTATTGGATCACTTGCCGGCACCAATATGCCCGCATCCCCAAGTGCTTCCGGAATTCCACCTACGTTGCTGGCGATAATTGGCTGGCCTGCTTGCATGGCCTCTAAGACAACAAAAGGAAACCCTTCTTTTACCGATGGGACCATTGTGCCGTCAAACGCTTTAAGGAATCGGGATATGTTTTCCTTATAGCCATAATATGTAATATATTCATTCGATTGTCTTTTATCGGAAACCTTCCCATAGACTCCTGTAAATGAACCCACTATCGGTTTGAAAAAAGCTGATTCTTCAAACGAATCAAAACCCTTTGTTTTATATTCGTTTGCAATCATTACAGTGATTTTTTTATCTAGTGGCAGTCCAAGTTTTTTTCTCGCTTCTTCGCGTGATAAAAAATTTATGGGGGCAAGCCCGTTGTGGATTGTCTTTATTTTATTTTCAGCAATTAACCTGTTTTTCAGAGCAGAGTCCCTGTCGGCATCGGATACCGTAATAATAAAATCGCGATAAGAAGAAGCAACTTTTTCCAAAGCCAGATAAAATTGTCGCGAAGGATATGAGAGGGGTTCGTTGAACCGAAAGCCATGAGCGGTAAAAACTATTTTTGGTTTAAGGCCTATTGCTGCAAAGCTGCCTAAGATTCCGGCCTTGGTCGAATTCAAATGGACAATATCCGGGGCAGTTTTTTTTATTAACTGCCTAATTTCCCATACAGCCAAAAAATCATGCCAGGGGTGGATGTTTCGTTTGAGATGTTTAAGCAAATACACATTAAGGCCGGCGGCCTTGGTATCATCAAAAAGCTGCGTGGCTTCCATGCCGGCGGCAATGGCTCCTTTAAAATGCTTGGCTAGACTAAGGACATATTTTTGCGCGCCGCCGCCGTCGGCTTGGGTGATGATATATAAAATCTTCATGAATAATTTAAATTGATCAAAATTAAATAAAATTAACTAAAATTTTTTTAATCCGTTTTGTTCAATTTTACTTAATTAGCAAATTTTATTTAATCCTCCTTATTTTACCTTAAAACCGGTTGATTTGAAAGCAAAATTATGATAAGTTGAATGCATGAGTCAGGAGATTAAAAAGGCTTTTATAACCGGCATTACCGGCCAGGACGGCTCTTATTTGGCGGAATTTTTATTGTCCAAAGGCTATGAAGTGCATGGCATAATGCGCCGGGCGAGCGTGTTTAATACGGAAAGAATAGATAAAATTTATCAGGATCCGCATGAAAAGAACCGCAGGCTGTTTTTACATTTCGGCGATTTGTCCGACGCTTCCAACTTAAACCATCTGCTAAAAAAAATTAAGCCGGACGAAATCTACAATTTAGGCGCGCAAAGCCATGTAAAAGTCAGCTTTGAAATTCCCGAATACACCGCAAATGCCGTGGCATTGGGAACTTTGAGGCTATTAGACGCAATAAAAGAAAACGAAATTCCGACCAAGTTTTACCAAGCCGGGTCTAGTGAAATGTTTGGCGAGGCTTTGGAAACCCCGCAAAAAGAAACCACGCCTTTTAATCCCGTTTCTCCTTACGGCGCGTCAAAAGTCTTCGCGCACCATCTTTGCAAAATTTATCGCGCGGGCTACGGCATGTTTGTTTCGAACGGCATTTTGTTTAACCATGAAAGCCCGAGGCGCGGGAAAACTTTTGTTACCCGCAAAATTACCACGGGTATAGCCGCCATTTTAGCCGGCAAGGCGGATAAAATTTATCTTGGAAATTTGGAAGCCAAGCGCGACTGGGGCTTTGCGCCGGAATATGTTGAGGCTATGTGGATGATGCTGCAACAGGACAAGCCGGACGATTATGTCATTGCCACCGGCGAAACCCGCAGCATTAAGGATTTTTTACAGGAAGCTTTTGGGCTGATTAAAATTAGCGATTGGGAAAAATATATTGGCGTGGACCCTAAGTATTATCGGCCGGTGGAAGTCAATGCGCTTAAAGGCGATCCTTCCAAAGCCAAACAGGCGTTGGGTTGGGAGCCAAAAGTTAAATTTACAGAACTGGTTAAAATAATGCTGGAGGCTGACTTGAAGGAAGCGGGATTGGATACGGGGAAAGTCTTTAGACTTTAGTCGTTAGTCTTTGTGGCTCCGCAATTTTATCTAAAAACTAAGTACTAACGACTATAGACTTCTTATGAAATTACTAAGTCTCAATGCCTGGGGCGCGAGCCAGGGGCAGTTATTTTTCGACTTTATCAAAGAGCAGGCAAAAAATACGGATATTTTTTGCTTCCAGGAAATTTTTTCAGCAAAAAATTCGGCTCCACAAATCAGCTCCGGCGCCCATATGCGTTTGTTTGAAGAGCTGGAAGAAATGCTCCCTGAATTTCAGGGCATTTTTTGCGAAAGAAGCAGCGGATATGACTTCAGCGGCAGGGCTGACTTTCCAGTTCGCCATGGATTAGCTTCTTTTATTAGAAACAATATAAGGATCAAAAATAGCCAAACTCTTCCCATAGGCCCCGCTTCTTTGGAAATACAAACTGACCCGGTAGAAGGCGTTCCTAAAGCCCAGGTATTTAATTTGGCGATAGGAAAAAAAGAATTGTCTGTGGTTAATTACCATGGACCAGCCCTGCCCGGCAACAAGCTGGATACCCCGGAAAGAATTGGGAATTCACAAGAATTAAAAGCTATATGGGAGGATTTAAGCGCTCCAGCAAAAATCCTCGGTGGGGATTTTAATTTAATGCCGGACACAGAAAGCATAAAAATTTTGGAAGGATGCGGCAAAAATTTAATTAGGGAATTTAAAATTGAAAATACTAGGAACGAAATTAGCTGGAAAAAATACCATAACAAGCAAAGTTTTGCGGATTTTGCTTTTGTTTCTTCCGCAGTTAAGCTAAAGAACTTTGAAGTACCTTATAATTTGGCTTCCGACCATTTGCCGATGGTGATAGACTTTAGTCTATAGTTATTAGTCCTTAGAAAATATGCCGATAAAATCCTACAAAGAATTAATAGTATGGCAGAAGTCTATAGAATTAGTCGCGGCCGTGTATGTAATTACGAGGCTGCTGCCGAAGTCAGAAATTTTTTGTCTGATTTCCCAAATGCAAAGAGCCGTTGTGGGAATAGCATCAAATATTGCCGAGGGTTTTGGCAGGAATCACAGCAAAGAATTTGCACAATTTTTATCCATTGCTTTTGGTTCGGCCCTGGAGTTAGAAACGCAGATAATTATTTGCAAACGGCAGTATTCCAATATAGATTATTCCAAAGCTGAAATTTTATTATCGGAAGTCCAAAAAATGTTAAGATCTTTAAGGCTTAAGGTTAGCGCTAACGACTAAATACTAACGACTATAGACTATCGGTTATGAAAGTTCTTTTTTGCGGATTAAAATATGAATATGGCAGGCCTTCGGCCGGCTTGTCTTTTGAATACCAAAATTTTTACGAAACGCTAAAGCGGATGGAAGGAGTGGAGGCGGAAATGTTTGCGATTGATGAAAAGATCGAAGCAGGGGGCAGGGAAAAGATGAATGAGGAATTGATAAAACTGGTGCAAATACAAAAACCTGATGTTTTATTTTGTTTTTTGTTCACAGAAGAGCTGAAAAAAGAGACGATTGATTCAATAACCCGGAAAACATCGACAAAAACTTTTAACTGGTTTGCGGATGACCATTGGCGTTTTGAAATTTTTTCCAAATATTGGGCGCCTCATTTTACTCTGGTTTCCACCACAGACTCCGAAGCTTTAAGCAAGTATCATCGCGCAGGCATAAAAAACGTAATTAAAACCCAATGGGCCGCGAACACGTTTTTGTATCAACCGCAAAACAACGCGGAATTTAACGCGCAGCAGCGCGGAATCTATGGGATAACTTTTGTGGGCAAGAATTATGGTAACCGAGGCAAATACATCAGCTTTTTAAAAAACTCCCAGCTTCCGGCAGAAGGCTATGGCAGTGGATGGGAAAAGGGGAGGGTTAGCCAGGAGCAAATGCTGGAATTTTTTTCCAATTCCAAAATTAACTTGAATTTTACCGAAAGCCCTTATCTTGGTTTTATGAATAAACTTAAATTTATGAGCAAGCTCTTTTTAGAGAGGCAATCGTTTCTCGGAGATTGGAATTTCAAATTTCAAATTTTCCGCCAGAGGCGGATCTTTACGACAAATTTCAAATTTTTCAGACAAGCAATCATAGGCGCGCAGAGGAAGCAAATTAAGGGAAGAACATTTGAAATTCCCGCTTGCGGCGGGTTTTTGCTAACTGGAGACGCAGACAATCTACGCGATTATTATATAGATGGCAAGGAAATTGTAATTTTTGAAAATAAGAACGATTTGGCGGAAAAGTGCAAATATTATTTGGAACACGATGCCGAAAGACAACAAATTGCGGAGATGGGCTATCAGCGTACCATAAAGGAGCACACTTACGCGCATCGTTTTAGGGAGATTTTTAAAGCTTTAAATCTAAGCTTATAATAGCATGCTATCTGATCTTTTTTCCATCCTCACAAATTTTGCCCTTCATACTATCTCCGCTCTCGGTTACGCGGGAGTGGTTCTGGTTATGGCCATTGAGAGCGCCTGTATTCCTCTCCCGAGCGTAATTACTATGCCTTTTGCCGGATTTTTGGCGGCACAAGGAAGGTTCTCGCTGCTCGGGATTGCTTTTGCCGGAGCCATCGGCAGCGTGCTGGGTTCAATATTTACTTATTGGATAGGGTATAAAGGCGGCCGGCCACTGTTTGAAAAATACGGCAAATATATTTTAGTTTCGCGCCGCGACATTGACACCGCCGACAGGTTTTTTGTCAAGTACGGTTCTCTGGCTTCTTTTTTTGGCCGGCTTTTGCCGGTAGTGAGAATTTTTATTTCCCTACCAGCAGGAATTTTTAGGGAAAATTTTAAAAAGTTTTTGCTATATACCTTTACCGGCTCATTTTTGTACAGCTTGCTTCTTGGATACTTAGGAATGAAGCTGGGCGAGCAGTGGGGCCATTTGCAGGGCAAATTCCGAGGTTTTGAAAGCGTTATTATAATTCTGATCATCCTCGCCGCGGCCTGGTGGATTTGGCGGCACATAAAGAATAGGAAGATGGAATAAAAAGATTAGGAAAAGTATTGGGTCAATAATCCTGTTCCCGATCTTAAGTTCTTTTAGGGATAATTTTGAACGAGAGTGGTCTTTGGCTTACCGAAGAAAAGTGTTAAAATACAGGGGTCAATGAGCGTAATATTAAGCACGACTTCAGGGAGATTAAGTATGCTTAGGTTAAAGAATCCGAAAATTTTGCTTACCGGAGGCACGGGTTATCTTGGCAGCAATATTCTGAAAAAATTGATTTCAGAAAGGTATGAAGTAATTTTATTAAAAAGGTCATTCTCTAACACCTTCCGGATTAAAGAATATGAAAATTCAATAGTAACTTATGATATTGACAAATCAGATATAAAAAAAATATTTTTAGAGCATAAAATTGATATTATTTTACACTGTGCCACCGACTACGGCAGAAAAAATGTTGACCCGTTGCAGGTAATAGAAGCAAATTTAATTTTGCCGCTTCGTTTATTGGAGTTGGGGAAACAAAACGGAGCAGCCTGTTTTATAAATACCGATACTATTTTAGACAAAAGAGTTAATTACTACTCTCTTTCCAAAGGGCAATTCGCCGAATGGCTTCAGGCCTATAAAAACGACCTGTCCTGTGTGAGCATCGCTTTGGAGCATTTTTATGGCCCTGGCGACGATAAAACCAAGTTTGTTTCATACGTAATTGATCAACTGCTGAATAATGCAAAAAAAATAGATTTAACTCCCGGCGAACAGAAGCGCGATTTTGTTTACATTGATGATGTTGTGGCTGGGTTTTTATTGGTAATTGAGAAATACAAGCAATTCGGCCGCGGCTATTTTAAATTTGAAATTGGCAGCGGAAACCTAATCTCAATTAAAGATTTTGTGATAAAAATTCAACAGTATGTTCGTAATACAAAAACCAAGCTAAATTTTGGAGCAATTCCGTATCGGAAAAATGAGGTAATGGAGCATCGGGTGGATTTGACTGAAATTCAAAAACTTGGCTGGGTTTGTAAAAATTTTATCGAACAGGGATTGAAAAAAACAATTAATCTTTAATTTGTATGAACCCCGTTAGAAATAATATATTAGTTTCCAAAGATGCTTATTTTAAAAATATAAGCTGCTTATAAATTTTTCAAACAATTATGGCTATTTCTAACGGGGTGAAAATTTTAATAACCGGCGGCTGCGGTTTTTTGGGTTCAAATTTAGCCCGGGAAGCAATGCAAAGAAAATATGAATTTGTCATTTTTGACGACCTTTCCCGCACTGGGAGCGAAGAAAATTTAAAATGGCTCCAGGGCATTGGTGAATTTAAATTTATCAAAGGCGATGTTCGAAAACAAAATGAAATTGAAAATGTAATTTCTGAATTCAGACCCGACGCAATATTTCATTTAGCCGGCCAGGTGGCCATGACAACCTCTATTAGTAACCCCAGAAAAGATTTCGAAATCAATGCGCTGGGAAGCCTTAATATGTTGGAAGCGGTTAGAAATTATTGCCCCGATGCTTTTATTGTCTACTCATCAACTAATAAAGTCTATGGAGATTTGGCATGGGTTCGGTATGAAGAACAAAACAGCCGTTATATTGCGCCGGATTTTCCCAATGGCTTTAGTGAAGATGTTCCTTTAAATTTTACTTCCCCTTATGGCTGCTCTAAAGGGAGCGCGGACCAATACATGCTTGATTATCACAGAATATTCGGAATAAAAACCGTCGTATTAAGGCATTCGTCTATGTACGGTGGCCGTCAATTTGCGACTTTCGACCAAGGCTGGATTGGCTGGTTTTGCGCGCAAGCGCTCCAAGAAAAACTTGGAAAATTAGAAAAACCATTTACAATTTCCGGTAATGGCAAACAGGTAAGGGACGTGCTTTACGCGGACGATATGGTTAATTTATATTATGCGTTATTAGAAAACTCGAAAAAGGTCCAAGGGCAGGCTTTTAATATTGGCGGCGGCATGGAAAATAGCCTTTCTTTACTGGAGCTTTTTGATTTACTGGAAAAGGAATTATATGTTAAACTCAAGTATGTTGAGCTGCCGCCAAGGTTAAGCGACCAAAAAGTTTTTGTGGCGGACCTGTCTAAAATTAAAAATTTTACAGGCTGGCAACCAAAAATTGACAAGGAAATTGGCTTGAAAAAAATGCTGGATTGGCTGCAGAATAAATAGATGATTGCAGATATTATCAAACTGACCGTATTTATACCGGCTTATAAAGAAGCCGAAAACCTTAAGTTGCTTCTTCCGAGGCTGACCAAAACCCTTTTTGAGGTGGAGCCTGACAGCGAGATTTTGGTTATGGACACCGTTGAGTCAATGGACAGTACCAAGGCCGTTTGCGAGTCTACCCCCGGAAATATTATTTACGCGAACAGGCATGGCGGCAATACGTTTGGCGACGCTGTGAGAACGGGCATTGAGCTGGCAAAAGGAAAATATTTTATTGCCATGGACGGCGACGGTTCGCATGATCCGGAATTTATAAAGAAATTGTACGCGGAAAGAAATTCCGCGGATGTAATAGTCGCTTCCCGTTATGTTGAAGGCGGAGCAACACAGAATTCAAGAATGCTTGTTTTTTTGAGCCGGATTGTTAACATTGTTTATTCAAAAGTCCTAAATTTAGATTGCAAAGATGTTTCTAACAGCTTTAAGCTTTACAGAACCGAAGCTTTGAAAAAACTAAGCCTTAAATCCAATAATTTTGAAATTATTGAAGAAATTTTATTTAAACTAAAAAAGGCCAATAAAAATTTGGCTATTAAAGAATTGCCGTTTACTTTTAAAACCAGAATGTTTGGAGAGACCAAAAGAAATTTGTTTGTCTTTATGATCACCTATGTGTTTACATTAATTAGATTAAGATTTGGAAAATAAATGAGTGAATATCCAGCGCGAAAAGAGTTTCAGGCTAAAAAATCCTACGAAGCAATCGTAGCTATGCCTTATAGCTCCGGGCGGTATCGCCACGGAAGAGAATCAAAAATAGACCCAAGGTTTAGCATGACTTATGAGACAAAAATGGTGGCGACCGCAGCCCTGCAAGCTTATAAGGAAGGCAAGTCTGATAAGATAATTTTGCTGGGCGAGCAAACCGTGGGGGCGGAAAGAGGCGTTCTTAGCACTGACCAGTTAATAAAAGAGTTTTTAATTGCCAAAGGCGTGCCCGAGGCAAACATAATTATCCATAGCGGCCTTGGTAACTCTTTCCAGCAGCTTCAGAGGTTGTCTGAAATACAAAATCCGGATGGTAAGTATTTGGTTGTTTCTTTGAATTTTCATCAGCCAAGAGTAAAACTGCTTACTAAAAAAATGAGAATACCCGTAGAACATGCCAGCGCGGAAGAATTACTGATTAAAAGAAGCGAACATTATGGTAAGCCTGTTAAGAAATGGAAACACTCACTCGGAATCTTAAAGGCTTCCTTGATTGAAGTCCCGCTTAGGATATTAACTCGAGTAGATTCTGATGGTAAGGGACAAAACGCTTTAACCGAAATATTGGGTACCAGAGAGCCATTAACCGCCTTCCCCCGCCAGAGAAAGAGAAAAAAACAATAATTGCATTTAATTAATATTATTGTATGGACATATTGTTGGAAAATAAAATCACTGAAGTTTGTAAAAAATGGATAGAGCCATTTCTCCTGCTTTACGCGATAGCGGCTACTTTTTTGGTGGCTAACTTTCCGACAATGAAATTTGCTTATGCTCTTAATATCAGCCGCGACAGCGCTGTGTTGACGCGGGGCCTTATTTTTTTCTTTGCCCTTATAATATTGTTTTATTATGTTTTTAGGAATATCGGCAGTTTAAAAAGCTTTTTGTCGTGGGATATTTTTTTCCGTTCCGCCGCGGTATTTTTCTTTTTAGCAATCCTTGTTTCAACCCTCCGCGCCACCTACATGGGCGAGGTATACGCGAATATTTCTTTATCGCCGTTTGATCAGGATTTAGGGTTTTTTTACCGGAGAATTTTAGAGCCCGCTTTGGCGTATTTCTTGCAGTTTAAAGGCCAGGTATTATATAGCTTATTTCATTTTCTAATTACCTTTTCGTGTATTTACTTGATTATTTTATGGTTGGAAAAAAAATTGTTGGTAAAATTCAAAATTTGGCAGCTGGTGAGCATGATGACGGCCGGAATTATAGTACAGCAATTCGAGTCCCCGGGTTATCCTGAACAAATAATTTTACTGTTAGCCTTATTGTCGTTTTTTATCCCGTTAAATAAATACGGCAGGATAAGTTTGTTGGCATTGATGTTTTTGACGCATGAGTCTGCCGCATTATTCATAGGCTTTATTTTTAGCTGGCTTTATTTTCCAAGAGAAGAGCGCAAGTTTTATCTGTTGCTGCCGCTTGCCTTTTATTTTTTGTGGCTGGCTAATTACAATTTTAATTTTATTGATTTATTTTTAGGCCACTTGACATTAGCCAACGGCAACGCCATGAGCGCATTTTTGAAAAATATAAAATGGACGTTATTGCCGGTATTTTTTGCTTATAAATTTTTATGGATTTTTGTGGTGCTCGGCTGGTATTATTATTTTAAGAATAAAGACTATAAACCGCTTATACAAACCGCCGCCATGGTTATTGCTCCATTGGCGCTGGTAATGGTTCCGGATACATCGCGCGTCATTGCCTGGGGAAATATCGGTGTTTTTCTGGCCATCGCTTATTCTTCAAAATATTTACGCGGAAGATTGTTTAATTTAGTTTTAATTTTAAACCTGGCTTTACCCAGCGTAGCCGTAGGGATAGGCACCCGCGGTCCGGTTTCTTATCCCGGTTTGTATGGTTTTGGCATTGATTTATTTAAGTTATTTGTTAAAAAGTATTTAATATAGCATGAAAAAAGCGATTATTAGCGGAATAACCGGGCAGGATGGTTCCTACTTAGCCGAGTTGCTCCTTTCCAAAGGCTACGAGGTGTATGGAATAATGCGACGCCTCTCTTCTTTTGCGTCGGCCAGGATCGACCATCTTATTCAGTCAAATAAAAACCTCCATACTTTTCATGGCGATTTGACCGACAACGCTTCTATAGCCGGCGTAATTTCTGATATCCAGGCAGATGAATTCTACAATCTTGGGGCAATGTCCCACGTAAAAGTCTCGTTTGAAATTCCTCAATATACGCTTGAAACAAACGCGGTTGGCGTTTTAAATGTGCTTGAAGCAATCAGAAGATTCTCTCCGCATACCAAGTTTTACCAGGCATCAAGCTCGGAAATGTTTGGGGTGCCGGGGACGCCTCCGCCATTTAACGAAAATACTCCTATGGTGCCCCAAAGCCCATATGGCGTGGCCAAGCTCGCCGCTTACCATCTCACCAGGCAGTACCGCGACGGATACGGCTTATTTGCCGCCACAGGAATATTATTTAATCATGAAAGCCCCAGGCGTGGCGGTACATTTGTGACCAAAAAAGTCACCAAAGCTGTGGCGCGCATTAAAAACGGAATGCAAAAAGATTTGGTTTTGGGGAATTTGGACGCCAAACGCGATTGGGGCTGGTCACCGGAGTTTGTGGAAGCCATTTATCTAATAATGCAGCAGCCAAAACCGGATGTATTTGTTGTGGCTACAGGAGAGACCCATACCATAAAAGAATTTGTGGAAGAAGCGTTTAAGTATGTGGGCCTTAATTGGAAGACTTACATCAAAATCGATGATAGATACAAAAGGCCGAATGAAGTGCCTTTGCTTTTAGGCGACGCGTCCAAAGCCAAAAAAGTTTTAGGCTGGGAGCCAAAAATGAAATTTCACGAAATAGTCCAGGCCATGGTGGATTACGATTTAAAGCACTTAAATGATAA
>Ga0209542_10013660_pt1 | contig 13948 bp, 22 predicted proteins | sample RifCSPhighO2_01_FD_184028 | JGI IMG/M metagenome (GOLD analysis project Ga0209542, IMG submission 184028) | Soil microbial communities from Rifle, Colorado - Rifle CSP2_plank highO2_0.1 (SPAdes) (version 2) | ecosystem: Environmental > Terrestrial > Deep subsurface > Rock core/Sediment ...
AGAAGAGAAGAAAAACAAGTCTATGCTCTTGTTAAAGAAAATGGAGCTATGTTTCAGGCAGATTTAATTGAGAAAACTGGATTTTCCAAAGCCAGAATGACGAGGATTATTGACAAATTAGAGGGGCATGGTTTTGTAGAAAGAAAAAGAAGAGGCATGACGAATGTCGTTGTGCTGAAGGAAGATTGAAATGAAGACGGAAGATTTTGCATATATTGTTGAAACTGAGAAGAGCTTTGATGAGGCAGTTGTGTCTGTGCTAAAAGCAGTGGAATCACAGGGCTGGACTTTATTCAATGTCTATGATATGGGGGAGAGATTGGCAGCGAAAGGATTTGAACAGGAGCCGCTAAAGATTATTGAAATTTGTTCCGGGAAATATGCAAATAGTTTTTTAAAGAAGAATAAACTAATTTCATTATGTATGCCCTGCAAAATTAATGTTTTTGAAGAGAATGGAAAGATTAAAATTGCGGGCATGAGACCGACAATAATGTCAGAATTTTTCAAAGAAATAAAAAAAGAGGAGGCGGAAGAAGTTGAAAAAGTTATTAAAGAAATTATCAACAATTCAAAATGAAAAAGGAGGTGAAAAATGAAAACGCATAAAATAGGTCTTGTTTTTGGCATTTTGTTTTTATTTGCTCTAAGCGTAGTTACTGCTCAACAATACGGAATGATGAACGATGACGGACAGTTTTATCAGTATGGCGTGATGGGTGATAACAACCAGTTCTATCCTGTAAACTCTGGTTATGGCGGAATGATGGGTGGAGGTTATGGCATGATTGGGATGATGAACACAATGACTGGATATGGAGGATACAATGCTGGAGCAGTATTGCTTAGCTGGATAACTTATTTACTAACAATTGCCTTAATTATTGCAGGAATCTATTGGCTTATTAAAACAGCAAATAGAAAAAGATAAACATAGGTTTTATTTATTAATTTTTAACAGTTATTAGAATATGAAAGGAGGTAAAAGATATATGGGAGATAAATTGAATACAATAAAAGTAGCAAATAGCTTGGCGGTTACAACGGCAGTTGTCTATTTAGTTTGTATCATTGCAGTTTGGATAGCCCCAGGAATTACATCAACAATCGGAAATTACTTGCTACATGGAGTGGATGTAAGCAGACTTGTTGTTGCAAGAACCTTTAGTTATTCCTTAACTTCGCTGATAATCGGAACAATTGCAGGATGGCTTACTGGTGCTTTGTTTGCTTGGGTATATAATAAGTTCAAGTAGGACTACTGAAGTTATTTTATTTTTTAATCATTTCAACAGAAAGATAAGTAAAGGAATTAAGAGAAATCCCACCAAGATAGAAACGGAAATTAAATTAGCTGCAAACTCTTTATCAAGATTTTCAAGTGATGAGAAAGTCAGAGTGTTATAACATACTGGTGCGGCTGCTCCAATCAGGACAACCGCTCTATCCATGCCGTCAAGACCAAATATTTTGGCTATAGTAAAGCCCAAGGTCAATCCGATAAACATTCTGATAAATACGCCTGAAGAGGTAGGCAAGACTTTTATTATTTTAGGATTAAAATAAATTCCCAATGAAAACATCATTAGAGGAATTGTTAAATTTCCTATAATTCCAGATGTGCTGTCGAGTACTAAAGGTAATCTATAATTTATTAGGTTTAATAGAATGCCCAATAAAGAAGCGAGCAAAGGAGGAGAAAAAATTATTTTTCTTGTTAGAACCTTGAAATTGTTATTTTTACCATATTTGCCAGCGATAAAATAAACAAAGCTAAAAGCCATAATGGTGTTCCCTATATCAAACAAAACTATTCTTGCTAATCCTTCAGACCCATATGTTATAAGTATGAATGGCAAGGTAAAACTAATTTCCATTATCATTGAACCTACTAAAAATGTCCCAACTGATTTTGTTCCCAGATTCAATTTTCTACTTACAAAAAAAGAAATGAAGAAAGTTATCAAGACAATCCAAATTGCAGTAATTGGCAGAAAAATCATCTCCCCAGAAAGTTTTATCTTAGGTATAGAGTATATTATCAACGATGGCAAAGTAAAATAAAAAATTATTTTCAGTAAGGTGTCTCCGTCTTCTTTTTTTAGAATTTTAAACTTCCTTGACGCGAAACCAATAACAAAAATAATAATTATTGGAATTAACTCTAAAATTATTTTGTTCATTTGTGACAATATCGGAAATCGCTATCTAAATCACATTGCGGAACTAGTTCCGCAAAAGCGCATATATAATTTGATTTCCTGAAAAAATAATGAAACATCACAAAAGTGAAAGGAGGTCAAAATGCAGATGAATAAAAGAACGCTATTGTGGGGAGTCATAGCAATACTCTTCATTGTTACCCTCGTTGTTACTTTTCAAGCGGGAGCAAGTGGAGCAGCTGTAAGTTCAACAGAGCAGGCAGTTAGCATTGCACAAAGTGCTTCTAATGCGATGGTCGGCGGTTGTTAAAATGGACTGCTGTAAACCAAATAAAATGGAATCTAAAACACCGGACAGCGAAGAACGTAAAAAACCAAACTATGAACTGATGGTGCAAATAGGATTAATAGCAATATTAGCTGTTGTTCTTGTTTTCAACTTTGGCAAAATATCGAGTCCAACAGGGAATACAATTGCCACAGGTATCGGGACTGTTTCGGCTTCAGAGATAATTCCTAAAGGAACTCCAAATGTTTATGGTGAAGAATTAGGAGTTAGTTATGACGATGTATCAATTAACAATCCGAAATTGGCAGACCTAACAATCCAAAAGCTTACTGCTTATGAAGATGAGGCGTTAAACGCGGAGTTAATGCAAAGGTACATCAAAATCGGGAGTTCGATTTCCTGTGAATATTGCTGCGGAGCTCAAGCTATTATATTTAGCAACGGACAAAGAGCCTGCGGATGCGCTCACAGCTATGCCATGAGGGGACTTGCAAAGTATTTGCTTATCAATCACCCAGACATGACTGACGAGCAGATATTGAACGAACTTGGAAAATGGAAGGTTCTTTTCTTTCCAGGAGTCCATGAACAAAAAGCTCAAGTCCTGGAATCTCAGGAAATAGACTCTACAAACTACGTTAATTTAGCAAGCAATCTTTACAGAGGCGCTGAGAAAGGACAACCCACTAACGGAGGAGCAATGGCCGGCGGCTGTTAATAAAATTTATTTTATTTTTTATTTTTCCTTTATTATATTAAGAAAATGAAGAACAAACAAGAAAAGAAAAAAACAGAAAGAAAAATGAGAAAAGCTTTTGTGCTTACACTGGCGATAGCAATTGCGTTTGTTGGAACGCTGCCAGCAGTCATGGCTCATTGCCCATTATGCACAGGAGCAGCGATTATTGGTGTGGGGATAACTCGTTCTTTGGGATTTGATGATAGTATTGTCGGAGTTTTCGTCGGAGGAATGATAATCTCAACATCTTTATGGTTTGGCAATATTATAAAAAAAAGAAACATAGGAGCAAAGGGAAACGAGAAGTTAAGATTGCTAAGTCTTATAATCTTAACAAGCATTTTGACGTTGGTTGCATTTTATTATGCGGGCTTATTTGGGCGAGGAAATGAATTTAGAATTTTTGGAATTGAAAGTATACTGGTTGGAAGCTTTTCAGGAGGCATTTTGAGTTTGGGCTCTTTTTATTTTAGCAATCATCTAAAAAACAAAAATGGAGGAAAAGTGTTGTTTAGCTATCAAACCATTGTAATCAGCTTAATTGCTCTGATAGTTAACGCGGGTTTGTTCGCGCTCATATTTTAAAATGGAATTATTTTATATTTTAATCTGGATAATAATATTATTTTTCATCCTTCTAACAATAAAAAATATCGGCGGAAAGAAAAATAGAATTAAAAAAAACTTTTGTGTCGTTTGCGCTTCAATAAGTTTAACTTGGATAATTTTATTAGTCTTATATCTGATAAACTTATTTGACAATCTCTTGCTAATCTCGCTGCTAATGGGCATGTCTCTTACAGGCATTTATTATTTTACGGAAAGAAAAATCGGAAAGATAAATAAAAAGTTCAGGATATTTCGGCTTCCTTTTATCTTGACACTAATAGCCCTCGCCTACTATGTCCTGACTCTTGAAGATATTATCAATAGTATTTTCATCATCGCTGGTTTGTGGGCACTATTTGTTTTAGTCTATATTTACAATAATTCTAAATTAATAAAAAAACTTTTGGAGTGCTGCAAAGAATGAACTCCCATAATTTTATCTGGATTGGAATAATTGCTTTTTCGTTAGTTGGATTCTTTTATTTATTTAATACTGCTTACGCTAATCCGTCTGAGCTTCCTGATTATGCTTTTATTAAACCAGAGATAAGAGAAGCATATTTATTTGCGAAAACAAATTATCCTGATTTGATTGGATTGCCATGTAATTGTGGTTGTGGAACTCCAGAAGGGGCAGAAGCTCATGGAAGCAGAGTTCATGAGAAAGGTTTGGCTGATTGTTTCATGGAAGGAGATATCAACGAGGGAGGAAAATGGGATAGTCATGCATCTTCCTGCGGTTTATGTTATGAAGACGCGCTTTATGCTAAGAAACTTTATTCTGAAGGAAATAGCAGGGAAGAAATAAAATCAAGATTGGAGGAAAAATACGCTCAGCTGACATTTAGCGAGGAGACGGTTTATTGAGGATAAGCGAGACTGTTTCAACTAGGAAATTCGGATGAATGAGTGCAAGGGGTGAATTCTATAAGTCCCGTTATGTGATGTTTTCGTAAGAAAAAGTGCAACGTCACAAGCGAAGCGCAGAGTGCCTGCAACTATTATTTTTGTGGGTCGGCTCACCAGTTTTCGTTGTTAACTTGCTAGTAGTAAATAAATGGAAAGGTTTAAATAATATCAGAGTTCGTGAACAACATGGTAAGAAAAAACACAATCAGTCCGGGCAGATGGAGTTTGGGAGAAGATATTGATAGCGAAGCTGACAGAATTTTAAGGGAAGCTCGGGTGGGAAATAATTTTGTTCCAGAAACCATAGATAAACCAATACCTTATTTTTCAGATGATTTAATTCAGCAGTATGATTTTTTCAGAAGAAATATCTACGAACCAAGAAGAATTTTTTATCCTTGTTGCAATCTCGATGTTAGTCCAATAAGAGGATTCCCAAATTCGGAAGTAATTTTAATGGACAAAGAAGAAGGTTTAAGTGAAATAATGAAGCAAGAGGACATATCTCAATTTATCAAAGGAGATGTTTTAGTATATGATCCGGCAAAGCCATTTGATTTGGTAATTGCCCTTAATCCCTGTCTTGATTCAAAAGACTTAACAAAGCATTTATCTACACGAGGTTATGTTATAGCAAATAATTATCATGGCAACTCTTCGCAACTTTTGGAAAATCCTGAATTTGAAGGGGTTGGAACAATAGACAGAAATGAAAATGGAATATATTTAGCAAGGGGAGACTTTTCTAAGTTAAATGAATTTGTAGATTATTTTTGTGTTTTTAGGAAATTAGGAGAAGAATCATGACATTGATATATCACGGAACATCTCTTGGAAACGCTCTTGGCATAGCGAGAGACAGAGCTATTTTGTCTCATTGGTATCAAATCGCAAGAGATGTTAGAGGCTCTTTCGGAAAAAATTTGCTTGGAGGATTTCCAAACGAAGAAGCGTATATCAAACATTTCGGGAAAGGGGTAGAAGATGTTGTTCTGGATATAATCTCACGGGGCGAGAAAAGTAAGAACGAAATAAATAGAAAAACAACTATAAGTTTAACGGCAAGAAAAGAAGTTGCTAGACAACATTCAGATAATGGATTGATACTTGGCTGTGAAATTTCTCCACAAACGGCTCAAACTTTTCCAAAGTACTGGGAAGAACAAGGAGGGGTTTTTGTTCCTAAAAAATTTGGCATAGATACTTTAAGACAAATCTATATAGATGAAACAATACTTGATGAAAACGAAGAAAAAATTGAGAGTGCCTTTGCAAGATATTCTCCGCGATATTTTGTGATGTACAGAGACGGAAAAGAAGTTGATATTAGTGATTCTCTTATTGGAGGTAAAGATTAATAAAAACATGAGCTTAGAAACATTAATGGAAAGATCAAGAATCAAGATTATGCATTACAATATTTTGCATGGTTTTCACAAGCCAGAAGTCCTTCCCTTTGATCCTCCTTATGAACTGAACAAGGATAGATTAAAAGCGACTCAAGAAGTAACAAGAGTTGAAAATCCAGATGTTCTTGTATTAACAGAGGCTTGTTTTGGCGTTGGAGATGAAAAAGATAAAGGGATTAAAATGGATTATGGAAAGTTGTTTAGTTTTCCCTATTATATTTTCGCAAGAAGAGGAGATTATGAATGGGGCTCTGCAATATTATCAAAATATCCGATATTAAATCTAAACAATAATAAACGAGGCATGAGGCACTATGCAGAGGCGATATTAGATTTTAATGGATCTCCTTTAACTCTTGGTGTTTCTCACCCTCATCCTGACTTAAGCGAAGATGAAAAACTACAATATTTCAAAGAAGTTGTTCCAGCGAAATTGCCAAAAAGATATATTCTAGCAGGAGATTTTAATTCAATTTCTGACCAAGATAAGTACGATAGAGATGAAATGATTAAAGGATTTAGAAGCTTTGCAGAAAATCCGGAACTAGTTGTTGATGAAATGTTAAATAGAAAGGTTCTGCCTTATTTGCGTTCAATAGGGTTAGTTGATAGTTATAAGTCTACACACCCTGACGGACTTGATTATACAATTCCAACAGATTATTTATCAAAAGATAAACGGTCCGGGATGCGTATGGATTTCATAATGTGTTCTCCTGATTTTTTAGTAGAAGATGCTTATGTAGTAAAAAATCAAAATGCTGAAAAAGCATCAGATCATTATCCTGTAGTGGCTGTTTTAGAAGACCAATCATAAAATCTCCAAAATCCCTAAATACTTACATCTCTTACAAGTAAGAGATTAAAATGCAAGAAGAAATAAAAGATATTAGGACAGTAAAGATAACAAGCAAGGGACAGATAAGTATTCCTTCAACAATCAGAGCGAGAACCGGTTTTGAAGAAGGCGCGAAAGTTAATGTTATTTGCCGTCAATACCCCGACCCTCTGGGTCGATTGGGATCTAAACGCTTAAAGAGATAAATCTCCATGCAACGCTATGGAGATTGAACATGCGAGTCATTGTACTTATAGAATAAGGTACCACATGGTTTTCGTTGTGAAATATAGAAAACATATGTTGTTACAAAAAGTTTCACTTAAAGAATTTGAGAAAATTCTTAGAGGAATTGGCGAGAGATATTGGTTTAAGTTTGAAGCAGTTGGAGTTGATGAAGACCATTTTCACTTCGTCATCGGTGCTCCGCCAAAATATGCGCCGAGTTCAATTATGGGGATGATAAAAAGCATTAGCGCCAAACAGATATTCAAGGATCATCTAGAAGTTAAGGATTTTTTGTGGGGCGGAAATTTTTGGAGTGCTGGCGGACATATCGATACTGTCAGCGAGTTCGGTGGGTTGGAGAGAATAAAAAAATATGTTCGGGAACAAGGCAGATCTGAAGAACAACTTCAGTTGTTCGAATTTATCTCGTCGTGATGCCCCGACCCTCTGGGTCGATTGGGAGTTTCACTTTTTCAGAATCTTATAATTATTCTTCAAGTTTTCCATACAAGATTTTCCTGTTTCATAACAACACATTTAATAATTCTCTTTCTCTTTAATCGAAAATGACTTATGATATTATAATCGGGAGAGATGTTTCCGATAAAGAGAGGTTTGGTGATAGTGGTTTAATATACATAGGAAAAGGATATGTAAAAATGGGAAATTATACTTCTTTGTCGAATAAAATTTGGATGGATATTGCTCGGAGTCATGTTATTCTTATTGCTGGGAAAAGGGGCAGTGGAAAGAGTTATACGATAGGGGCGATTGCCGAGGAATTAGCAAATTTGGAAGATGAGGTTTCAAAAAATATCTCCTCGTTAATCTTCGATACAATGGGAATTTTCTGGACGATGAAATACAAGAATGAGAAAGATAAGGAATTATTGGATGAGTGGGAGTTGAAACCGAAGAAACTTCCTGCGAAAGTCTTCGTTCCATTTGGCAAAGAGAAAGAGTATAAGGAAATTGGTGTTCCATTTGATGCAAAGTTTGCTTTGAAAACTTCAGAGTTGGATGCGGAGGATTGGATTACTTTATTTAATTTGGAGATGACTTCTTCGCCCGGCGTGTTGATTTCAAGGATTATTACAAAGTTGAAAGAATCTGAAGAGAATTATATTATTGAAGAAATTGAGAGAGCTGTTATGGAAGATAACAAGTCTTCGAAAGATACGAAGGAAATTGTTTCTGCGCTGTTTTCTGCCGCTGATTCATGGGGAGTTTTTGCTAAGACTTCTCAGGGGACAGAAATTAAGGATTTGATAACGCCGGGAGCAACGACGGTTTTGGATGTTTCTGTTTATAGCTCGATTGGAGCTTTTAATGTTCGTGCTCTCGTTATCAGCCTGATTTCCAGAAAGTTGTTTGAAAACAGGATGGATGCGAGAAAGAAAGAAGAACTTGAATCTTTGCAGAGCGGACAGGATTACCTTTCTTATAAAACTGAGAGGAAAGAACCGCTGGTTTGGATTTTTATTGACGAAGCGCATGAATTTTTGCCTAAAGACGGAAAGACACCTGCGACAGACGCGCTTGTTCAATTATTGAGGGAAGGAAGACAACCGGGGATTTCTCTTGTTTTGGCAACACAACAACCAGGGCAGATTCATAAAGATGTGATGACGCAGTCCGATATAATTATTTCACATAGGGTTACTGCGAAACCCGATATAGAAGCATTGAATGAAATCATGCAGTCTTATCTTTTGAAAAATATTCAGCAGCAAATTGATGATCTTCCTGCATTGAAAGGGAGCGCGATTATTTTAGACGACAACTCTGAAAGAATTTATCCTATTAGAGTTCGTCCCAGGTTTACATGGCATGGGGGGGAGGCACCGAGTGCGGTGAAGGTAGATGTGAAGTTGTAAAAAAAGTTTAAAAGAAAACGAAGGAGATTAAATTTCATGGACATTAAACGAAGACAGGCAGGCAACAGAATTGCTGGTTTATTTGTTGATTCAGATAATTCAGATAATTGGCACGATATAGCGGATGAAGCATTGGAGGCTCTAACAAACGGTGAAGCAATAGGCAACTATTTTGATTTGGCTCTGGGTTTGAGAATACTTAGAGAAACAACTCAAGTGATTAATGATTACGGAACAAATCCTCCTGACAAATTGCTTAGAATACCGGTTTATAGATCAGAAGGACAGAAAGAAACAAGAGGAGATTACAGTAGTGTTAATTAACAACTATAAAATCAACCCGCCACCTAAATTTCTTGACTCCAATTTCCCCTGCTTTCTTAATTCTCAAAATTCTAATTTTCTTCTTAGCTTTTTTTGCTTCTAATTTTATTAGTTCGAGAAGTTTATGTTTTTCTTCTTCAGGATAGAAGCCATAATAATGAATTGTCCCGTTAGATTTTATCTTAGAAAAAGTAATATCTAAAAAGGAGTCTTTCAGATTCGGGCGAGCCATAACAATCCTATTGAATTTCTTGTCAGGGGTTTTTGTTCTTACGTTTCCTTGAATGATTTCAACGTTTGAGAGTTTATTGCGTTTTACGTTTTCAATGGCGTATTTTGAGCAAGCTCTGCTCAATTCGATAGATGTTACTTTTTTGGCTTTTGAGTTTTTTGCCATTACAACAGCAAACGGAGCGACGCCGCCGAACATTATCAGAACATTTTCATTTCTCTTTACTTTTTTTGCCAACTCTAATCTTTCTGTTGATAATCTTGGTGAGAAATAACATGTGTCAATATTAAAACGGAAAAGACAATTGTTTTCTCTGTAAAGAACTTCTTTCGTTTTCAAACCAGAAATGAATTTTGTTTTTGACGTTCGCAAACGACCAGAAATTTTGTTTGATTTTTCTAAGACAGTTGTTATTTGTTTATGTTGTTTTAAGAATTTGTTAGCAAAAACTTTTTTTGCTGAGAGCTTTGTGTTCCTTGGGAACTTAATTAGGGCTATGTTGCCGAGGAGATCGTAATTTGCCATGTTTAGTTTTTGTTTGCGTAATCATCATTTAATTCAAAATATGATTCTTTATTTGCCGGATCGAATGTAAATTTTAACTTTGCTTTTTCTAGAAAGTCTACGCCCAAGATGCTCGGTGGAGGAACGCCCTCCATTAATTCGATGGGAACTTGTATGGGCAATGTAACATTCAGCAGATTTCCAATTGTAATATTCGCATCTGATAAGATTTGTGTCTTCATTTGCGCGCCACCCAAATTAATTTCTCTTTTAGAACCAATAAGTTTTGCTAATTGTATTTGCGAAATTCTCATTTTCTTGACATCTGCCATTCCAAGAATTGTTGTGGGGCTTCCTGTATCAACGATGGCGTTTATGAAACCAAAAAGATTAAGCTGTTTAGACCTTAAACAAAAAGCAACAATCGGTCTGACACCTCCTGCAAAGAATTCTACTTTAATTGGTATTCTCATCTTTCACAACAGAACAACAGTTTCTTCTGGATAAACAAATTCTATTAGCACATAAGACGGATTTTCTCCTTGTTGTTCTACTAATTTGATTAGGACATCAAGGTTCTCACTATAAGCTATTACTATTTTATTTTTTACAGCAACGAATTTTCCTGTCAAACTTTTATCTCTTAAATAGCTATAATTTTCATAAAACCATCCGCTATCTTTTTGAAATGATTCTAATTTCTTATCCAACATCAATTCTTGTTCTGCCATAATAACTTATCTCTTCTTATGTATTTAAGTTTTTTGGAATTTTTTTATCGTATTCCAACTGCTTCCTGAAATCTCAATACTGTTTCTGGCTCAAAAAACCAATCATATTTTGCTTCTTTTGGATAATCTTCCTGTTTTATTCTTTGTCTGAATTTTCCCCATGTTGTTCTTGGGATAAGAGAAGCATAAACCAAGTCCTCCACGAGAATGCCCCGATCTGTCAATCTAAATTGCCCGTTTGTTTTTTCTAAAAATTCTTGATTGTCTAACCGCTGCAGTTTTGTTCTAAAATCATCCGATAATTGTTCATCGGTTAATCTGCCTTTTCTGAGTTGGGACATTGTAATCCAGCTTTCAACATCTGCAAAGGACGCCGGTTTTTCCTCGTTTGCGCCTTTGCTATCAAGAGAAAGACGTACAATCTTGAGGAATTATACATCTTTCCCTTGATTGCGTTAGATTTTTTGGGAAAGATGTATTAGAGATTCCCGAACTAACTTCTAACCTAATTATCGGGAATCTCTGTATTTGCGTCTTTCACTATAATTGAAACATGAGCTTAGGAATTCATTCATTGGAAAAACCCTGCTCTGGCTTTTTGTATTGTAGTCACGGTAAATAATTCATCACGCTTTCCTAGAAGATAAGAAGAGACTCGTGTTTCTTAATCAAATGAGAAAATTTATTTTTTATTTCGTTGAGGACTGAACGGAATTCTTCAACATCCCTAACTTCCATTTCTATCGAGAGATCATAAAAGCCGATAATTTTTGTCGCCCAGATTATGTTTTGATGCTCTTGAAAATATTTCATTAGTTCTTTGAAACTTTTGTCATTTAAGTCTTTGAAGGAGAAAAAGACCTTATAAAATTTGTAGCCGATTTTCGAAAAGTCTACAAGGATTCTTGAACCCTGTATAATTTCTTCTTTTTCTAATTTTTTTATTTTGTAAGCGATTGTTTTCGGCGAAGTATTCAACTTTTTTGCAATTTCTACAAGAGGCATTCTTGCGTTCGTGCTTAGAATTTTTAATAATTTTATATCTGACTCGTTTGAATCGAATTTTTCATCTCCGCCTGTTGTTATTATCGAATTCGTTTTTTTATCCAGCCAGAATCCTCGTTTAAAATAATGAATTTCTGTTGTGATGAAAATATGCTTATCTGCAATGTATTCGGAATATTTTTCCAAAAATTCGTTCATAAAATAGCTGAAATCGAGATTGCCTTTAGCTATTACAGTTAGCGTGATATCCCAAGCCCCCTCGCATTTTGTGAGCCATGCAATATAAGTGCTTTTTTGTAGATAAGAGAAAATTTCCCGCTCTATTTTTGGCGTCGTGTTTTGGAGTTTCAACAGAATTGGATAATACTGAAAACCAAGTTTGTATATATTAATTTCAGTAAGATAAGATTTTATGATTCCCCTGCTCTCTAAATTTTTCATTCTGTGAAAGAGAGTCTCTTTTTTCAAGCCCACTTTTTTCGCTAATTGCTGTAAAGATTGGCGGCTGTCTTGTTCCAACCCAAAAAGTATTTTTCTATCCTTTATGTCTATTTTGGATTCCATAATTAGATTAAATAGATAAGAGCCATTTCCATATTGGCAGATATTTTATTTTCTTGTTATTTAGTATTTCAGTTTTTTCTTTATCTTGGGTAATTACCAGCAGATTTTCGCATTTCAGTTCTTTGCTTGCTTTAATTAACGCATTGACTTCTCTTTTTTTAGTTTCAGGTTCGTCTATATTAAAACAAACTTGAATCAGCTGCCGTATTTTAGTGTTTTGCTTGACAACAAAATCTACTTCACTATTTCCGTCACTCCAATAAAAAATTTCATTCTCTTTTCTTTTTAATTCAAGGAAAACTGAATTTTCCATTCTTCTGCCTTTATCAGGAGAAACTTCTATTAATTTTGCGAAGAAAAAATCACTCAGATAAGCTTTATTAATTGAAAACTCATTTTTTCTTATAGAATGTTTAAATTTTTGTATTAGAAATACGAACATAGATCCTTCGAGCATAGAAAGATAAGAATAAAGAGTATTTTTGCTTAATTTCATTCCGCTGGACTTCAGAGTTGTGTAGACCTTATGCACGCTAAATTCTTTGGAAAAAGATGCCGTTAAAGATTTTATGAGCCATCGAATTAATTGAGTATTTTTTATGCTATATCTTTCGACTATGTCCCTGTATACTATCAAATCAAAATATTCTTTTATGATTTTTATTTTATTCTCTACGCTCTCTTCTAAAATAATCTCAGGAAACCCCCCATATTCGAGATATTCGTCAACAAAGCTGAGAAGAGCAGATTTTTCTTTTGAACTTAATTTTTCTATAACGAATTCCGCCTTTTTTAATTTTAGGAATTCTCTGAACGAAAAGGGCAGAACCGTGTATGACAAATTTCTCCCGCGAAGAGATGTAGCAATTTCTTTGCTTAGTAATTTTGAACTTGAGCCGGTTAGAAAAATATCAAAACCCTCGTCATGCAGACTTCTGACGGCTATTTCCCATCCGCTAACATTTTGCGGCTCGTCTATAAAAATATGTAGTTGTTCTTTTGATGATTCCGGATAAAGCTGCCAATGTAGTTTTATAATTTCCCTCACTTCCTTGAAATTAATCTCTATTAGCCACGGATCTTCAAAGTTTAGATAGAGGATGTTTTCTTTTTTCACACCCTTATCGAGGAGAGTTTTCATTTCCTGAAAAAGAAAAAATGTTTTTCCAGCTCTTCTCGGTCCTATTACAGATTTTATTTTTTTTGTTGACGTTATTTTTATTTCTCTGCTAGTTAAGTCGGGCAATTCTCTTTTCTGAAAATCTATCAAATACTCCTTGACCCTCTCTATTTCCATGTTCTGTCTGGAGGGAAAGAAATATATAAATCTTTCCCTGTTAGGAATACCAATGATTTACGTGTTTTTCTAATATGGATATTTTGAGTCATGTTAATAGTTATTTATTTGCCGTCAATACCCCGACCCTCTGGGTCGATTGGGATCTAAACGCTTAAAGAGATAAATCTCCATGCAACGCTATGGAGATTGAACATGCGAGTCATTGTACTTATAGAATAAGGTACCACA
>Ga0209542_10013662_pt1 | contig 13947 bp, 15 predicted proteins | sample RifCSPhighO2_01_FD_184028 | JGI IMG/M metagenome (GOLD analysis project Ga0209542, IMG submission 184028) | Soil microbial communities from Rifle, Colorado - Rifle CSP2_plank highO2_0.1 (SPAdes) (version 2) | ecosystem: Environmental > Terrestrial > Deep subsurface > Rock core/Sediment ...
TTCACCATGCGGAGCACGACGGGTTTCTCGACTTTGCCGCATACAATGCAATCCTGTATGGAAAGCGGCTTCGCCCCCATCACGATGCAGTCATTCACCAGGTGATTCACGAGGTCATGGCAGATAGATTCGAACTTATCGTACTGAAATGCGAGCAACTGTTTCGTGCCGGGCTCTTCGGTTTTTAAAACGAGGACGGGATGCTTGTATTCGGGAAATGCGCCGTCGTAGAGCGACGCGAACGCGCCGACCTGATTCAGTACGCGTTTGTCGGCGGTTTTCAGTGCGGAAGCGATACCCTCTTTCGTTTCATTCTCCGTATCTCTGTTTACCCCCGCTTTCGTGTAGGCATCACTCATAGCAATCCTTTGTCCTCCAGATATTTCTTGAATCCCTTTTCCTGCAGTTTATCGTCTTTCGATTTGATATCGGTCGCCATCCTTGCTTTATACGCTCTAATGTTCTCAAGAACATTAGAATCACCCGTTGCAACTATTTGCGCGGCAAGGATGCCCGCATTTTTTGCGCCGTTAATCGCGACGGTCGCCACAGGGATGCCGGGCGGCATCTGGACGGTCGCAAAGAGCGCGTCCACTCCCGCAACCGTTTTATTCATGATAGGTACGCCGATGACGGGAAGTGCGGTGTGCGCGGCAACGACGCCCGCCAAATGCGCGGCGCCTCCGGCGCCGCAGATAAATACTTTGTATCCTTCCGCCTCGCACTTGCGCACATACTCGACGACCGCCTCGGGCGTACGATGAGCGGAAAGCGTATGCACCTCCGAGCCGATGCCGAGTTCCTCCAAGACCTTCGCCGCCTCTTGCATTACAGGAAGGTCTGAATCCGAGCCCATAAGTATCCCGACGAGTGGTTTGTTCATACAAAGTAGTTTACCGCATTTTTAAAGATCTGTAGCCCCGGACCCTCTTTGGGGAGCGGCTTTCCGCTCCGCGCATACTCTTCGCGCAGATTCGTCCAATGCGGAAGCTGGGTAAAACGCACGGCGCGCTCGGGATGCGGCATAAGGCCCAATACGCGGCCATTGTGCGAAGTGACGCCCGCGATATTTTCGAGCGAGCCGTTCGGATTCGCCGGCAGGTCAAAATACTTTGTCGTCTCTCCATCCGCATATTTCAACGCAACCGCTCCGTCTTTTTTCAACTGCGAGAGAATTTCCGGCGGCGCGTAATACTTCCCCTCGCCGTGCGCAATCGGTACGCTAAGCGTCTTGATGCCTTTGAGCCATGGGCTATTCCCCACTACTTCGAGATCTACCCAGCGGCAGGAGTAGCGCGCGGAGTCGTTGGCGATGAGCGCCCCTGATACGAAACCCGCATTGGTGATTATCTGGAATCCGTTGCAAATGCCTATCATGAGCGTATCGCGCGCGAGGAATTTCTCTATCTCCTTGCCTAAATGCTGCTTGACCCGATTGCCGTACGCCTTGCCCGCGCCCGTGTCGTCGCCGTACGAGAATCCCCCCGGCACGACGAGTATCTGCGCTTTTTTCAAAGTGGCGGGGTTCGCGATGACGTCGTTGATATGAATGATATCCGCCGTTGCTCCCGCAAGCTCGAACGCGGCCTTGGTCTCATCCTCGGTATTGAGACCGTAGCCGGAAAAAATGATGACGTGTGGTTTCTTTGTTTTCATATGGATTCTTTCGTTTTCTTCCACACCATCACAATCGGTTCGTCCGGTTTTGAGGTGATTTTGAACCCCAACTTTTCGTAATAAATAACGAGTGCTCTCTGCCAATTCTTATATCTAGAATCTTGAGCCTGGCGCTGGCCGTGGGCGAGTGGTTTTATGTATACCTCATCAAAAGTGTCGGCAACAGTCCGCATAAGATCTTTGCTAACGTTGCTGTTTTGATACTTAGGGTCAACAGCAAAAAAAGTAGCGTTAAATATCTTCTCATCTTCCAAACCTTTGTATCCAGCTATTGCACCAACGGCTTTTTCAGCTTCTTTCGAAATAAATGCTGTAAAATTATCAAAACGATCTCCAGCCGGTTTGGAATCATAGTCTCTATCTGGGTATGTCTCCTTTAGAAGTTGAGCAAAATCCTTTGTGGCAACCGCAGCCGGTTCCCCTGCCAAAGACTGGACGCTGGTTTTGAATAGTCTCTCTCTGGATTGAATAGCGTCTTTCATAATTACCATTGTTTGAAGAACGAGCGGTAGCTCTCGGTGAGTTTTGTGAGCGGAATGTCGACGGAATCAAGGCGGAGCGAATCGCCGCCCACGGTTCCGAGTCTTGCGTGCGGTACACCCTTGAGAAGTGCCGCGAATTTTTTCTCCGCTTCGGGCCGGACGGAGAGAAGTATGCGGCCCTGTGATTCGGAGAAAAGTTTTGCTTCCGCGCTCTTTGCATTGCCTACAATGTTTTTGAGTCCAACGGTCACCCCAAGTTGCCCCGCGACGGCGGATTTCGCGAGTGCAACGCCGAGCCCTCCGCGCCCCACGCCGATAGCCGAAGCTACAATCCCTGACATTCCAACATTCTTGAGAATGTTGGAATGTTCTAATCCTTGTATGGCTTTCGAAACAGCATCGTATGTTTTCGCGTTATTCTTCACGTCCACGACCGGTACGCTGCCCGCCCCGCCGTATTCCGAAGCACCGAGCTCATCGTTGGTATCGCCGACGATGTAGATGATATCGCCGGCATTTTTGAGATCGATAGTCATCGCCTTCGCAACATCGGGAATGACGCCTATCGCGGATATGAGAAGCGTCGGGAGTGCGGCTATGTGAGTCGGTTTGCCATCTGCGGTGTATCCGCGGAAGTCGTTGAACATCGAATCTTTGCCGGAAATAAAGGGTGTGCCGTAGCAAGTCGCAATGTCGTAGCAGGCCTTCGCCGCCATTTTCAATTCATACAAGCGCTCCGGCTTCTCCGAAGACGACCAGCAGAAGTTGTCGAGAATTGCCAAGTAATCGCGTGAAGCTCCCGCCGCGATAGCGTTGCGGACGGCTGTGTCGATAGAAGCAGCCGCCATTGCGTAGGTATCGAGTGCGGAATACCACGGGGCATATCCGTGTGAAAGTACAACTCCTTTTTTCGAATCAAAAAGCGGTTGCAAGACTCCCGCGTCGGCATTTACCCTTCCCTTGCCCTGCAGCGGCTTCGTGACCGAGCCTCCTTGCACCTCGTGGTCGTACTGCTGCGACACGAATGATATCGAACCGACACTGGTGCGGGAAAGAATTGCCAGTATTGTTTTGCCTGCGTCGGATCCATCAAGGCCCGGCCTTGATGTCAAGGCCGGGCCTTGATGATGTTTCGGGGCTGCGCTTTTTTGCTGCTCAATAGGTCGCCCGTCGTGCAGGAAATCGAGCGATATATCAAAAATAGTTTTTCCCCGATACCGAATGATGCAACGCTTCGACTTCGTAAACTCCCCGATGCGGGTGGCCTCGACGTCGTGTCTGTCGCATATTTTTTTGAACGCCGCCCATTTCGCCTTCGGAACTGCAAGCGTCATGCGCTCCTGCGATTCCGAGAGCCATATCTGCCAGGGTGCAAGTCCCGGATATTTGAGCGGCACCTTCTCGATATCAACGAGTGCGCCTCCGCTCTCCAACGCCATTTCCCCCACCGAGCCCGAAAGCCCGCCCGCACCATCGTCGGTGATGCTCGAGTACAGCCCCTTGTCGCGGGCTTCGCGCACGAGCATGTCAGAAAGTTTCTTCTGTGTGATGGGGTCGCCTATTTGCACCGCCGTCGCGGGCGAACCCGAGGAGAGCGACTCGGAAGAAAATGTCGCGCCATGGATGCCGTCGAGCCCCACCCGCCCGCCGAGCATGACTATGTAGTCGCCCGCTTTCGCTTTCTTCTCGTACATCTTTTTACCAAGGACGGTCCTTGGTATAAGTCCGACGGTACCGCCGAAGACGAGTGGCTTGCCGCGGTAACTCGGGTCCACCGCGATGAATCCGAGCGGAGTCGGGATGCCGCTCTGGTTGCCGCCTGCGTTGATGCCGCGAATGACGCCTTCGAGGATTCGGCGCGCCGACAGGAGGGGTTGCGTCTTTTTAGCATCACGGAAGAGTTCCGTCGTGTCGTTCGGGTCAGCGACGCAAAAGCCGTACACGTTGGCAATAGGCTTCGCGCCAAGCCCGAATCCGAGACAATCGCGGTTGACGCCGACGATAGCGGTAACGGAGCCGCCGAAGGGATCCAATCCCGATGGTGAATTGTGCGTCTCCACTTTGTGCGTGATTAAGTATTTTTCATCAAACGCGATGGCTCCGGAATTGTCTTTGAATACCGAGACGCAAAAATCCTTTTTGCCCTTCGCTTTCCGTATTTTCTCCGTCGCACCCTTGATGTAACGACGGTAAATCCCCTCTTTCACTTCGTCGAGCGGGTCGGCAAATATCGTGTGCTTACAGTGTTCGGACCACGCTTGTGCCAGAGCTTCCAATTCAATGTCCGTGGGATTTCTTTTTTGTTTCTTAAAATACTCACGTATTACTTCGAGCTGCTTTAGCGAAAGTGCGAGCGGCCCCCGGCGTGTGCCGTCGCCGTTTGCGATGCCTTCTTTGCCGATGCGCGCGAGCTCCGTGTCGTCCACATTCAGGTCGACCTCATCGGTCGTCGTGTGTTCGTGCAATTCAACGCGCGGGACGATTATCTTGAAGTCGGCGCCCTTCCCGTATATTGTGGCGCGTTCGATGAGCGGGTTGTACAACTCCCGTGCCATTTTTGCCGCTTCCTCTTCCGAGATATCTCCGACGAGGAATAGGAAGTACGAGGAATACACTCCGCCGTCGCCGAGATTCCTGCCGAGACAATCTTCTATCGTTTGGCGCGCCGTATGCCCGACGTTGTCCGTGACGCCCGGAAGATATCCTACTTCAATCACATACGCATAATCGCCCGGCGCCGGGACTGTACCTATGGAGTACGTTTCCGCGACAGGATGCGTGAGACGCTCGGCCACGCTTTGCAACTCCTTCGTCCCTAATTCCGTGTCTATAGTGTAGGCCTGTACGTAAGAAGCGCCCTCTAGGGCGCTTTGAGGAAACAGAGTTTTGAGATTGCGGAGAATGCTTTCGGCACGGGCATCTTCGACTTTTGAGGAGACTGCGATTCGGTATGCCATGGTCTATGATACTACCTTCTGGAGAAATGTCAAGCACTTGTTGCCTCGCATTGTGGCATGATACCGCATATGAGCAAGAAGTCAGAGCATCTGGTCCTCGCCGGCATGCTGCAAAAGCTCGGCAAGAAGATCGGCGCGCAAGTTGTACTCGAACCGGAGTGGAAGATAGCGGGCCAGATACAGTTCGGCAACGGAAGGAAATCCTACTTCCGCTACAACACATTGGACTTGAATCCCGTCGGTGCGTCTGATATCGCCAAAGACAAGGATTACGCGAATTTCTTTATGCGCAAGATGGGCTACCCGACCGTACGCGGAAAATCATTCTCCTCGGGCGAGTGGTGCGAAGCCATCGGCTCCAAGCGCAATATCCATGCGGCATACCGCTTTGCGCAAACACTCGGCTTCCCCGTCATTGTGAAGCCCAACTCCGGCACACAAGGCATCGATGTCGCGCTCGTACATACTAAGAAAGATTTTTATCGCGCGCTGAAACAAATCTTCAAACACGACCGCATAGCGCTCGTGCAGAAACAGGTGCACGGCCGTGATTACCGTATCGTCGTCTTGGACAGAGAAGTTATTTCTGCATACGAGCGCATTCCGCTCAACGTCGTAGGCGACGGCCGCTCGACCATCAAGCGGCTACTCGCCAAGAAATCACGCGCATTCGTAGCGTCGAGCCGCGACACCCGCATCAATCTCAAAGACCCGCGCATCACGGGCAAGCTCAAACATCAAGGCCGGGCCTTGAAGTCTGTGCCAAAGCGGGGTGAGCAGGTGTTCCTTCTCGACAACGCGAATCTTTCGAGCGGCGGCGATGCGGTGGACGTGACGAGCAACATCCATCCTGCGTTCAAAAAAGTCGCCATCAGACTGACCAAAGACATGGGCCTGCGCCTCTGCGGCGTGGACCTCATGGTGCATGGCGACATCCGCGAGAACCCCAAAAAATATTGGGTACTTGAAATAAACGCCGCTCCCGGCCTCGACCACTACGTGAAAACGGGCAAAGCCCAGCAAAAAATCGTCGAGGATTTGTATCTGAAAGTCCTCAAAAGCCTCCAAAAATAAGCGGGGCAGCTGTTGAGACCGCCCCGTTCTCATTTCAATGCTCATGGTTTCCGTTGCCATTGCCGTTCGCGTGGGCATGGAGAAGTTCCCGGAAGCTCATGTGCTCGCGCACATACTTTTTCCTTTGTTCTTCGGGGTCGTCCCCTATCATCCATGAACGGAACGTAAACATCCGAGTCCATTGGGCGATACGCGGATCCTTGCGCATCAACCCCCGACAAACCGGACAAGGATGGAGTGTCCGCGGCCTTAGCCCGCTGGGGTCCGGCTGTATCTGTTCGCCGTACACAGCAAAGCCAATGATACGGTCGTACCGATCCGGATCGATCATTCCGAGGAGGGTCATCTCCGCGCAAAACTTCGGAGAACCTTCCCACAGTTTGATATTTCCGGAATTAACGATGCCAAACTCCCCCGTGCGACTACAGTGGCAATATGCCGCTGCGCCGACGTGAAAGTTCCGGTACGAATGAGACATGAGACGTGCGCCCTGCACTGCAAACCGCTGCACTGCGGGAAGGGCTTGAAGCCATTTCCGCTGTAAATGCGTCGCGGTATGTCGAGGGTGCACTTGTAGAGCAGCTTTGCCGAACAGCTCGGCGAGACTGCCGTGAGTCATAACATCAAGGTACATTTCATCCTCCCGATGATGCCCGAAGGCACGGATAAGGATTAGAGACTGGATGCTACAGCGCCGCCCCTTGACTGTCAAGCTTTTAATCGTATAATCTCCGGTTAGTGCCGTACGCTACCGGCCGTAAAAAAGTGTAGCAAGAACACACGGGCATGATGCTCGTGAATAGGAAACGCCTGTAAAGGGCATAGAAAAAATGGGAGTAGTACTTTGAAAGACAAGAAACCAGGTGACCCTAAAGTCACCATACTTCGTCCGGATGGACAGACCCCCGCACGACGCGAGGTTCCGGCCATTCTACAAAACTTCGAGCTCACCGACGCCGAGAACGCGATGATGAAGCTCTACGAAGCGGTTGCGGCGGTGAGGGGAACCATTCCGCCGCCTATCTTCTTCCGAATCGCGGTGTACGGCGGTGGGCATGTCCCGAGGGACCATCCTCACTTCCGGGACGCCTACAACCTGACTTACAAGGTCGGGCTGAAAGGTGTCGACAGCGTGCAAGGAAATGGCCCTGGCATCATGACGGCCGCGGCCGAGGGAACGAAGGCGGCTCAAAGGGAAAGGGGTGATGTGCGGTCCTATGGCCTGCACATGGATTTCCAGAAACAGCAGCCCGTGCACGGCCTCTCCGACAAGGCGTATTCACACGCCGTCTTCCCGACGCGACTTGACCAGTTTGACTTGCTCACCCTGGGCCAAGTGGTGTTCGAAGGCGGTGTCGGTAGCCTCTTCGAGATGTTGGCGTCTTGGCAACCCAAGACGCGTCCCCTCAAAGTCGGGCACAACCAGCATAGCCCCCTCGTTCTGGTTGGCGACATGTGGCGCAATCTCATTGATTCTATACGACGCGAAATGGTGAGCCGGGGCCACATCGAGGACTATGAGATGGACTTCCTCACGCTCGTCCCCGACGGCGAAGCGGCATTCCCTGTCATCATGAATGCCTACGAGAAGTTCAAATTGAGAAAAGCCGCGGGATTGACCGCATCCTGAACGACAGAGACCCCGTTGTGACAGCAGTGCGCTGTCCCGGGGTTTCTTATTTTTACGCTCGTTCCAAATCGACCCAGCGGTATTTCAATCCGTTCCACTCACGCTCCTCTTCGAACACCTTCTTAGTAAATTCTTTTTCATACGGCGGGAAGAATGTGTCGGCTTCTTTTTCGTCATCTACGAGGGTGAGGTAGAGCTTGTCGATATACGGGAGCGCTTGCTCGTATATTTGCGCGCCGCCGCCGATGTGTATCTCTTCCATGTCGAGTTCTTTCGCCTTCGCGATTGCATCTTCAAGCGACGAGACTACGGTGACACCCTCATACCTCCAATCGGCATCGCGCGTGACGACGATGTTCGTACGCCCCGGCAGCGGCTTGCCTTGGGTGTAGCCGAGAATAGATTCAAACGTCTTCCGCCCCATGATGATGGGGCGCCCCATGGTCAATTCCTTGAAACGCGCGAGGTCGTCGGGAATGTGCCAGAGCAATTTCCCCTCCTTGCCAAGCCCGAGGTTCTTCCCGATGGCAACAACGGCACAAACTTTCCCCCTATTCATCTGCCGACTATATCAACTTTTCACGATGCAATGAGATGTCATCTCATTGCATTTAGCGTTCGAAGTTCTCCGTTGCAGTCTGCGCATAGTACGCTTGCGCTTCCTCCAACATTTGCAGGACAGGTAGCTGGTTGGCAGCTTTGAAAACGTCGCTGGAAATGATTGGGGTAATATGTTTGTCTTGCGCAAAGTGTCTAAGGCTCGAGTACGGATACTCAATCAACTTTTTCTCCAACAATCGGATATTCCGGACCCTGCCGGCCTTCCAGCCGCTCTCCCACAATTCTGCAGGGTTGCAGTGAATATACTGGAGGACTTGCTGAAAATAGCCGTCTGTGGCGACATGCCGAGATCTGAACGGCTTTAGAAAGAGATTGCCTACACGCTCATTCCTGGCGTTGAAATACATCGTGTAAGCTACTCCGAGTTTTCTCATGAACGAGCTTATTCCCCCCTCCGACGTTTCCTTAAGCAAAAGGTGGAAATGGTTGGGCATCAGGCAGTATGCCCCAACAGCTACAATCGGCTCGCCGCGTTCAATGGCAAAGGCTTTATCCAGTTTTGGTTTCCTCTCGTTGAAAAGCTCCACCGACTCATCTCCGTTTGCGAGATGCAAAAGCATAAGGAAGCGGTTCGCGTCGAGCTCGTCTTCAAAGACTTTCCGCTTTTCAACCCCTCGATTGAAACAGTGGTACCATTCTTCTATCTCGAATGGGGGGCGGTTCGCCATTGACCTAGCATAACACAATGAGATGTCATCTCATTGATCGACAGCGGAGAAGTCGGTTTTCAATTTCTTGAGCTCGCCGCTAAATACGAGTTTCATTTCTGCCGCTTTCTCTTTCTTCCCTTTCTCCACCACATCCTTCTGGTGCCAGCGCGACTTTTTCGGCTCGATTTTGTGCGTGAGTTCTTCGAAAACTATTTGGCAAAAGCGCTCGCCCGGATGCAGCTGGATGACTTGCGAATTGGTGTTGTTGCGGATGGGCAACGTGAGCGGCCCTTCGTAGCCCGAATCGATGATTCCCGTGAGGTCGACAGAAAGTCCCTTGCGATTCACCGACGAGCGCGGATAGAGGACGGCCATCAGGTCGTTGGGGACTTTTATCGTCTCGAATGTCGAGACAAGCACATACTCTTGCGGCAGAAGGTCGAAGGATTGCCCTTGCTCAAGCTCAATGACATCAAAGTATTCTGGCCCGTGGTCCTTCAAGGGGTCGATGCTAAGGGCCTGTCTCCCCTTTGCGGTCATCTTCCAAGATTTGGGGATGAGGAACGTGAATCCGAGCCGGAGGTCTACCGCATGCATTTGCAGCTGAAAGCGGTCGAGCCCCGGCTTGAACTCGATGTTGCCCTTCTTTACGCGCGCCAGTATCTCGTCTTTCGTAAGTATTGCCATGGTCTGTATTTATAGCACGATTTGCATTCCCGTAATTGCGGCCAAGGGATTGTATTGCGCGGCGATGGGATTCACTATTTCGTCTACCAACTTTTTGTCTTTCTTTTCCGAGCGGTCGTAGGTACTCTTCGGCAAAGTCACGCGTATCGGCGGATGCTCATTTGTGCGGCGCAACAGCTCTTGCACCGCTTCGAGTTGGTTGTCATATACGTGCGCATTCGAGATGGAGTGCGAATACACCCCTGCGGTGACTCCGAGTTTTTGCGCGAGAATGCATTGTAAAAGAGCGAAACCAGCGACATCCGATGGAAACCCCAGCACCATGTCGTTGGAGCGCACCATGTTGTGGAAGTGGAGCCGCCCGCCGATGATGTTGACCGTAAACGAGTACGGGCACGGGACGTTCGCCTTTTTTATACCGCCAAGCCCGTCTTGCGCCGGGTCCCAGGTGACGATGACGCCGTGGCGGGAACTTGAGTCATCTTTCAGAAGTTTGATGAGGAGGCCGAGTTGGTCGCGGCCGAAATGTTTGCGCCAGCGATAGCCGTAGGCGACCGTGACGACATCCGCAGGGTTCGTGAAGCTGTCCCAAATCTTGGTGAAGTCGCGCAGGAAATCAGCGGGCTTGCGCGCGCCCGAGATGAACCATATCTGTTCGGCGACGAACATCTTGACGGGAATTTTCCGCAGCGTGAGAAGCGGGAACCCTTCTTTTTCGATGTCTATGGAGAAATGCATCCCCGGCAGCGCTATCGTCTCGTGTCCTGTGCGCTGATTCTTTTCGCGCACGCCCTCCTCCATAATGCGCTTCAACATGCTTTGGTACATCTCGTCGAAGCGGGTCATAAGGAGATTCATTATACCTACTCCCGCAGGGTGCGCGACATGGTACATTTCAGCGATATGGCTGCTATCGAATACCCCTACCTCCCCACCGGCCGCATCATCAAGTACGTGGATGCGCATAACCCCTTTATGCAAGAGGCCTATGACTGGGCTCGCACACACTCGCTCGACGAGGTGATGCCCAACGCTTCCATTGTAGTGAAAGACGGCGAGATAATTGGACGCGCAGCGAACGGGAGTGACTACCACAAGTTGTATGGGTGCGAGCGCGTGAAGCGCGGGATACCCACGGGGCATGGGTATGAACTCTGCGAGGGCTGCAGTCCGAAAAATCACGGCGAGCCGCAGGCCATCGCCGATGCGCTAAAGAACGGCCACGAGACCATCGGCGCCGACCTCTACCTCTGGGGCCACTGGTGGGCATGTCAGCCGTGTTGGAATGCCATCATCGAAGCGGGTATCGAGAACGTCTACTTGCTCAAAGACAGCGAAAAGCTTTTCAATAAAGCGCACCCGGGCAACATCATAGGAAGGCAGTTCAACGGTTGACTTTCGATATATAGCGATAGATAGTTCTCTTGGCACTCTCAGGCCGTCCTGAGAGGCAACCCAGGTGATGCCATGAACAGACTCAAGGCATTTCTTCGGGAATCGTGGAATGAGGTTATTTGGACCGTGTGGCTGTATTTTCATCCGTTCGCCGCTTTCAAACTCACGTTCGAAAGCAAAGAATACGACCAAAAACGATCCGAGGTGCTCCAACGTTTTCACGATTCCTGGGCTTGACGCCGTCGCCAACGCCCGTACGAACTTGTTGGAAGTCGCCCTTCCGGTTCGTCGGGCGGCTTTCATTTTAAATGTTGTACAATGCCCGAATGGCCCGCGGGAAATTCATCGTGTTTGAGGGCGGCGACGGCTCGGGCAAAACAACCTTCGTCGAACGCCTCAAGAAAGAGTTCCCCGATTTCGTCTACACCCAGGACCCCGGCGGTACCTCGCTCGGCAAACAAATCCGCGAGCTTCTTATGTCCGGAAGGACCGGCGGCATAGACGTACGCGCGGAACTCCTGCTCTTTCTCGCCTCGCGCGCACAAATGGTCTCCGAGGTGATACGCCCCGCGCTCGAAAACGGCAAGACCGTCATCTCCAACCGTTTTGCGCTTTCCTCTATCGCCTACCAGATATACGGCCGCGGGCGGCCCGAGCTTTTGCCGCTGTACCGCTCCGTTTCCGACATCATTCTTGAAGGTGCGATGCCGGATGCGACGATTCTTCTCGACGTCACCCCCGAAGTAGGTATCGCGCGCGTACACTCACGTCCCGAAGAACCCACCCGCTTCGACCTCGAAGCGCTCGCCTTCCATGAGCGGGTGCGGGAGGGCTATAAAAAACACCTTGCAGAATTCGGCACGCCCATCATTGTTGATGCCGACCTGCCGCTCGAGGAGGTCTGGCAAAGCATACAGAAAGCGCTACAATCGATTTTATAACTTGCGTATGATTTAGTTACTCTACATATTTTATTACTTTCATTTCATCACTATGGATTTCTACAAACGCATAAAAGAAGAGGACCCGGAAATATATAAAGCCATCGAGGGTGAGTGGGCGCGTCAGGCAGACGGACTTGAACTTATCCCCTCGGAAAACTATACGTCGCCCGCAGTCATGGAGGCGATGGGGAGCATCCTCACCAACAAATACTCCGAGGGGTACGCGAAAAAACGATACTACGGGGGGCAGGAATTTATCGACGAAATTGAATTACTCGCAATTGAACGTGCAAAAAAACTCTTCGGCGTACCGCATGCCAACGTACAGCCGTATTCGGGCAGTCCTGCAAACCTCGCCGTCTATCTTGCCACCTGCCAGCCTGGAGACGCGATTATGGGTCTCAACCTTCCCGACGGCGGTCACCTTACTCACGGGTGGAAAGTTTCGGCAACAGCAATGTTCTATAAAAGCTATCCCTATCACGTAAAAGCCGACGGTCGAGTCGACATCGACGAAGTGTGGGCGCTTGCGAAGGAACATAAACCAAAACTTCTGTGGGCAGGTGCCACTGCTTACGTATTCCAATACGAATACGACGCATATGCAGAGATTGCAGACAGTGTCGGTGCGTATTTTGCAGCGGATATCGCACATGTCGCGGGGCTCATTGCCGCAGGAGCCCACAAGAGTCCGGTCCCTCACGCCCACATCGTAACTACAACGACCCATAAGACCCTTCGCGGCCCCCGTGGCGGGATGATTATGGTAACGGACCGGGGAATTGCCAAAGACCCTGAATTGCCGCAAAAGATAGACAAAGCCGTTTTCCCGGGACTCCAAGGCGGTCCGCACGACCACCAAACAGCTGCTATCGCAATAGCTCTCAAAGAGGCCTCGACAAAGGAATTTTCCGCCTACGGCAAACAGATTGTCGCAAATTCAAAAGCGCTTGCATCCTCGCTTAAGAGCAACAATCTCACCCTGGTCGGTGACGGGAGCGAAAATCATCTCATACTTTTGGACCTCGTACCGCTCTTTGGGCCGGGCGGGGGCGTCTTTGCGAGCGAAGTACTGGAAGAGGCCGGAATGACCGCGAACAAAAATACTATTCCAAAAGATCCGGGCTCGCCGTTCTATCCGAGCGGCCTTCGCCTCGGGACTCCTGCCTTAACTACACGCGGCATGAAAGAGGCGGAAATGAAAAAAGTCGGCGAGTGGATTGCGCGGGCGATTCATGAGGTCAATTCGTTCAGGCTTCCGACCGAGTCCAAAGAACGAGCCGCATATCTGGAAACATTCAGAGCGAAACTATCAAAGAACGCGGAGATAAAGAAGATACGGAAAGAAATCCAGACTTTTTGCAAGAAGTACCCTCTCCCGCATCTCGCCCGCAAATAGGGTCATTTGGCGGGAGCTTGTATAATGCCGCAAATGCCTGATCTGAATTTAACTTCCATCATCCAATTCGTCGGCTACCCGGGCCTTTTCACCGCAGTTTTTCTCGAATCGGGGGTTTTTTTCGGATTCTTCCTCCCCGGCGCATCAATGCTCTTCACCGCGGGCCTCCTCGCCTCTCAGGGCGTTTTCAACGTATGGATACTTATCCCGCTTCTCACCCTCGCCGCAATTTTGGGTGATAACACGGGGTATTGGTTTGGCGCCAAGGTCGGCTATCGCTTATTTTTGCGTCCCGACTCGCGATTTTTCAGACAAGACCACCTCAAACGCGCAAAAGAGTTCTATGATCGTCACGGCTTCCTCGCAATAGTGCTCGCGCGCTTTATTCCCATCATCCGCACCTTTGCTCCCATCGTGGCGATCATAGAACT
>Ga0209542_10013666_pt1 | contig 13945 bp, 12 predicted proteins | sample RifCSPhighO2_01_FD_184028 | JGI IMG/M metagenome (GOLD analysis project Ga0209542, IMG submission 184028) | Soil microbial communities from Rifle, Colorado - Rifle CSP2_plank highO2_0.1 (SPAdes) (version 2) | ecosystem: Environmental > Terrestrial > Deep subsurface > Rock core/Sediment ...
CCGAAAGGAATGAAGCGCGACGTGCAGGTCATCATCTCGGTCATATCGATTGAAGACTACGATACCGACATTCTCGCAGTGAATGCGGCGAGTCTGGCGATTGCGACATCCGACATCCCTTGGCATGGACCTGTCTCTGCGGTACGCATCGGCATCGGGGGAGAGAGCGACGACCTCATCATTAACCCGAGCTACGGCCAGCGCTCCGAAGAGTTGCCGCCGATGGCGAAGATGGACCTCACCGTCTCCGGCAAGGACGGCCTCGTCAACATGATTGAAGTCAACGCACGCGAAGTAGATGAAGCAACAATCGAGAAGGGTTTGAAACGCGCGAGCGAAGAAATCGAACGCATCCAAACGTGGCAGAAAGAAATCATCGCTGCCGAAGGAAAAGAAAAGGTTGCGTTCGTCGCACCGGAAATCACACCTGAAATCAAAACCGCATTCGCAAATATCATCGAGCCGGAATTGAAGGCGCTCGGCGGCATCATGTCGAAGAAGGCATTCGGCGCTATGAAGTCCAGGTGGGCAACAGGGAGCGCCGTCGCTCTGCCCGATCTGAAACCACAAATGCTCGACGCATATTTCGAAACTCGCATCGACGAGTACGTGCACGACCTTGCGATACAGGAAGGTAAGCGTGTCGACGGTCGCGCGCTCGACCAGATACGACCACTGAAAGCACAAGCAGGCGGCATCTCGCCGATCATCCACGGCACGGGACTCTTCTTCCGCGGAGAGACACACGTGCTCGCGGCGCTCACGCTCGGCGGCCCGGGTGATGCTCAGCTTCTGGATACCATCGAGTTCCAGGACACCAAAAAGAGCTTCATGCTCCACTACAATTTTCCTCCGTTTAGCGTCGGCGAAACAGGCCGCGTGGGCGGATTCAATCGCCGCATGACAGGCCACGGCGCGCTCGCAGAGAAATCCCTCCGCGCAGTGCTCCCGACCAAAGACGTATTCCCGTACACCATCCGCATCGTCTCCGAGTGTCTCGCTTCCAACGGTTCCACATCGATGGCGACCGTCTGCGCAGGTACCGTGGCGCTCATGGATGCGGGCGTGCCGATTACGAGGCCGGTCGCGGGTATCGCGATGGGCCTCATGAGTGACGCAAAAAGCGGCACCTACAAAGTGCTCACCGATATCCAAGGACCCGAAGACCACCACGGCGACATGGACTTCAAGGTTGCGGGTACCGCCGAAGGCGTCACCGGTGTTCAGATGGATGTGAAAGTTGAAGGAATCCCGATTTCGGTTCTCGTCGAAGCATTTGCGCAGGCGAAGAAAGCACGTCTCGAGATTCTCGACGTCATCACGACTGCAATCCCGACACCTCGTGCCGATATTTCTCCACGCGCACCGAAAATACTTTCTACGAAAGTGAAGGTCGACCAAATTGGACTCGTTATCGGTCCCGGAGGCAAAACAATCAACGGCATCAGAGAACGCACCAAGGCGGACGACATCACCATCGAAGAAGACGGCACAGTGTTTGTCACCGGCAAAGTGGGCGCCGCAGAAGCCGCACTCAAAGAAATCGTGGATCTCACCCGTGAGTACATGGTGGGCGAGAAATTCGAAGGTGAAGTCGTCCGCATGATGGACTTCGGCGCATTCGTCAAAATCGGTCCCAACAATGACGGGCTCGTCCACGTTTCCGAGGTCGCACCGTTCCGTATCGGGAAAATCTCGGATGCGGTAAAAATCGGAGACGTTGTACCTGTCGTCATTAAGGAAATCGATGAGAAAGGACGCTATAATCTTTCTATCAAAGCCGCTGATCCGGAATGGGCCGCTCGAAAAGGCATCAAACCATCAGAAGGTGGAGAAGATTATGGTAGACGAGAACAAAGAAGCGACCGGCCAAGACGCCGTATCTAGTACTCCTCCGCAGCAAGATGCTGTTACAACAGGCGCGCCCGTGACGGGCGCGCCTGTTGCCGTTGTGCAAACAAATGTCGTGCCACCGACACCTCCAAGAGATGCAATTGCAGAATCCGTCGGCATCGTGTTACCCAAACCGAGCCTGGTCGAACCTGCGGCTCCGGCATCTTCGCTCTCAAACGACATCGCAAAGATTCTTCAAGGGGTAAAGCTACCTGAGCGCCGGCCCTCGGAGCACGAGGGCAATACAGCTCCTGCCGCACATGAAATTTCTCCCGCTCTGAATTCTGCGGTCGAAGTTCCGGTCGCTCCGCCTGCGACACCTCCCGCCCCACCGGAAACACTGAAAGTTCCGGGAGAGACGCCGATTTCCACTGTCCATACATTGAAGCAGGATCTCCAAAACGTCGTGCGTGAACAAAAAATCTCCGTCGTACGAGCGGCAGCGCTCGAGCAGGACAAACGGCATCCCGCGGAGTTTGAAGCAACGAATACAGATACGGGCAGCACCTCATCCGTTCGCGGCCTGGTGTTCGCGATTATCCTCCTCGCGATTCTCGGCTTCGCCGCACTCGCCGGTGTGCTTTTTGTGATGAAAAGTATGTCGGATACACCGCAACAGAGGAGTGATTCTATCGTGTTCGCGGAACAGTCGTTTCCTTTTCCACTTGAAAATCAATCGTCAATTTCACTGAAAGCGACCCTCGCGCAAGCGCGCACATCTTCGAGTGGTGCACTTGGCTCTATTTCGCGTATCGTACCGACCGTGCCGACACAGGTTCCCACGGGCGAGGCGGGAGTGCGCGCCGCAACATTTGCGGAGTTCACGACCGCAATCGGAGCGCGCCCACCGGCCGAACTCATGCGCGCACTCGATGACAATTTCTTTTTCGGAATTCATACGGTTGACGAGAACGCACCGCTCATTGTCATTCCCGTCGCATCATACGACCGTGCGTTTGCGGCCATGCTCGCGTGGGAGAAAAATATGAACGCCGACCTCGCGCCGCTTTTCACCGGCGTTCCGACACTCACCATGGGCACCGATGGAATCGCGACCGAGCGCCTCTTCAGCGATATTGTTATGCGAAACTATGACGTACGCGCGCTCAAAGATGATACAGGCACGATACAACTTTATTATTCGTTCCCCACACGCGACCTCCTCGTCATTGCGGAGAGTCCGTATACCTTCACCGAACTTCTGAGCCGGCTCCAGGCAGAACGCCGATTGTAAGAAGTATCTTGTATCAGGTATCGCGTATCGTGTATTATGCAAAGCATGAAAAAAATACCACAGGATGAATTAGAAGTATTGCGCAGCGCGCTTGAGGTAGAAAAAGAAAACCTCGAGGAAGAACTCGCGAGTCACGGCCGCGTGCAAAGCGAGACGGGGGACTGGCAGGGAGCATCCGTCGGCTTTGAAGGTGCCGAGCCGGACCCGAATGACGTCGCGGACCAGATAGAAGAGCTCGCGACCAATGTGCCGCTTGTCGAAGAATTGGAAGAGCGTCACACAGAAGTCTCCGAAGCTCTCGATAAAATGGACGAAGGGGTCTACGGTCTCTGCGAACATTGCAACGAACCTATTCCGCTCGACCGATTGAAGGCGAACCCGTCAGCCCGTACCTGCGTGGAGCACGCAGACGACATTTAATAGTACAATTGTCGCGTGGCACGAAGACAATCAATAGAGTCAGGATTCGCGCGCGTATATGGCGCGCAGCCGATGCTGCCTGCTGCGCAGCTGGTCACTGTTGAGTGCGATATTGTAAAAGGCCTTCACGCATTTGCGATTGTGGGACTACCCGACAAAGCAGTGGATGAAGCGAAAGACCGAATTGCCGCCGCAATTAAAAATACCGACCCCGATTTTGAGTCTCCGAAGCGGAGCAATAAAAAAATCGTTCTCTCGCTTGCGCCTGCGGAACTCAAAAAAGAAGGCGCGGCTTTTGATTTACCTCTCGCACTTTCGTTTCTGCTCGCGTCAAAACAAATCAACTTCGACCAGAACGGCAAGCTTTTTGCTGGCGAACTCTCGCTTGATGGAACTCTTCGTCCTATCAGGGGCACACTCTCAATTGCACTTCTCGCACGTACCGAGGGCATGACAGAGCTGTACATACCCGCAGAAAATGCGGACGAAGCCGCACTGGTATCCGGAATTACAATTTACCCCGTTCGAACTCTTGCGGATGTCCGCGCACACCTCGACGATGAATTTGAATTCGCACTCATCCCACATATTGCTACGCCATTTAATACTGAAGAAGAAATCGAGGGAGGCGTTTCACTCAACGATATCCGCGGACAAGAGAGCGCGAAACGCGGACTTGAAATCGCAGCGGCAGGAAGGCACAACATTGCACTCTACGGACCACCCGGTACGGGCAAAACGATGCTCGCGAGAGCGACGGCAGCTCTCCTTCCAAATCTCTCCGAGTCGGAAATGATAGAGGTTACCGTGATTCATTCGCTTGTCGGTGCTGCGAATGGTGCGATTCGTCGTCCGCCATTCCGCTCTCCACATCACACTTCGAGCTACGCATCGCTCATCGGCGGGGGAACAATTCCACGACCGGGTGAAGTAACGCTCGCGCATCGTGGGCTGCTCTTCCTCGACGAATTTCCGGAGTTTCATCGGGACGTCGTAAATGCGCTTCGTGAACCATTGGAGGATGCAAAGGTCTCCGTTGCACGCGCGCGAGGAAGTGCAACATTCCCCGCAAACTTCATGCTGGTCGCCGCACTCAACCCATGTCCATGCGGCAAGTACGGCACTCGTGATTGCAAGTGCATGCCGCACTCAATCGAAAAATATCGTAGGAAAATTTCCGGACCCGTCGCCGACCGCATCGATATGTGGGTACAGGTCGGAGACATGCCACCGGAAACACTCTCATTAAAATTGAAACGTGATGTCGACCATATGAAAATTATGCGGGAGAGAATTGCGCGCGCACGCGATACGCAGACGAAACGATTCGCGGGACTGGATGATGTTTCTACAAATGCAGACATGGGTCCGAAGGAAATCGAAGAACGCGCCGCACTCTCACAAAAAGCGGAAGATGCGCTGGTACACGCCGCAAAACAAATGAAGCTTTCCGCGCGCGGATATCATCGCACCATCAAGCTCGCACGCACGGTTGCCGACCTCGCAGAAAGCGAATCCATCGAACCATCACACATGTTGGAGGCGCTTCAGTACCGCCAGCGCGATTTGTAGAACTTCTTCCAATCTTCATCAAAGAGGCATACAGTGACGCCATGGGAAGTAATATGAGGAATCTTCTTCTTGCGATTGCCGCGACTGCAATCATCGCCGCCGCAGGATTCATTTGGTACAACTCGGCTTGGAACAATAGTGTCACACCACCCGTTGCGACCACCACGCCACCGCAGGCGACGACTACGCCTCCTGTCGCAACCACGACTCCCGCAACAGCGTCGGTCATGATTGCCGTACTCGATACCGCAGGGAACTCAAATGGAAAGCCGCGCGGATGCGACAAAGTAATCCTCGTGCCGCGGACGGTCGCCACGACCACCGCACCTCTCACCGCAGCACTGCAAAATCTTTTTGCGATTTCGACGACAACGGTCGGCGGATATTTCAATTTTATCGCGCGCACAAATTCGACGCTGAAATTCGACCGGGCGACAGTGGTGGATGGCACCGCGAATATTTATCTCACCGGCTCACTCTCCAATCTCGCGGGTGTATGCGATGACCCGCGCGCATCAATTCAAATCGGGGAGACGGCGCTTCAATTTGGCACCGTGCAAAGCGTACAGCTCTATCTCAACAACGCGACAACGACACTGATACCGAGCCAGCGATAATTACTTTCTGCGATACCGTGAGCGGCGTACCTCTTCCGCACCCACGTCTCTCGCTAGTAACTGAGATCAAAAAAGAGCGGCGGAATCGTCCGTCGCTCTTTTGCTTTGCCCGCGGCTAGGATTTCATCACAAGCCACTCAAGCGGCTCGCCGATATTTACGAGAAACTTCTTACTGGCAGACGCAGGAATATCGTTGCGCAATTTTCCCGGCCACAGTTCTTCAGGCTTACATTCCAGCGCAGCCGCTAGCTCGGTTGCAATGTCCTTCCACGCACCGTTCTCTTCGGTAGGCACAATTTTTAGAGAGAAGAGATCACGGATCGCGGACTCTTTCGCATTGTTGTGTTTGCCGAAGCCATACCCCATTCGTTCATAAAGTTTCTGCAGAGATGGAGTTTCACCATTCTTCATATTCATCTGCAACAATCTTTGTGCCATATGATTGTTGTAGACCAGCACCTTTAGGCTGAGATCTTTTGTTTCCGACATCAAATCCTCCAAGAGCGCGGTTTCTACCGTGGCGCCACTATACTGAAAATCAAAAAACGCGCCAGCTAAATCCGGTCCTTGTGTTCTGAGAAATAAATCTGCTTTTTAGGTAGCCCCCAAGAAGTTAGTCGCTTCACAAGAAAAACTTTCATCGCTTTTTCTCCTGCAAATTTTACAACCTTGTTTTTATCTATCACTGCCCATGCACCTACGGTGCGGAGCACATCTACTTTATTGAAAACTACGTGCGTGACGCCGTTCATATTAATAGCGCGTTCGAGCGTCTGCATATCCATCCAGTTGCACTGACGACGACGGCCGGTCGTAGAGCCAAATTCTTCACCAACATCCCCGATTTGATTGAACACATCTCCCTTTGGCTGGAACTTTTTACTGCCGACATACGTTTCGTACATCTTCGCGACACCCCATACACTTTTTACTGCCTTCGGGGGGAGTCCGTTGAGTAGTACGCCGGCGGTGGTGCAGTGGCTCGATGTGACGAACGGGTAATCGCCCCAGTCGATATCGAGTCCGAACCCCTGCGCACCTTCTGCGAGAATGTGCGCATTCTTTTTCGCGTACCACTCATCGTAAAGATTAATGAGGTAGGGCTTCAATTTCTTGATGTCTTTTGCGCGCACTCCGGTGCGACCGTATTTATCACGATAGGCCGGACCGTTGCCGCGACCGGTGGTGCCGATTTTCCCGCCCCTTATTTTATCTTCAGCTTTGTGCGCACCTGTCACGATGTGCGTGTTCTCTGCAATGAAGATCTTCCCTTTTGTTTTCACACCGCCCGCTTCCAGCATTTTTATTTCGCGGAAGAATTGTTCCGGGTCGAGCACGCATCCCGAACCGATAATCGATTTCACACCAAAAAACACCCCCGCGGGGATGTGATGGGTGACGAATTTCTTTCCCTTGTGATAGATCGTGTGTCCCGCGTTGCAACCACCGTTGTAGCGGAGCACGTGGGAGTACGTATTGGTGTGGCTGAGGTGGTGCGAGACTTTTCCTTTACCGCAATCTCCATACTGGAGATCAACAATCACATCAACCGAAAGCATCCGGCCATCATAGGGGCAGGTCCTCTGAACTGCAAATGCGGGAGGGTCGCTAAGAGAACATCCTCAGGATGAAAGTGGCCGCGCGAAGAATTTCGTGGATAACCATATATTAGAAGGGATTGCGTCCGCCGTTACGGATTTCAAAGTGGAGGTGAGCGCCCGTGGACCTGCCCGTCGAACCGACATAACCGATTGTTTCTCCACGTGACACGTGGTCGCCGACAGATACCGCAACACGCGACTGGTGCGCATAGAGTGTTTGCGAGCCGTTGTCATGCTGGATAACTACGTATCCGCCGTATCCGCCGTTGTAGCCGCTGCCCTTTGCGACAATGACATCGCCCTCGGCCGCCGCCATAATCGGCGTTCCGATAGCTGCCGCGAGGTCGACACCGTTATAGCCATGGATGCCCTGCGATTTGATGTATCTCGCGAGAGGTGCGGCAAAGTATCCGGATTTTGATGTGCCCCCGACCGTCACTGCGAGCGCAGGTGCATTCTTTTTCGCCGGTGGTGCAGGCGGAGCGGCGATTTCTCCGTTTGGAATGATGATTTCAAGCCCGACCGCAAGCGCGGATTCGTCTATACCGTTGAAGCTTGCGATTTCCGAAGCGTCGCCTGAGTACTTCTTCGCTATCGAAGCGAGAGTATCTCCCTTCTTCACCGTATGTTTTACGCCCGTGACAGGCAATATTGTCAGCCGCTGGCCGACTTTGAGTGTCGCGCCGCGCGGAAGGTCGTTCGCCCACAGGATAGTGCTTGCCTTCACTTCGAAAAGTTCTGCGATTTCATTCAGCGTATCGCCTTCGCGGACCACATAAATGCTGATGGTGGAATTCTTCGGCTTCTCTATGTCGGCGATTGTTCCCGCCGGACCTTCTTCAGGCATGAGGGCTGAATCATCGACGATGGTGATGTCGCCGCCGCCTCTCGCCGGGGTCGGATCGATGTTCATGGCAGGTTTCAAGAGCGCCATCGTCTGGAGGTTGCCCGAACTCGTGACCACCTCGGCCTCGGCGCGGGAAATCTTGATGGAATTGAGTATGGAGCTCAAAACAGAAGCCCGCGCGACGGCGGGTAGGAAGGTTCCAACAACGAGCAGTAATGAAATAAGAGACACCGCCGCAACCGGCATACGCTTCTTTTTTAATACCTTCTGCGAGCTCGAAATGCCCGCTGACGGTTTACCTAATTTATCCTTCAAAATAAGCCTAATTTAGCGATGGCACGATCAGAAACACTGTTTTTTGGCTTAAACCCTATCTATTCTGGAGTTCGCCGTTTCGGGGTGTGCGGTATGTGCCACCGTCCAGTTCACCCTATCCAAACCCCCCCTCATAGTCAATTCATACTATATTAGGCGAGGGGATAACTTTTCCGTCAACACATCCCGCCATGACCGATTCGCCCGTAATAGGGCTTATTTAGGCCGTTTTTCACCAGCTATTGCCACATTGGCCGTGCTATAGTCTCCTAATGAGGTACCTCGAGGGACTGAACGAAAGGCAAAAAGAGGCGGTTTTGCATGCGGAGGGCCCGCTTCTCATTGTGGCAGGTGCCGGAGCAGGAAAAACCAAAACCATTACCCACCGGATTGCACATTTGATGGAGACAGGAGTGCCGGCGAGGCAGATTTTGGCCGTTACGTTTACCAACAAAGCGGCTGGCGAGATGCGAGAACGGGTGCAAAACCTCGTTCCGCAGGGAAAAGGGATGCCGCTGGTCGCTACCTTCCACTCGCTCGGCGTACGACTGCTCCGCGAGTTCCATCAGGAAGCCGGATTGTCCCGGAATTTCAGCATCTGGGACCGGGACGATAGTGTCCGCGCAATAAAACAGGCGCTCGAGAAACTTGGCATCAAACAGTGGGCTCCGCGAAGCATCCTCAGTGCGATTTCACGTCAAAAGGGAGACGGGGTGTCGGTCGGCGAGTACACCGAGAGTGCGCGCACGTTCCGTGAGCGGGCAGTGGCACAGGCGTGGGAACAGTACGAGGCGGCGCTCCGCGCGGAAGAGGCACTCGATTTTGACGATCTCTTGTTCCGAACCCTCACCATGCTCCGCGCGAAACCCGCAGTCCTCTCTCTTCTCCAGAATCGGTGGCAACACATCACCATCGACGAGTACCAGGATACGAACAAGGCGCAGTATGAAATCGCGCGACTGCTCGCGGGAGACCGGAAAAATCTGTGCGTGGTGGGCGACACCGACCAAAACATCTACTCCTGGCGAGGTGCGGACATCACACATCTCCTCGAGTTTGAGGAATCATTCCCCGGAAGCAAGGTGGTTCTGCTCGAACAAAATTACCGCTCCACGCGTACGATTTTGACCGCTGCAAATGCGGTGATTGAAAAGAATCGCCGGCGTAAACCGAAGAATCTGTTTACCGATAAGGCAACGGGGGAGCCGATAGTCATCTATGGAGGACAGAATGAAATAGATGAGGCGTGGTTTGTCGCACAGACATCGGCGGGTCTCATCGAATCGGGTATGAAGCCCGCTGAGATTGCGGTGCTGTACCGCGAAAACTTCCAGTCGCGTGCGCTCGAAGAAGCAATGCTTAACTTCGGCGTCCCGTATCGGGTGCTCGGAACCCGTTTCTTCGAGAGAAAAGAAGTGAAGGACACACTTTCATATCTGCGCGCGTCGATGAATCCTAAAAATAAAATAGATCTGGGGCGCATCATCGCGGTGCCCTCGCGCGGTATCGGCAAAGTCACGCTCGACAAGATGCTCGCAGGGGACGACGCCGGGCTTCCGGGGGCGGCACGGGCAAAAGTAGCCGCGTTCCGCGAGACCTTGGTGCGTATCGGCAAAGCGATCGCAATTCTGCCGGCATCTGAGGCCGTGCGATACGCAGTAGAAGAGAGCGGGATGGAACGCGAATTTCAGAAGACAGAGGAAGGCCGCGAACGGCTCGAGAACATACACGAACTCGTAAACTTCGCGACGCGCTTCGACAACGACACCCCGGGAGAAGGCATCGAACATCTGCTCGAAGAAGCGGCCCTACAGAGCGACCAAGATGAGCTCTCGGAAGAAATGGGCGCGGTGTCTCTTATGACCGTACATGCGTCCAAAGGACTTGAATTCGATGCTGTTTTTGTAACCGGTCTCGAACAAGGACTCTTCCCTTCGCTTCGCGACGATGAATCACGCGATGAAGAGGAGGAACGTCGGCTTTTCTACGTGGCACTCACGCGTGCACGAGAACGTCTCTATCTCACCTACGCCGGACAACGTATGAAATACGGTTCACGCGAGTTTACGATACCCTCTGAGTTCCTCGAGGATATCGATACCCGATTGGTAGAGACGAAAACACGAAAACGGTCTCTCCTCGACGACGAGGATATAATACGTTAATTTTCAATTTCCAATGTTCAATTTTCAACGAACGAGCACTGAAAATCTATGAGACGAACGCCGAAATTGGGACAGCATTTTTTGAAACACGCGTGGGCGGCCGCAAAACTCGCGCATGCAGTCGAGGTCCAGCCGGGCGACACAATCGTAGAAATCGGTCCAGGTAAGGGGGTTCTCACCCGTGAACTTCTCGCGCGCGGACCGGTCGTCGCCATCGAAAAAGACGAGGCGCTTGTGAGAATTCTGCAGGAGACATTTTCCGAAGAAATCACTGCGGGCACATTAAAGATTATTGAGGGAGACATTCGCGATGCGACCCCGGAAACGTTGGGTGTCGACGCATACATCGTCGCAGCAAATATTCCATACTACATAACCGGCGAAATCATCCGGCAATTCCTCACCGCAGAGAAACAACCACGCGCAATGGCACTCCTTATACAAAAAGAAGTTGCTCAACGCATCACAAGCGAAAAAGAAAGTATCCTCTCGCTCTCAGTAAAAGCATATGGAGCGCCAAAAATAATTGCAAAAGTTTCGCGGACGCACTTTTCCCCTCCGCCATCGGTAGATTCCGCAATCCTCGCAATCAACAATATTTCAAAAGATTTCTTTACCGGAATAAGCGAAGAAGATTTCTTCCGTGTGATACATGCGGGATTCGCTCAAAAAAGAAAAATGCTCGCGAATAACCTTGGCGTCGTGTTTGGTAAGGAAAAAGCGCTCACTGCAATATCTGCTGCCGGTATCGATATCAAGGCACGTGCGGAAAACGTTCCTTTGGAAAAGTGGAAGGTACTTACCTTGATGGTCACAAATAATTCCCTCGCCGTCGCTCGGAAATTTTTCTGACCACGGCTCGCTGCCTCGCGTACTCGCTCGGCATCGCTGCGCCCGACAAGTCGCGTGAACCAAGGTGCGCAGGCACCTTTGGTTCTACCGGCTTGTCCCTAACATAGTGATTGCGGTTCCTGGCCATACGATGACCGGAAGAATGGAGACAATACAATAGTAGGGGGCACTCGCGAGACCAAGGAGCCACTGCCCTGAGTGAGTCGGAGCACCAAACGCATATGTTTGTGTCGAACCAGGAATCCAAATATGAGGGCCGCCAATCGGAGCACCGACACTTACATAAATCGCGTTGTTGTAGCACGGTACGACTTGCCCCGCAGCACCTCCAAATGGGTACGCCGAAGCGAGTGCGGGGAAGAAGAACACCGCAATCACAAGCAGGACAGGGGATCGCATGTCCTGATTATACGGCATAGCGGGGTATACCCCATGAGATAAATCATCGAGATTTTTGTTTGAAACCGATAGCACCTATCTCACGGGGTATACTTTCCGTATGGAATGGCTTCGCGCTCATCCGTACGTCGCTGCGTCAGGCGCGGCCGGTTTGTTACTCATCATCGGAGCCGCCTTTGTTGAAAGTAAGAGGGAAATGTCGCCGTTGAGCTCGCCGAGAGTCTGGAGCGGGGGCGGGCAATCTCTCCTCAATCCGTCGTCATACACACCGAATCCCGTGCTTCAGGCGCAGTTGTATTTGAACACCGCAACCGACACACTCATCCGCGCCACTATCACAGGAAACCCGGCGCAAGAGGACGCACCTTTCAGCTTTGAAGAGATTCTGGCGACGATTTCAGAACCGCGGGCATCCGGCAGTGCGGCAACAGAACCCGCCGATACGTATTCTTTTATACCCGGTGGCCTCATTAGCACCACTACAAAGCCCGAAGGAAGGTCCGATTCACAACAGGCGCTCTATAATTACGGAAATGACGCGGGCTCGTACATTCAATCGTACGAAGACAGGCACCGGAACGCCCCCGTAACACTTCGCGACCAAGTTGAAGACAGGAACGACCCGCAGAAAGCCGAGGCGGTGCGCGAGATCGGCGGGGCTCTCATGCAAGTAGGCAGAAATCTTGAGGGAATGGAAGAGGTTCCTGCCGCAATTCGTTCGGCACACGCCCTCCTCGCGAAAAGCTACACAGAAATCGGTGGGAAACTTCAGAAAGTGCCCGATGCGGCCGGGGATGAGGCGTTTATCACCACAATCACCGAATACAACTCCGCAGTCGACACCTTCACCAAACGCTACGTCGCCGTCGCGCTCCTTCTTTCGGCCCATGGAGTGATTTTTGCGCCATACGAGAGCGGGAGTGTGTTCACTTTCACAAACGCAGGCTTGTAAAACCGCCTCAAGGACCACATTGTCCCTATGCCGCGCAGCTTATGCGCGGATACCTGAGTTATACTTTCACTGTGGAGAAATTACACCTGGTTGTAGGCCGGCGTCTTTCCGCTATTGGCATGACCGCGGTCATTTCTGTCGCGGCACTCATCGGTGTTACCGCATGGCGTACTGTCTCGTTCGTTCAGGCGAAGGCTTCGAGCGTGACCTACGTAGCGAGCGCCGAGGAATTCCCGGCAAATCCGAACGACGCGCTTTCTCTGCAGGAAATGATTCTGCTCGGTCTAGCGACTTCGACAAATCCTTCTGCTCTTTCGGCTGAAGATCCTATTACACTTATCGCTCCGCAGGTTATGGCACAGCTCGCCGGACAGTACGGCGGCCTGCTTGATGCCGGAGCATACACAGCAGAAAGTGCGCTCCTCGCGACCGAGGAAATTGCAAAAAACATGAAGGGGACCGTAAGCTACAAAACATACGTCCCCGAAGAAATAAAAACTGACGAAGAAACCTCGTACAAGCGAATGCTCAAATATAAAGAAGACCTGAAAGTCGCCTTCGCACCGCTTCTGAAAAACAATTCCGATGAATTCGATTTGTTTGCCGCGTACATTGAACACAAAGACCCTCTCTATATAGAGCGTCTTCACTCCGCGGTAGAGAATTATCGCGCGGCAATAGAACTCACCGCACATGTTGTAGTACCGAAAGACGCAGTCGGTTACCATATTGCTGTTCTGAATTCGATGCAGGAGTTTGCAGCGACCATCGACGCGTTGGCGACACACGCTGACGACCCGCTCGGCTCAACCGCGCTCGTGCGTACCTACAATTCAGCAGAACAGCATGTCTATTACGCATTCAACGACCTCGGCGTGTACTATCGCCAAAAAACACCATGATGAAACGTGTGTTCATTATTGGTGTTTCTCTCGTATCACTCGTCATCCCGACGCAGTTCTCTTCAGCGCAACAAGAACCGTACCAGTACAAGCGACAGGGTATCTTCGACTGCGCAGGCGGAGAATACGCAAACAGTGTCGGTGCCCGCGCCGCGACTCAAGGAGCGTACGTACC
>Ga0209542_10013671_pt1 | contig 13941 bp, 19 predicted proteins | sample RifCSPhighO2_01_FD_184028 | JGI IMG/M metagenome (GOLD analysis project Ga0209542, IMG submission 184028) | Soil microbial communities from Rifle, Colorado - Rifle CSP2_plank highO2_0.1 (SPAdes) (version 2) | ecosystem: Environmental > Terrestrial > Deep subsurface > Rock core/Sediment ...
CCCTGGCGATTCAGAATAATGTTTTTTGTTTTGAAATTTTCTTCTGCTCGCCTTGGGAAAAAATCCTAACTTTGCCATAAACTCCGTCGTACCCCGGCTCAATGAAAACCCTGCCCTCTCTTACCCCTATAATCCCTTCGGCTATTTCCGGCAAGGTGGCTGATGCCAGCTCGGACTTAGTCGCATCCAGTAAAATCTTAAATTCGCTTCCAATATTTTTTATTATCTTTTTATACTCTCCGGCAACTTGTTTACTGCCCACGCCGACTCCCACGCTTTCGGCAATTATTTCCTCCAAGGGAACTAAACTTTTAAAGGGAATGGCATTTTTGGGCTTAAAATCAATAGGCCTGTCGGCTAATTGCTCTACCCTATTCATCACTCCGATAGTCAGCGACTTGCCGCAAACGGGGCAGGTATTGTTATATTTTTTTGACTCGTTGGGAGATAAAACAATTTCACAATTTCTGTGGCCGTCATAATGATATTTTCCTTCTTCCGGAAAAAATTCAATGGTGTATAAAAAATTTCGGGGATCTTTTGTCTTTATGGCAGTGGCGATTGAATCATAGCTCAAAAATGGCAAATCAAAAACATTCGCTTCCCTGCCTATCTTGGAGGGACTATGCGCGTCGCTGTTGGAAATCATGGCAACCTTATCCAGGGCTGAAAGCCGCCAATTCATGGCAGGGTCGGACGATAAGCCAGTCTCCCCGGCATAAATATATTTTGAATAATCTTCAAAACACTCTTCTATGGAGTTGAAGCCGGATTTTGAGCCGAATATGGAAAACCAAGGAGTCCAAATATGAGCCGGCGCGACTAAGCAGTCCTTTGATGCCCCTAAAACAATTTTCGCCAATTCTTTGGCATCAAGACCGAGAATAGGCCTGCCGTCTGATTTTAAGTTGCCTATAAGCCCAAGCCTGGCGTTAATATTATCAACCGCTTCAAAAGACGGCGCAAAGACTATGATATGAATTTTCCTGACTTTATTGTTTTTAGAATAAATGCAGCTGATTTCAGAAGTTAAAATGAAGCGGGTGCCGGTATTGTCTTTTCTTAGTTTAAATAATCCGGGCTCGGCCAGACTTAATTTTTCTTTTAAATTTTTTAGCCATTCGGGGTGCGTAAAATCGCCTGTCCCCAAAACCTTGATTCCCTTAATTTTTGCCCATTTATCCAGGTTCTCCAAATCCATATCCCTTGCCGTCGCCCGCGAGTATTTTGAATGTATATGAAAATCAGCGATAAATTGCATGTCTTCAATATAGCAAAATACGGATACGGCCGTAATATTGACAACTTCTTTAATCTGTGCTATCATTAGGACAAATAAATTATAGGAGGGATTCTTGGGTGATAAAGTGGCAATCTTGATAAAAATAGCCTCCGAGGAGAAAATGGTGCAAGAGGCCATAGCGGCATATCGGGCCGCGCGCGAAGGAAAGGTCAGGGCAGAGTATGCTATGGATCTGCTCTACAGGGTGGGGACAACGGTTCCCTGTGGAGGGTACCTGTTGTCGATCATAACGTCGCACATTTTAGTCGGGGGTTTTGTCTCCGACAAAATAATCGACGTGGAGTTGCTTCTGCGGCAGCGGCAGCTACTCCTAGAAGCAAAACTGTGGCTAACGCAGCTACAAATCGAGCTTAAAAAGCTCGAGATAGAGGAGTTGCGGCTCGAGCTCTAAAAAGGCTCGGGTAAGCGAATAAGAAAGGCGCCCTGTTTACAGAGCGCCTTTTAGGTTGATATTTTTATACTATAAGAACTCGCCCGACGGTGATAGGGAGAGCTTTTTGGCAGCACTGCCGCCTGGGACGACGATCTCCAGAAATCTTTTGTCTTCAATCCCGGAACTGCCGACTATTAAAGCTGGCTGGCCGTTCTCGGGCACATCAGATAGATGTGCGTAGCATAGCAGCGGTCCAAATATTGTTTCAACCGAGGTACCAGCCTTTAAAATTAACATCCTCCTTCAACAGGGTTGTCTTAGCGTTACCGAAGCAATCAATGTACCAAATGGTTTTTCCCGGATCGGGTATTTCTGTATCTGGAATAAAATCAGACACGACACTAACAACTTTATCGTCTATAATATCCCTGGACAGGTACGGCAAAAAATCAAAACTTCTAAACTGGCTATCTCTAGCCATTTTCGGTATAAACTTCAAAATGTTTAATTGGAAAATTGGTCCCAAGCATCCGAGTTTCTTTGCCAAGGAGAGAGTAAACCCGCCCGAAGAAGCTAAAACCGCGATATTTTGATAATAAAAATGAACGAACGGTGAACCGTTAGCCCATTTCTTCGCCTCGCCATGCCGCGGTGCCACATTGACTAAAATCAATCCTTCTTTGCCGCCAATGGCATCCAATCCATCTACCAAACAACCGGCGGCTTCTAAATCATTTCGGACGCCGGCAAAAGAAATATGTCCGTCAATTAAAGAAGCGACTCTCGCTTCTTGGCGGAACCTCGCATTGAATCCAGACAATCGTTAATGATAATGATATTAAACATTCTCTCCTCCTATTCTATTTTCAAAGATATTGAGATTATACCGCGTAAAAAAATTGTGTCAAGGCTCCCAGAATAAGCGCCGCCATTAACGAATATAACAATAATGGGGAGGCTTTTATGCTGTATTCCGGGATCCTGTCGCCCGATATCCTAGCCTTCTTGAAAATTAAAATAATTATTATTCCTTCAATCGCGCCCATTATCGTGCCGGTAAATCCCAGGGCGGCGATAAAACTCCTAAAGCCGGCTAAAAACAAAATCAGCGGCAAACCGCAGGCAATCAGGGCAGATAAATTTTTTGATAGTTTGAAATCATAAATAAAGGTGTTTTTTAGGTAGAGGCCTAAGACTAAGAAAGAATCGGCCAAGGTTATCAGGCCGGCCAATGCTCCCAAAAATATAATTTTCTTTCCCAAAAATGGAGCCAATCCGGAAAGAGCGTCTTGGCTGGTATTCTTGCCCGAAACCCCGATTAAAATCAGGGTGAACAGAATATAAAAAAGAACGACGACTATCGTAGATACAATTATTACTTTTTTGATCTTTTTCTTATCTTCCGCGGACTTAAGAAAGCCGATAATTTCCGGAATAGCCGACCAGCCGATTAGGGAAAAAAGGATAACGCCGAACGGGAGAAAAACATTAGACGTATTCATGATGCTGACATTGAAGACGCTGAACTTCGGCAAGGCAAAAAAGATAAGCGCGGCTATTGCGGAAAAGAAAAGAATATTTGTAAGAACCGTTACCGAGGCGATTAGCTTAACTCCCCTGAATATAAAATAAGAGAGCGCGGCCACGAAAATCAGAGTGAGCTGAATGCGGGAAGGCCCGTCCGCCAGCAGAATATTTAAAAATTCTCCGCTTAAAATTAAAAAAGCCAAAAGGGCGCCGGTTACTCCGATAACGACAGACAAAGCGGCCAGATTCTTTCCCCATGGACCTAAATATTTTTGCGAGAGTCCGGGTAGACGAAAACTGCCGCTTGTTCTAAGGATTGCTTCGGCGAAAAACAAATGGATAAAAAAAACGGCCCCGCCCAGAATTAATAAATAAAAAAGTCCGATGACTATTCCGCTTCTCTCTATAACATACGGGATTCCGAAAACGCCGGCGCCGATCACTGTCCCGAGCGATATAGAGAGCGATTTAAAAAACTTCATAATTAAAGGAGGTCAGACCTCCCAAATATCCGAAAAATTATTTTAATAATTTAATACCCAGCCCGGATATTTGAGCTCCGCCAAAAGTTAAAATACCGGCAAAAATCGACCAGGAAATTAAGTTAAAAAATCCGGATATGGAATCCGCGGGAAGTATGCCCTTTAGTTGCTCGCCAAGCGCTTTTTGCAGTTGATCTTGAACTTCCGACTGTTGCGGCGCATTAAAAATAACCGGCGCCGCTTTTTTGGCGGTAAAAATATTATAAGAAGAATAAAGACCGTAAAGAATGACGGCTATCCCTCCTGCAAATAAAATTATTCCTGAAATTTTTTTAATCACCGCTTTTTGTTCAAATCCTCGGAAAATGATGATTTTTTAATTATTATTTTATAAATATTTTCAATAAAGTCGCCTCCGGCATAACCCACGATAAAAGCCAGGGTTTTACTAAAGCCCCCTAAAATCGTAAAGCCTATTTCCTTCACGGCCAAAGCGGCTAAAAGCCCGATTACTCCGGAAAGAAACATCGTACCAAAAAAATACATGGGCCTGAATTTGGCTTCTTTATAAGAAAATTGATACTTTAGGAAACCGACCAAACCGCGCAATATTCCGCCGGAAAAAGCGGCAACAAAAATTAAAATCATAAATTTGACGGCTTCTGCTCCTTTCGCGCTCTTCTTTTTTTAAACTTTATAAACCTTGTACCCTTCTCTGACCTTTTGATCGACTTTAAGTCCCAGAGACTCTCCTTTCTTCGCCTTATCAACCTTCTTGTGGTCAACTTCCATTGATTCCACTCCTTGGTTAAAATCGGTTTCTCCGCCGACGAACCTAATTTCACCGCCAACCTCCAATTTATCCGACAGTTTGATTACCGCGACGCCGATATTGCCAAAATAATGAGTCACCTCGCCTATTAATTTTCCTTTTTTCTCTTTCATAAAAATATGTTTTTATTTTACTCCGACCTTTTTATTGATTTGATCGCCGCTATTAATTTTTGAACTAATCTTTTTGGATCGGTGTCGTAAACTATCGGGCCTCTTTTATGATGAGGACGGCTAAGAATGATCGGGATGAAATCGGCTGTCCCGCCCGAACCCTCCAAAACTCCGATGGGTTTTCTATCTTCGTAAGCGATCGTGAATTCGTTTAATGTGCCCATTCTGCCGCAAACCACAATTACTCCGTCAGCGGCTCTGGTCAATAAAAGATTCCTGCCCGAGTAATCAAAGCCGGTGTAAACTATTACATCAAACTGATCTATGGGGAGCTTATAAACTTTTTTATGAGCGGTTTCCGAAGCTGCCGGTGAAAAGCCGATGCTTAATCCGCCGACTTCTTTGCAGCCCGCGGCGGCAAAATAAGGAACGCCCGTAGTCGCCCCCGTGAGCAAAACGCAATCGTGCCAAAAAATCTGTCTGCCGATTTCTTTGGCTATATTTTGCACATCCTTGCAGCAATGCCCGACTTCAGCAGCTCCTGTCACGGCTATTTTATATTTTCCAGGATCGGGACTCATGCTATTATTGTATCATGTTTTATCGGACGGCTCTATGTGAATAACAACATCCTTAATTGAGGGTATCTCTTTCATGATTTTCGCCTTTAATTGGTGGGAAACGTCGTGAGCTCTTTCCAGGGATAACTCCGGATTTAGATTTATATGCATATCCAAAAAAACATGGTGTTCGTCGCCTCTGGTTCTGATCTGGTGGGAAGAATCGATGCCGTCAATTGTCTGGGCAATTTTTCTGATTTTCTCTTCGTCAATTGAAGCGCTGTCGCACAAAACAAGGGTAGTGTGTTCGACTATCTCCCAGGCTAACTTCGCCAGCATGACGATCATTACAACGGCGATGATCGGGTCAAAAATCGGGAAACCGAATTTAACCGCCGCAATGCCGGCAATCACGGCCGGCGTAGTGAAAAGATGGGTTTTGGTGTGCAGAGAATCGGCGATAAGAATAGCGCTTTTTAATTTTTTGCCTTGATAATTTTCGTAGAAAAATGTAAATGTGTCTATTAGCAATGCGCCGGCCATAACTAAAAAACTCAAGGTGTTAATTTCCGGAGTGACGGGATGAAGAAATCTTTGAATAGAATTTTTTAAAAATTCGTAACCGGCAAGTAAAACCAAAAAGGCGATGCCGAGAGCGGCTACCGATTCAAATTTGCGATGGCCGTAAGGATGAGAATCGTCAACCGGTTTTTCCGATATTTTAACCCCGATAAGCCCCAAAATATTGGACGTTCCGTCAAAAAGAGAGTGGAAGCCGTCGGTTAAAATACTGATGGCCCCGGTAGAAAAACCGATCAAAATCTTGGCTATCGCTCCAAGCCAATTCAATAAAAGGGTGATTATTAATACTTTTTTTACTTTTTGAAATTCCATATGTTTTATTGGGTGCCCCCGGGCTGATTTGAACAGCCAAGCTTCTCCTTCGGAGGGAGATGTTCTATCCAGTTGAACTACGGGGACGCGCGGAAGCAGCACTTTTATCTTAATTCAATTATCAAAAAATGCAAAAGGCCCGGAATGTTTGATCATCGGGCCTTTTCCCTCGGCTTGCCCAGGATGGCGCCGGCCATATTGAGCATCGCTCTATAGTCGGCGTCGGGGATGTATGTACTGCCGCCGCCTTCGCGAAACCGCGAATGATCCGGCTCGCGAGGCTGGCCGTTTTCCCCGAGAACCAGGGCAGTAGTCAGCATGTCGTTGATCTCCATCACGACCCTGACAGCTACGCCATCATTCACGCCAACATGCTTAACTCTTACCAATTTTCAGCCTCCTTTCTCCTTGAATTTTGTTAATATAATTATACATTATATTTCCCTATCTGTCAATATTTTGAGCAACTAAATAAATATTACTTTCTTTGGTTTTCCGGCTGCGCAATATGCCGGCTTCTTTTATTGTAAAGCCTGATTTTTTGGCTAACTTCTTCAAGCCGTTTATTGAAAAACAATGAATATATCTGGGAATAATATTCTTCCATGATACAAAAAAATCGCCAAAATCCAATTTTGACCGGCCAAAAATTTTAAGGATCTGATATTTAATCAGCTCGGCCGCTCTGCCCCATTCGCCGATAATAGCCATCCTGATAGGATTTAAATGCCAGGCGGTCAAAATTAAAATCCCTCCGGGTTTTAAGATCCTTTTTGCTTCGCTTAAAAAACGGAGACGCAACTCTTTAGAAGGAATGTGATGGATAACGGCAAAACTGAAAATTACGTCAAAATAATTATCGGGGAACGGCAAATTTAAAGCACCGGCGATTTGAAATTTCTTGCCCGAGTGTTCCTTTTTGGCAATCTCGATCATTTTTTCTGAATTATCCACTCCGACATAATCAATATCCTCCCGGAAAATTTCAGAAAATCTGCCATTGCCGCAACCCAGATCCAAAACCTTATTTCCAGGGCTAATGTAGCGTAAGATTAAATTCTTTCTGTCTTCGGGAACATACTCCCGGGTCCTTGAAAACTCCTCGGCAATCAGGTTATAATCTTGAATAGTCTTTTTCAGTAAATATTGTGCGTATTCTTTATCCATTATTTATAAAAGAGTTAATAATGTCCGGGGCTAAAACTCCTGACGATTTAGCTGTTATTAAAAGGCGGCTGGCTAAAAAATATATAATTCAATGCCCCGCGAATGTTGATTTATTAAAAGCTTACCACGAATTGGTCAAAAATAAAATCATTAAGGCTTCGAATAAAATCGAAGTCTTGCTGCGAACCAGGCCGGTCCGTTCGCTGTCCGGCATCGTTAATATCTCGGTTTTAACCAAGCCCTATCCCTGCCCGGGCAAGTGCCTTTACTGCCCTACTGAAAAAGGCATTCCTAAAAGTTACGTTTCCGGGGAACCGGCGGTAGAAAGAGCGAAAAGATTAAAATACGACCCGTATCTGCAAACTAAAAAAAGGATTGAAATGTTGGAAGCCGAGGGACACCCAACCGATAAAATTGAACTTCGCGTTGTCGGCGGCACATGGAGTTATTATCCCAAAAAATATCAGCTATGGTTTATTAAAAAATGTTTTATGGCCTGCGATGAAGCCGATGGAGGCTTAGCCTCCCATAGGAGGCTAAGCCTCCTAAAATCCCAGAGATTAAACGAAAAAGCGAACCACAAAATTGTCGGATTGTCCGTTGAAACAAGGCCGGACTTTATTAACCCCGAGGAAATAAAATGGCTAAGAGAACTTGGCGCGACCATGGTTGAATTAGGAGTCCAGTCAATTTATGACGACATCTTAAAATTTAACTTAAGGGGCCATGGAGTAAAAGAAATTATTGAGGCGACTAAGCTTTTAAAAAATGCCGGCTTTAAGGTTCTTTATCAAATGATGCCTAATCTGCACGGTTCCACTCCTAATCGAGACTTAAGAATGTTTAAAGAACTCTTTGCCAATCCTCGATTCCGACCCGACTTATTGAAAATTTATCCCTGCGCTTTAATAAAAGAATCGCCCCTCTATAAATTATGGAAAAAAAATAAATATAAGCCGTATGCGGAAAAACAGCTGATAAACTTGGTTAAATCCATTAAAAAAACAATCCCTTATTATGTCAGGATTCAAAGAATTGCCAGGGATATTCCTTCTCACAGCATCGTAGCCGGGCCGGCTAAAATTTCTAATCTGCGCCAAATCGTGGCGGGAGACTGCAAATGCATACGTTGCCGCGAAATAAAAGGAAATTACGACCCGAAAGAAAAATTATATATGTTCCGCCAAGACTACAGCGCCTCCGGCGGCAAAGAAATATTTTTATCTTTTGAGAACAAAAACCGCGCCAAACTTTATAGTCTGCTTCGTTTACGAATCAATTCTGACGGTACCGCCATCATCCGCGAAATACACACCTACGGCCAACTCCAGCCCATTGAGCGGAGTCCGACTCCGCTCAATTCTCCACAACATAGAGGGCTTGGAAGAAAATTGGTCAAAGAAGCGGAAAGAATAGCGAAAAAATCCGCCAGCCGGCGGATCGCCGTGATTTCCGGCGTAGGCGTTCGCGGATATTGGAGAAAGCTCGGCTATAAACTGGAAAACACCTATATGATGAAAAAATTGCACTTTGTGCGGGGTGACGAATATCTGGATTTACGAAATCCTCTCAAATTTGAGTGGATTTCGTAAATCCCTCAATTGCGTTTTATCCTAATTAGGCCGGAGCAAGGTATAATTTCAACGCCTTGCTTTTCCAGCTCGTCTAAAAAGATATTTACGCCCAAAGAATCGGAAGATATGTGGCCGGCTATAACTACATTAATGTTGGCCGCTTCGGCCTCTTTTCGGTGTTCTTCCGATTGATGCATGGAAACTACCGTGCCTACGCCGGCATTGGCCATTTTCTCATAAAGTTTCGGAGAACCTTCCGTGCCTCCGGTAATTTCAGTAACGGCAATTTTACCGCAGCGGTTTTCCGGAAAACCGACAAAAATTTCAGGGCCTGCGCCGATCTTAATCGCCTCCTTGTACTCGCGGATTTCTTTTAAAAAACTTACCAAATCTTCCACTCTTTCCGGATTTCTTTGGGCAATTTTATCTTTTAAGAATCTTGCCGCCAAATTATCGCATGGAGTATGAATATTCATCAAGTTAACGCCCACTAATCTGGCGGCATCTATCGGCCGCTGGTGATTAATGCCGCTTATCCCCCGAGCCACTTCGGCTATTTTTTGTTTCATCAAACCTTCCGCTATGTTGACCGGAACTCCGTACAAGCCTAAAATTTCGCACTGCATCTCCATGACATCGTGAAGCGAAGCTAATGATTTTCCCCGGGGGTGGTGAGCTATAACCAAGTCAATACCGCCCAATTCTTTTGCCAACAAAATTTCGGCGGGATCAATGTCAATCCCCACCATTGCTCTTTTAATTTCTTTGTCTTCCGAAATATTCAAAATCCTTGAATCCAAGTAAGGATTCTCCATGGCGTCTTTATCAAACTCTTCTTTTTCTTTGTCCGACAATCTGTCGTATTTCGTTTTCTTCCTTTGCAAAAACCTCTCCACCGCTTCCCTGCCCCTCAAATCAGCCTCAATGCCCATCTTTATCGCTAAATTAAAAATATCTTGAATTTTCATATATTTCAGACTAACAAAACTTTTAATTTTTAGCAAGAAAATTATGCGGATAAAACAAAAAGACCGCGTTTGTTTAAGCGCGGCCTTTATTTTTCAGCCAGAAAATACTTAGCATGACGAGCATGAAAATAATCAGCCAAAAGGAATTCAAGGCGGTATCTTTTGGATCAAACGTATTGTCAAGAAAACGATGCAACCAAAAGATATCAGCCGGCCATTTGTCATGGAAAAAATCCAGAGACGGGATTAGTTTTCCTGCGTCCGGAATCATGGCAAAGATTCCTCCGGCAACTCTTATAGGCTCGGTATTCTTTATTTTTTTATCCAATCCGCTTGCCATTAAAACTCCCGTTATTGCCCCGACGCCAAAGGCAAAGTGCCCAATTCCCATGCTCATTCAGTTTCCCTCCATCTTTAATTGTTAAATTACCCGTCTTTTTATCTTTTTATAGTATTCCCTTCGGACATAATGTCAATGCGTTCGATTCCGCTCGGCATTGATGGTGAGCTTATCGAATCCATCAATGCGTTCGATTCCGCTCGGCATTGATGGTGAGCTTATCGAATCCATCAAGGACTATTTTCCTATCACTCCAAGGGATTTTTTTTCCTCCGGCCACGCACATCCAAGGCTCTGAACCCTTGCCGGTAACAATAACCGCGTCGCCCGGCTTAGCCAGACTCAAGGCCTTGCTGATAGCTTCCATCCTGTCTAAAATTTTCTGCGCGTTAGGCGCGCCCTTAGCGACATCTTCTATAATTTTCTCCGGCGGCTCATCATACGGGTCTTCGTTGGTTAGAATAATTTCTTCGCAATACTTAGAAGCGATTCTGCCGAGCTCCGGCCTTTTCCATTTATCTCTCCCTCCTCCGGCCGACCCGAGCACGCAAATCTTGCGTCCGTCAATTGCCTGATAAATTTTTTCTAAAGCATCGGGGTTGTGAGCATAATCAATAAAAACCCTAAACGGTTCTTTGACGACTAACTCCGTCCTGCCGGGCACGCTTTCCATCGTCTCTATGGCCTTTTTACAGATATCCAAACTAATTCTCTGCGATAGACCAACGGAAATTGCGGCTAAGGCGTTATAAATATTAAAATCTCCCGGCAGTTTTAAATTTAACGGCTGGATGCTTTCCGTTGAAACTATCGAGGTTTCGCCTCCATAGCGCGCCATAGAGGCGAAACCTCCATGCATCGTAAAACCGAATTTCTTTTTTGCCGAAAATTGCAAAAAATATCCGGCATTTTTATCATCTAAATTAATAATATGAATATTCTTGCAGGACTGGAAAAGCTTTCCCTTGGCCTCTCTGTATTTTTCAAAAGAGCCGTGCCTCTCAACGTGTTCCGGAGTTATATTGGTGAAAACGGCCGTATCAAAATCAATGAACCTGTGCCGGTGCTGTCTGATTCCTTCGGATGTTACCTCTAAAACTGCGTATTGACAGCCGGCATTAACCGCTTGCCTGAGAAATTTCTGAATTTTAAAACGCCCCGGCATAGTCATTTTTAAGGTGTTGGGCCATTCTTTGCCTCCTATTTTAAATCTTATTGAGGAAAGAGAGGCAACATTAAAACCGGCCTCATCTAAAACTTGGCGGCACATCTCCACAACCGTTGTTTTTCCGTTGGTGCCGGTTACTCCGATAACCTTAAGCTTTCTCGAGGGGAATCTATATATCAAAGCTCCGGCTAAAGATAGAGAAAAATGATAAAGATCGAGTAAAACCGGGGGAATAAACTTTCTAACAATGTCTTTCATCTTAATTCAAAGAACGGCCCAGGGCCTTGATGGCTATTTTTATCCTTTCTTCTTTGGGCAGGCTTCCGGAAATTTTGGCTAAGACTTCCCCTGCCTTTTGTTTTGAAAAACCAAGCGAGGCTAAGGCCTCTGTGGCATCGTCTTCCGGACCGAATGCGCCGGGCTTTTTCAACTCTTTTATTTTGCCGGTCAGCTCCAAGAGTATTTTTTGCATTCTTTTTTGCCCGATGCCTTTTATTTCCGGCGGCAGTTTCCCCGACTCCATAATTTCCTTTAGCTTCTCCAGCGACCCCAAGGAAGCCAGCATCATCGCCGTTTTAGGCCCTATACCGGAAATACTGTTAAGAACTTCAAAAAGCTCAAGCTCCTCCTGATTTAGAAATCCGTAGAGCTCAATGGCGTCTTCTTTCAAGTGAAGATGGGTAAAAATTTCTGTTTCCTGATTATTGGGAATGCCCCTTAGCGTTCCCGGAGAGCAAAAAATTTTATAACCAACCCCGCTCACTTCGAGCGCGACGATCTTGTCGTTCTTAAATCCGACCCTTCCTTTGAGATAATAAATCATTATTAAATCCTACCCCATTATTGACAAAAAACCAATAGCGAGTATGATATAAAAGAGAAAATTGAAAGGAGCAAAAATGGAAGGAGCCTATTTTCTTATAGAAGTCGCGGTGGGATCGACCAAAAGAGTTTACGGAGAAATAAAAGAGAACGTTCCCCATGTGGAGGCCCACATAGTTACGGGCCCATACGACATTATATCCGTTGTGCGCCAGGAAGGGCTTGAAAAGATCAGATCTGCGAGGGGCGCCATCGAGGCGGTCCCTGGCGTAATAAGGGTTGTTCTCTGCGGAATTTATTCAAGGGGAAAATAAAGCTAATGGCTCGGGATTCTGATTCCGAGCCATTTTATATAGGATTATGGATGGGGGCTTGATTTTAAAAATGAAAGGTGGTAAATATAAAACATATGGCAATTCTTAAAAGCGCGAAAAAAGCTCTGCGCCAGAGCATTAAAAAAAGAGCGAGAAATCTTATTTATATAAATAAAATAAAAAGCCTTGTTAAGGAGGCGAGGCTTTTAATCGCTCAAAAGAAAGCAAAAGAAGCGAAAGGTATTTTATCTCAGATATATAAAATCTTTGATAAGGCGGCGAAGGTCGGCATTATCAAGAAAAACACGGCTTCCAGAAAAAAATCGAGAATAACTAAATTGATTGCTAAATCTCAGTAATCAATAAATCTAAGGCCAGCTGCTGATCTATTCGGCCGGTTTTCATTTTAAGATCTGCCTCAAAAATTTTGCAATATATCTTCTCCATCTCCCCGAGAGTAAAACTGTCGGCTAACGCCTTTGTTTTTCTGACAAAATACGGGTGGCCGGCAAGCCGCCCAGTTTTTTTTATTATCAAAAGATTTCTGAATTGAAAACTGATCATGGATAAAAGATATAAAGGGTTGTCGCCTTTTTCCAGATGATCGTGAATTAAGAAAATCGCTTCTTTTTTATTCCTTAAAGCCAGCGCTTCGATCGTTTTGAAAATGTCCGTTTCAATTCGCGGTTTTACCAATAAATCAACGTCCCTCAACTGAATCGGCTCTCTGCTAAAGGACGCTAATTTTTGAACCTCGTTGGAAAGCTGCCACAAATCGTTGCCGGCAAAGTTAACCAGCCGATATATCGCCTCCGGCTGAATTTCTGTTTTGCGCGCCTCGAACTCATTTTTAACCCAGCTCCTTAATCTTTCTCCGTTCAATAGTTGAAATGCTTGAGTCTTGGCATTCTCCGTCAAAAATTCAAAGAGTGGATCTTTCGAGGAAACTCCGCCGTCCTCATGGAAAACGATGATGTCCTTTGAACCAATTAGTTTTTGGCCGTTTCCCAAAAAAACATCTTTAAACTCTTGGCTCTGAAAAACATTTTTTAAGATCAGCAGTTTCTTTTCCTGAAACATGGAAAATTGCTTAAATTCGTTTTCAAATTCCTGATAATCCAAATTTTCTCCGGAAAAAAATCTCAAATTAAGTCCGCTTTTGTGGACTTCTTTATAATGCTCAATAATCTCCCGCAGTTTCTGCCTGCTCCTATATGTATCTTCTCCGTAAAGAAAAATAATCATACTTGTGATGTTTGGCAGGCGGGGCAAAAGTGCGCGCTTCGGCCGCCGATTTTTATTCTTTGGATGATGCCTCCGTCTTTTCTCTGGCATTTTCCACCTTCCTTTTGGTAAACCCTATGGCTCCTTGCATAGTCCCCTTTTTGGCCGCGGGCGTCAAGATAAGATTGAACCGATGAACCCTTGCGCCTGATCGCTTCTTTTAAAATTTTGCCGATATTCCGGTGAATCAGTTTAATTTCTTTTTCTTTTAATGTCTTAG
>Ga0209542_10013672_pt1 | contig 13940 bp, 13 predicted proteins | sample RifCSPhighO2_01_FD_184028 | JGI IMG/M metagenome (GOLD analysis project Ga0209542, IMG submission 184028) | Soil microbial communities from Rifle, Colorado - Rifle CSP2_plank highO2_0.1 (SPAdes) (version 2) | ecosystem: Environmental > Terrestrial > Deep subsurface > Rock core/Sediment ...
CAAAGGCCTAGCGGCAAGGCTGTATGGTTTGGCCATGGGTGGAAAACCTCTTACCGGATACCATTTATTTATGTTTTTTCTGCCTTTACTGGTGGTCCACTCCCATTTTGTCATGGGCGTGCCGTGGTCTGTGGAGGCAGAACTCCTGGCGCTTGCCCTGTATTTTGTGTGGATGCCAACGTGGGATTTCTTGTGGTTTGTGTTAAATCCGTACTACGGCGTAAAAAAGTTTAAAAAACAAAAGGTATGGTGGCATGCCAGGTCTCACTGGCTGTTTAACATTACGCCGTTGGACTATTTGTTTGGCTGGGGTTTGTCGGTGGTGCTTGCAGTTGCTGCCACCTTAGTTGCCGACGACTTGAGGTTGGTATTCTGGCATTTGCATTTTATGGTGTGGTTTTTCTTTTTTACCGTGCTTACCATTTTACTCGTGGCACCCTTATACAAACGCTGGCATGCAAAAATGCGCCAGCGCGACGACCGCGAGGCCTCGGGCATCTTCCACGCAGAGTAGACCCTTGCCAAACTGTGCTACTTTGTGTATGTATAGAATGCTTGAGAGTTACACTTAGATTGCGAGGAGAGAAATGACAGAGTCGAATGCACTTTATAATGACCTGCTCAGCAGGGCGCGGCAAGCCCTACCTTTTGTTTCTAGCCATCCGAGAGAGCCAGGGCGTGCTGAAGCTGCGATCCTTCTTGCGGAGGAATCCGGTCAGGAGCATGACTTGAATATTGCGAAGCGGCTTGTCGACGAACTAGCTGAACCCGAGGAACGTCTTATGGGGTTGGAGGATATTGCTAAAATTACCCAGCAGAGCGAAGATCGCTTAGCGGCCCTGCAGGCAGATGATGCTTACGAGGGAACATGGCAAATCGATAAAGAATTCACGCCTGGGAATATAAGTTTCTCACGAAGTATCCTTGTTTGGTTTTCACCTTATCCTATCACGCAAGAGGCGATATCGAGCGAGCGTAACGAGGCGAGGGCAGAACTTCTGCAATCGCACGTTTCGCAACTGGTAGACCAAGGAAGGCTTGAGGATGCGTTGTTTGTCGCAGAAAGCCTTCGTACCGACGCATTGATCGAGGATGGTGAGGCGCGGGAGCGTTTCTGGGGCAGATGCGTTGGGGCTGTCGCCGTTGGGTACGCCAGAGCGGGAAACTTCTCGCAGGCGAACGATTTTGCCGAGCTGATAGTTTTTCTAGAAGATGAGTATATTGAGTTGTTGGTGGAAATTGCAAGAACCTTGCGGACAACTAAAGAGGACCACCCTAATGGGTAGCCCTCTTTTTATTTCTATTTCGCTTCTATCGAGGTAATCTGTACTTCAGAGTAAGGCTGGCGGTGGCCTCTTTTTTTCTTTTCGCGCTTTTTGGCCTTGAATTTAAAAATCACCACCTTTTTGGCTTTTGCCTGTTTGAGAATCTTGCCTTGCACTTTGGCGCCCTGCACCAAAGGCGCGCCAATCTCCAGGCCCTTCTGTCCCTCCAAAAGCAAGACTTCTTCAAATACCACATCGCTCCCCTCTTGCACAGGGAGTTTTTCGATTTTGAGCTTTTTGCCAGGGGTAACTACGTACTGTTTGCCTCCGGTTTTGATAACTGCCATTTCTGCCATGTTGCTTTGAAGCATACCTCAAATTCAACAAAAGGTCAATCCTCGTCCCGGTTTGGCTTTTCGAGCTGCAAGGGGTCGAGCCCGGGGGCTTGCTCGGTAATGCGGAGAACGTCTTTGTCTATTTTGCCGAGTTCCTTGCCTGCGGCGTTATAGGTGTTTACGCTTGTGCCCAGAGAGTTCCCCAGTTTGTTGTGGTATTCTTCGTAGGTTTTTAAATGCCTGCCCAAATCTTCCACGCGCTTGATGATTTTTATGGCAGACTCTTCAATTTGCATGGCTTTTAACCCCTGCAACACGGTTTGCAAATATGCCAAAAAGGACGTGGGCGAAACAATAATAACCCGGTATCTGCCGGCTGCCCGCTGCACCAGGTTTTCGGTATCGTCTCCAACGGCGCCAATCGTGTTTACCAGCAGGTCGTAATAAATGGCCTCGTGTGGAATAAACATAAAAGCAAAATCGGTAGTACCTTGTTCCGGCTGAATATACTTTGCGGTTTCTACAATGCGGTTTTTCAAATCCTGCACAAAGACTTTTTGCAGGCGTTCTTTCTCGGCAGGGTCTGTGGCTTCTACAATGCGGTTGTAATTTTCCAAAGAAAACTTGGAGTCCACGGGAATCACCTTGTCTTTTACAAAAACCGCAGCATCCACAATGGTGCCGTTGGGAAAACCGTACTGCATTTGGTAGGATCCCGGGGGCATTACGTTTTTGAGCAGGCTTTCCAAATAGTACTCTCCCAGCACTCCGCGCTGCTTTGGATTTTTTAAGATGTCCTGAAGGCTTTTGAGCTGCTCGGTAATGTTCATTACCTGTTTTTGGCCTTCTGATACACGCGTTAATTCCTGGGTAACCGCCTGAATAAGCTTGGCAGATTCCGAATATTGCTGCTGGAACATGGTGGCAGAGGTTCCCAGCTTGTCGTCTACCGCTTGGCGGAGCTCGGCGATCTGGCCTTGAATCATGAAGATTTCCTGGCCTCCAGCCCCTTGCTGTTTTTGGCCCGAGCGCCAAAAGAAAAACACCGCGACGACTAAACCCGCAATAATAAGGATATAAATGGTGTCTTGCATGCCTCTAGCATAGCATACCAGGGGCTACTCGGGGAGGTTGCCGTACAGGCGGATAAAAACTTCCCCGGCCACAAACGCGATGTACAAAAGCAGCAAAAACACGCCTTCTTTTGCTGTAATTCTGCGGTCGGTGCGCAGGAAAATCAAAAACAGGAGAGCCGAAACAACAAGAAAAACGCGTGCAAGGGCAAACGGCGAGAAGTCCTCGATGCGTATAGGCTGTATGAGAGCCACAATGCCAAGCACCATCGTCGACATTACGATTACGGCCCCCATTAAATCGCCCAAAATAATGCTGCTGTTTGCGTGGCGGGCCGCGGCAATCGTGAAGTAAATTTCAGGCAGCGCACTTCCAAAACCAAGCACCAAAATTCCAATGAAAGCAAGAGGGAGATCAAATGCTTCTGCAAAAAATAAGACTGCGTTTACGACTCCTTGGGCGGAAGCCAGCAGAATGAGGATGCCGACAAGAGCCTTTAGGATATTTATAAAAAATGCGCGAAATCTGGCAATGGGCGGTATTTTGGTTTGGGCGGGATCTGTGTGGTCGAAAACATGAGTGTACTCCCCGCGTTTGGAGAAAAGCCAAATACTATAAAAGAAAAATGTAAGCAAAAGTACTACAGCGTCTCCCCTGCCCAGTTGGTGGTCTAAAATGAGCAGCAGGGGAAGAATGGCAACAGCAGCGGTAATAAGGGAGGATCGTTGCACCAACGGGCCGTCTCCGCGCAAGCCCCGGCCGAAAAAAACGGCAAGAGCGGCAACCAGCGTAAGGTCTACCACGCTGTTTCCCACCACGTCTCCAAACGAGAGCTCCGGCGCGTCGTTGAAGGCGGCAATAATTCCCACAAACAAGTTGGGAAAGGAAGCCACCACGGCCATCACGAAAAACGCAATGACAAATTCCTTCCACCGCAAATATCTTGCAATGTGGGTAACGCTGCTCACAAGCCAGTTTGACGACCATAAGAGCAAGAATCCCGAAAAGAGAAATAGCAAAAAGTGAAATAGCATAAAGGTTTATATCTCGCCGTTTGAGTCAGCTTTTTTATCGCGCTGAATAAATACCCACTTGCCAGCCTCAATGAGAACTATATTTATTATTCCAAGAGCAGCCAAAAGAGTCCAGTCAAAAAGGTTGAGAGGGCGAGTTTCAAAAAGGCGTTGCAACAGGGGGATATAAATTACTGCAAACAAAAGGATAAAACTAAACAATACGCTTGCCACGAGCCAGAGGTTGGAAAACGGGTTGTATTGCCATATGTTTTTTCGCAAACTTTTGCAAGAGAATACGTACAACAGAGAGTCTATGCCCAAGCCCACAAATAGTACCGTCTGAATATGCTGGGGGCTATAGGTGCTGTTGCCCAAAAGCCAGTAAAAAAGGCCGATAAGCAAAAAATCGGTAATCACGCTAATCACGAAAATAAGCGTTTTCATCTCTCCGGTAAGAAGCGAAGTATTTGGCTTGGGCGGGCGCCGCCGCATGATGTCTTTTTCCGCTTTTTCAAGGGTAAGGGCTATGCTGGGAAAAGTACCCTCCACAAGGTTAATCCAGAGAATTTGCAGGGCGGTAACCGGTAAAAAGGGCGCTCCCAGCACCAATGTGCTTCCGATAAGAATAGTTTCCGTGAAGGTGCCAGAAACCATAAAGGTAATAATTTTCCGGATGTTATCCAAAATGACCCGTCCTTCCTTAATGGCTGCGGGAATAATAGAAAAGTTGTCGCCCAGCAGCACCAAGTCGGCGGTTTCTTTGGCGACATCGGTGCCAGACCCCAGAGCCAACCCAATATTTGCTTTCTTGAGCGCGGGAGCGTCGTTTACGCCATCCCCGGTCATGGCGATTATTGCGCCTTTTTCCTGCCAGGCTTCGATAATGCGAAGTTTGTGGCTAGGTTCCACCCTTGCAAACACAGAAATTTTCGGCAGAAGTTTTTGCAGTTCTCTTTCGCCCAGCGCGTCCAAATGCCTGCCTTCCATGATATTGTCGTGTTGGGCGGGAAGCCCGAGCTCTGCGGCAATTGCGCGGGCTGTCAGGGCGTGGTCCCCTGTTACGATTACGGTTTGAATGCCGGCTCCTTTTGCCGCCTCAATCGCTTCTTTTACGCCTTTTCGAATGGGGTCTTTCAAAGCCACAAACCCTATAAAAGTTAGATCTTTGATTTGGCTTTTGAAAAAGTGGGAAAGTTGTTCCTGCGACTTGCCAGCAAGCTGGTCTTGCGGGATTTGGCGAGTGGCGCAGCTCACCACGCGCAATCCTTTTTGGGTAAGCTCGGCAAGGGTCGCCAGGGCTTGAGCTTTTTCGTCTTTCGAGACTTGAGAGAGCGAAAGCAATGTTTCCGGTGCTCCTGAAACGTAAAGGTTTGCTCCCTCTGGCGTCCGATGGAAGCTTGCCACGTATCTGGTGGCCGACTCAAAAGGAATGCGCAAGATAACGGGAAGGTTTTCTTCGAGTTTTGTTTTGGAAAGGCCGGCTTCCATGCCCGCCTGCAAAAGGGCCCGGTCGGTAGGGCGCCCGCGGATTATTTGTTTTTCCAGCATTTCGGCTGGATTTTCTACAAATGCTTCGTTTGCAAGCATACCTGCTAAAAGGGTTTGTTCGCGGTCGGCGAAGCGAAGCGGCACGATTTCTTCTACCTGCATTTTGCCTTCGGTGAGCGTAAGGGTTTTGTCGGTTGCAATAACGGTGGTTGAGCCCAGCGTTTCTGCCGCAGGCAAGCTGCGCACCAGCCCCTTTGCTTTGAGTATGCGTTGCATCCCAATGGCGAGGACGACCGTCATTGCAATGGGCAAGCCTTCCGGAATGGCGGAAACAGCTATAGCTACGGCGAGTTCAAACATGTGAAAGAGCTCCTCACCCAAAAGAATCCCCTGCAGGAAAATGATAGCCGCCAGCAGGCTTACCCCGATTCCAATAAGCCAGGAAAACCGTGCAAGCTTTTCCTGGTAAGGCGTGCGCGTTTCCTGAACACTGCTTACCAAAGAGCTGATTTTGCCGAGTTCCGTTTGCAGCCCGATAGCTGTTACCGCGGCTTTTCCGTTTCCCTCCTCGACTACGCTGCCCATATACACCATATTGTCGCGGTCTGCCAAAGGCGTTTTTTCGTCGAGCACGGTATTTTTTTTGGAAGCCGCAATCCACTCTCCCGTGAGAACCGCTTCGTTCACGCGCAGATTCCAGCTGCTCAAAAGCCTGCCGTCGGCAGGCACTTTGCTGCCGGGATTCAGTACGAGAATATCGCCTGGCACCACGTCTTGCTGGGGAATTTCTTTTTCCTGGGCGGCACGTACAACCCAAGCCTTATGCTTAAGAATTTGCTTGAGTTTTGCCAACGCATTGGTGGCGCGGTTTTCCTGCGCATATCCGATTACCGTATTAATGAGCACGGTGCCGAAAATAACGATGGTGTCGGTATATTCCCGGAAAAACAGCGTAACCAAACCGGCAGCCACCAGAATAATGATAAATGGGTTTTTGAACTGCTTGGAAAAGATGAGGATTTTGGAAGGCGGTTTTTCCTCGGGAAGTTTGTTGTATCCAAAAAATTCCCGGCGCCTGGCCACCGTTTGCTCCGACAGTCCCCTTTCGAGGTCGGATTCCAGAATGTTTGCGGCTTCCCTGGCGGAAACTGCATGCCAATTGGTACGAAAAATGTCTTCTAACGACATTTGTTTATTATAAGACTAATCCTGTCAAAACAAAAACCCAGCGATGCTGGGTTTTTGTCGGATGTGTATATTTTTGTAAATCCTATCGTGTTTCTCTGGCAATATCGCGAAAGAGTTGGTAGGCTTCGCGCACCGCATGCGTCGCGTCGCGCAGTGCTTTTTGTGCGTCTCGAAGCTGCACCCGGTCAATGTCATTGGCAATAATAGTTTCTTTCAGTTCTTCCAAAGCGTTTGTCGCTCCCTGGATTTTAGCGTTTGCGGCGGCAAGAAGGCTTTGCGATTCAGTAGTACTTTGGCCGCGTGCTTCTAAAGCGTCGAGCGCTTCTTCAATTTTTGCGGCGCGCGCAGCAGCTACGTCCAAAATGCGGTACTCAAATACGCCAATGTGCGCCAAAAGCATGAGTTTCCGCACTTTTTGCTCGGTAACTTCTTTCCGGTGTTTGCCAAGTTGCTCTGCCAAAGCTTTCAGTTCTTCTATGGTTTTAGCGGCTTGGATTTCAAGGCGAAACTCCTCAAGCGCCGCCTGGTCGGCCTCGATTTCTGCCAAAAGAGAATTTTTGAGATCCTCATGGATTATGGGGAAACGGTCCACCTGCTCTTTGAGAAGTTGCGTATGCGCCCTGAAAGCATCTACCACATGGAGCAGCATGGTTTTGCGCATTGCAACACTCGAAGGATTCTGGTGGAATTGTTCCCGCGCCTGGCGGAACTGTTCCACTTTTGCGTTAAAGTTTTCGGTGTCGGGGTTTGCGCTTTGCGTGTTTTCTTGCAGCTTGATATGGATTTTTTCTTCCTGCCTCTCTTCCCTTTTTCTCGAGGCCGATTCCAAAGCACGCTCTCTCGCAGATTCTGCCTTTGCCCGCAGTTCCTCTACCCGCTCTTTGTGGGTTTGGACGCGCTCTTCCTGCGCAAAAACCATTTGTGTTCCCGTGCTTGCCACCGATATAAGTATCAAGCTGCCCAAGATGTATTGGAGAAACCTTTTCATAGTAAGCCTAAAAATCCTCGAGCGCATCCCCCACTTCCTCTACTTTCATTTCTTCTTCGAAAAAGGCGTCAAGTTCTGTAGCAGAGTCAATATCCTGCTCCTCCTTGGCGGCTTCCGCCTCAAGCGCGACGGCGTCAAAATCGTTTAGATCTTCCATCGTTTGCTGCTCTTCAAAGTACCAATCGCTTTGGGTGAGCAGCTGTTCGATGCCCTCGGCTTCCTCGTTAATGTCGGCAAGTGCGAGGCCCTGGGGAGCAGGCTGCGTATATCCCCAAAAGAGCAGGAAGACGAGAGCGAACGCGCTTGCAGCGAAAGTAATTTTCCAAGGGCTAAAAATGCGCTCGGTAAGGGAGGAACGCGTCGCCTCATTCTTTGTGACAGGAGGAAGCTGCCAGAGAATTGTTTGCAAGAGGTCTTTTCTTGGCTGAAGCTTGTGTTGTCGCTGCAAAGCCTCCAATGCCGCCAAGGTTTGTTTTACCTCGTCTTGGTGCTCGGGAAAGAAAGCTAAAATTTCAGCGGTGCTTTTCCCCTGGTCTTTCAGTTCTAGGACGGATAAAAGAAGTTGTTCGGAGTCTTCGGGTGTCATGATAGATTGTTTTCTTGAAAATGGCTGCGCAGGATTTTCAGCGCACGGCACTGCACTTGCCTGATGGCGCCTTCCGATTTTCCGGTAACGGCCGCCACCTCTTTGTTCGAAAGCTCTTCAATGAATTTCAGTTCGATAATGGTTTGCTGGTCTTCATTTAAAATATGCAGGGCTTCCCGAATCATGCGAGCTGTATCTCCCTTTTCGGCAAGGCGCGCCGGGTTTTCGGTCTTGCTTTCTTTATTATGGAGAGTTTTCGAGGTGGGATCAAGAGGAATGTCTTTTCGCTTGCGCCAGTAATCAATGGTGCTATTCCGGGCAATTCGGTAGAGCCATGCGGAAAATGATCTTCCCTCTTCTTGGAATTCCGGAAGCGCCGACCAGGCCTTGAGAAAGACATGCTGGGTAAGGTCTTCGGCATCCTCCTGGCTCCGTACGCGAAAGTACACAAACCGAAAAATCGGAGTGAGATAGTATTCGTAGAGATGAGAGAATGCATTCTCGTTTCCACTTTTTGCCTGTTGGACCAATTCCTCAAACTCCTCAGGATTATTCATTAGCCTGGTAGGTTAAGTTTATAACGTATGAAGACGGGAATTGTTACGCTTTCTTACAGGGGCGGTCCCAACGGGAGTCGAACCCGTGTTACCAGGATGAGAACCTGGCGTCCTAGGCCACTAGACGATGGGACCAACACAAGGTCTATATCACAGATTTTCGCTTTATTCAACCTCGTAGTCGGGGGGAATCTGGTAGTAATCGATAATATACTTGGCGAGGTCTTGGAAGATGGGAACTGCCGAATATTCCGCGGTTTTTGCGGCGGGGTTGTCGAGCTTTACCAAAATGAGAAAACGAGGATTGAAAGCGGGCGCATACCCGATAAACGATTGGATGGTTTGGTCAGAATACCCTCCTTTTGCTACCCCTAAGGCGGCCCAGGATATTTGGGCGGTACCCGTTTTCCCTGCCACGTAGTAACCGGGGATTTGCGCGGTTTTCGCGTACCCGTTTTCTACCACGCTGGTGAGCATTGCCGTGAGCTGCGAGGAAGTACGGGAAGAAAGAATGGGCAAAGCCCCTTCTTTGGGCTTTTCCTCCAGCACAATATGGGGTTGTGCGGGTACGCCGCTGTTTGCTATGGCGGAAAAAGCGCGCACTATCTGCAGGGGCGTCATTTCAATCCCCTGCCCAAACGCCGCGGTGGCAAAGTTGATCTCGTATCCCTTTTGGAACTCCGTATTGCGGGAAAACACTTCGCCCGCAAGGCCTATATTGGTTGCTTGGAAAATGCCAAACTCTTTTAGATAATCAAGGAAGTTGGCGTGTCCAAGCTTGCGTTCGGCGAATACCACGCCGGTGTTAATGGAGTATTCCAACACCTCGGTCATGCTTCTTTCTCCCCATGTGCGCTGGTCGTAGTTGTACACCTTGCTCCCCCCTATTTGCACAATGCCGTAGTCAACATAGGTGGTGCTCGGGGTTACGGCGCCCTCGTTTAAGGCTCCGGCCATAGTTATGGGCTTAAAAATGGAGCCAGGCTCAAAGAGTTTTTGGATCGCGGAGTTTTGAAACACTTCAAGGTCTTCCACTTTCGAATATTCATTCGGGTCGAACGAAGGGATATTGGCGAGCGCCAAGAGCTTTCCGTCGGCAGGGTCCATAACAATAATACTGGCTTTTTCCACGTTGAGCTCCTGTCGGACTTTCTGTAAAAGTTCTTCTGCCACTGCCTGAATGTTGTAGTCAAGCGTAAGGACAATATCGGAACCATCTTCCACGGTTTCTCTGTTGCTCAAGAAATAGGTTGCCGGGTTCCAAGAGCTTTTGAGCAGGCCTTCTTTCCCCCCGAGGACGTCGTTGTAGTAGCCTTCGACTCCGTACTGCCCTTTCCCTTCGGTATTTACAAAACCTGCCACGTGCGAGGCCAAAGAACCAAGGGGGTAAGACCTTACATTTTCTTCTCCCAAATAAATGCCCCGAAGGTTGAGTTCTGCCATGCGGGTTTTCTCTTCGTCGGTGATGCGTTTTTTAATGGGTTCATACAGGCTTTCTTTGCGCTGGAGCTTGGGCAAAATCTCTTCGCTAGGTATCGAAAGTATATCTGCGAGTTTTTGCGCCTCGTCCTGCGCATCCTGCACTTCAGGAGGAGACGCAAACACATAAGGCAGTTTCTGGTTCGTAGCCAGTAAGTGAAGGTTGCCTAAGCGATCCTGGATAAAAATGTCTCCCCGCACGCCTCGTCCATAAGAGCTCAAATTTTGCTGGCCCTGGGCGAGCGCTTTATAAAACCCGTATTCAAAAATTTGCAGGTAAGCCAAACGCGAAAGAAGCCCTATGCCCATACAAACAATCACAAGGAGCAAAAGAGTACGCCGCCACCCTTCTTGAGTATGGGAATGATTTCGCATGGGGTATGGAAAAAGGCCTATGGCTGGTTTGCAGCTACGCCTCCCGTGGGAATCTTGAGATATGAAATGTTGGTGATTTTTTCAAATTGCATATTCTGCGCAAGTTCTTCCAAGTCGTTGAGCGAAAAGGTGTGGCGAGCGCGAATTTCCAGTTGGGTAACGTCCTGCTTGAGTTGGGTGGCAAGTTGCTCTTGGTCTGCAATATGGTAGGCAAGCGCAGTGAGCGCGTTGAGTTGAAAAACGTACATCCCCACAAGAAGGCCGGCTATGACCAGGGGAAGAAACCAGAATAGTTTACTGTGATAAAGAGTTGACATGAGGTTGTTTAACGGCTACGCGCAGTTTTGCCGATCTCGCCCGAGGGTTCAGCTTGACTTCCTGGGCTGTGGCTACTGCTGGTTTTTTTGTAATAAGGCTTAGTGATTGGTTTTGTTTCAAGAAGTTCTTTGCGATGCGGTCTTCCAGGGAATGAAAAGAAAGTACTGCGATTTTGCCTCCGGGCTCCAGGATTTCGACTGCTTCAGAAAGGCCTCTTTGCAGATTGCCGAGCTCGTCGTTTACCTCAATGCGCAATGCCTGGAATGTTTTGGTAGCTGCATGGATTTTTTTGTGCCGGTAGCTTTTCGGCGTGGCCCGCTCGATAACCTCCACCAGTTGTTTCGTCGTGCGAATCGGTTTTTGTGCCCGAACTTCAATTATTTCTGCTGCGATTTGTTTTGCATATTGTTCTTCGCCGTATTCTTTGAAGGTGTGTTCTAACTGGGTTCTCGAGTAGTAATTGAGGATTTTTTCTGCCGTGTCTGGGTTGTTCTGGTTATAGCGCATGTCGAGAGGTTCATTTCGCATAAAAGAAAATCCTCTTTGCGACTTTTCTATCTGGTTTAAAGAAAATCCGAGATCGAACAGAATTCCGTGCACCGGGTGAAACTTCTCTTGCCGGGCAATTTCTGCAATATCGGCATAGTTTCCTTCTCGCGCCAGTAATCTATTTTGGGGTTTGAGAAGCGAGATAGCGTTCGGATCCCAATCTATGGCAAGAACCTTTCCTTTCGGTGCTGCGAGTTCCAGTATCGCGAAGGTATGCCCGCCTGCTCCTGCCGTGCAATCAATAAAATTTTGGTTGGGTTGCGGATTGAGCAGCTCCAAGACTTTTTCCAGAAGAACCGGAGTATGCATGGGTTCAAATGCCAAGTTCTTTTAATCGTTCTGCCATATCCCCCACTTCTTTTTCAATGCGGGTTTTGTAAGCTAACCATTTGCCTTCGTCCCAAATTTCAATGCGGTTATACACGCCAGCTATCACCACCTTTTTGTTCAAAGAGGCGTATTCTTTCAGGTAGTCGGGAACGAGTACTCTCCCAAGCTTGTCCAAATCCCCCTCCATTGCTCCTGCCAGCATAAGTCTTGCAAAACCACGCGCGTCTGCCTGGGCTAGCGGCAGTTTGCTTAACTTATCGGCCAATTGCTGCCACTCTCGAAATGAGTACAAAAAAAGACACCGGTCTAGCCCACGCGTAATTACTGCTTTTTTTCCAAGTACTTGCCGGAATTTCGTGGGGATTGCAAGGCGTTTTTTCTCATCGATGGAATAGGTGTATTCGCCTAAAAACATGAAAGCTATTGGTGAGTTTTCCACAGAAATGCCGAGTTTTCCCCACTTTTATCCACAGTTCACCACCAATGCTCCACTATATACCACACAAGGACCCCAGTCAAACCCCACTTATCCACAGCAATAACAATAAAAAACAGCCCCAAGAAATCCGGGGCCGCTTATTTTAGATGCAGCCTAGTATTGGCAGCATTTCGTAGGTATTGGGTCTGGCTGGGTTATAGGGTATAACCGCCAAGCTTCCTGATAAACTCGATCGAACTCTCCTTTCGTGATTTCTCCATCTAGGAGCTTCCGGCTTGCTTCTTTAATCATTCTGTTTCTTTCCAGAGTGCTCATTTCCAGCTCCTTTAAGACAGTCTGCTTCTATGCTAATTCTGTAAACAAAAAAGTCAAGGAGAAAGTATCACATCCTAATTTCCACAGTCCCCTTGTTCAAGCGATCGCGTGAACAAGGGACAAATCCTTTGCATACCTTAAAAGCAGCCTTTCGACTTGCGTCAGGGCCGTTTTTTTATTGCTGTAGAGTGGGATTAAAAAGAGATTGTTCGTAGTACTGTTGAAGGATGAGAGGTTCGAGGAGTGTTTCAAAAAGTTCCTGAAGAGAAGTGCTTTGGGCGGGAGCAGAAATCGCAACTGACTTGTTAAAGTCAGAATACGTCATTTCATACTCAAAGGAGCTAGTGCCCTCAAGGGTTTGGTCGATTTTTTTCACATCTAATGTTTTTTCGATGGTTGCCTTATGGAGATAGAGCGTTTGTTTGTCGATCCACATATCAGAGGTAATGGGCCCTATTTTTTCGATGAATGTTTCCACAGCCCCTTTGATAGCACCTTTTGCAATTTCCGCAGCGAATTGGTCTTGTTGAAAATCTTCTTGCTCAAAGATTTTGGCGAATATGGCGTCTATCATTTCCGCCACCTTAATTTCCAAAACATAATGATGCATTTTTCTGCCGTCTACTTCTTCGTCGGGAAGTTCTTGCTGGATTACATAGAACTGGGGTGACAAGAGTATTTCCTGCAATTCTATTTGTAGTTGAGTTTGTTCTTGGAGCTCTTGTGCGGCCATTTCTGGGGAAATTCCGGAAAACGCCAGCAGTTCTTTTTGGTCGATTTTGATCCATTGGTTGGTCAGTTGGTTCGGATCAAGACCAAAATAGAAAAGATCAAAGAATGTTTCAAAAGATTCCGGCAAGGATAAAGAGGAAAGACGAACATATGAGGTACCATCTATGCTTATCACCTCTCCTTCTAAGGCAAGATGATCCAAGATAAGAGAGGGCGTTTGTGTTGGTTGCGCAGTAAATAAGTGAGCGTTACTGCTAAGGTCAATGCTAAAAGAAGAATGAGCTTTGAGTGCGTCGAGGCTAGATTGGTCAATATCACTGGCAAAGCGAAAGTCAAAATCAAAGTTTCCTTTACTTGTCTTTCCTGTCGCGTGGAAGTTCTGTACAAGATGAAAGGTGTTCAGCTCTTTCGATTTTTGCACCATTTGCGCGAGTACTTGCTCGGGTGAGGGGCGGTACGGGTTCCACGAAGGGTCCCATATGTGGGTTACAAGTAAAGCCTGAACCGATGTGACTCCAACAAGCAAGCTGGCGATGGCAATGAGGAAAATTTTTTGTTTGGCCTCGAGCATAACTACATTATACGTGGTTTACGGCAAATGTTCCAGGGTCTACCGTAACGCGATCGCCCCGGCGAAGGGTGTTCGACAAAATGGCAACCGCAACGGCGTTTTCCACCTTGTCTTGCAGCACGCGGCGCATGTTGCGGGCGCCAAACGCGGGGTTGTATCCAAGCTCTGCTATTCTTTCTTTGAGGGGTAGGGTTATAACAAACTCAATCCCCTTTTCCCGCAGGTTGCTTTGCAGTTTTTGCAGCATGAGTCCCGCGATTTTCATAAGATGTTGTTTGCTCAAAGGCGTGAACAGAATAACGCCGTCGAACCGGTTAATGAACTCGGGGCGGTAA
>Ga0209542_10013673_pt1 | contig 13938 bp, 16 predicted proteins | sample RifCSPhighO2_01_FD_184028 | JGI IMG/M metagenome (GOLD analysis project Ga0209542, IMG submission 184028) | Soil microbial communities from Rifle, Colorado - Rifle CSP2_plank highO2_0.1 (SPAdes) (version 2) | ecosystem: Environmental > Terrestrial > Deep subsurface > Rock core/Sediment ...
CCTTTGACTAATGTAAGTTTTTATTCAAATGGTGGGACAGCCACAACGTGGGGATGTTACAATGAGACAGGTAGTGTTATAGTATGTAATACAACAGAACATGTTGGTACAGATGGTTCAGATGCATTAGGAGCAGGACAGAATACAACTTTAATAATTCAATTCAATGTTTCAGCTCCCGCTAATGATGAGGAGATAGCACAAATTGAAGTAACAACATCAAATGATACTACATTAATATTTACAAATACAACAATACTTAATTTGACAATAGATGGAATAGCTCCAAGATTAATAGAGATAAATATAACAGATGGAAATACAACTTTGTTAAATGCAACAAGTAATTTAATACCAATTAATGTTACAAATTACTTAAGTAATACTACAAACTTAACAGTAACACTTTCATTAGCAGAGCACGCTATAGACCAAGTATTCTTATATTACAACTGTACAGATGCTGATGCTAAATCATATGATAATGTATCATCTAATGATTTATCATTCTTTGTACCTTCTGGAACAACAAATTATTCATTTTTAGGAGTTAGAGGGGCAGGAACTTCAGGAGTACAAGTAGGAACAGAGACAGTAGCTTATACTGGAATAATAGATAATACATGTACTAGTGATGCTAACCTAACTACTTTATTATTAGTAGTTAATGATTCATTTGGTAATTCAGTAGAAATTAATGGTACTAATACAGTTGCAGCTGATCCATTCGTATTTCTTTTAAATGGAACAAATAGTACAAGCGGAATACCAACATTCTACAATTTGAATGTAACTGATGATAATAGTAATATACTAGATGATAATGCAGAAGTAGATGGGAATGATGACTACTTAAATGATGGAAATCATACATTTGAGATAGAATTCAGTGGAGAAAACATAAACATAACTAACATTTTATTTGTATATAACTTATCTGGATTTAATCCAATAGTTGGAGCAAATGGATTTGTAGATCCAGGAGTGTTAGATGGTGGAAACGGTACAGTGGTTAATCATAGTGTAATTAACACTGTTAGTAGTGTAGATATAGATGGAACACGTAAGATAGTATTAACAACAGCAGTAGACTTCGAAACTAACACTTCAGCAAATGTAACATTTGCATGGGTAGCAAATGCTACTGGAGATATAGTTACAACAACAGATGCAATATATTCAGTAGTTGCAGGACCATTTTCATATGTAATAGACAATACTGAACCATCAGCAACGTTAACAGCACCAAGCGATACTACAATAGGCCCAAGTGATTCAATAAGCTATACTTGTGGCGGAGCAGACACCGAAAGCGGAGTTTTGAACTATAAAGCAACAATAACAAAACCGGGTGGAAATACTGTTACAAAGACTTCAACATCTTCAACTACAGCATTAACATTTAGTTCAACAGATACTGATGAGGCTGGAAGTTATAACATTGAATGTAAAACAACAGATAATGTTGGAAATGTAAAGACTACAACATCAACATTTAGTGTACTATACTCAGCTGCAGCCAGTGGAAGTGGCGGAGGCGGTGGAGGATCATCCAGTGGAACTACTGTAAGCTTTGATGTAGACTTTTCACAAGAAGCAACAGCTGAAGCTTCTGTACAAGTAGCAGAAGGTTCAACAAGGACATTCAGCTTTGATGGATCAACAACACATACATTAAAGGTAGATTCATTATCTGATACAGCAGCAACAATAACAATAGCTTCAGATCCTCAGACATTTGTATTAAATGTTGGAGAATCAAGAAAAGTAGATGTAAACAATGACGGATTAGATGATGTAGAAGTGACATTAAACAGCGTCTATAATGGAACAGCAGACATAACAATAAAGAAGATAGAGGAAGGAGCTAAGGTAGTTGTGGAAGAGGAAGAGGCAGCTGCAGCAGAGGCACAAGAGACTGTTTCTCCAGAAGGGGAAGTATCTCCAGAGCCAGTAAGCACTGGAAGAAGCCTTACAACAACCATAACTGTTGTAGTAATAGTATTAATCTTGCTATTATTGGCAGGATACTACTTTATGCAGAAGAAATAGATTTTTCTTCTATTTTTTATATTAATTTATATATTTTCCAATTTCTAAATGTTTATAAGTACAACTTAACAGCATAAAATCATGAGAAAACTTATTGTTTTAGTTGTTCTTTTACTGTTAAATATATCTCTATCATTTGCAGCACAGATTCATGCTTTGGAATTTAATAATGAGAATAAAGCATTGATAACAATAAATGAGAGGGATATAATTAGATTTTCAGTTCCTTACAGAGAGTATGATTTGGATAAGTATGCTCAAGGTGAGATAAACTATGAGTTAACTGAGAAAGAGCACAAGGTTATGGTTAGAGAGATAGGAAATACTAATAATTTTGTAAGATTAACAATTTTCATAGAAGGGGCTGAAACCCCACAATATTTTGATTTAGGATTTAATAATATAATAAAGCTTGATTTTGACAGGGATAGCTTAGATGACTTAAGCCTTAGATTAGATAAAATAGAAGATAAGAGGGTTACATTCAGCTTTGAAAGGATAAATGATGAAGAAAAGACAGGAAAGGTACAATTATTTGGAAGAATACAATCAAATAAGGAACAAACTAGCTTCATTGATAAGATAAAAAGTTTCTTTAATAATTTATTCAAGAATTCAAACAATGCAGTTGCTGAGGAAGAAGGAGCAGAAGAGACATCAACTATTGAAAATACAAATAAGCCAAGAATAGTTGATAGGTTAGCTAATAACTGGATATGGACTATTTTAGGGGTTATTATTATACTAGTTTTAGTCTGGAATAGAAGATTTATAAAAAGAAAGATAAGAAGATTGTTTTGGTAGGATTATATCCTAATTATTCTTCCTAAATAATGCATTATTTTTCTGAGTTTTGGTGCTTCTTCTAAGGAATAATATCCATTTCTATCTTCTGAAAGGACTTTTAATCTGCCTTCATATAATATAACACCATTCCTAGCAATTTCCCTTGCTTGTTTCCTATATCTTTCAATCTCTTCGGGATTACGAATGCCTCTTTCTTTACATATCCCCTCAATGGTTCTTTTCTCTATTAATCCGGATAAAAAACTTTCTAGAATTATTTTTTGTGCTGTTTTTTCTATACTTTTCTCAGTCACTACAGCCATTTAACTAAAATAAACAAATGATATTTAAGTTTTCTTAGAATGTAATATTATAATTAGAATTCTAGATTCGCCGAGACTGGGATTCGAACCCAGATGCCCCGAAAGGCCTGGCTTTCATGTATATCTCAAGGCCAGTGCAATACCAGGTTATGCGATCTCGGCTTATGTAATTGATTTTCTTGTTTTTACTTTATAAAAGTTGCTAACATTTATTAAAGATAGAAATGTTTATAAGTATGAGATTCTTATAATAAGAAAGTAAGATTACACCGGAGGTTTATTATGTCGGTCGAAACTATTAGAATGTCTTCAAAAGGACAAGTTGTTATTCCGCAAGAGGTAAGGAATGAGGTTAATGCTAAGGAAGGAACTGTGTTTGCAGTAATTGGAAGTAAAGATACAATAGTACTGAAAAAAATAATTACACCAAATAAAGAGGAATTAATCAATGAGCTAAAAAATATAGCCAATGAAGGTGCTAAGAGGGCAAAAAAGTTGGGAATAAAGCAGAGTGATGTTCCAGACTTAGTTCATAAAGCCAGAAGATGAATATTACTGTAGACACTAATTTTCTGATTTCAGCTACTCAATGGGGGTATAGTGTGAGCCATAAATTACTCATAAAATTGATAGAAAATGATATCAACATTTATACAACAAATGATATCTTACAAGAATTTTCCAATGTTCTTGAAAGAGATTTTAATTATAACTCTGAGGAAATTGCTAATATTCTAAAGATTTTGTTGTCTTTTATTTATATTATTGAACCAAAGGAAAAATTGTATATTATAAAAGATGATCAAGACGACAATAAGATTGTTGAATGTGCTTTATCATCTTATTCAGAATATATACTGACTTATGATAAACATTTGTTAAACCTTAAAAAATTTAGGGGAATAAAAATAATAAATCCAGAAAAAGCTTTAAAAATAATATTTTGAAGAGATTCAATTATTTTAAAAATTGCTACATCTGACAAATAGTTTCAGAGGCTTTTTATACTTCACTTACTTTCTTAATCTTTTTGGGGGTAAAATGAAGTTTAATAACAACTCCCTATTTAGAATTAGCCTTCTAATAGGAGTAATTTTACTTGTAGTAACAGCAGGCTTTGTTTTGATATTGAGCAAACCAAACAAGTCATCTGTTATTGTTATGGAAAATCTTGAAGATAACTTTAAACAAAGCTATCCAAGCGTTAATACAAAATCAATAAATGAAAATACATTCTTAGTTGATAGAAGGGAAACTTCAGGATCAAATCATGACAATAATAATAAAAATTATAATGAAGATTCAGAATCAGTAAATATAAATCACTTTTCTAATGATTTGAGTGATTCAAATAATATTATGGGTATAAATGATAATGAGAAGAATAACCTTAATTGTGATTTGGAAGAATTCAACTTAAATAATAAAATTATAGTAAGAGAAAATGAAGATTTGCAGAAAGCATTGGATAGTTCAAATTTTGGGGATATAATAGAACTTGAGGCTGGAAAATATTATGAAGGGAATTTCATACTTCCAAAAAAAGAGGGAGATGGATGGGTTGCTATAATATCTTCAGAAATTGATAAACTGCCAAATAATAGAGTAAATCCGGAAGACATGGATAATATGCCAAAAATCATAAGTCCAAACTCCCAGCCAGCATTAAAAACAGAAGAGGGAGCACATAATTTTATTATATGCGGGGTAGAATTTTTACCTTCTTCAAATTCATATTCTTTTGGATTAATAGTTCTTGGAGACAATGATGAAATCCCCTACAATCTAATAATAGAAAAATCATATATTCATGGAGACCCAAATAACGGAGGAAAAAGAGGGATAGCGTTAAATTCAAGATCAACTGAGATTAGAGACTCATATATTTCTGACTGGAAAGGGATTGGAGAAGATACACAAGCGATTGCTGGATGGAGCGGCCCGGGGGATTACAAAATTATAAACAATTATATAGAGGGATCTGGAGAAAATATCTTATTTGGAGGAGCATCCCCAAGTTCAAACAATCTAGTTCCAAGCAATATAATAATTAGAGAAAACTATTTTTCCAAGCCAATGAAATGGAATAAACATAGCAATAGTTATGATGGAAGCAGCTGGACTATTAAGAATCTACTTGAACTGAAAAATGCAAGAGATGTTGTTATAGAAGATAATATATTCGAGAATAACTGGGCTGATGCACAGAATGGTTTTGCAATAGTTTTTACTCCGAGAAACCAAGATAATGATGCCCCATGGACTGTTGTTGAGGATGTTAAATTTAGGAATAATATAGTCAGAAATTCTGCTGCTGTGATTAACATACTTGGAGAGGATGATAATGCAGAAAGCAAAATGACAAATAATATCTTAATAGAGAATAATCTGTTTGATAATATCGGGGGTGATGAATTTGGAGGTCAAAATAGCAAGATGATCCAGATATTGGGGCCAACAAGAGACATTACTTTTAACCATAACACCATGATTAATTATGGATCAATCTTAATCGCTGACCAAGGATTAAATGAGGGATTTAAGTTTACAAATAATATAGCATATCATAATGACTATGGAATCTTAGGCTCAGGCAAAGGGTCTGGAGATAGCGCTTTAGATTATTTTCCTGGAGGAGAATTTAAGGAAAATATCATCATAGGAACATGGCCCTCCCCTGCGGGCATAGATATAGGACTTTACAGCACATTTGGACGGAATAATCTTCTTGTAAACAATCCAAATGATATTAAATTTGATTCAGAATATAAATTATCAAGTAATCTTGCGAATATAAATACAAATGATTTTGGAATGGATACTAGTATACTAAAAGAGATATTTTCCAAAGTGTTAAGCTAAGGCAATAAAATAGGAATTCCATTTTTTATCTCATAACTTTTGTTGCATTTTAAACATATTAATGATGTTTTATTAGGATTATATTTAATATTAGATTTACAAACAGGACAAGCCAGAATTTCATACAGTTTTTTTGGTATTGGGTCTTTCATCTTATTCTTTCATTATTCCCAATAGGGAGAACATTATTCTATCTGCTGTCCTTACTAAATCTTGCTCAGTTTTTCCTTGTAAAATAACACAATTATCCTCAATAAACACTTTTGTTTCATCCCCTAATTGAAGCTTAACAACACCAATAGTTTCGTTAGCATTATTGCATGAATATTTATTATCTTCATATTTTACAGGAATGCTATAAAATCTTTCCATTAAGTTATTGAATTCCAATCCAGCTACAGTTGTAAATCCTTTTAGATTTTTGTCTTCTATGTATAAAAATAATTCTTTTTTTGTGAGTAAATTCTCTCTTACTCCATTTCCAATTTTAATATCCTCTAAACTCTGTGGATCATGCCTTGTGTTCATATATGTTGGGGCAGGACTTTCATTGATATACACTTTTGTTGAATATCCTTCATAGCCACCTTCTTTTACCCTAGTAATCTCAAATTCTCCATATTTATATGTTCCAGGAGCTTCAGTAAAAAAAGTACAGCCAGCTGTAATGAACATAATAATCAATAATGTAATTATTTTTTTCATTTCATTATCCCTAAATTTATTAATGCTATCTTATCTATCAACATTATCATTGAAAGCTGGGTTCCCTTAACAGTCATGCATGTATCTTTTGTTATCATTTCTGTTTTATCAGATAACTCAAATTGGATTACCCCAATTTTATCATTTGCATCTTCACATGTCTTTATAGGAAGATTCTCGCATCCAGCTATATCTGAAGGACAAGAGATAATATAATTTTGATTTAATGGAATGAATCTTACGAATTCTTTGACAACAGAATATAAATTATCACTTGGGCTAAAACTTAAATACACTTTATCAAGGGAATTAAAATTCTGGCTTCTTAAATCTACAGTGGCTTGCAGATATTCAACCTCTTGGGGACCGAAATTAAGTTCAATTGGATTTTTATCAATGTAAGTGAGGAATCCATTTTCTGTCTGGATAAATCTATATCCATTATAATCATAATAATTTTCTCCAGAACTATAACTTCCGGAGTAAGCGAACATACTAAGAACCATTGTACCAATAATAAACAATCCAAGTACAATAGTTAATGTCTTTTTATTTCTATAAAATTTAGCATTATCTCTTCTTATTATAGAAGGTTTCATCTTTTTGGGTTGATTAATCTATTTAAAAATCTTACTTTTAGAATATTGCTGGGGTTACATAGACTTCAATAAAAGCAGCAAAAACCAATATTCCAACAGCGATTATAACCAAATCCATTGAATCTATAAGGACGTGCTTAAATTCTCTGCTTTCCAAGCTATGCCTTATCATTGCAACAGATATTAGACTTCCGGCTAATCCACCTATGAAGTAAGCTAATATCTCAAATGTACCATGTGTCATATACCTCAATGTTCCAAGAGAGATAACATGGAAATAACTTGCGATATTTGACAATCCGAAATTAGTAGCTACCTCCCCAATAGTTTTTCTTACAAAAATTCCTATTGCGCTTCCGATTACAGAGGCATTCCATGTAAGTATAAATATTGCTCCAGCACCATAGAAAAATGCAAAAAATATGCTAAACAATAAAACTTTAACATTATTAGTAAGGATCTGTATGAAAAAATCTTCGTATATTGTAGAGCTTGAAATTCCTGCCTTGATTAATTGGGCATTTATTGATTCTATTGTCTTTACTTGGGTTGAGAATAATGAACTTCCTAGCTCTTCTGGCAGAAAAGTATACCATAAAGAGAAAGATACAACAATTCCAAAAAATAGAAACATGAAAAAAAGCAATGCTTTACTATGAGCTTTTAATAGATTAAACTCTCCCTGTATAACCAAATCTTTACTTTCTTCATATTTCATAGTTTTGTACATTAATGGGATTGTTGCAAACACAGTTAGAAATACAACAATTAAAGAAGATTGATCTTTGAATATCCATAATGATAGAATAGCAGCAATTGATGAATAGAAAATACCGAAGAAGAATAGTTCCCAGAATTTTTTTTCTGCTTTAACCGGCCCTATCAACGACTCTAGTACCATTGCAATTTAATGTGATATTTCCATTTATATAGGTTTTTATCATATTCTTTTTTTATGTTTTTATACAAAATGAATGTTTAATATATTAATCATTAAATTTTTAAAGTAATAAACAGTTTTTAAATTAAGAGAGGTGATAGCTATGTCTATAATAATGTTCACAGGAACTGAATGCCCCCATTGCAAAGAAATGGAACCTTTAGTCAAGAAATTAGAGAAAGAATTTAACATTAAAGTTGAAAAATTAGAAGTATGGCACAATGAAGAGAATAAAAGAAAGATGGAAAAATATGATAATGGAAAATGCGGCGGAGTTCCATTCTTCTTTAATGAAGAGACTAAGAAATGGGTCTGCGGGGCTGTAAGCTATGAGGAACTAAAAAGAATAGCTCCCAAAAAATAAAATGCCTAAAAAAATAATTCAGAATTTTAATATAGAATTTCTTAGTATACTTGATGAAAATGGAAAAGCAGATTCAAAATTAATGCCCAAGCTAAATAATAATGATATTAAACTAATGTATGAATTAATGAAAAAGACCAGAATATTTGATGAAAAAGCATTGAAGTTGCAGAGAGAGGGCAGATTAGGAACATATGCCTCTTCTTTAGGACAGGAAGCAGCCCAGATAGGAAGCGCTTATGCTCTGGATAAAGAGGATTTTATTTTTCCAAGTTTTAGGGAACAAGGAGTTTACTTATTAAGGGGGATGCCAATAGATCAATATTTAGCTTATTGGAGGGGTGATGAAAGGGGGATGTATTCTACAAAGAAAGTAAACATGTTTACAGTCACAATTCCAGTAGGAACGCATATGCTGCATGCTGCTGGATTTGGGTGGGCTTCAAAGATTAAAAAAGAATCAAGAGTTGTTGTTACATACTTTGGGGATGGTGCTACATCAGAGGGAGATTTTCATGAGGCTATGAATTTTGCCTCTGTGTTTGAGATTCCTTTGATATTTATATGCCAGAATAACCAGTATGCTATCTCAGTTCCTGTTTCAAAGCAAACTAAATCAGCCACAATAGCACAAAAGGCTATAGCTTATGGGATGTACGGAATAAAAGTAGATGGAAATGATGTTTTAGCGATGTACAAAGCTACAAAAGAAGCTGTTGAAAGGGCCAAGAAGGGAAAGCCAACATTAATTGAGGCTTTTACTTACAGAATAAATGATCATACAACATCAGATGATGCGAAAAAATACAGAAATGATAAGGAATTAAAACAATGGGAGAAGAAAGATCCAATTGAAAGATTAAAAAAATATATGATAACAAAAAAATTATGGACAAAAGAATATGAAGAAGAATTAGATAGAAAATTCAATGATGAGATGGATGAAGCTATAAAAAAAATGGAATCAATGGAGAATCCAAAAAAAGAAGACATCCTAAACTATGTTTATGCTGAGTTAGATGAAAATTTAAAAGAGCAAAAAGAGGAATTGAAATGAATTTGCCTTTATTCTTTGACAGGTTTGGATTGATTGTATTCTTATTTATCTTAGTAGATGCTATTTATGGTTTAAACAAAAAGAAGTTAAATAAAAATGAAAAGATTAGAACTTGGATAAGGGTTTTTATAGGGGTAGCAGGATTGATTGTTGATGGATTCTTTGTTATCTCGCAAGATATTTTAGGAGTTGTATTATGAAAGCTAATTTAGTACAAGCAATAAACATGGCTTTGAATCAAGAGATGTCCAAAGATAAGTCTGTTATTTTGCTTGGAGAAGATATCGGGATTGATGGCGGAGTTTTTAGGGTTACAGAGGGGTTATACCAAAAATATAAAGATAGGGTATTTGATACTCCGTTAGCTGAATCTGGAATTGTGGGAACTTCTATTGGATTAGCATTGAATGGATTAAAGCCGGTAGCAGAGATACAATTTGAAGGATTTATAATGCCAGCTTTGGATCAATTAATAAGTCATGCTTCAAGAATAAGAAACAGATCAAGGGGGGCATTCTCAGTTCCTATTGTAATAAGAAGCCCCATTGGCGGAGGAATTCATGCGTTAGAGCATCATTCTGATTCTCCTGAAACTTATTTTGTACATACCCCTGGATTAAAGGTTGTTATTCCTTCCAGGCCTTATGATGCTAAAGGGTTATTAATCTCAGCAATAAGAGATCCTGATCCAGTTATATTTTTTGAGCCTAAAAAAATTTACAGGGCGTTTAAAGAAGAAGTTCCGGAGAAGGAATATACAATTCCATTAGGCAAAGCAAATATCATACAGGAAGGAGATGACTTAACAATTATTACTTATGGAGCATGGGTTAGAGAAACACTAAAAGCAGTTGAGGGTCTAAAATATAGCATAGAAATCATTGATTTAAGGACATTAAAACCTTTAGATGTAAAAACAATAATAGACTCTGTTTCAAGAACCGGAAGATGTATTATTGTCCATGAGGCCCCAAAGACATTAGGGCTAGCTGCTGAAATAATAGCGATAATAAACGAAAAGGCATTATTGAGTTTACAGGCTCCGATAGAAAGGGTAACTGGATATGACACAATAGTTCCTCTGCCAAAATTAGAGGATTATTACATGCCTAACACAGAAAGAATTAAGAAAGCTATTGAAAAAGTTATGAATTTTTAAGATTATATCTATTAATTACTTCTTTAAACTTTGTTTTATATTGGATTTGTTCTTTTTCATCAGGAAGACTCTTGATATCATATAAAATATGTCTGAGATCTCCTCTCGTGTACCATCTAGTTCCAGAACGTTTTTTAAATAGTGCTAAGTAATCATCCAAACTTCTTTTTGTTGATACTAGAACCAATCCATCTAATTCATCATTCATTTTAATTCAAAGTTTTAACAGAAAAAATTAAATGTATATAAATCTATTCATTTTTTAGTAGATAGACAAGAATTCTTCGTTAAATTCATTGAAGTTATCAAAGCATTTTCTTTCCCTGTCCCTTTCAAAGCATTTAATTTTTCTATTTTCATCAATATCAAAAATAACATCAAATTCAGAATTAATAATATTAACCTCAACCTTCCAGAGATTATTTTTTTGATATGAACTAATTATACTATTTTCTATGTCATTAAATGACAAATAATTTGATACAATCCTTTCAGCATCATTATTCATACTGCTTATTGATCTTCCGGTTACTTCTTCAATACCATTTTGACTATTTGCAATCAAGAAAAATCCTAATATAAAAACTATAGTAACCATTATAGTCAAATAATGTGTCTTAAAATCTGGCATATTCAAGACAACATTTTTATACTTAAAAAAGTTTTTGATGTTATAAGGTGAGAATTATTTTGGAAGATAAACTATTTGTGATGGATTTAGGATTTACTACTTATTCGGATGCATGGGAGCAACAGAAGAAAACCCTTCAAAAAAGGATAAATAATGAGACGCCAGATACATTAATGTTAGTAGAACATCCACCAACAATAACTTTCGGAGTGAGCAATTCTGAATGGAACAAGTTGAAAGTTGATATAAATGAATTAGATAAAAATGGGGTTGAGTTTTATGGAAAAACAGACAGGGGTGGCGGTGCTGCTTTTCTTGGTCCTGGCCAAATTGTTGGTTATGCTATAATGAGATGGAAGTGGAATGGACTCTATGATCTTATGTCTTCTTTTGAAGAAGTGATGATAAAAACTGCAAATGATTTTAATATTCCCATTACAAGGGTTGATACTATGAATCCTATAACTGATAAGCCTTATAGGGCAACATGGTATAAGCAAGATAATGGATATAAAGTACTCTGTACTAAAGGAATAGGAACAAAAAGAATTGGAGAATGGATTTATACACATCATGGGTTTGCATTAAATGTTAATACAACAAATATTGATTATACAAAATTAATTGATCCATGTGGTTTTCCAGAAGACAAGATTCAACCAATAAGTATGCAAACGATTTTAGGTAGAAAATTAAACTTACAAGATGTCAAAGATAAATTAGTTAACAGATTTGCTGAGGTATTTAATAAAAAAGAGGTAGAATTTGATGGTGTACGAGTTTAAATTTCCAGATGTCGGAGAGGGAATTGAAGAAGGAGAATTAGTAGAATGGCTAGTTAAAGAGGGAGAGATTATTAAAGAGCATCAGCCAATAGCTAAAATTGAAACTGATAAGGCTGTTGTTGATATTCCAAGCCCAAAATCAGGAAAGATTCTAAAACTTAATTTTAAGGCAGGAGATACTGTAAAAGTCGGACAGGTATTGGCTGTAATTGGGGGAGAAAAAGAGCAATTAGAAACAAAGCAAGAAAAAAAAGAAGAAAGAAAAACAACATCTGTTGTTGGAAATCTTGAGGAATCAGATGAAGAATTTATTGTTAAAAAAGAGAGTAAACAAACAAAACAAGAAAAAAAGATTTTAGCTACCCCAGCTGTAAGAAAGTTAGCAAAAGAACTTAATGTTGATATCTCTACAATAGAAGGATCCGGAGATGATGGAAGAATAATGGAAGATGATATTAGAAAAGCCTCAAATGGAGATGTTCCAGTAGAAATAAATGAAAGGAATGAGATTAAAGTTACAAAAAAATATGACTTATATGGGTATGTAGGGAGAATCCCATTAAAAGGAATAAGAAAAACTATTGCTGTTAATATGTCCAGAGCAAATAATGAGATTGCTCACGTAACTTCAATGGATGATGCTGATATTACTGAGTTGAATAATTTAAAAGAGAAAGAAAAAAAGAATGCAGAAGAAAAAGGAATAAAATTAACATTTCTTCCTTTTATTATTAAAGCGGTTGTGGCTGGATTAAAAGCTTATCCAATAATTAATTCAACTTTAGAGGATGAAGAGATAATAATAAAAAAATATTATAATATTGGGGTAGCTGTAGAGACAGAATATGGATTGGTTGTTCCTGTTGTTAAAGGGGTGGATCAAAAAAGCATTCTTGATTTAGCCAAAGAGATATTTGATTTGGCAGAAAAAGCAAAATCTAGAAAGATTGATTTAGGAGATTTAAAAGGGGGAACATTTACAATAACAAATTATGGAAGCATTGGCGGAAGTTATGGAACTCCAATAATTAATTATCCTGAGGCAGCTATCCTTGGAATAGGAAGAGCTAAAGATATGGCTGTCGTTGTTGATAGCAAAATGGTCATAAGGAAAATTCTTCCATTATCCTTGACATTTGACCATAGAATATTAGATGGGGCTGTTGCTGGAAGATTCTTAAATGAAATAAAGAAACATTTAGAAGACCCTAGCTTGATGTTTATAGAAGATTAATATGAAAATATTTTATTTCTCTTTATATATATAAATGAGTATATTAAAATTATTAATAAAAAATAAACTAATAAATTAAAATAATTTTTACCATAAATAGATAATATAATCAAAAATAATAAAGGGAAAATTATAAGACAAATCATAGACTTATTAATATAATCCTTTATAAAATCTAAATTATAATAATCTATTTTCGTGAAAGAACTTATAGATATAAAATATATAAATGGAAATAGATATAAAAGTTGAAAAAGAATTTTCCGAACAGTATTTAATTCATTTGTAAAGTTTTTTTGATAAATATAATCTAAAATACCTATTAAAAAAAATGAGATTAATATACTAAAAAATCCAACAACTAAACTAATAGTCATTTTATCTAAATAATCTAATCTTTCCCATCTTGGGTTTGTATCATAAATTTTATAATATAAAGTT
>Ga0209542_10013674_pt1 | contig 13936 bp, 12 predicted proteins | sample RifCSPhighO2_01_FD_184028 | JGI IMG/M metagenome (GOLD analysis project Ga0209542, IMG submission 184028) | Soil microbial communities from Rifle, Colorado - Rifle CSP2_plank highO2_0.1 (SPAdes) (version 2) | ecosystem: Environmental > Terrestrial > Deep subsurface > Rock core/Sediment ...
CTTTTATTACTGGCATTGGCATTTTCTGATAGATATACCGCCACTCTTGCATATTGTTTTAAGGAAAGAGTGTCGAAACAATCTTGAATCTGTTTTGCCGTGAAGCTCTCGGAGGTCGTTTCGGTTGCCAAAAAATAGGCGAAATAATCAACCTGCTTTTTCCCATCCCATTTTGAGAAACCATCAAATCGTTCAATAAAATTTTCAAGTTGCTTCTTATCCATAGAGTTGGCCTATTTTTCTTCTTTCTTACTCGGAAGTGTATGCTCCACAAGATTCTCGCCGTGGGTAGTAATAGTTATGTTCTCCATTGATTTTGTGTCAATCCAACCTTTCTTGGATGAAGTATCAAATAGGCTTTGGCGCAATGCGCCAGGAACTTTCTCGTTTACATCCTTATAGCAAGTGTAAATATGGTTTACTCCAACACCACTCACCTTCGCTACTTTTTCAAGGTAGTAAACAAATACAGCATTTCTTTGTATTGCAGTTGCAGAAGCTTTCTTTGCATAGAAGATCTTTAGCGCCTCCTTAGCTCCTTTTGCCGATAAGTCGAGATCTTTTACAATTTGGTACGACTCTTTCCTCTTACTCCCTGTCTTGCCGATGCTATTTTTTACTTTATGCGGCTTAGCGACAGTAGTTTTAGGCTCGGCTTCCTCTCGAACAGGCTCGTTAATTAGTGTAAAATTATCTTGAGAAACTTTGTCCTTATAGTCTTGATAGACCTCCCGGACAAAAGCTTCTTCTCCCTCGACCTCCAACACTCCGCTCCGCAAATCAATTTTGAGTTTAGTCATAGTAATTTGGTTAATTATCTTTGTCTATTCAATAATAGACGATAGACAATAGAAAGTCAATAGACAGATAGACAGCACACTAGTTCTCCACAGTTTACTTGTTGCAAAGAAGAATATCTTGTATACTATAGTTAGCGAACCAATTATGCAGATTACTTTAGATAAAATTGAGGATCTCAACAAAAAACTTGAAAAAAGATTTCGAGACAAACTTGTTGTAAACCACGATCTAAAAAGAACGCTTGTCAGTTTCCAAGCCAACAAAAAAATACCCGGCTATCGCTGGTATAAATTCAAAGAGGGCTATTCTTCTGCACTTGTTGACTATGCTCTGGATAAGTTAGACATTAAGTCCGGCAAAGTCCTCGACCCTTTCGCGGGGAGCGGAACTTCACTCTTCGCCTCGGCGGAAAGGGGGCTAGATACTGTTGGCGTAGAACTTCTGCCTATTGGATCAGAAATTGTAGAAGTTAGAAAAATTATTTTTGAAAGCAATAATCACGATAAGCTCACAGAGTTTTTACAAGAGTGGATAGATGGGCGGTTATGGGAGAAAGAAAAAAACGAACGAAAACTTAACCATCTAAAAATTACTAACGGGGCATTTCCTGAAGCCACAGAAAAACTTTTGGGTAAATTTCTCAATGCTATTGATAAGGTAAAGAACAGGAATTATCAGAGAATACTTCGTTTTGCGCTTCTCTGTGTTCTTGAGGAAATTAGTTTTACGCGAAAAGATGGCCAATACTTGCGCTGGGATCATCGCTCTGGGCGAGGTAATGGAGAAAAGAAATTTGATAAGGGAGAAATCAAAGATTTTAACCAGTCAATTATTCAAAAACTTAAGGATATTGTTAGTGATTTACGAGGAGGCAATACGCTTTTTGATCTAGTTAAAGAACCAAGAGGGAAAATCGGGAATATAGATGTCTTGAAAGGGTCATGCCTTTCTATTCTCCCGAAACTAGCAAGCAACGAATTTGACTTTTTAATGACCTCCCCGCCCTACTGTAATCGCTACGACTACACAAGAACTTATGCCTTGGAACTTGCATTACTTGATGTTGATGAAGAAAAAATCAGAGATTTACGGCAAGCGATGATGACATGCACCGTTGAGAACAGAGAAAAAGAAAATCTCGATCAGTTTTTTTCGCAAGATATTTTTCAAAGAGCCAGGAAAGCATTTGAAAACCAAAAAGAATTGCAAACGATTATCAAGTATCTTGACGAAAAAAAGGACAACAAAGAGCTAAATAATCCCGGTATAGTAAGAATGGTAAAAAATTATTTTTACGAAACTGCACTTGTAATTTTTGAGTGCGCTCGTCTTCTAAAAAGCGGCGCTCCTTTCGTGATGGTGAATGATAATGTTCGCTATGCCGGTGCGAACATTCCCGTAGATTTGATACTGTCAGATATTGCTCAAGGGGCAGGATTCGATGTTGAGAAAATATGGGTTTTACCTACTGGCAAAGGAAACAGTAGCCAGCAAATGGGGGCACACGGCAGAGAAGAATTACGAAAATGTGTTTATGTTTGGAGAAAGCTATAAAGACAGGAGCCAATCAACCAGATCATTTACCTGTTCATCCTCGTTTAGGTTCGCGGCATGAGTTAATTTACTGGTTTTTAGTTGTTTATATATTTCTTTAGCCATAGAAGCTTCGATTGCGGCTCCAACAAAAAATAAGGCGGGAGCACTCCTTCCAAAGGCGGCTCGGATTCTTCCAAGAGCGCTGTTCGCGGTCTTCCAATGTTCATCGGCCCCGGCCGGGTCTATACCGCCCTTTAATTCGCCGCAAGCAATGTATTTGCTTTTATCGGCAAGCAGTTTTTCTTCTGGCGTATCTATATCTCCTCTGTTTATCAGAATGACATCTATGTTTTTACCAATCAGGGGCGGCTTTACATCGAATAGCAAAGTTCGGCCATTCCAAATGACCCTCTGAATTTTTCCCGATCTGCTTTTTAAGACTTGGATTTTCTTTTTTCCTCCTGAAAGTCGCTCGATGATTTTCTCTGTCAGCTTTGTGCCAGCAGAAGCCCCGGTTAAATTACGCATGCTACCGCCCAAAGTATCGCCTTTTGTAAGTAGATAGCGATACAAAATATCTTCTCGAAATTCCGCACCCGCCTCTTTATAAATGCGAGTTAGAACTTTCTTTATTGCGCCACTTAATTCCATCTCTGTTAATTGAGATTGTGCTTTATCGGAAAAGCCACAAGCAGAGGCGAGATCATTTCTGTATTTCGGAGATGTTAAAAGCTCTTCAACAGATTTTACTTTCTTGAGAGCTTTGTAAAAAGTTTTTGCTTCCTCAACAAACGGCTCGGCTTTCTCTGTTTTTTGTAAAGCTTGAGTTAGAAAGCCATCACAGATAGCTCGGTGCTTAGTTTGTAAGTCTGCCGCAGTTTTTATAAGTTTCGGAATCATAAATTAAGAATGAAAAAAGTCCGCGATGCTTATCTTGAGAGCTTTCGCTATTTTTTCGATATTTTCCAAAGTAATGTTTTTCTCAGCGCGCTCAATCATGCCAATATAAGTTCGATGAACACCGGCGCGAGTAGCTAATTCTTCCTGTGATAAACCTAACCTTGCCCTCTCTTCGCGTACTTTTTGACCGAATTTTATTAAAACTTCTCTTTTCATAGTTGATAACTCTAGTATACGCGCTTGCTAACTTTGGTGCTACATACTATAGTTAGCATATGTATTTAATGCTTTCTCAATCAGTCGCCGCCAAAATTTCCGTCCGTCCGAGCAAGGGAATGGCGGAAGGGGGGTGTGGGGGGAATTCCGCCATTCCCTTGCAAAAAACAGAGGCCAGCCCCGCCGCCTTGCAAGTCATTGCAAAGCACCACAGAAAAATACTCTTTTCATTAAGAGAAAAAGAAATGGATTCGACAAGCTCACCACAAGTCCGGCGCGCGCAAAATGAAAAGAGCAAAGAGTATTTTTCTGTGGTGCGGCGAGTGGTAGCGAGCGGCGGCGGGGCGGCTTCATTCGTCGGGGTTCGTTTGGTAAAAAGTTCGGATTTTGTTCAGGAGGGGCAACCTTTCCAATTCATACAATGTGGCTGCCGGGCTTGGATTCGAACCAAGATGAATGGATTCAGAGTCCACTATCCTACCGTTAGATGACCCGGCAATGGGCTTATTCTAAAACAAAAACGGCGTTTTTACAATGCCTTATTTTCTAAGTCCTAAGTTCTAAGTTCTAAATTTTGAGAAACCTCCTTATCGCCACGGCGCTTGAGACAACGCCAAGCAAAATACCGACGAAAAAAAGCAGAGGAATGAATTCGTGGACATTGGACACAAAATAGCCGAACAAGCCGAGACCGGGCATAAGAGTTTCAATTTTTGGCGAAACAAAATATGCCGCCGGATAAAAAACAGCCGAAGCAATCAGCGCCGCAAACATTCCGTAAGCCCCGCCTTCAACCAAATACGGCGCCTTAATCTGCCAGTTTGAGCCGCCGACCAGCTGCATGATTTCTATCTCCTGTCTCTGGCTGTAAATCGTCAGCCGGACGGTGTTGAAAGTCACCAAAACGGCAATGGCGGCCAGAACCATCGTCGCGACAAATCCCCAATTCTGCAATCCGCCCGAAATGCCTTCCACTCTTTTTATCACCTCTTCATTCTCGTAAAAATTGATTTTTTCCATCAAGCTGCGCAATTTATTCCCTTCCAGAAAACCGACTATCGCGGCGTACTGGCCGGATGTTTTGGCTTTAACGTTAAGCGAGGCCTGTAAAGGATTTTCCGCAAGTTCGGCCAAAGAATCCTGAATCAGAGCGTCTCCGGCATGGCGGGCTTTGAAATCTTCAAGAGCTTTGTCGCGAGAAACATAAACCACGCTTTGCACCGGCTCCAGACCCTCGAGGTCCTGTTTGACCCTGCTTATTTCGTCTTCGGAAGCGTCAATTTTAAAATAAACGCTGATGTCAACTTTCGATTGCAGACCGGCCACAATCTGCGTAGCAATGAAATTCAAGGCCATCAATCCGGCAAAAAGAAGAAGAACGAGGACCATCACGCCGGTTGTGCCGAAACTCAAAAAGCCGTTTCGTTTGAAATTAGTCCACCCTGCCACATAAATCCTTTTCAAAGCTTTTTTCATAATTTAAAATTTAAGATTGTCATTTTGCATTTTGATATTTACACTTTGCATTTCTTATATAACGTATTTCCCTTCCGCCTGGTCTTTGACGATTTTCCCCTTATCCATGCTCACCACCCGCCGACCGGCCGTATTGACCATTTCGCGGTCGTGAGAAGCGAAAATCACCGTCGTTCCAAGCTCGTTTATTTTCATCAATAATTTTATCACATCGTAGCTGTTCACCAAATCAAGGTTGCCGGTCGGCTCGTCGGCAAGAATTATCATCGGCCGGTGAATCAGGGCGCGGGCTATCGCCAACCGCTGTTTCTCGCCTCCGGAAAGCTGGTGGGGAAAACTTCTGACTTTGTCGCCCAAACCGACTATGTCAAGAACTTTCGGCACGATAGTTTCGATTTCCTCGTTTTCCGAACCGCAAACTTCCAGCGCGAAAGCAACATTTTCAAAAGCGTTTTTGGCGGACAATAATTTAAAATCCTGATAAACGGTGCCGATTTTCCGACGCAGGAGAGGAATGTCGCTTCCGGAAAGGTCGGCCAGATTGACTCCATCCAAGAATACTTCTCCCCCGCTCGGCTGCAATTCCTTGGTCAATAAGCGAAGCAGAGTGGACTTCCCCGCCCCCGAAGGCCCGACCAAAGAAATGAATTCACCGTCCTTAATTTCCAAATCCACCTTGCGCAAGGCCTCGGAACCGTCGTCATAGATTGCTGACACATTATGAAACTTAATCATTTGATTTAAACGTTAGAAACGTTATAGACGCTATAACATTTCCGCTTCAATAAATTTATCCAGTTCGCCGTCCAAAACTTTATCCGGCTGGGAAGATTTAATGCCCGTCCGATGGTCTTTTACCATTTGGTAGGGATTCAAAACATAAGACCTTATCTGACTTCCCCATTCTATGCCCCCCGGCGCCGTTTCAGATTTCAATTCCGATAATTCTTTCACTTTGGCTTCGTCCATTTTTTTCGCAAGGCGGGAATACAATATCTGAATCGCCTTTTCTTTGTTTTGCGCCTGCGACCTCTCTGATTGGACAGCCACCGCAATGCCCGTAGGAATGTGGGTAACCCTTACCGCCGTTTCCAGTTTGTTTACATTTTGTCCTCCCGGACCGGATGAGCGGAAAGTGTCAAATTTTAAATCACCGGAGTTAAGCTGAATTTCCCGGCTGATGATTTCCGGCATAATTTCCACCAAAGCAAATGAGGTGTGGCGCAATTTTTTAGCCGAAAAGGGAGAAATCCTGACCAGCCGGTGAACTCCGGCTTCACCTTTCAGTATATCATAAGCGCCGTCTCCGGTAATCTCGCAGGAAGCGTTTTTGATTCCGCGCTGTTCTCCCAGCGATTGATGAACAACGGAAAACCCCCAGCCTCTTCGCTGGGCAAACCGCTGGTACATTTTTAAAAGCATTGAGGCCCAATCCTGCGCGTCCACTCCGCCGGCGCCGGAATAAACATAGAGGAGAGCTTTCTTTTTGTCGGAATTGAACACTTTTTTATTATATTCTTAGCGGGAATTTTTTCAATTCATGGACAAAATTTATTTTCCATGTTACATTTCAACCATTCTTTGATAATTTGGACGGAGGATTTATGAGCGGCGGCTCCGTGTTGGGCAAATTGGTGCTTTCGCATCTTCCCGCGGGACTATCAACCGAATTAGTTGCCGGAGTAATCAAGTTGGGAAATAAACTGGACGGAATAATATCTAAACTCGATGAAATATTAGAAATTCTAACGAGTATTGATGAAAAATTAGACGCTCAAAATCGCGCAAAACAAACGGAAGAATTGATTTTGTTGAGAGGAATAAAACAATCGCTTGATAAGCTGGTCAAACAAAATACTTATCCAAAAAACACCGAATAGGCGTTTTTTCTTTTTGGAGCCACCTCCCAGATTCGAACTGGGGACCTTCACTTTACGAAAGTGCTGCTCTACCAACTGAGCTAAGGTGGCTTAAACCCGCCATCATTGTACCAAAAACAGGCATAAAATCAATCAAAAATTGCATTGTTTTATTCTGGAGCGGGCGATGGGATTTGAACCCACGATCTTCTGCTTGGGAAGCAGACATTCTACCGCTGAACTACGCCCGCGCTTAGTTTGTAAATAACTTTAAAAATTTATTTTTGTATTCCGACAGTTTTGAAATAATTCTCTGAAGCGGCTCCGTTTCAGAATTTTCCGGAGACATGGAAGCAGTTTTGACCCCCTCGCTTTTATGAACAAAAATGACTTCTTCTCCCTCCGATTTATAATTCAATTTCTCTCGGGCTTCCCTTTCCAAAAACAATGGATTTTCAAAATTGGCGATGAATTTTCCCAGTTCTTCGTTCGTTTGTCCGGCATCGTTGATTTTAGCTTCCAGCCCGGCCACTTCGTCCTTTATAACATCTCTCTCGCGGCGCAATCCAATAAATGATAAGCCCAGCCAGCCGATTGCGACAATCATAACCGCAAAAAAGATTTTTGAATTAAAAACATTCATTCCGCTTTGTACTTTTAACTTTTTACTTTATACTGAAAGTAAGATTCCCGGCCATAGTCTATGTAATTATGTTTGACAAAAAAACTCTAAAAATCATCACTATCTTCGTCGCCCTCATCACTGTCGCCAGCATGCTGGCGTTCCTTCTCGTACCGCTGTTGTAATAATTTTACCTTTTCAACATTTTTAGAAAAACTTCCTGCGGTAAAACGACCCGCCCGCCGGCTTTCATTTTCTTTTTTCCCCGTTTCTGTTTTTCCAGCAATTTCATTTTACGCGTAACATCCCCGCCGTACAAATAACCGGTAACGTCTTTGCGGCGGGCTCTTATCGACTCTCTGGCTATTATTTTCCCGCCGATGGCGGCCTGGATGGCGACCTCAAACCACTGGGGCGGAACGGTTTCTTTGAGTTTCACGACCATCGCCCGGCCTTCATGATAAGCGTTTTTCCGGTGAATGATTTTGGAAAACGGTTCAACTGTTTCGCCGGCAATTAAAATATCCAAACGAACCAAATCATCTTTGCGGAAATCGCTGAATTCGTAACTCATTGACGCGTAGCCCGAAGAAACACTTTTAAGCTTGTCGTAAAAATCGGTGATTATCTCCGAAAGGGGCATTTCGTATTTCAAAAGCGCCGTTTCTTTTCCCAGATACTCGGTGGCTTTATAGATGCTTCTTACCGAAGACGCCAATTCCATCACATTGCCCACAAAAGCCGCCGGCGTCAAAATTTCCATTGATACGAACGGTTCGGCAATTGATTCGATGCCGGCCGGGTCCGGCAGCAGCGCCGCCGAACGGATTTTCAATTCCTGTCCGTTCTTAAGTTTTAAGAAATACTCCACCGAGGGAGAAGATATTATCAGCGAAAGTCCGAACTCTCTTTTCAATCTTTCGGAAATTATTTCCACGTGGAGCATCCCCAAAAAACCGAGGCGGAAACCGCGGCCGAGACCGACCGAAGATTCCGGTTCATACGACAAAGAAGCGTCGGTAAGTTTTAACTTGCCGAGCGCGTCTTTCAGCAAATCGTAATCCTCACTGTTTTCGGGGAAAAAACTCGCAAATACCATCGGCTTGGGCTCTTTATAGCCGGAGAGGGGTTTGAATGTTCCGGTAATCGGTTCGGCGGTAATCGTGTCTCCGACTTTTATTCGGCTCGGGTCCTTCAGTCCGGTGGCGATATAGCCGATTTCACCGGCAGAAAGCTCCAAAGACGCCGTAAGGGCCGGAGCAAAAAAACCAGTTTCCAAAACTTCGGCTTTGGCGCCGATGGCGGCGGCGGCAATCTTGTCTCCTTTTTTGATTGAACCGTCAAAAATCCGGACAAAAGCGATTACGCCCTTATAAGCGTCAAAAACCGAATCAAAAATCAGAGCCCGCAAAGCGGCTGCTCCGTCGTTTTTGGGCGGCAGAATTTTTTCGATTATTTTTTCCAGTACTTTCTCCACGTTGGTTCCGTTTTTGGCCGAGACTTCAATGATTTCGTCCGGCGCGACACCCAAAACGTGCGACAATTCCTCTTTAACTTCGGCTGTCCGCGCGTTGGGCAAATCTATTTTATTCACCACGGGAATAATCGTAAGATTTTGGGCTTGGGCCAAATGCAGATTGGCCAACGTCTGGGCTTGAATTCCCTTGGAAGCGTCAACCAAAAGCACAGCTCCTTCAACCGCCGCCAAAGAACGGGAAACTTCATAGGTAAAGTCCACATGGCCGGGAGTGTCAATCAAATTGAGCACAAAATGCTCAATTTGCGCAGATTCACGCAGACTGAACGCAGAAGTTCGCAGAAAACGAGCACTGTCATACACAACCCTTTTAATTTCAAGGTCTTTGTTGCCAAAATTGACGAGAAGAGCCAATTTATAAACAGAACCCTTAAGATAACTCCATAGTTGTTCGATTTGCGGACGACCTAATTCCGGCAACGCTTTTAATTCGACGATGATTTTATTTTCAATAATAAAATCTGGCTGATAATTACCGATTTTTTTACCGTCATAAAAAATATCTATTCTTTTTTCTGTTTCAAACTGCAAGCCTTTCGCGCTAAATTCTTGCACCAATGCATTGCGATAAATGTTTTCTTTGTGACCCAATCCTAAACGTTTTTTAACCTCAAAAACGGCACCCCGTATTTTATATGTTATGTCCCCATACAAAAATTGGTTTTCCGCGTCGGTCTGCGTGTCGTCCGCGTTTATCTGCGGTGCGTATTTCATACGCACAGGCTGCAGTTTAATCGTTATCCCCCGTTCCCGCTCAAGTTCCATCTGGTCCAGAAACTGCTCCTGCATTTTTCTTTTTTCAACCGTACCGGTCAATTCCAAAAACCGGTCCGCTAAGGTACTTTTGCCGTGGTCTATATGCGCGATAATGCAAAAATTCCGAATGTTAGATGATTCTACCATTTTCTAAAAAATTTCTTGAAATAAACATAAAGAAACAGAAAATTAAAATTCCCGGCAATTGAGAAAGAAAGGGCCAGGCCCTTTATTCCCCACCCCAAAACAAAGGTAAAAAAACTTCCCAGAATAATATTGAGGAAGATGGACAATACGGACATTGTGACCGGAATTTTAGTGTTTTGCAACGCGTAAAAAGCCCTGGTCATCACCGGCACTAAACTGTGGCCTATTACTCCGAGCATAAAAATTCCCAAAACCGAAGCGGTCAGTTCGGCGTTCCGGCCGCCAAACGCGCCGCCGGTAAAAATGAGTCCGATAATTTCCCGCCGTAACACGAACATTGCCAAAGCCAGAGGGGCAACCATCAAAAACGCCCATCTTAAGGCTTTTTTTAATTTACCGAGAAAAAAATCTTTTTCATTGCCGGCCGCATGAAAAGAAAGTTTCGGGAAAACTACCGTAGCCACGGAAATACCCAGAACGGAAATCGGCACAAACTGAAGATTGTTCGCAAAATTAAAAGCCGTGATGCTGCCGACAGCCATGGTAGATGCAAGAGCGTTGATGACGGCGGAACCGGCACTGAACGCGCCAAGACCCAAAGTTCTGGGGATTAAAAGCCGGAAAATTTTTCGAAATCCGTCGTCGTAAAAATCAAAAAAACCGCCAAACCGGCTTGCCCTGAATCTTGTTGAAGAACTCACCGTGAGCTTGCCGAAACGGAAACCGGCGGCCAGCGCCGGCGGCAGCTGAACCGCAAGATGCAGTAAGGCGCCAAAAACCACTCCCGCTCCCAAACCGTAAATTTCGTCTATGCCCCTGGAACCGGCCCAGGGCGCAAAATACAAAGCGCCGACGATAATTCCCGCGTTGTAAAAAATCGGAGCAAGGGAATAAGCCAAAAACCTTTCCAGCGCCTGCAGAACCGAACCCATGACCGCACTTAAAGAAAAAATCAGCGAGCTTAAAAGCATGACTCTCAAAAGATTCTTCAGAATTTCGCGGGCGGCGCCGGAAAAACCGGGAGCGATAACCGCCGAAAGCGGACCGGCAAAAACGAAAACAATTACCGCCGAAACCGACACGGCCGCAAAAGATATGTTTAAAAAATTCTTGGCCAGCCGCCACGCTTTTTCCCGGTCAACCCGATAATGCTCCAAGAAAACCGGAATAAGGGCGGAAGATACCGCCCCCAGAACCACGAGATTAAAAATCAAATCGGGAATCTTAAACGCGCTGTAATAAATATCAAGAGTGCTTCCGGCGCCGAAATGCGAAGCTAAGATGCGGTCCCTCAAAAGACCGGCCGCTTTGGCGGTTAAACTAAAAAAGGCCAGCGCCGCGCCGGCTTTGAATATCTTGGATTTAAAATTAAAAAGCTTCATTTCATCAACAATTCAATTGAAAAATCTTTTTCCAGAGCGCCGTTAAATATATAACTGCCGCCTATTTTGTTCAAGGCGGGACTGGAATCAAGCACATCGACTCCATCCGGTGGGCTGAAAGAAAATTCAAAATTTTTGACTTTCAAACCCGGTTGTTTTTGAAAAAATATTTCATATTTTCCGTTTTTAAGCCGGGCCGGAGCCGTATAATCAAGCCGTATTTCTTTCGTTTCTCCCGGCTCCGTGAGCATCCAAAAACCGAAACCGGTTTTACCCGATTCTCTGAAAATCGCCGTTGATTTGTCGGCCTCATAGTGGGCCGCTGATTCCAGCCGGAACAAATCGCCGTCGGTTTTAAAATCAGATTTGCCGTAATTGAGAAGAGGTTGATAGTCGGGATATTCATTGCCGCTGATATTTAACAATTCGGCTCCTTCCGGCGCCAGCACTTTTACGTATGAAGGATTCGGCCGGTTGTAAAAACCGTATTTGGTGCCGCCGCCGTTGTGTTGGCGAATAATCGTAAGCTTGTGCTTGATTTTACCGTTCTCAAGAACCGCTTCGTCTTTGATGGAAGTGTCGATTACGGCGTCGGTTTTGGAACCTTTCACGCTGGTTAATATCGTGGCCAGGTAATCGGAGTCGGTTTGCTTGACCGCTCCGCTGAAACCCTTCTCACTGGAAAAACCCTGCAGCTTCAAGTCGCGGAAATACATTAAAATATCCTTGCGCTCGAGACTCGCCACCAGAATGTTGAATATTTCGGCCCATTTATCCGGAGCGGCGGAATACATTTTTTCAAGAAAAATCGGCGCCAGGTCGATGACGATTTTTTTGGGCTGGGTGCGGTCGCCATTGTATTCAACTTCTTCCTGGATGGCCGTCATCAAATTTTCACCGTTCAAAGAAAGGCCGTATTCGGACATTTCAATCGGGCCGACAATTTCTAAAATTTCCGAGAGAATTCGGGGATTTACGGCGATAACCCCATCCACTTCGTAGCCGGCTTCTTTTTTAAAAAACCATGAAATCTTTGATGCCGAAGTGGGAAAATCAACAAACCAATTGGCATCTCGCATTCCCCAATTAGGCGTAATGTGCTGAAGCTGAAGCGGCGGCACGATTAAGTCTTTCAGCTGTCCGTCTAAATTGTAACTGTCATCGGCAAAAAAATCCTGCAGCCGGCCGTCTTTAAAAGTAAGGACGGCATAAGTTCCGATGAAACCGCCTGTCGGTCGGAGTTCGGACGGATTCTGAAATACCAGCAGATATTTCCTGACACCTTTGGTTCCCGCGAGATTTTCTAAAAATTGCGAATAGTCCGAAGCGTTGCCGATTATTTCTTCGAAGGCGGGAAGTTTGGCTTGAAGTTCCTGAACGGAAGATTTTTTGTCTTCGGGAAGACTGTTTAAATCAATATCCGTCATAAGTGCCCGCGCTTTTTTTATGTTTTTAAGCGATGCCGGCAGAGAATCGTTAAGCGTCCGAAGAATCTGGCCGATGGCTCCCGGAGAACCGTCGGGATTCAATATCGCGCCGGTTTTGGCAACGGCTGCGGCCGCGTCGGACATGAGCCTGCCGGAACTGGCAATCAGCTTGCCCGCTTCAATGATATTTTTAGCTGATTTAAATTTTCCGGCCCCGGGAAACTCGGCAATAAAAGAACTTATGGAAGCACCCATGAAATTAAGACTCTCGCCGGCTTTTGCAAATTCCTCGTAGGCTGCCGTGAAATTATCGGAGGCCGAAGCAAAATTAAAATTTTTCAAATTTTCTTTGGCGGCTTCAATGCTTTGAACGGCCGCTTTCCCCTCTTGGACAATTTCATTTTTAACGCTAAAGCCGTACTGGCCGAAATAAACACCGCTCAAAATTACGGCGGCTGCGGCCAAAAAACCGGTGACAAACCGTGACGACAGTTTTATTTCAAATTTTTTGCGCCGAATATTATCCGCCTCCGCCGCTCGAAAGTCGCGCGTCCAAAAATCAAGTTCCGGCGAGGCCGGCAACACGGCCGCCGGGGCGGCGGCCGAAGCCAAGCCGATTTCTTTCAACTCGCCGAAAAAGCCGGAATTATTGTCAGGACTCACCGGCTTTCTTATTTCCGCCAAAATTGTTTCAAAACCTTCCCCGCCGGCCGGGTTCGCCTTTCTGACACCCGATGTCGTCTTAACGACATCGGGTGTCGTTAAGACCATTAATTCAGGTTTAGGCCCGCTTAAAACACGTTCAATAGAAAGCCCGCGCCGCGGCTTTAAGTTGCGCGAGCTGACCACTTGGCCGCCTAAAGAAATAATTTCCTCGCGCGGATTTAAATCGGTTTTCAAAAAATATTCCAGTTCTTTGGCGGGATTTTGTTCTTTGTCCACTGCTGTTTCCGTAAGCGGCGCCACGGCGGTCATCACCACGCCCCGTTCATGCATTCCATCGGCATCTATCCACAATTCGCTTGAAATTCCTCTTTTCCGCAATTCCACCGTTGATGGCAGCGCGGAAATTTTGTCAAAATCAACACGGCCGGTTTCGCTTACCGGCCTTACATCAAACATTGCCCCTAAAATCTTTTTTCTCAATGGGGGCATACATAAATTATAACCCGAAAGAAAAAATCACCGTGTGGACTACTCGCGCTCCGCCCCCGCCCCTTTTCCATGTTTCGAAGCATCCTACAACCTCCTCCGTGCTTCGGAGCGCCGTCTTTTTT
>Ga0209542_10013677_pt1 | contig 13933 bp, 16 predicted proteins | sample RifCSPhighO2_01_FD_184028 | JGI IMG/M metagenome (GOLD analysis project Ga0209542, IMG submission 184028) | Soil microbial communities from Rifle, Colorado - Rifle CSP2_plank highO2_0.1 (SPAdes) (version 2) | ecosystem: Environmental > Terrestrial > Deep subsurface > Rock core/Sediment ...
GTTCCAAGAAAACTCGGCGCCCTAATAAAATGGTTTAATGCAAACTCAACAAAATTTCATCCGATAGTAATTGCAAGTTATTTTCATTCTGAGTTTGAAAGCATCCATCCGTTTGTTGACGGAAATGGAAGAACCGGCAGACTGCTTATGAACTTCATGTTGAAAAATAGGGGGTTTCCCGTGATAAATATTCCGGTAAAATATAGGCGCAAATATTATGATTCGCTGGAAAAAGCAAGGCAGGAAAAAAATCTAACTCCATTGATAAAAATAATGAAACGATCTTATGAAGAGATGCTGAAAACATATTCTCCTTCCAAATAAAATTTTTGCACTTTTGGCTGAATTCTCTCAGAGCCTATTAAAATTATTGCGCTTCAAATTATATTAAAGCAAAAGTGATGTTTATGGAAAAGAAAAAACAAAAAAATCTGACTTATTTGTTTGAAGAAGCCAAACAAAAAAACCTCGTGGAAAACGAGGACTATAGAATGTATTTGAATTTGATCACTAATCTAACTAATGATCGTATTCTTGCGAAAGCCAGTTTTTTTGTCGCAATCATAGTTTTTGTGGCCGCCGCTTATATCGGGTTATTGCAAATACACCCAAATCCAAACGATCCGTATGTTTGGGTGGTTTCAGTTGCCATTTTAATTGCAATAATTTTTATTTATCATTTCGGCAAAAAAATGATTTCTGATTCGGAAAAAGATATTGAAAATCTCTATATTCAATTCGAAGAATACTTCAAATTCAAAGAATCAAACAAACCTAAACCCATTGTGAAAACAAAAGCAAATCAAAAAGCAACTGCTCAAAAACCAGCGCCCGAAAAACCAAAAGAAAAATTATCTTCATTATATACTATATTGAAAAAATAAACTAAATTGATTTTCATGAAAACCTTTACAAAACACGTTTTGGTATGCACCAACGAAAAACCAGGTCATTGCGCCGAGAAAGGAGGCCTTGAACTTTTCACCGCTTTCCGCGAAGAGGTTTCGCGCAGAAATTTGAATGAAGAAATTTACGTTACAAAAACCGGCTGTACTTCTCAGCATCATTGCGGGCCGACCATTATAATTTATCCTGACGGAGTTTGGTACAAAGAAGTTTCAAAAAATGATATTCCTGAAATAATCGAATCACATTTGCTCAATGGAAAAATTGTTGAAAGAATTTATAATTCCGAAATTGGGTTGAAAAAATAAAAAAAGAAAAAACGGGAAAAATTCCCGACTTATCTTATTTCAAATTGTACATAGATGCTTGCCGAAAACTCGACGTCTCCAGGCGTTATAGGAGTTGGCGCCCTTGAATCTTCAGCTCCTACGCCCGCGGTTGCATAGTCAAGAGATTTATAATATGTCGGATATGAATATCCGGAATTTTCGCTTGCGCTGTATACTTGAGAAATTGAAATCCCAAGTCCTTCAGCAATGCTTGTAGCTTTTTCGCGTGCGTTTTGGCCTGCTTCTTTCAATGCTTCGGTTCTCAAAGAATCCTGCATTTGCCTTGAAAGAGTGAAGCGAACTCCGCTCACGTTATTAGCTCCTGCATCAACCGCAGCATCAATAACTGATCCTGTTGCATCAAGGTCTTTTACCGTTACGAGAATTGTATTTGTGGTTTGGTAACCAACTATCTTGGATTTCTGAGTAATTTGATCCCACTCGTACTGTTCGTTGAGGTAATAACCCGTTGTCTTGATGTCTTCTTCGTTAATTCCAACCTTCAAAAGAGCGGCTCTAACTTTTTCTGCTATTTCCGCATTCTCTGTTTGGCTTACTTTAGCGCTTTTATTTGTTGTTTCCACGCTGATTGTTATTTCCGCCTGATCCGGGGAAACTGTTTTTGTTACCTCTCCGGTAACACTTAAAAGCCTGATTTTATTTCCTTCGTCATCCTCTGCAAAACTTATTGTATCCTGCATAGGGGAACTAATTCTAGAACCGTTTGTAGAAACTCCTGATTCCAAATAACCAGGCAATTCAACTTTTGCTTGTTCGTGTGCTGCAAGGTTCTGCTCAATATTTTCTGAGCCAAACAAACCTATTCCAACAACGATCAAAAATGCGGCAAAAACAATTGAAACGCCAACTAAAACACTTTTATCCGGTTTCAAAAACTAACACCTCCTGAAACTTAAACTTATTAGAATATCTTACGCCCAAATCCCCTTTTAAGCAAGACATTTTAATTAGTAAAAATACTAACCCAAAAAAAGCTTTACAAAAAAGCCTGATTATACCATTAAAAATGGTTCGCTTCTGTTTTGTAAAAGGAGGTGTAATTTAATGGATTCAAAATACTTTTCAATAATTCTTGTAATTGCTCTTATTGCAGTCAGCGGTTGCACACAGCAGGATGCTAATACGGCTGTTGATGTAGCGGGAGACGATTCCACGATTGAGGATGAAGGTGACGCTATGATGGAAGTCGGAACTTTCACCATTACGAGAACAGATGCCGGTTATGAACCTTCGCAAATAACCATAAAGAAGGGAAGTACGGTTACTTTCGTAAATAATTCAAGTGAGGAAGACTGGCCTGCTTCGGCAATGCATCCAACGCATACCGTTTATCCGGGTTCTGGAATAGAAAAGTGCGGGAGCACTCAGGAAGGGCTCATTTTCGATGCATGCCATGCATTGGGAAACGGGGAAAGCTATTCCTTCACCTTTAACGAGGTGGGAGAATGGGGCTTCCACAACCATGTTGCCGTAATGCCATTCGGAAAAATAATTGTAGTGGAATAAAATTTCCACTCTTTTTTCTTTTTTTTTAAAAAACAAATTTTTTAATACATGTTTCGCACTCATTTCATTCCATGTATTATGTTTACCTCTTAGAGTGTGCAGACAAAACCCTTTACTGCGGTTATACAAACAATTTGGAAAAACGAATTGCAATGCACAATTCCGAAAAAGGGGCAAAATACACCAAAGGACGTGTTCCGGTAAAATTGATTTACTCGGAAAAATTCAAATCAAAAAGTAAAGCATTGAAGCGCGAACTTAAAATAAAAAAATTTTCGCGCGAAGAAAAAAAGAAATTGTTTGTAAAATAATAAAACTTAATTGTACAGCAGCCCGTAATACATATTTTCAATCAAACCCCAATAAGCTATTCTTGTTCCCGTTTTCGGATCAATGGGCATTTCTTCGCTCACAAAGTATTCAGGGGGAAATGCATAGTAAACAACTCTTCCTCCAACTCCGCTGGAAACTATTGCGGGAAAACTTTTTCCAAAATTTTTTTTCTCTGCATTAGGAGCATTAGAATTTGAATCCGCAATTAAATCAGAACCATGATCCATGAATGCAAGACTTGATTGGAACGCATCCGCATTTGTTTCAACAATTGAAAAGTCAGAATAAAACGGCAAACCCTGCCCCAAACCATAAGTTATTTTGTGATCGGTATTCACAAAATCAAAATTTCCAATATATTGCGGAAGAGTGCATTGAACCAAATTACAATAATTTTCCTTATAATTCACGCCAAGCATAATGTCAAATGAAACCTGTTTTGTTCCCTCTTTTCTTGCCCACGGACCTATTGTTTTTTCACTTTCAACAGCTTTTCTCTCACTTTCTTTAAGCAACAAATCATTTTCGCATGGTTCGGTTCCCGCATCTCCGATCCAAATCAATTTTCCTCCAGTATTAACATACTCCGCGAATATTTGCAAATCATCCGTACAAATTTTTCTTGCCCTTTCAACAATAACCAATTGATGTTCCCTCAATTCTGGAAGAGAAATCCTTTCAATACTTTCAAGCGAAACCCTAGCGCTAAACTTGCTGCTTCTAAGGGTTTGCTCCAAATACTCCGGGTTTCCCATTCCATCAGAACCAAAAACAATGAGAACAATAGGAGCACTTTTCCCGGTTATCATTTCATAACCTCTATAATAAGCATCACAAACAAAAGGATGTATTGTTCCACAGGAAATTACATTAAAATGAACAAAAATAGTCAGGAGTGCCAAAAGCAATATTGCGAGCATTGCCAAATGAACCGTAATATTCTCTTCCTTTTTTTTCTCCATGCAAGAAAAAATGCTTTTTGAATAAATAAGGGTTTCGTTGTGTGAAATTGTATCTGCTTTTGGGTAAATTCAGCTTGTTTTGTATCCAAATCTTCTATCGTAATTTTTGTGATCAAACCATTCAAGGATTACTGTCATAAGCATTTTTTGTTTTCTCATCAACGAAAATTACAAAGATTTTCCTTTTGTCGACTTTTATCGAATCACCAGATGCTTCTTGCTTAAAAGTTTTCTCACGCCTTCAGGGTCCCAAATCCAGATTATGGAACCGTCTTTTTCCATTAGAATTTTGCCGGAGTATTCAAGGTAGTCAATTATCGTATTGAATGTCTGGTACATCATTTTTTTTGGAAGACTTTTCCAAAGCTTTGCCTTTGTAGGATAGTCCTTGGCATTTCTAATCGCTTCTTCAACCATAAGAACAGTATCCAATCGTGGATAGCGGAGAATATTTCCTTGTTTGAAAATTGTGTTTGTTTTACTCATAAAACCACTTATATCAATTGATATACAAGTTTATTTAAGCGTATTTATTGCCGGAAGATCATGTGGGGGCCGAGAATTTTTATTTAGTGTGTCAAATTTTGGAAAGACATATTTTAATCGTTCATCGAGCCAGAAATAAGGGTTTCGCTATTTAAAACCGAGCTTTATCATCCTTGTTGTGAACTGTGACATCGTGTTGCATACCTCTCTGGATCTTTCATCATCCGTCGCAATGAGTATACCTCGTATTCCCAAGAGACGGAGCTTATTCAGTATATAATGCCCAAATTTTTCCAGTCTTTCCGGTTTGTTATGTATGAGCATTGCGGATATGGAATCAACAACAAAAAAATCGAATTTTTTTGTAAGAGCTAATTCCATTGCCCTTATGGAGAGTTCCGTGAGCGAGCTTGGACTTCTAATATAAACACATTCCTCGCTTTCCGCCGCGCTTTTCGTAATCCTGCTTATTCCATCAAGGAAAAAAAGCTTTTTTACGTTGACGCCGGCCTTTTCAAGGTCTTTTTTCAGGAGGACATAAGGCGTGTTGAATGTTGCGTAAACACCAGGCGGTTTGCCATTTTTTGTCAGCCCTTCCGTTATAATTTCACGTGTCGCAATATAATCCTCGGGCTTGCAGATGAAAAGAAACATTTCAGTTCCATTGAAATCACGCAGTTGATCTGCTATAATTGCCCGCAGTTCCTCCTTTGAAGTCACTTAATCACTTTTTCCCGTACTCTTCATATGAAACTATTTCATCTGCACTCTTTCTTTCCCTTTCCTTTTTGTAGGCATCCTTTGACTCATAACCGAGCCCTAAAACAAGCGGAATTATTCTCGGCTCTTTCACTTTAAGGAGCTTTCCGGCAATTTTAGGATTTGGAGTTAGGATTGCAGAATCGATTCCAAGTGATTGTGCTTCAAGTGCCATGCTTAATGTGCACATTCCAATGCACAGAAATGGTTCAGTCAGGTTCACGGTTTCTGGTTTTTTTGGAAAATGCTTTTTTGCCCATTCATCCGGCTCAAAAACAATCCCAATTATAACCGGAGGGTTGAAAGAAATAAAAGGGTGCAACGGAGAAACGGTTTCTATCAATTTCTGGATTTTGTCTTCATTGCGAACCACGATCAAATGCCACGGTTGTGAATTGCCGGCACTCGGAGCCAATCTTCCGGCTTCCAAAACTTTTTTCACATTGGCTGCGGAAACATCTTTGGAGCTGAATTCGTAAGTTGTTTTCCTCTGCTTTGCGAGTTTCAGAAAATCCATAAAATCAATAATGGATTAAATTTTGAATTTAATAAACCTATTCAAAAGCGATTAACTATGGTTAATTTTGGAAAAAAGAAAATAATTGGGATTTATTCATCCCACTTCAAATTCCCGGAAATCTGGTATTCTGTAACCCTTGTTTCGAAAAAATTCTTCTCCTTATTCAAGTCTGTTGACTGTGACATCCAAGGGAAAGGATTATCCGTATTGAAAACCTTCGGTAAACCAATTCTCTCAAGCCTTCGATCCGCAATGTACTCAACATAATCCGCGAACTGTTGCGCATTAATTCCAAGCAATCCTTGGGGGCAGGCATCGAAAGCATATTTCTTTTCAAGATCTGTTGCCTTTTTTATAAGCTCGACCATTTCATCCTTGAACGCCTGCGTCCAGACGCTAGGATTCTCTTCCTTAATCGTGTTAATAATATCACATCCAAAAGCAAGGTGAATGCTTTCATCGCGCATAATGTACTCGAATTGTTCGCCTATTCCAACCATTTTATTCTGCCTTTTCAAAGCAAGCATCATTGCAAAGCCGGCGTAAAAGAAAATTCCCTCCATTATAACATAATATCCGACAAGATCTTTCAAAAATTTTTGTATATTTTCTTTTCCGTGCGTTGTAAAATTTCTATCAAAAATAGATTTTGTCATTTCAACAACAAAATCATCTTTTTGTTTTATCGAAGGAATCGTATTGTACATGTTGTAAATTTCATCAGGATCAAGTCCAAGCGAATCGCAGCAGTAAATAAAAGTATCTGTATGAATTGCTTCCTCATAACCCTGCCTTAAAAGATATTGCCTTGCTTCCGGATTTGTAATGTGATAATAAATTGCCAATACAATATTGTTTGCGGTAAGCGATTCTGCTGTAGAGAAAAAACCCAGATTCCAAAGTATCAATCTTCTTTCAGAATCCAATAATGCTGTATCGGATTTCCATTGTTCAATGTCCTGTTGCATTGAAACCTCTTCCGGTGTCCAATTATTTGCAACTCCATTCTTATAATGGCCTCTAGCCCACTTGTATTTCATGGGTAAAATTTTATTCGGGTCTGTTTTTGAACTGTTAACAATACTCATTTTTTCCACCTCAAATTTTTTATTTTTTTAATTTTTTTTGCATTTTTTTCTTTTAAAATTTACTGACATGCCTCGCAATCAGGGTCATCTATTTTGCACAATTTTATTTCCGGAGATTCAATTTCCGGATCCATAACAAGTATCGGAATAGCTTTTACAACAGGCGCTCTTTGCTCTTCCTGTTCCATTGGCTTGTACTCTCTTTTCTGGGTGAAACCGAATTTTTTCGCATCAAGCGTTGATTTTTCTATCTGCGTGGCCGCAAGGCTCCTCAAATAATATGTTGTCTTCAAACCCATTTTCCATGCCGTTAAATAAGTGTCGCTGAGTTTTTTTCCGGATGTTCCGGAAATGAAAACATTATGGCTTTGGCTTTGATCAATCCATTTTGCGCGAACCGCAGTATGCTTCATTGCTTCTATTGCATCTATTTCAAATGCTTCCTTGTACTTTGCCTTTAACTTTTCGGAAATTCCCGGAATATTCTGAATGCTTCCATCGTAGTACTTTAATTGTTCGAGCATTTCATCATTCCACATGTTTTCTTTTTTCAAATCTTCTACAAGGAAAGGGTTTACAATAGTGAATTCTCCCGACATGTTGGCCTTCACATAAATGTTCTTGTAAATCGGTTCAATGGATGGATAGCAACCCGCAATCGTGCTTATAGTGGCCGTTGGCGCTATCGCCATTGTGTTGGAATTTCTCATTCCATGTTGCTTCACATGCTCTCTCACAGGAGTCCAGTCAATGCTTTTATTCCTGTTAACTTCTATTTTCATTGCCCTCTCCTTTTCAAGAAGGTCAACGGTATCTATTGGAAAGGAGTTCCTGCTCCACTTTGAACCCTCATAAGTTTCGTATTTTCCCCTTTCTTTTGCAAGTTCCGAAGAAGCAAGAATTGCATTATAAGAAATCCACTCCATGCTTTGATCGGCTATTTCAATTGCTTTCGGCGAATCAAATGCTATCTCAAGTTTGTAAAGCATGTCCTGGAAACCCATGATTCCCAAACCAATCGGTCTATGCCTCATATTCGAATTATGCGCTTCAGCTGTTGGATAATAATTTATGTCAATTACATTATCCAGCATTCTAATGGCTGTTCTAACTGTTCTCGCAAGCATGTCCCTATTGACTTCTCCGGTAACAATGTGCGCTGCAAGGTTTATCGAACCAAGATTGCACACCGCGGTTTCATCCATTGATGTGTTAAGGGTTATTTCCGTGCAAAGATTTGAACTATGCACAACTCCAACATGATCCTGCGGACTTCTAATATTACATGGATCCTTAAACGTAATCCAAGGATGTCCTGTTTCAAAAAGCATTCCAAGCATTTTTCTCCACATTTTTACCGCGGAAACAACTTTGTGCTTTTTTATTTCCCCATTCTGCGCTTTCTTCTCATATTCAATGTACTTTTTCTCAAATTCCGAACCGTAAAGATCGTGCAATTCCGGAACTTCATCCGGAGAAAAAAGTGTCCAGTTTTCATCAAGCAGAACCCTTTTCATAAAAAGATCCGGAATCCAATTGGCCGTATTCATATCATGAGTTCTTCTTCTTTCATCCCCGGTGTTTTTTCTCAATTCCAAAAAGTCCTCGACATCCAAGTGCCAACTTTCCAAGTAAGCGCACGTAGCTCCCCTTCTCTTTCCGCTCCTGTTGATTGCAGCGGTAACGTCATTCGCAATTTTGAGGAACGGAATAACTCCTTGCGATTCAACATTCGTACTTTTAATCATTGATCCCGTTGCGCGAATTCCCGTCCAATCATTTCCAAGTCCGCCGCTCCATTTCGAAAGTTGTGCATTATCTCCCACACACTTGAAAATATGCTTCAAATCATCCGTAACGGTTGTCAGATAGCACGAACTTAGTTGCGGGTGTGTGGTTCCTGCGTGGAACAATGTTGGTGTTGAAGGAACAAACCTTAATTGGGAAATAAGATTGTAAAATTCAACCGCTTTTTCCTCTTTGTGCTTTTCGCTCAAAGCTAATCCCATTGAAACGCGCATCCAGAATGTTTGCGGCAGCTCAATGCGTCTTGAATTCGATTTCAAAAAATATCTTTCATAAAGAGTCTGTATTCCCATGTACTGGAACAATCCGTCTCTATCAAGCTTGAGTTTTTCCGCCAATCTTTTAAGATCAAATTCCAACATTTTTTTATCAAGAAGTTTTTTCTCAACTCCCTCTTGAATGCTGTTCACAAATGCCTGTTTGTATTCATCATTCAAATCCTCTGTTTTGATTGATTTTTGCATTACCTCTTTGTAAAGCTTTTGCATGAAAAGCCGCGACGCAACATAAGCATATGCAGGATCTTTTTCTATGTGAGAACTTGTTGCAAGAATAAGTGCTTTCTCTATTTCCTTTGTTGTTACTCCATCATAAATGTTCTTCACAACTTCCTGTGAAATCAGCTCCGGTTTTACAACTGTTTCATAACCGCTGCTCACTCGATCTATTGTGGAATGCAATTTTTTGAGATCAAAAATAACTTTTGTATTGTCCGCTTTTGTAACCGTGAGTTTTCCCAAAAGAGATTTTTGCATTGTTTGCTTCCTTTTTTCCTCTCTTTCCCTTGATCTTTCCGCCCTGTAAATAATATAGGCTTTTGCAACATTGTAAAGGTCGTTTTTCACCAAATGCTTTTCAACAATATCCTGGACATTTTCAACGTTCGGAAAAAAATCCACAAATCTCGTGGAAATTTCATCAGTAATCTCACTTACAATCTCATCAATCTTTTCTTCCGCAACATTACTTTGTGTAGCTGTTATGGCCTTTTTTATTGCATTCCTAATCCTTTCCTCATCAAAGCCCGAAACTTCCCCGTTTCTCTTTACGATCATCAGTGTGTCCATTGAAATTGCCTCTTTTCTCTTAGCCTTTTTCTTTCTTTATTTGCCTAATCCCTTTTTGCAAGGGAAAAGAATAATCCTTCACCCATTTAAAAAAGTATCCTCCCAAAACCAATTCATTTGGAAAACATACTTTTAATTTAATCTATGTCTGCTTTTTTAAACTATTTTATTTTATTTTTTCTCAAAATTTGTTTTTCAAACTATTTTGCATTTTTTATTTGCTTTATTTAGTGTTTTTCTGTGCCTTTAATTTTTTTACTTCATTTTTCGGCAAAACTCTGTTTTGGAACAAATTTTTTGCGAGCCTGCATAGTAGAGGGGCAAAAGCAATAAAAGTCCTCCGCGCACCTTATTCAATATGAAATTTGTTGTGATAAGCTCAAACCTGAAAAAGGATTCGAAAACCCTTATTTTAGCTCAGGAAACGGAAAAAAGCATTAAAAAACTCGGCCACAAGGCTGAGCTCTTGAACCTTGCAGAAATAGACCTTCCATTTTGTGATGGGGATAAGTGCTATAATAATGCTAAAGTGAAAGAACTCCATAAAACAATTGAGAATTCTGATGGGATAATTCTCTCGACTCCGATTTACAATTACAATGTAAATGCCGCCGCAAAAAACCTGTTTGAATTAACCGGAAAAGCATGGTTGAACAAACCCGTTGGATTCACTTGCTCTGCCGGAGGATCAAAAAGCTACATGTCCATAATGAGTTTTGCAAATTCTTTGATGCTTGATTTTCGCTGCACAATAATCCCGAAATTCGTTTATGTAACAGACTCATCATTTGAAGGTGATGAAATAACAGATCCGGATGTTTCCAAAAGAATAGAAGAGCTTGCCGCTTCCATAATAAAATTTGCGAAAGTGCTCAAATAAATCTTTTGATTTTTGCAGACTATTTTTCAAAAGAATAAATGCGCACCCTTCCGAAATCCTTTTTCAATTCAAAATTCTCTGAATGCAACTCAATAATATCCGGCATTAATGGCGAATGTTCCGAATCTAAAACAACAATCCCGTTTTTTGAAAATTTTTCCGCAAACAAATCTTCTGAATAATTATATTTTGTTATTTCCACAACTTTCAGTTTTGTATAATAAGCAAAAACCGGATAATTAAAATCAGTGTAAAGTACATCGCCCTCTTCCGCCAATTCCACTATGTATTGTGATGCAAGGAATTCCTCGGTTGTATATTCGGTGTTGATTGTGCTTCCTGCAAAATAATCAAATGAGGGGTAAAAGGAAAAAATTGCAATTCCGGAAACAGCTATTATACACATGATTTTTTTCCAGTTATTTTTGAGCTCAAATGCAAGAGTTAACCCGCGTGAAGCCATTACTGCAAGCGGGAATGCTATTGTGGAAACCAAATAACGTTCTTCTTTATGCGGGCTAATGGAAATGATTCCAAGAAGAACAACAAACCAAGCGAAAAAGAAGAGGTCATTCTTTTCTCTCTTTGCTGGCAAAATGCGCGCAACAAAAAGCAAAACTCCTAATAGTATGATTATTGAAAATTCGCTTATTATTGCGGTTAGATAAAAAAACGGTGTTCCGTCAAAATTGTTTATTGCATACAATGCATTCACAACCGGAATCCAAAATGCGCCAAACTCAAATTGTGCCCAAATGAAATACGGAAGAACAACACAGAAAAAACCCGCAAGGAAAAGCGTATATTTTTTGGTTTTTAAAAATTCATGCGCGGTTTTTCCGTAAATCGCGAAAGCGCAAAACCCAATTGCCGCAATTGCGGAAAAAACCGAAAACCGTGTGAGAAAAGACATTCCAAAAAGCAATCCGGAAATCAATGCAAAAAAATCTTTTTTCTCATCAAAAAACTTTTGCGCAAAAAATACTCCTGTCAGCAAAAACATTAACGCAGGCATATCTGAAAGCAAAAACCTCGAGTATTCAACAAGAAAAGGCAAAAAAGCAACCAACGAGGCGGAAATTATTCCTGTTTTAAAACCATAAATTTTTTCCACAATAAAAAAAGAAAACAAAACTGCAAGTGATGCAAATAAACCGACAATAATTATTGGTGTTAAAGTGCTGTTCCATAATAAAATTCCTGCAGCAAAGATTATCGGAAGCATTGGAGGCCTTAGGCTAAACTCATCAAAATTATTTTCCCTCAATCCGGAGATTATTTCCGCATGTTGGAGATAAACGGTTTCATCCCAAAAGTGAACCTGCTGTCCGCCCCAGAACCTTAAAAGAAATGCAAGAAGCAGAATTGAGAAAAGCAGTATTTTTTTCAGTTTGGGATCATTAAAATTCATTTTTTGCACACGCTTCAAAAAATCATGTTGCCGAACAGCCATTTAGAACAGAACAGCTTGACTCATCGCTTGGAGTTCCTCTTTCCGGACACTTGGCTGACTGAATGCACGCATTATCCGTAACAGAATTAATTTGTTCTTGTATTTCGGATTCGCTTTCATTTCCATAAGTAATTAATATCCTGTCAAGGTCGTTGAAAACATAATTGTCATACTCAAAATTTTCTTTTCCGTTCACGAACATTCTGAGTTTTTTGTTGTCGGTCTGTTCGCAGAATGTTTGGCCGTTGTCGAGCACAAAACACTCTTCAAAGAACCTCATTCCGATTGAACCGAAAAACTCTCCTAATTTTAATCCTTCCAAATGCATGTGCATCACATTTCCATCAAGATCATGGAGGTGAAAGAAATAGCTCAATCGCGTGTACTCGGAACTCATGTACTTTTCTTTTGCAAAATCAACCTTCTCTCCATTCAAATAAACCGCAAAATCCGCGTGAATGTGGAATTCTTTTTCCTCCGGAAAAATGTAAGGTTTTGCGAGCACAAGTACAATTGCCAGAACCAGGACTCCTGCTCCAATATAGAGGAATTGTTTGCTGTTCATGACTATAAATGCTCTAAATGAATTTTTAATGCTTAACTAATGATTATCAAAAATACTCAAATTCAGTTTCATAAAGGATTAAAAATTCCAAAACCGATGATATATTATGGGTTCAAAAAGAAAAGCAATCGGAAAAGGGCCAGGAGTGAATCCCAATCAAGGTGAGTTCTTTCATGGTCTTAACCGCAGAGGTCTTGAGGCACTTAAATCAAAGCATCATGTAGGGCCGAATTTCCATGTACCTGACAGCATTGCAGAAGCACAAAAAATGCATTCTGCGCTTTTGGATCGTTTGACTGCGGAAGAAAGAGCAGTTCCGAAACATGCCCAAAGTACGTTTGAAAATCGTCAGGAAATGAACACATTGCATAGAGAAATTAATTTTATCAAAGCGCTTTTTCCCTCACTAAAATGACTTTGAATTTTCTTCTAAAACAAGGTTTTTATTGGTTGCTGAGGAAGAATTCTTTTGATTTTGATCCTAATTAAGTGAGCGCAATTTGCAGGGGTACCGAAGCGGTCAAACGGAGCAGACTCAAGATCTGCTGACTCAGCGTCTTCGCAGGTTCGAATCCTGCCCCCTGCATACCATATCACAAAATTTATCCGGTTCTCCTTATTAGCGCGAAATTATTTTTCTGTTAGATTCAGTTCATCAATAACGTGTTGTGGCGGGCGATATAATTTTTCTTTAGGCACTCCTTGGAGTAATTGCAATTCATGAAGTGCTTTTAGTATACCTAATCTTTTTTCCCTATCTTTTGTTGCATCCTCAATTAATTTTATTAATTTGGTAGGATCTCTATCCAAATATGTTCCCGAAACATAAAATTCTTTAGATGCGCCTCTAATTCTTCCTTTCTCATGATTTCTCAGTTCCTGATATTTTTCAGGACGAAGTGCGCGTCTGTCTTGTCCTTCTATTTCTCTATCTTTTGTAATCAGTCGTACATTTCCGGGATCAAAAATATATTTTAAGTAGCTGGCATTATCATCTCTCAAAAGAATATTGCCAGATTTAGCGTCCTATCGTGAGAACCCTTTGCCCGCTTTAGCGGGCAGATGAATCACGACACTATTTTTTTTTGTAGTTTACGCCTGTTTCTTACTGCAAGACGTCAGTCGGCGCGCCGCTTCGCGGCGACGCGCCTTACAAATATATTTTGATAGCGTAAGCTATCAAAAACCCTGCGGTCTTGCAGGAGTTGTTTGAATGATGTTGAAATTATTGTGTGATTGCCATAGTGTTGGT
>Ga0209542_10013679_pt1 | contig 13932 bp, 13 predicted proteins | sample RifCSPhighO2_01_FD_184028 | JGI IMG/M metagenome (GOLD analysis project Ga0209542, IMG submission 184028) | Soil microbial communities from Rifle, Colorado - Rifle CSP2_plank highO2_0.1 (SPAdes) (version 2) | ecosystem: Environmental > Terrestrial > Deep subsurface > Rock core/Sediment ...
GACATGGCTCCGGCTCGCATAAGCGTGCGAAAAAGCAAAGCAGTTTGCTTGTTCGACCTTGTGCGCGCTCTAGGGATCGAACCTAGGACCTTTCGAGTATCAGTCGAATGCTCTACCAACTGAGCTACGCCCGCTTACGGGGCTATAGTAGCAAAATACCCTTATGTTTACTAGTGTTCTAGAAAATAGCAGATTGATCAATCGTACTCAATAACAATCAAACAAAATCAGCACTTATCACTTTTTGGGCAACCGGTGGGCAACCGGCCCCGGAATTATTAGGAAGAGCAGTACAGGGTAGAGTGATAAAAGCTGAGCACTAAATTACCGCTAGACGGTGGTTTTGTGCTACGCGACCCTTATAGCGAATACTTCTGTTCAATGTAGTGCCCCGCCAGGTTATTATCTCTCGAAATCCATCCCACTTCTATATCTTTCGCCCTTACCGCAGTCATGGCATCATAAACCAACGGCTTAAGACGTTCAACTTTTGTGCGATACTTGCCCTGGGTCCATTTAACCGCCAAGTTCGAATCCGAAATAATAAGTGCACCACGGGGTGCCTTGCTTGCGGCGCGGATGATAGCCGTGAGTTCGCCCTCGTTGTTGGTCTTGTCGCCGATCCACTCCTCGACTATGACCTTGCCGGTTGCATCTGTTACGACCACCACCGTCTGTTGCTTACCAAACTGACCGTTATTTTTTGTACCCGCATCACAGTAGAAGGTTGTCCGGTCAGTAGGCATGGGAGCTCCTTGATTGTGAGTGGGTGTCTTAGTCGTCAAGACGGTTGCCGCACCTCCCATCTCCTCCAGCTCCCGCGCACGCCTGGCGGCCTCCTCTGCGCCCACCTCGCGAATAAATGTTTTAGAAGGCTTCCACAGCAGTTTCAACCCTGGCGTATATGGCGCTGCGTGATTGCCGCATTTCGTGCACTGAATGTACATACCCTTAGTTAAGGAGCTCAAAGTGTAGTAACCCGTGGAGGAAGTACCGCAACGATCGCATTTCACTAACTCGAAAGTCATTGGCCGAGTATACCAGTGAGTCCGGAAGTCCAAAAATCTCCGGGCGATACCTCTACGATATGGTTCCTACCGGCCTAGGAGTCTCAAGGCAAACAGCCCCCTGGCACCCCCCCCTACCTCAATAACTACTTGGGAGTTGAAGGATTATTTATTCAACACATGGCCCTTTGCACAACGTAGTCGAGTGTGCGTGTTAGTCATGCCTGCAACATGCAATCAATCAAAGAGATCGTCTCACCATATCGAGGCAGCGAAGCCACGTACGAGATGGTGAAAGAACAGATCGCACAGCGTTGGGGAGAGGATGTAGCGGAAGAATTCAACCCTCACCATGACGCCATGCCGCTGGTGTCCTGGGCCGCGTTTGGCTACCGCGTACGCAAAGGGCAAAAGGCTTTAAAGTCGATCACGTTTGTGGAGGTCAAGAACGAGAAGGGCGAGGTCATAAAAAAGATCAGGCGCACCGTCAACCTGTTTCATAAAAAGCAGGTCGAGAAAGCCGCATGATCGCCAAATGCATAACGGTCACCCGCGCCCCGGGGACTGACCGCACACCCATGGTGAAATTAGCCAACCAGCTGCTCAAGACCATGGGATTCGCGATAGGCACACCAATAGAAGTGGCATATCGCCGGGGCATTATAACCTTAAGAATTATTGAAAATGCAAACACAATACAAAAACCGCGCAGTCCGGTCGCCATTCCAGCCACATCCGGTGAAGCAAGCACAAGAGAAAGTGCTCAATATGAACGACGAGCAGAACCCTGTCCGACAGATACTAGCCAAGTTGTGCCAAACCCAGTACGCCCTCTCCGCTACGTTCTCTCCGGACACTGGCATCATGTCAGTCCTCAAAACTCCAGGACTGATTGCTGTCAAATGCGAACTCTCCCTGCAAGGTAAGGGCTTGGTCGGCATAGGCCACGGCTCAACCGCGATCTCTAAACTAAATAAAGGTTTAGACCGTGCCTTATATTCCTGCCTTAACGGAGCCTTGATGTCAGCCATAAACTCCGCATGTAAGAGTTTGGATGTCATCAGGCTCGAAGGTGGCCAGGGGCAGCTCGGCGAGGCGTACAAGGCGGTACGCGGGGAGGAGACCCAGCCTGCCACCGACAAACAGAAATCGTACCTGCGGGAGTTGATACTGCTCAACGCCGAGGATGACACAGACCGCCAACAACGCATCAACCAAATAAGCGAGTTGACGAAAGAAGAAGCATCACAGCAGATACAGATGCTTGCGCGATAACAGCTCACACTAAGCGGCGACCCTAACCGGCCGCCGTTTTTTGTGCTACCTTCCTACCGACAGCACAGCAAGCGTACTTCTCTCACAGCGCGGGCACACATTATCCTCTGTCAGCAGGTCGTAGCGCTCCATCTTGCCATGTAGCTCACATTCAACACCTGCCGCAGACACAGTAGCCAAGTCGAGATTGAACCCCGTGCCGTGCTCCTTGCAGAAGTAGAAGGTGCAGTTGGGATGCTTGAACTCCAATCCAAACCCGCATCCTTCATCCTCACAATGCACCATGGCAATACGCCTCTTCTTCTGTTGCTCCGCGTCTAGGTAGAGTTCGGGGAGTGGCGGAGTTTCTGCATTTGTAAGCTTTTTTGTCGAAGGGGCAAGAGATGCTTCGTACTCTTTTTGCTCTTCGGGAGTCTTCTGGTTGATAACTGTATACGTTATGACCACCGCAGACAAAAATACTATAAGAAAGACGGTCCCAAATCCTGTATTTTCTGTAACGAGAGAAATAACCAACCCTCCTAATATGGCGTTTGCAAATACAGAAACTACAAGCCAATTTTTAGGGTCTTTCATTATTCCGATTATACTCCGGAGTAATCAGTCCGACTACCTACAGCCCCCTGTTCTACTGTTTCTTGAAGGTGATGCCAAATTGCATACATGGCGAAGGTGTCAAGTCCACAATATATCTTTAAGTCTTTAGCGATTTGTACTTTTTCTGCGGGTGTAGTTGTAGAAGCAACCATCCTCCACCAAGCGTCCGCGGCTTGGCCACCCTCTTTAATACTTAGGCCGTCATAGCACAACTCAGCGGCAAGTGTAGGTAAGACTTTTTTTATTGAGCTACTACCCCTGAAGCCGTGATGCACATAATGTTGGTCATGAAATACATCCATAAGGTCATAAATCATGCCGTTGAAATGCTCAAAAAAGGCGGCGTGGTGAGGCAACCTTGTACCTATCTCTTTATTAACCATCTTCTCGAATGGCTTATACCACGCAATTACTGTGCCCTTTTGGGCTACGTGTCCCTTAAGCAACTCCGCAACCTTTTCTGAGGGATCGGATAGCTCATCGTGTAGGAACTCTACATGCTCGAGCTTGCCATGGGGTTTGCGGAGAATGTGCAACGAGAATTGAAATGGTATGTGCTTATAGGGACCGTAGCCGTTAAAAGCCGGTATAGCGGGGCCAAAGGCCTCGTAGTCAAAGAAGAAAAGTGGATACACGAGTGCATCCAACTCCTTCTTGATATTTTTTATGTCTATTATTGGCTTTTGGCGTCTGTGCGCGAGTACCTGATTTTTTTGGTTGTCCGTTAGCTCAAAGTCCTCCGGTATGTCGTTGAGATCAAATATGCCGCGCTCGATAAATAGATCCAGTTTCTTTTTGCTTACCCGTGAGAGATCGTGAACCGAGTACGATGGCACGTGCGGGTTAGAGAGCTGGAAGCTCGTGCAGTGTTTTTTTCTGCTTTTGTATATACACTCGCAACCGCCTACCGGCTCTTTTTCGGTTGCAAGATACTCTTGGGCTACTTCCATTTGACTCTCTACTGCCGGCCGACGTGCCGCCACCTTTTCTGTCACATCATCCTTAACAAACAGAGCTGTAAGGTCTATATCGCCTGAACGTATGTACTCTTTGTTGAGATGGAGTAGAAAGTTTTTCCCGAGTACTACGCCCACCCGACTAAGCACACTAACTTGAAAAGCAAGATCATCAATGTGGTCTCGCGTGCTCCCGCTATTTTCTTTAACCGCATTTGTACCCTTTACTTCGCAAACATCCCATTTATCATTTAAGGCATCATAAACAAGCATGTCAGTCTTTGCTATAAATCCGTCTACCAAGAATGTCGCCTGGAAAATTGTTGGAGTCTTTGCTTTCATGAGCTTGGCAGTTTGTTCTACCGCCCCATCACCCGTCTCCGTAATTTGCACGGCACCAGGAAACAACTTACGCGCCTCAGCTTCCACCTCATTACCTTGTTCGAGCAGATGTAGCGTAAAGTCAGACAGCTCAAGTTTTCCCACTACCTCAGGTTTATGAATACCCATCCAGACATCTCTAGGACACTCCAAAAACGAGAGAAATGTTGTTTTGGAGATAATCATAGTTATTTGTGGATGAGAGGGTTAATGCCCAACTCTTCCAATTTTTTCCACAGACTATCGAGAGCTTTCTCTTTATGGCGATAGAATGCGCTGCCGGTAACGCGCCAAAACTCCCACCCCGCACGACGGAGTTGCCTTTCTCTTTGGTCATCCTCCTCCCAATTCTCCAGCGTGTGGTATTGGTCTCCGTCGCATTCCACCGCCAGTCGAGACTCATCTCCTTGCACCACGAGGTCTATGCGATACCCTATAACTGGGTATTCGGGTATAACTTGATACCCACGGTCAATAAGAAGATTGCCTACATCCAAAGAAAACTGCGACGCACGACCAGACCTAAACTCCCGCATCAAAGCATCACGACCGGCGTTTAGCTCTTCTTTCTTGGGATCATAAAACCAGTTGAGTAATTTAAATCTCCAGTCGTTTCTATTGCCGAATGACTCTAGCGGGATAGAGTGGAACAAAAACATTTGGTCGCGCGCCCGAGAGGCAGCGACGTTAAATCTTCGTCTTGCTCCCTGATCAACCAAAGGCGCTACCGTGTCATTAAGCTCATTTGGATTTAGTGCCCTCACCATCGAGAGAAACATTACGTCCCTTTCGTCCCCTTGGAATTTGTACGCATCACCACATTCGATCCGGCGTTCTTCGATTTCTTTTTCAGTAATTTCTCCCTTAGCAATACGATCTCGTATTAACTTCTCAATGTATTTTGCTTGGTCTTCGGCCAGCAGAGAAATGATGCCAAACGTACAAGGACGTCCATCTGGACGCTTATCATATGCAGGGTCTTTCAGACACTCCAACAGCTTAGCCACGATAGCCTCTGCCTCGGGTTCGTTTACTTTGTTGTTGGTGTTTTGATACCCCTTCTCTACGTACACCGGGACCAAGGCGGGTTTGAGCATACCTTTAGGGTGGGGGTAGCGTAGCGGCTTAAGGTGACCCTCGTATATATGATAGTTACTGAAGGCGATGATCTCAGGTACACACCTAAAGTGCTCATTGAGCTGAATCATGTTAGGTATTCTTATTTTGGCCAGATCGAAAAAACTAGAAGTGATTGAAAAAGTATCTTTATGAGGTATGTCAGATAGGAATCGAGATATGAGCTCAAAGATTCTCTCTTGGTCCTGGAATATGCCGGCAGGACTAATTTGATCGGGGTCGCCTACTACCAATAACTTTTTGCCTAGATAGCCAATAGTGATGCCGCGAATATCACATTGACTTGCTTCGTCAAAAATCACCACATCAAACAGCCCTGCCTGAGGCTCAGCAAACATTTGAGCCGCCCTGTGGAGAGGCATTATCCAAACTGGAACCGCATTCTTTGCCTCTTTGAGGGACTCTTGAGCAGCCCGGAGCCACTTAGTGGCGTATTTTCCCGTACCCTTGCCATACTTGCGCATAGACTCGGACCAGGCCATTAGAGCATCGCGTTGTCGCTTAGTGACCTTATCTATTTGTCGCTGCCAAGACAGTATAGTCACGTAATCCGAGTTAAGCTCGTGTTCGCGCTTAGTCAGTCTTTCTAATTGGCTTTGGAGGTCGTCAATATCTACGTGGTCATGGACGCTACTTAACCATGACTCCAAACGAGCTACTTTCCACACTAAGGCCAGGTTGTCCGGACAATCAAATTTAGTTCCACTATCTGCCAAATCAATAACGTCCTGGTACAAGTTGGGTGCCACCGGCTGCATACGTTGGGAGATTTCGTTGAGGCGAACAGCTTTTGTTTTATTTTCAACCAATATTCCTAGCTCAGTGAGCCCATTTCGCCAGGCAGTTGCATTCCTGGCAGCAATCGCGCTAAAAAGCTTATTTACTATTGGATGGGACTCACCTTTTATGGAGTCTTGCCAATGAGAAAACATATCGTCCAGATTTAGTAGCTCAAACTTTGCCACCCGAGAAACTATGGAGCCTGTTATGGTCTCAACATCATCCTTTCTAAGGTAGGAGAGGTCGGATAGGACCTTGGTTTTTTTACAAAATTCATCTATAGCAACGAAATCAGCCGGGTAGTTTGTTATTTTTTCTAGAGTTGCGGCCAGTACTTCTAGCTGAACAATATTGAGGTCCTTCCCTTTGGCCAAAGGAGAGGACTTAAGAGAAGCGAAACATTGGTCCAAGAGTACTCGGACTTCTTTTTCTGCGACCCTGGCAGCTATAGCGTGCTGTAAGACGCCCACCCGCTCCGGATTGTCAGGGGCACGGCTATCTACCCGGTAGGTTTCTAAGACTTTCTTTGCGTTGGCAGAAAGGAGCATTTTGCCAAAAGCACCAAGTCTTGTTTTATTTGAAATCTTTGCCTGTAGAGCTTCTACGGAGTCGAGCAGGTCTTTAGACGAGAGGTCGAGGGTGCCTTCAATAACGTGGCCTATTATCTTGCTATTACTTGCACTTATTACCTTTACTTTCTGCGAGAGTTTTGTCAGAACCGCTTGCCACTTTTCACGCTCACTTTGGCTTGTAGCACAAGCTGCAAAAATTTCTTTCTCATATCCTTGGTTTATAGAGCCCAATATCTTACGGGCATTTAACAACTGTTCCCACAAGGTAGAAAGTTCACTTTGACTAAAACTTGCACCCCCTAAAGGTTTGTCTGTCGCTTTTGCTTTTGCACTCAACTCTCGATAAGCAGAGAAAGCGCCTGAGGCCACTTCGTCCGTAGGCAAATCAGATAGAGCCGGAAGCTGAAACTTATAAAGCGTCCTATCTTTAGATTCGAGATCCAAGGCCAAAGCGTAAAGCTCCTTTAGATCGTCCTCATTAAAGGTCAGCGCGGTGTCAAATCCGATTGTGTCGTTAAACCATCCCGAAGCTTCGTCGTCTTTATATTTGCTCACCAGCTTAGCCGCCTCAATCGGTTTTAGTTCCTCGCCATCCATCTCTACTCTCTCACTTGAATCTGTAAGGATGTACTGCCGGATTTGGTTAGCCAACAGAGCTTTTTGTTCTCGAACCCGTTGCAGATCCCTCTTTATACTCTCAGCTCTCTGTTCGCTAAATTTGGTGTGCCTTTCCCCTAGGTTGGAGCTTATCTCGCTAATAGATTGTTGGAGTATGTCGTCACGCCGGGCCGTTTGATGCAACTGCGATACGGCCAAACTACGGATGTTTTCCGGCAGCTTATCACGCAGGACCTCCAACGCCTTACTAGTTTGAGACGTCACCAACACAGTCTTCCCTTGAGCCAAAAAACGAGAAATGAGGTTGGCGATCGTATGACTCTTCCCTGTACCAGGAGGGCCTTTTACTACGACACCATAGTTTGCGTCTAGACGCTCCGCAATCCGTTTTTGCTCATCATTCCACGGCAGAGGGAAAAACAACTCGGCCTCTTTTATAGATTTCTCCGCCGTTTCTCTTTCTCCCTCGCCGCGCTCTCTGCCATCGACCTCATGGTACTCTCCCACCAAGTCGGTAATAAATTCTGTAGCATTTACGCCATTCTGTTCTATGTCGCGACGAATGAAGCCGGCGTACTTAGACCAAAGATCATTGGTCCTTTTACGTGCAAAAATAACCGGTGCATTCCAAATAGCAGGGTTTTTTGTTACTGGAGGGGCAACCGCAAAGTTGCTCTCAAAATGATCCTCGCTTTCAGGAGACAAATAATTAACTAGCGTCTGCGCCTGCGACTTTAAGGTTTCAAAATGCCAAAAATCAAAGGGGACGGCGTTGATTCTGTCCGACCACGTGACGAGGTCCATTTCTGCCGGATTATCTGTTTCGTACAAAGCAGAAGTTTCTGCAAAACCTTTAAACATCGGGTCAGGCGCGAGCGTGATAACTCGTTTTGCCGCATCAAATTCTAGTGTCAGCTGGGTAAGAAATACCGGTGCATAAATGGCACCGACTGCTTTATGTTGCCAACTGAGCAGTCCATGCCCTAATAACAGCTCGTAACTATCACCCTCGTTCTTTAGCAGGAGACGCAGTGCATACAGCTGGTCGTACAGGAGGTTTGCTTTGTAAATCTTTCGTACTTTGCTCGCCCACGGCTCCCATTCATTCTCGACGTACCCTTTTAAGAGATGTTGGAGCTCCGGATGGTCTGCCCATCTATCCTCGGTATATTTGACATCAATGACGTCAGGTAACTTTGAAGGGTCCAGTACGACCCATTCTTTTAGGCGAGCAGGAACCTTGTCTCCTTGCTCAAAATCCTTTCTAAACTGTTTAAACTCCTGAACCCGTACATGCTCATCGTCAAAACGCACCTGCCTATCTACTTTTTCCTTACCCTGCGGAGTAGCTATTGGGTTATCAATTGCCTCCACCCATTCTAAAAGTCTCTCTGAAAGAGCGGGTGGTGGTTTTATATTCTTTTTTTCTACCTCGAGCCAGGCGTTAGTGTCTTTTAAATCTGCCTGCCCGGTCTCGGTGTCAAAAGGCCGGATGTAAAGGTTATCAACGTCTTGTGGAAGATCCCCGAGCCACCACAAAGAAGGGGCCGTAGCGGTAGTTCTAAAGTCACGCACCACAGAGTCATCGAGAGCCAGCGCTTTCTCTAGGTAAGTAAATAGGCGGGTTATTTTATTTTGTGCCTCGGTAGAGATAGAAGGTTCACGCGGAGCAACGGTCTTTTCTGCGTCGAGAATACCCACATCCATAGAGGCCTCTGTTTCGAGTACCACCTCTTCTTCTACAACTGATGATTTTCTAGTTTTCTTCATATCAGCTTTTTTACACGCATGGCATATTGACCCATTCTTGACCTTACTTTTGTGACAAACAGTACAGTAAGGCTTAGCCGCCCAGTATCGTTTTGCATCAAACCGGGTTCGATAGGGCGACATACATTAGATCTTCTGTAAACACTGCACTTATTCTCCCTGGCATCTTTCGGTTAAGTAAAACAATACCACGCCTTATGAATTTTTCATCTGTCGTCCTGGCCGTCTAGGCATACCAAAACAGAACCGCGCCCCTAGCACCGTACAGCGCGAACACTGCCACTAAAAAGCAAAAGTAGAGCATCCCTACTCTTCCTTGCCAGTACCGCCTGCAGAGCACAATGACTGCTACCGCGCAAACGAAGAACACTAGGATGGTAGAGAGGAAATAGAGCATGGCGAGCAGGAAGAATGCGACCATCGGGCTGTCGAGTTGTTGTCGTAGTGAGGTAATCATAAGTTCTTAAAATTAGCCTGAAAAAAATTATCCAAGGAGACAGCCTATCTTTTGTCCCTTTTCAATTAGCGGGGCTATTGCTCTGTCGTGCTGCTCCCGGTACGTTTCCATTTCCACCTCAGTGCTGTCTAACTGCAACTCTATCTCCTCTTTTTTTGCTTTATACTCGGCGATCTTGATGCGGTTCTGGGCGATAAATTCCTCTATGCCCTCGATTGTGCTGGGGCCCGGTGTCTTGTTTGGTTCGCCGCGATTTAGATCGACAAGTTCCCGTTGCAGAGCACTCCATTTGTCAGACAGGCTTTTAGGCACCTGATTATCTGCGTGCACCGCATTTATTTGTGCCTTGAGCGCCAAGCACTCCGCCGTTTCTGTAGGAGGTATGACGACATTGGCTTTTGTATCGAGCTCACTACGCAGACGATCATTTTCTTGCTTTAGTGTTTCAATACTTTCTGCAGTTTCCGCCTGCTTGGTTTCAAGCGTCTGAACGCGATTAAAGAGTGCGTCCACCTGCTCGGCGATTATTTGTACCGCCTCAGCCGGAGTCTTTCCCTGCACCAACGAAACAACGAATGATCCAGCCATGGACACCGGTGGCACAGCTAAGAACAGCACCAGAACAACCACTAAAACTTTTAGCGCATGGGTGGTCATACGAAAAAAGAAAAGAGTAGTATTGCCCCGGTGGCGACGGTGGTCAACATAAGTCGCGTCCCGGTCGTGTCTGAGAATAATCCGGTTGCGTTTTGCTCGTGCTGTTCGTCAGGCTGTACTGAAAAACTAAGCGCAAGGATAGCGACGAGCACAGAGAGCCATGCATAGTCCTCCCACAACCTGTAAGCCGCTACTGCTCCCATTGCCCATGTGATTATTTGCATAAAAAATCGCCAACAATCTAATAATGCTGGCGTAGAAACACTGAGCCCCGCGCCAGCCGAGTCTTGCGACTCCACACCAGTTTCCCGATGTGACCCAATCACGAGCTGCTGGACGCGGGGTCCAGTATCGTGATTGGGGTTCCTCACCCATGTCGCCATCGCTGACGATTTAGAGTGCTGCCTTTCGGCTATTCAGTTGTAAGGCTACTTTAGCACAAATTATTTTTAACCCAGCCGGGCCAAAGGTTGTTTACAGCCCAACCGACAGGCTGTCTACAGCGTTTGACCTTAAGAATTTCATTACCCAGCAAGAAGTGGCAGTCCAGACCCTCTAGACGCATTGGTACAAAAGTGTTCTTGTCATTTGTCCACGAATCACTTTTAAAACTTCGAGGGACTCTGCTACAACTAAAGACAGAGCATCTGTTAATGCGGGTGCGACCGGGCAACCGGAGTTCGACACACCCTTGGCCTCTGCACTAACGAGCAAACCAAGGACAATAAAGGATCTTTGAGCAAAGTTAGGGAGCAGGGGTTGTTATAAGGCTATACCCTATAGGGTCAAACCCTTCCTGCTACCAAAAAGTTAAGAGCCTCAACAATGCTGCCAAACCGATGGTCCTGGCATGCTCTGAGGATCGCTTACACACCGACTAGTAGGACCGTTGACCACAGACCACCTAGGTTTCTAGTTATTGCAACTGATGCCAGCGATGGAAGGGAGTGCGAGGTAACGAATAATACCGCGTGTGAATCATAAGACGATCAAAGGTTTATAGACCTATTGTTGATGCAGGGTAGGATTATACCTGGCACCATGCACGATGCAGTGCAACTTATCAACCGACCGCCACGGGGTAACCTAAAGGCAAGCTGCGTAGGCCAATCAGACACGGCCTTCAGATTCCAAACTTAGTTTTTTAGTTGGCTTTTGATCAAAAAACCAATAAAGCTCAAAGATAACCTGGTTTTGCTGTACCTGGCGGGGGAAATAAATCCCAAGCCCGCAAAAGCTCTAGAAGAACCAATACCTGCTTATTTGGTCCTTTTTAGAGCTTTTTCCCAGGAAGGCTATCGAACCGGGTAGCCTTTCTCGTGCAAAACCAATTTAAAAAAGCAATAGCAGTAATTGCTTTATAGCTCTCCTAAATAGTCATCGCTATGACAATTCGGCAGGCTATGTTTCTGCCTCAACCTCTAGGGTCTTGGTTTTACATTTCACCCCGCGGCCACCATTTTTGGTACTGAGAGAGGATGGCGGTATGGAACCATTAATACGACTGGGGAGCAGCGGCCACGAGACTGCCGGGCAGAAAAATTATAAGGACGCAATGGAGAAGTACGGACGTCAGCAGGAGGAGAAGCGCCGGAAAAAAGAGGAGGCAGTTCGAGAGAAATTTAATAATCTACAAGCGCAAGTTGAGTCGGAGGATGGTGGGTTCCATAACTTCTGTGTCGCGATCCAGTGTTCATACCTCTCGCCGGCTCAAGTTAAAGAGCTACTCAAAGACCTGCGTATCGAAGCACCGGACGACGGAGGTAATGAAGACGAATTGTTGAAGTGGCTAGGCGCCCTTTCTGTCGGGGAGGAAGAGCTCCCAGAGCCGTTGGAGTGGCAATAATAGTAAGGGTGTGTTAAAGTGCCTGGTAAGAGTCTGGCAGTGTGTGAAATTTTGACGAGTCAGAGGGTGTGTTAATACGAAGAAGAGTCTGATGATGGCCCAATAGGGGGCTTTTTGTGTCATTTATTTAGAGGCTTAAAAAAATAGAAACAAAGACAGTAGAAAATGACGCAGGTCAAAGTAGCTACGCCGCCAGGGAAGCTGAGCTCCAATCATGGGGAATCCGTCCAACAAAAGACGGGCGTAGGCGTCTCAACCAAGGCGATAGCTAGCGCGAGAATACAGTCAAAGTATGTAAGTATAGGAGGTGGCCCTGTACAGCTCCTTGACAATAAATCGATCGATCTTCATCCGGACCTGTTGACTGTCATGCAAGCAGCGGAGCTTCTCAAAATCTCCGTCACGAGCATGCGCCGGTTGCAACAAGGACGGCACATTCCCTTCATCAAAGTTGGAGGTTCTGTGCGCTTCGCAATGTGCGACATCGAGTCCTACTTGGGGAAACGACGGGTGGAGTCAATCGACCAATAACATATGGCAGTACGAAAAATAAAAAACTCATGGTGGATAGACTTCCGAGCCGACTACATACGCCACCGTAAGCGCAGCCCCGAAAACACCAAAGCTGGAGCAGAGGCCTACGAAGCCCTACTGCGGCGGAAATTGGCGCGTGGCGAAAGTATAGACAAGACGACGAAGGTAGCGGTGCTCTTCCGGGAGTTCGCCCAGGAGTGGTACGCGACGTACGTAGTGCCGAACAACAAGCCCGGAGAACAATACAATAAGAAAAAGGCGCTGGAAGAGTGCCTTACTCCGTCTTTTGGTGCTACGCCTATTAACGCAATTACCACACAGCACATCGAGCAATATAAGGCACGGCTACTAAAGAAAGGACTGGCACCCAAGACGATCAACAACCGTCTGAACATTCTAAGCAAATACCTTACCACCGCATATGACTGGCTTGGGCTACAAGGTATGCCACCTAAGATCATGTGGCTAAAGTGTCCACCGCCAAAAACCGACTACCTGTCGATAGACGAATGCGGATTACTGCTATCCGGTTCTACTGGAGTCTTGCATGATATGTTGCTAACCGCTCTGCACACGGGCATGAGGCGCGGCGAAATAATCGGCCTGCAGTGGTCGTCCGTTGATTGGCAGGCCCGGAGCATTACGGTGCGACACTCCCTCTGCGAGTATACGAGGGAGTTAGGCTCGACTAAAAGCAACCGCGAGCGCCACATCCCGGTGGGTATGAACGTGTATGAGGCTCTGTTCAATAAAAAACGCGACACTGGATACGTATTCCTGGACGCAAATAACAGGCGCTTTAGCGGTAAACAGCTCGCGCAACGCTTAAAAGAGCTTTGCGAACAAGTTGGGCTGCGTCAGATCGGCTGGCACACACTACGGCACACCTTTGCTTCTCACTTAGTAATGAACGGTGCTCCACTCAATGCCGTGCAGGCCCTACTCGGACATTCGTCGATTACGACCACCATGCGATATGCGCACCTAGCGCCGTCAGCGCTACGTGCGGCGATCGATACCTTAAACCCCAAAACGGCAATTTCTGTGACTTTTGGGCAACCGGTGGGCAACGAAAGAAATCCGCACATACCGACAAGCGTAGAAAATGCTTATATCGAGGCACGAAATCGCTAAACTAACTGGTGCGCGCTCTAGGGATCGAACCTAGGACCTTTCGAGTATCAGTCGAATGCTCTACCAACTGAGCTAAGCGCGCGTAGATGGCATAGTAGCAAATATTCTGATAGGTTGGTAGTGTGCCGGGCACGTGGCGGAACTGGTATACGCGTACGTCTCAGAAGCGTATGGAGCAATCCATGGGAGTTCAACTCTCCCCGTGCCCACC